>Ga0302326_10020654_pt1 | contig 13543 bp, 13 predicted proteins | sample Palsa_T0_3_FD_202264 | JGI IMG/M metagenome (GOLD analysis project Ga0302326, IMG submission 202264) | Peat permafrost microbial communities from Stordalen Mire near Abisko, Sweden - Palsa_T0_3 | ecosystem: Environmental > Terrestrial > Soil > Palsa > Peat permafrost | place: Sweden: Abisko... | reverse complement strand
CGTGGCCGTAGCGGCACCCTGCACCGCGCCGTTCATGGCGGCGGCGCTGGGATTTGCCCTGACGCAAAGCACGGCCTCTGCGATGCTGATCTTTTTCAGCCTCGGCATCGGTTTCGCGCTGCCGTTTTTGATTCTGGGCCTTTGGCCGCGGGCGCTGTCGTTCCTGCCCAAGCCGGGCACCTGGATGTTGCGGCTGAAGCAATTTCTCGCCTTTCCGATGTATGGCGCGGCGGCGTGGCTGACATGGGTATTGGCACAGGAGGCCGGTCCCAACGGCGTGGTCGTACTGCTCGCCGCCATGGTGGCGCTTTCCCTGGCCGCATGGCTGTGGGGCGTGACGCGCGATATGTCCAATGTCGGCCGGGGCATCGGCGTGGCGGCGACGCTCATTATCATGGTCGCCATCCTGTACGGGCTGGCGACGTTGCCAGCCGCACCGCCGGCCACTGCTGCCAGCGCCGCTGCAGAAGGGTTCACGGATGCGAAGCTAGCCGCCTTGCGCGCTTCGGGCCAGCCCGTCTTTGTGGATGCGACGGCGGCCTGGTGCATTACCTGTTTGGTCAACGAAAAGGCCGTCCTTTCGCGCGCGTCGGTCAAGGACGCATTCGCACAACGACACATCGCCTATCTGGTCGCGGATTGGACCAACCGCGATGCCGCGATTACCAGGCTGCTGAGCGCCAATAGGCGCTCCGGTGTACCGCTGTATCTCTATTATCCGCCTGGCGCGGACAAGCCCGTCGTACTGCCGCAAATTCTTACCGAAGCCGAAATCCTCTCGGCGATCGGTTCCTGACATCCAGCAGCTCGCTTTGGTTTCACAATAAGCAATGGGAAAAATAGCAATGCCCGCAATCTTCTTCCGTATCGCAATGATCACCCTGCTGGTGCCGTTCATGGCGGCGGCAGCCGTTGCGGATGTGCCGACCGCCTCGGACGAGGCGGTCGCCCAGAAGGCGACAGCACTGCTGAGCGACCCGAGCTCGCCGGTCATCGGCAATCCGCATGCCAATGTCGCGGTGGTCGAATTCTTCGACTACGCATGCCCCTATTGCAAGGCGGCCGAGCCAAGGCTGGAAGCCATGCTGAGATCCAACCAAGGCGCGAAGCTGGTTCTCAAAGAATTCCCTATTCTGACGCCTGAGTCGATGATCGCCACCAAGGCGGCGCTCGCTTCCGTCAAACAAGGAAAATATACGCAGTTTCATCAAGCTCTGATGGCTTACAAAGGCCCATTGCAGGACTCCGTGATCTTCGACACCGCGAAAGATGTCGGCCTGGACGTCAGCCGTTTGCGCAAAGACATGACCGCGCCCGAGATTACCGACGAGATCATCGCGAACTTCAATCTCGCCCGCTCCCTGCGCATTTTCCAGACACCGGGTTTTATTGTCGGCAACCACATACTGACCGGACCGTCGGCGGACATAGATTTCCCGAAAGCTGTGGCCGCGGCGCGCGCCAAGTAGGATGGGGCGGACCGTCATCGGCGGCGCGTTTGCCGATCATGCATCAGTCATCAACCACGCACGTCCGATCCGGAATCGAATTTGTTCTTCAGCCAGGAGACGCCCTTGATAAAATATATAGCGGCGATTTTTCTTGTCCTGGGACCTGTTGCGCCAGTTGCGGCAAATCCGGATTTTGACCTCGGCCCCCCAATCGGGACCCAGGCGCCCACGATCGGTACGCCACAGGACGAAACCGGCAAACCGCGTTCCCTCGAATCGCTGATGGGGCATAGGGGACTGGTTCTTTTCTTCTTCCGCTCCGCCGCCTGGTGTCCCTTCTGTCAGGCACAACTAATGGACCTGAACAGCGGCGTCGCCGATATCGAGAAGCGGGGCTATCGCCTCGCCGGAATTTCCTATGAGCCGCCGCCAGTCGATGCGGACTTCATCGCTAAACGGGACCTCAAATACACCCTGCTCAGCGATCCCAAGTCCGAAGTCATCGACCGCTACAAACTGCGCGACTCCCAATATCCGCCAGGAAATCGCGCCTATGGCGTCCCGCGACCGATCATATTCATTCTCGACCGCAAGGGCGTGATCAAAGCCAAGTTGTACGAGGACACATTCAGGAAGCGCCCCGCGGTAAGCTTGGTCATCGAAACTCTCGACAAGGTCTCTGGCGCGAGACGATAAGTATCAATAGAGGCGATCATCGACGGACGGCTCGAGGTCATACGAGGTGGTGCGGATCGCAAAGAGATGGTGAAGCTCAATCGCAATGATCCAATCGCGATCGACGACGTCCTACGTCCAATGAGAGCGTCTATGGAGGATGCCTCGCGCAATCACTCCGCTCTGTGAGAGCGCCGGCTTGCACCGCGATCGATATGCCGTCAGTTAAAAGGAGGAAGACAATGAAAGCGTGCGAGATATGGGTAGCGGCGGTGACCTATGGCGGCGGAATCCGCTTAATTACTGGCTGCGACGCGAGCGAGGAAGCAGGCGGTGTGATGCGCTCTCGCAACCTGTAACCAATCCCGCGTTCGCAGCGAATTATACGCAGATGCCCAATGCGCGACACTCGAGGCCCTTCCATGCCCAGACCTCATTTGTATCTCTATGCTCCAGCGATACTGCTCGTGGCCGCTTTGTCTTGGAATGAAGCAGCGTGCGCTGCCGCGCGTCCCGCAGTTGTGGAGCTATACACCTCAGAAGGTTGCAGCTCCTGCCCGCCTGCCGACGCATTGCTCGGAGAGATTGCGGGCGAGCCCGGTGTCCTCGCTCTGGCCTTTCACGTGGACTATTGGGATAACCTGGGATGGTCCGACAAATTCGCTCTACCTTATGCAGCACAGCGACAGCGTCGGTACGGCCAGACACTTAGGCTACCAAGCATTTTCACGCCGCAGGCCATCATAGACGGCCAAATCAGTATCACCGGCTCGGACCGCAACGCCATCTTCAACGCAATCAGGTCCCCTCGTGACGGCATTCCGATAGCCGTCGCGCGCCAGGGGCAGGATCTGACAATCGCACTGAGTCACACCAAAGAAACGACAGCCGCAGACGTATTACTGGTTGCTTACCTGCCTCAGGCGGTCACCGCGATCGGTCGCGGTGAAAATTCCGGGCGAACGCTGCGGGAATACAACATCGTGCGTGCCACCTATGCGCTGGGCACGTGGAATGGGGATGCGCAAACTTTCAGGCTGCCAAGCTCATCACTGCCGAAGGATGCGACTGAAGTGGCCGTGCTTATCCAGGATTCGAATCAGCGCGCAATACTGGGCGCTGCGACGTCTTGCGCGTTGTGAGTTTCCGAACCAGCTGATGAGCCACAGCCATCACGCTCTAGCCACAGCATAAGCCACCTTAATCAACTTTCACCATGGCTGCGCTGGTCAGTACCGGTTGCTCACGGTAGAGTTCGGGGAAAACGCGCTTGAGGTTCTTCCACTTTGGGTAGATCGTAAATGGCGATATAGGGCTTGTTAATTAGGAATACCCAATGCTCGGCAATGAATCTGACGTCTCGCTCGATTCCCGTACCGAACCGCCAGGACGATACTGGTACGCGCGACACGCTCTTATCGTGCGTATTACCCATTGGATCAACGCCCTCGCGTTGACGTTGCTTTTCATGAGCGGACTGCAGATCTTCAATGCTCACCCCAACTTGTATTGGGGCCAGTCTTCATACAGTCAACGTCCGGCGGTGCTTGCCATTGGTGCCGGGATGAACGCTGGCGGCCAACCCATAGGTGTGACGCGGATCCTCAATCATGTCTTCGATACCACTGGAGTGCTCGGTCTATCGCGTGAAGAGGGGCAATTGGCCGCGCGCGGCTTTCCCAGCTGGATCACGATTCCAAGCGTCCGATGGCTGGCGATGGCTCGGCGCTGGCATTTCTTTTTTGCATGGTTGTTGGTCTTCAACGGCAGCATCTATCTGATCTATTCCATTTTGGCTCGTCATCTCAGGCGCGATCTGGTGCCCACACGTGTCGATTGGAGATCGATCGGTCGGTCCATCCTTGATCATCTGCGCTTTCGGCATCCGGTCGGCGTAGCATCGAAGCGCTACAATGTGCTGCAGAAGTTGGCTTACCTTGTGGTTATCTTCGGCCTGCTGCCGCTGATGATATTGACAGGCTGGGCGATGTCGCCGCGCCTCGACTCGATCATTCCCGGCTGGATCGGCGTTCTTGGTGGCCGACAATCGGCGCGCACCCTACATTTTCTGGCCGCATGGACTCTGGTGGCGTTCGTGTTAATCCACGTGTTCGAGGTGATGATTACCGGAGTGTGGAACAACGTTCGTTCGATGATCACTGGCCGCTATGAGGTAGCGCCGGAGCCTGTTACGAGGGACGTGTCGCATGATCGGCATTGATATTTCCAGGCGCCGCGTACTGCGTAATCTGCTCGCTGGCATGAGTGGAATGCTCCTGAGCGGATGCGATGCGCTATCTCGCAGTGAATGGTTTCCAAAGGTTCTCAATGTCGGAGAACGTTTAAGTCAAAGTATTCAAAATACGATAAGCCCTCGAAGATCGATGGCGCAAGAATTCGGCGAGGCTGATCTGTCGCCGACCTTTCGCAGCAATGGCACCTCCAACCCTGGTGATCCTATCTATCAGGCGTTGGCACAAAATGCGTTCGTAGATTGGCGTTTACAGGTGGAGGGCCTGGTAGAGCGGCCAATGTCGTTTAGCTTGGCGCAACTGCGCGCGATGCCTGCTAGAACACAGATTACTCGACACGATTGCGTGGAGGGCTGGAGCGCGATTGGGAAATGGAAGGGCGCGAACCTGGGCAACGTCTTGAGCTTGGTGCGCCCCAATCCGAGCGCACGCTACGTCGTATTTCATTGCGCTGATCCCATGGACGACGCGAACACCAAGTACTATGAAAGTATCGATATCGAGGACGCCTATCACCCGCAGACCATACTGGCCTACGAACTCAATGACTCGGCACTTCCGATCGCCAATGGAGCGCCTGTCCGTGTCCGCATTGAGCGTCAACTTGGCTACAAAATGGCGAAATATATTATGCGGATTGAGCTAGTGGACAGCTTCGCCAGCATTGGAGCGGGCCACGGCGGCTATTGGGAAGATCAAGGGTATGAATGGTATGCGGGCATATAGCTGCCAGCCTGGAGCACTGGCTCGCCCCTAATGCGCCTGTCTTCAGGACCGATCGACGCGCGGTCAGTGCATGGTCCGAAGAGTTCCACGCACAGCCATAACTTTTCGGGGCCTTTTTGGGAGCATCGTCAAGCCGTGCCCGATAACAATCGCACGAAAACATAGAGTTAGGCGCAGAGTCGGTGGCCACCCGACCCATCACAGCCGCAAACGGCAGAAGATCGCTTCGGGGATGGAATTGATCACGGCCATGATCGGCCGCCAAAACCAGGGCGTGTAGAGCACCGCCCGCCCGCCGTCCATGGCGCGCACGATGTCTCTGGCTACCCGCTGCGGTGATGCCCAGAGAATACCTTTGGGAAAAGCGGCGGTCATCGGGGTATCCACGAAGCCCGGCTTGATCGTGAGCACGCGGACGCCTCGCGGGAACAGCTTTTGCCGAAGGCCGCTGGCAAAAGCGGTAACGGCGGCCTTGGCCGCGCCGTAAACATAGTTCGACTGGCGACCGCGGTCGCCGGCAACCGAGGAAATGACCGCAATTACACCGCGCCTCTGCGCGGCGAAATACTCGGCCAGCACCGTGCTGAGTGTCATGTAAGAGAGTGCATTGATTTCGAACGCTGCGCGCAGTTGCTCGAGCGACTGTTCGCAGGCGGCCTGCTCGGGTAGCACACCATGTGCGATCAGGGCGGCATCTATGCCGCCGAGGCTTTGCTCGGCTGCCGCCAGCAAAGCCGGAAAGCGCGCGAACTCAACCGCATCGATGACGAAACTGTCCACCGTCGATGCGCCGCGTACCCGCAGATCCTGGGCGATGGCCTGCAATCGTTGGGGGTTGCGTGCGGCCAGCATGAGAGCGTCTCCGCGTGCGGCCCATATGCGAGCGGTTGCCTCGGCGATAGCCGAGGTGGCGCCCATGATCAGGATGCGCTGCATCAGTGTGTTTCCGTTACGCGTCGCCAGAAGGAGGAAGAGAACTGAGGGTCGACATAGGGCTGCAGCTGCGTCCAGCGAGGAAAATACTCGCGAAACGCCTGTGCCGACATGCGGGCGTCCTTGGCTGGATAGACCGCACCGCGGGCGGCTCGCGTAATGTCATCGAGCGACTCCAGCAATCGCAGGGTGCCAGCACCGCGGTTTGGAAAGTCCAGCGAGAGGGTTACACCGGGTCGCGGAAACGATAGCCATCCGAGCGATGCTCGGTCGCCGAAGCGCTTCAACACGGCCAGGAAGGATCCCTGGCCCGAGGTGGCAATGAGCTGCAACATATCGCGCAGCGATGCGCGTGCATCATTTTCCGGTAACACGCATTGGTACTGAAAGAATCCCCGCGGCCCGTACAGTCGATTCCATTCCAGAATGCTGTCGAGCGGATAGAGGAACGGCCGAAAGTACCACAGAGCGTTAGATTGCTGCGCCGCTGCTCGACGGTAATAGAGCTCGTTGAAAAGGCGTACGGAATGGGGCCCTACCGGTGACACCGGCGGAGTGATGGGAAAACGCAACGGCCTCTCCTGGGGAGCGGCCCCACCGCGGGCAGTATGATCTCCGTGCATGAATACGCCGCGACCGAGCTTTCCGGCTGTCGCGGCGCAATCCAGCCACGCGACTGTGTATTCGTGGCTCGCATCCGCCTGCGCCGCCAACGCAAAGAATTCCTCGAGGTTGGCAAAGCGCTGGCTGCCGCCCTCGATCCAGGCGCCTGGCACACGACGCAATTGCAGGCGCGCGGTGGTAATAAGTCCTGTCAACCCCAGGCCACCAATCGTCGCGTAGAACCAGTCGGCGTTGGACTGCGGCGAGCAGCGCAGAACCTCTCCACTGGAGCGGCGCAGCTCGAAGCTGCGCAGATGGTGACCGAAGCTGCCGGCGCGATGGTGATTCTTACCATGCACATCGTTGGCAATCGCGCCGCCCACACTGACGAGTGCGGTACCGGGAGTCACGGCCGGAAACCAGCCGTGCGGCAGCGTAATTTTTATGATGTCGCTGAGGAGTAGGCCTGCCTCGCACTCGAGCGAGCCGCTTTCGGCGTCAAATTCGATAAAGCGGTCCAGAGCGTTCGTTGCGAGTAACGTTCCACCGCCATTCAGGCACACGTCGCCGTAGCTGCGGCCATTGCCGAACGCAAGCATCGGACCGGTCCGGGGCAGCGGCTCGAAACGGTCGCTAATCGGGACGATCCGATGCTGGTATCTCGGCCAACGACCCCAGGAGCTTCCGATGGGCACCGCTGCGATCTCAGATCGAACACAACACGATCACGGCCATCAACGCCACTACCGCCAGACTGATCTTGTCGCGCAGCGCGAATACGACCGGATCATCGTGCATATGACCGCGCGCCGTAAGCATCCAGACTCGACTGATCCAGAACAGCATCAGTGGGCATAGCAACCAGAGCGGCTTGTGGTGGTGATACAGCGCAATCGAATCTGAGCTGTTGATGTACAAGGCAATGACGACCACAGCGCAATATCCGGATGCTGTACCAAGGCTCATGATGACCGCGAGGTCAGTGGCGCTGTAATCGCGCGCGTGCCCGTCTTTGCTGGCTTTCTGTGCATCGTAGATTTCCGAATAACGTTTGACGAAGCCGAGGCTTAGAAAAATGAACGCAGAAAACGCCAGCAACCAGAATGAAAGGTCGACTCGGGTCGCAGCCGCGCCGGCAATGATGCGCAGCGTGTAAAGGCCCGCCAGTGTCATGACATCGAACAGCGCAACGTGCTTAAGGCGCAGCGAATATGCCCATGTGACGACGTAGTACGCTGCCAGCACCAGGGTAAACATCCATCCGACGTAGATTGCGAGCAGTGCGCCGCAAACTATCAGGATCAGGCTCGACTGGATGCCGCTGCGGACCGATAGCAGACCGGCGGCGAAGGGGCGATGGCGCTTGCGCCGATGCTGCCGATCCGCGCCAAGATCGAACAGATCGTTGGTTATGTAGACACTCGACGCGCAGCAGCCGAAGGCGAGGAAGGCGAGGACGGCGTTCAATAGGACGGCCGGCGCCATAATGCGGTGCGCGAGCAGCGCAGGTAGGAACACAAGCGCATTCTTGATCCATTGATGCAGTCGCACCGCTTTGACCCAGGTGCGCAGTGACGGCTTCGGCGAACCGAAAACACGCTCGACCTGTGTTGAGCGTGCAACGCGCTCCTCGAGCCGCCGATCACCGACGACGATCGCACGGCGGGATGCGGCCCAGACCGGCAACTCATCTTTACCGCCGCCTATATAGTCAAACCCATGCTCGCCGAAGCGCTCGACCAGTGCGCGTCGCGTGCGCTGCGCCAGCGTTCCCGTGCCCTGGACCGTTGCAACTTCGTCGAACACTCCCAGGTGTGCAGCAACCCGCTGCGTGAGCTCGGCATCGCCGTCGTCAACTAATAGTACGCGTCGCCCGCCAACGCGCTGAGTGCGGATCCAGTCCAGCAACTCATTTCGAACAGGCAATGTGCCGATGTCGACGGTTGTGCGCTTGATGGCGCCGAGCGCGTGCTCGTCACGCAGATTCACTGGGGTCAAAGTGCCGCCAAATCGCAGACACAAAGGTACGGCCTCGACGTTCACGGCGCCGCGGACAGTTGCGCTTGGCGACTGTTGAATTTCGGTGAGCAAGATTGCCGCATGGCGGTGGCTGCGTACGGCTGCACCCACTGATATGCCCGGGCCCGCGGCTGTGTGATAGAGAGCACTCGGTATCCTTATTAAAGACAGCCCAATCCGCACCGTAACAAAAGCCCGTCGCCACCACATGTGAAGTGGTACACAGTGCCGATGCCGAAGGGCTCGGCTTGCGCCGGACAGAAATTGAGGCTGCAGTCCGACCATAGCCTAAGACTTGGCAGCCTGTGCGTATCATCACTCCCTGGGCGACCAAGAATGTATCTAATTGTGGCGAGCCCACGAGGAAGCCTTCTTGGCGCAAAGCTATACCGAACTCTCTAGGCGCAGACGCCACTGGCTTCTCGCCGTCGCTGCGCTTGCCATCGTCGCCTACCTTAGCGTGGGCTTCGCTGTCGATGCGCCTCGCATTCGCGAGGCAGTCGACGCCCTCGGTTGGGGTGGCTGCGGACTCGTACTAGGGCTGTCGGTGCTCAATTACCTGATCCGGTTTCAGCGCTGGCAGATGTTCCTGAATCGTCTTGGTCATAAGCTGCCGAGCCTGCAGCATCTGCTTTGCTATTTGAGCGGTTTTGCATTTACGGTAACTCCTGCCAAGGCCGGCGAAGCCGTGCGCTCCGTGTATCTGCGCGAACACGGCGTCACCTATACGCAGAGCATCGCAGCGCTGTTTGTCGAGCGTCTGCAGGACCTGCTGGCCATGACTTTGCTAGCCACCCTGATGGTCATCGGACGGCCCGCCTATCGTCCGCTGATCGGAGGAGCGCTGCTATTGATCGCCGGCCTGCTACTGGCTGCAAGTCACCGCTCGCTGCCCGCTTTGCTCGAGCGCATCAGTAGATATGCAAAAAGACCGCGCCTAGCCGCCGCTATCACTGCGCTGATTAAGCTACTGAGCGCCTCAAGTCAGCTGTTGCAATCCAAACCGTTGCTGATTGGTACCACCGCCGGTGTCCTCTCCTGGGGTGGGGAAGGACTCGGTTATTTCCTGATTTGTCAGGGTTTGCACGTTCCGGTGGGCCTGCTCACAGCAGTCGGCATCTATGCGCTGTCGGTACTGGCCGGAACGGCCGCAGTCTTTCTGCCCGCCGGCATTGGCGGCATGGAAGTCGTCATGACAACTCTGCTAGTCAGCCAGGGCGCAAGTTTGCGCACCTCCATCATTGCCACGCTATTGTGCCGCGTCGCGACCTTGTGGTTCGCCGTTATCATCGGCATCGCCGCAACTTTACTCATCGAGTTCAACGAGCACCGACGCCGGAACGCTGCTTATTCACAATAGGCTGCCGCACTGGGTCCGCACTCAGACCCTTGCCGATGTTCGATCCAACGCGCTCCTCGCCGCTGGCTGCCAATGCGCACTGCGCCTGAGAACTGGCATTCGATGGCAGCTAATCGGGAGCCAAAGATGAATTATTTTATGGTACTTAAATAGGCCTAATAATGAAGTTATAGTGATTAAAAGACTTATTTAGGTCTATATTACAACATTATTTTATAGATCAAATTAGGTCTCTATGCTCTAATGTGTGGCTAAATTAGCCCTATTGAGTCTGTAAATGGAAACATCACGAACCGCCGCGGAATGGGAGCAACTGCTGGGGGCGCACCTGCGCGAGCTGCGCCTGCTCAAGAACCTCGATCAGCAGTCGCTGGCTGAGCGCGCTGGCGTGTCACTCAACGCCATCAAGCACCTGGAAGGAGGCAAGGGTGCACGTGTGCACTCGCTGATCAAAGTCCTTCGAGCCCTCGAGCGCGTCGACTGGCTCGAGGCCCTGGCACCGACCGTGTCCATCAGTCCGATGCAGATGCTCCGGCGAGCTAGCCGCGAACCCAGGCGTGCGCGCCGCAGAGCCCGCGCGCCTGTTTAAGCCCGTATACATCGTCGAGGTTCGCGCCTGGGATCAGCTCGTAGGTGCCGTCGCGCTCGATCCGCGCCTGAATTACCACGCATTCGAATATGCCCCGGCATTTATTAAAGCCGGCATCGAGCTCGCACCGCTGACGATGCCATTGGCCGAGGCCCAGCAGCCATTTATCTTTCCTGATCTGCCCGAATCCACTTTCAAGCGCCTGCCGCCGATGCTAGCCGACTCACTGCCGGATGATTTTGGCAACGCGCTGGTCAATGCGTGGATGGCCAACCAGGGTGTGGCGATCAGCGACATCACGGCGCTGGATCGGCTCGCCTACATGGGCAAGCGCGGCCTCGGTGCGCTCGAATTTCACCCGATACGCGGTCCAACGAGCCGGCGCGCAAGCGCTATCGAATTAGCCGAGCTCGTGGAGAGCGCGCGGCTCGCCGTGCATGGCGAACTCGACAGCGATCCGCATACTCTTGCCGCGCTCAAGCAGCTCATCTACGTAGGCACATCCGCAGGCGGCGCGCGCGCGAAGGCGACCATTGCCTGGAATCCGCAGACGAATGAGATTCGCGCCGGGCAATTCGATGTCGATCCGGGCTTCGAGCACTGGCTGTTGAAGCTCGATGGCGTGGGCAAGGACAGCGAGCTCGGCGAGCCACAGGGGTATGGACGCATTGAATATGCCTACTACCTGATGGCAACGCAGGCGGGCATCAGCATGTCGGCATGCCGTCTGCTCGAGGAGGGCGGCCGTGCGCATTTCATGACCAGACGCTTCGATCGCGAGGGCAACAGCAAGCTGCACACGCAAACACTGTGCGGCATCGCGCAGCTCGACTACCGCGCCAAAGGAGTGCACGACTACAGCCAGTATCTGGGCGTGATGCGGCAATTGGGAATGGCGCCGGAGGCCTTCGATCAGGCGTTTCGTCGCATTGCCTTCAACGTGATGGCCACGAACTGCGACGATCACACCAAGAACATCTCCTTCATTCTGCATGGGCAGAAGGATTGGCAGCTCGCACCCGCTTACGATCTGCTCTATGCGTACAATCCGAAGGGGCAATGGACGTATCAGCATCTGATGTCGGTGAACGGCAAGTTCAATCAGATTCAGCGCGAGGACCTGCTGGTGCTGGCCGACCGCTTCCAGATCGGGGCGGCGCCGAAATTGCTCGCGCAGGTCAGGCGTGCGGTCGAGGCATGGCCGCAGTTCGCAGCAACCGCGCAGGTATCGCAGCAGACCACCGATCGCATACGCGATCACCACGAGTTGCTGTGAGGCAGTTGCTGTGAGGCAGTTGCTGTGAGGGAGCCGCTGAGAGGGCCTTTGTCGTCGCTGTGTGAGCTCAGCGCCGTCGAAATGGCGCGCCTGATCCGCGCGGGCGAGCTCTCGGCTGTCGAGCTGACCGCGGCGCATCTGGAGCGCATCGGGCGGATCAACCCAAAGCTCAATGCGATCGTGACTCTGGTGCCCGAACAGGCCATGGCCGCCGCGCGTGCCGCTGATCAGGCACGCGCACGCGGCCATTCCTTGGGTCTGCTGCACGGCCTGCCTGTCGTGCACAAAGACCTGCAGCCCACCAAGGGCATTCGCACGACCTTCGGCTCACCGATCTACCGCGACTTCGTTCCGGACGCCGACGCACTGCTCGTGGAGCGTGCCCGCAGCGCCGGGGCCATTTTGCTGGGCAAGAGCAACACGCCGGAGTTTGGCGCGGGCTCGCAGACGTTCAATACAGTGTTCGGGGCGACATTGAATCCATGGGACACGAGCAAAACCTGCGGCGGCAGCAGCGGCGGCGCCGCGGTCGCGCTGGCCACCGGCATGACGGCGCTGGCCGATGGCAGCGATCTGGGCGGCAGCCTGCGCAACCCGGCCGCGTTCTGCGGCGTCGTGGGGCTGCGAACTTCCCCGGGCCGCGTGCCCGCGTGGCCGGTATCGACAGCTTGGTCGCCGTTGAGCGTCGAGGGACCGATGGGCCGCACGGTGGCAGATCTCGCGCTGTATCTAGCAGCGATTGCAGGACCGGATGCGCGCGCGCCGCTCTCGATCAGCGAGCCGGGCGCGCGATTCGCTCAGCCGCTCGGGCGGGACTTGCGGGGCGTGCGGATTGCCTGGTGGTCGAATCTCGACGGCATCGCCTTTGAGAGCGAAGTGCGCACGATCGTCAATGCGCAGCGCGGCGTATTCGAGGCGCTGGGCTGCATCGTCGAGGAGGCCGAGCCGGACTGGAGCGGCGTTGATTCGAGCTTTCGCACTTTGCGCCAGTTGGAGCGACTGATTCAACTGCAGGCGCTGCGCAAGGCACATCCGGCCGCCATCAAAGACACGATACTGGCGGAGCTGGATGCCGCCGAACGCCTGAGCGCTCAAGAGATTGGCGCCGCGCTCCAGCGGCAAACCGAGATCTACGAGCGCATGCGCTGCTTCATGCAGCGCTACGAATACTTCGTGCTGCCCGTCACGCAGGTATTGCCATTCGACGTGAGACAGCCCTATCCGCGCGAAATCGAAGGTCAGCCGATGAGCACGTATATCGACTGGATGAAGTCGTGCTACTACATATCGATGACGGCCGCGCCCGCAATTTCCGTGCCCTGTGGATTCACGGCCAGCGCTCTTCCGGTAGGATTGCAGATAGTCGCGCGACATCGCAACGACTGGGGGCTGCTGCAAATGGCCTATGCATTTGAGCAGGCCGTGGCACACCAACGCAGGCCAAAACTATGAAACAGGCCAAGACTATGAAACACGCGAGCGCGCTGAGCGCAGTTAGCGGGCTGATTGGGCTGATCGGGCTGATTGCTCTACCTGCCATGGTGCAGGCCCAGAGCTCGCCTAGCTATTTTCCTGCTCCGGGCCAGTGGCAGCATAAACCGCCCGAAGAGCTCGGCTTCGATGCCGCTAAGTTGCGCGCGGCCATCGAATTTGCGCAGG
>Ga0302326_10020652_pt1 | contig 13545 bp, 12 predicted proteins | sample Palsa_T0_3_FD_202264 | JGI IMG/M metagenome (GOLD analysis project Ga0302326, IMG submission 202264) | Peat permafrost microbial communities from Stordalen Mire near Abisko, Sweden - Palsa_T0_3 | ecosystem: Environmental > Terrestrial > Soil > Palsa > Peat permafrost | place: Sweden: Abisko... | reverse complement strand
ACGCCGAGCAAAAGAAAGATCGCCAAGTCGAGCTGCTCTTTAGCCTCCTGCACATCGAGCCGAGCGACCTCGACGAGTTCATCACGACGGCCAAGGAGCAGGTTCGCAAAATGAACGACACCCCGCTCGCGAAAGAGTTTGCAGCCGCAGGTGCCGGACACAAAGACTCGTTGATAACGCACCTGGATTCGATCTGCAGCTGCGTCCATAACGTGAAAGGGAACGCCGCGCTCATCAAGTTCGACTACTTCCAAAAACGCGCGAGCGATTTCGAATCGAAGATCGCCGAAGTGCGCAAACACACCGCGATGGGTGGCGACGATTTCCTCGCGGTCTCGTTCGCGCAGTCGGAACTGCGGTCCGATCTGGCAGAGCTCGAAGATTTGCGCCGCAAATTCCCGCGCTCGTTCCAGCGTCAAAATGTCTCCCTGCGCTACGGCGACGGCCGGGCACGCGACGAAGTCGTGGTCGCGCTCGACGAGTTCGTAAAGGCGACCGCGAAGAAGCTCGGCAAGGAAGTGCGCCTCGATGCCGCCGGGTTCGATACACAGCTGCTTTCGGAGGGCCAGCGCTCCGCCGTGCGGGACGTGCTCGTTCAACTCGCACGGAACAGTCTCGTGCACGGCATCGAATCGCCGCAAGAGCGGGCGGCCGCCGGCAAGGACCGTCAAGGGACGCTCATGCTGCGCCCCGTTCGCGACCGTTCCGGGGAATTCGGTTTCACGTTCCGCGACGATGGCCGCGGACTCGACCTCAAACGCATCCGCGATTGTGCGCTCGCAAAGCATTTCATCACGCCGGAAGCGGGCGCCGCGATGACGGGCGAGCAAGTCGTCGGCCTCATTTTCGAGACGGGCTTCTCGACCGATTCGGCCGCGGGCGCGGAGTCCGGCCGCGGGCTCGGCATGAACGTGGTTCGCCGCCGGATCGTCGACGAGTGCGACGGAAGTATCTCGGTCCTCTCGGATACCGGTCACTATTGCGAGTTCGAGATCGGCCTTCCGCTGCGCGCTTTGGTCCACGCGTAAGAGCCGAAATCGTGGCCGGAGATTTGTTCCACCTGCGCTCGCGAGGGCTCGCGCCGCACTCGCCCGAACCAGGCGAAGCCGGCACGTTTCCCTCTGCCGGAGCCTTGGGGAGTCACATGCGGATCATGGTTACCGGCGGGGCCGGCTTCATCGGTTCTCACATCACCGATGCATATCTAGCTGCCGGTCACGACGTGGTGGTGATCGACAGTCTCTGGGCTCACGGCGGCGGACGCCGCGAAAACATCGCCGAGCGCGCCTCGTTCGTGCACATGGATGTCCGGGACGCCGGCATCGAGCGCGTGTTCCGGGACTTCGCGCCGGATATCGTGAGCCACCACGCGGCGCAGCACAGCGTTGCGATCAGCGCGCGCGATCCGCAGCTCGACGCGCAAGTCAACGTTCTCGGCTTGCTGAACGTGCTCGAAAATTCGGTGAAGGCCCACGTGAAGAAGTTCATCTTCGCCTCGAGTGGCGCGACGCACGGCGAACCGAAGACGCTGCCCATCACCGAACAAACGCCGCAGCTGCCCGAATCGCCCTACGCGATTACGAAGATGGTGGCCGAACACTACCTGCGCTTCTTCAAGGCGCAGCACGGCCTGGATTTCACGGCGCTACGCTACGGGAACGTGTACGGGCCGCGCCAGGATCCCAATGGCGAAGCGGGCGTCGTAGCGATCTTCATCGGAAAGTTTCTTGCTGAGGCGGGTGTCAAGATCACCTGGGACGGCGAGCAGACCCGCGATTACGTCTACGTCGGCGACGTAGCGGGCGCGAATCTGCTCGCGCTCGAACGGGGCGGCGGCAGCTGTTACGTGATCGGCACAAACCGTAAGACCAGCGTCAACGAGATCTACCGCACGCTCGTAAAAGTGACGGGGTTCGAGGCGCCGGTCGAGCGCATTCCGCGCCGCGCCGGCGACGTGCGCGATGCGCAGATCGATCCGGCGCTCGCAGGAGTCGAGCTCGGTTGGTTTCCGAAGACAACCCTGCTCGACGGGATGACAAAGACTGTCGAGTACTTCCAGGATCGGCTCCCGGTTTGAAGCGCGATCGAACTTTTCAAGAACATTTACCCGCCTGACGTTAAATTGGCGGCTCGTGGGGGCGACAATAGTCCTATGGCACCCCATTCGAGGATAACGAGCGGCGCGGCGGCTCTTTCAGAAGCGGCTCGCTTGGCCGCCCTCGAGCGCTTTGCGATCATGGACACGCCGGCGGAGGACGACTTCAACCAACTGGTGGAGCTCACGGCGCTCGCGTTTCGCGTGCCGTGGGCGGCGATCAATTTTGTCGATGAGTACCGCGCCTGGCGAAAAGCCGCGTATCCCGCCGATCAGCGGCGCGAGGCGCCGCGCGCCATATCGTTCTGCGGGCAGGCGATCGAGAATGCCGGGGTTACGGTCGTCCCCGATGCGACGACCGATCCATGCTTCGCGCATTTTCCGAGCGTTACCGGCGGCGCGAAGGTGCGCTTCTACGCCGGCGCACCGCTCATAACAGCGGACGGGTACCGGGTCGGCACGATCTGCATCCTCGATAGCGTGCCGCGCGAACTCGACGACGTGCAGGTGGAACTCCTGCGCGGCTTCGCGCGTGAGGCAATGCACAAGGTCGAGGCGCGGCTGCAGTCGGCACGCTCGAACGATTTGAGCCGTCAACTCGGCAAGGTCATTACGTCCTCGCAGGCCGGTGTCGTCGTGTGCGGCATCGATGGCCGGGTGGTGAGCTGCAATCCGGTTGCCGCCCAGATCACGGGTTGGACCGAAGAGGAACTCGTCGGGAAAACTCTCCCGTTCACGCCGAACGGGCGAGAAAAAGGATTCGAGAAGCTGCTCGACATCTTGAAGCGCGGCGACACCGTCGTGCTCCAGCGCTCCGCGCTCAAGCGGAAAAATGGTGACGTGATCCGCGTTCGCGTTTCGTCGGCACCGCTGTTCTCTTCGGAAGGAACCGTGATCGGCTTCGTCTCGGTCGGCGAAGATGTCGGTGCCATGGCGCTGTCCGAACAGAGGGCAAGCGTCCTTGAGGCTGCGGTTTTGGGTGCCTTTTCGAGAGCCGTTTTCGTCACGACGGCCGAGCGGGAAGGCGACGCGAAAATCGTCTACGCCAATGCGACGTTTACGGAGTTGTACGGCTTCGATGCGAGCGAAGTCATCGGCCGCAGCGAGCGAATCCTCTGGGGCGATGCCGACGATATCGTAGCGACCGCCAAGATCCTCGCGGCGCGGCGTGCGCAAACGCCGCTCACGGTTGAGACGCTGCATCGTCGCAAGAACGGCCAAGGCTTCTGGTGCGAGTTGGGTTTGACGCCGGTCGTCGATCCGGACGGCCGCTGCCGGCATTGGGTCGCGTTCGCGAACGACGTCACGGCGCGACGCCGCAGCGATCAATTACAACGTGACAGACTGGCCGTCGCCGAAATGATGACCGGAAACGCGACGCCCGAACGCGTGCTGCATGCACTCGCGATCGCTGGGGAACGGGCGTGCCCCGAAGCGCGCGTGGAGATTCACGTTCGCGGCAGCGGCTTTCGCGCGATCGACCTGCCGCGCACCGATGAGGCTGAGGCTGACGGGCTGGCGGATGAAACCACCTGGTCGTCGCCCGTCGAGGTCGCGGAGCAAATCTGCGGTACCTTCAGTTTCCGCGCGCCGCTAGATTTTCAACCAACGGCTGAAGACCGTCGTCTTTGCAACGAGCTTGCGAACCTCGCCGGGGTCGCGATCGAGCGGTCGAGCGATCATCATCGGCTCGAGTTCCTGGCGCTTCACGACACCCTCACCGGGCTTCCAAGCCGGACGGCCTTCGAGGACCGGTTGCGCCGAACGCTCGCGAGCGCCGCAAGCGCCGGGAGCAAGGTTGCGGTGGCGATCGTCGACATCGACCGCTTCAAGGCGATCAACGAGACCCTCGGCACGTCGCTCGGCGATCGGGTGCTCGGGAGGGCCGGGGTTCGCCTCGGCTCCGCGACGCGCTCGGGCGACGTCGTGGCCCGATTCGGCGGCGATGAATTCGCGATACTTCTGACCGGCTTAGCCGATCGCGATGCAGCCGTGGAACGGGCGAATGCAATCGCGTCGGTACTCGACGGGGAGTTCGATTTCGATGGCCGGAAAGTCCGCGTGCGCTACAGCATGGGTCTGTGCCTCTTCCCCGACGACGCGACCGAATACGATCAACTGCTCGCGTACAGTACCGCGGCGATGTACCGGCAGAAGGTCGCGAACCGGAGCGTTGCTTTCCCCGACGGCGACCGCTAAGGAACTGCTACGATGTTCACGAGTTTGCCCGGCACGTAGATCTTCTTTCGGATGAGCTTGCCGGCCAAATGTGCCGCGACGTTGGCATCGGCGAAAGCGAGCGCCAGCGCCTCCGCCTCCGCGATGCCGGGAGCCACCGCGATCCGCGCGCGGATCTTTCCGTTCACCTGGACCACGAGTTCGATCCGATCGACCGCGAGGGCCGCTGGGTCCGGCGAGAGCCAGCGCTCGAGATGGACGGAGGTTTCGTATCCGTAGCGATGCCAGAGTTCTTCGGCGATATGCGGCGCAAACGGCGCGAGCACGATCGGCAACGCGTGCGCGGCGTAGAGTATCGCGGGGTCGTCCGGCGACGTTTGCGCGGCTTTCGTCAGCGCGTTGACGAGTTCGTCCAAACGCGCGAGCGTGGTGTTGTAGTGAAAGCGCCGCGTCAGTGTCTCTTCCGCTCCCGATTTGAGCGCAGCGTGCAGCGCGCGTACGATACCGCGGGCGGCGTCGCCTTCCATCGGCGGTAAGCGGTCGAGCGGGGCTTCCCGAACCCGCGCGGCGATAGGTTCGGCGGCGCGCCACACGCGGTCGAGGAAGCGCACGCGCCCCGCGATCCCTTCGTCCGTCCATTCCATCGTATCTTCGGGCGGCGTGGCTTTAAGCAGAAACAAACGCATGGCATCGACACCGTTGCGCTCGGCCGTCTCATCGATGCCTACGACGTTGCCACGGCTCTTGGACATCTTTTCGCCGCCGCGCAACACCATGCCCTGGTTGAAGAGCCGCTCGAACGGCTCGTCCTTGCCGTGCACCCAACCCTTATCGTGAAAGTACTTGTAGAAAAAACGCGCGTAGAGCAGATGCAGCACCGCATGCTCCGCGCCGCCGATGTATTGGTCGACGTTGAGCCACGGATCGACGCGCTCGCTTGCAAACGGCGCCGCGGTATCGTGCGCGTCGAGATAGCGCACGTAATACCACGACGATTCGAAGAACGTGTCCATCGTGTCGCTCTCGCGGCGCGCCGGGCCGCCGCATTTCGGACACGTCGTTTCGAGAAACGCGGCGTCGCGGGCGAGCGGCGAGCCCTCGCCCGTGATCGGAACATCGGCTGGGAGCACGACCGGAAGCTGATCGTCCGGAACGGCGACCTCGCCGTCGATCGGACAATAGACGATCGGAATCGGCGTGCCCCAATAGCGCTGCCGCGAGATCAGCCAATCGCGAATGCGGTAGTTCACGGACAGCGCACCGCGTCCGAGAGCGGCGAGGCGTTCGGTGATCGCGTGCCGCGCACGCTCGGAATTCATCCCCGTGAAATCTCCGCTCGCGATGAGCCGGCCGTCCTCGACGAACGCCGCGTCGAAATGCCCGTCGCCCGGAACGTGCGGGTCCTCGATCACGCGCACGATCGGCAAACCCATCTTGTGCGCGAATTCGAAATCGCGTTCGTCGTGCGCGGGCACACCCATCACGGCGCCCGTGCCGTATTCGGCGAGCACGTAGTTCGTGATCCAAATCGGAACGCGTTCGTTCGAGAGCGGATTGTGCGCGTAGGCGCCGGAGAAGATGCCGGATTTCTCCATGAGACTCGTGCGCTCGAGTTCGGATTTGTTCTTGAGCGTCGCCGCGAATGCTTCGACGGCGCCGCGATGCTCCGGATGCTTTTCGAGGATGCGCGCGACCAGCGGATGCTCGGCCGCGAGCGCGAGATAGCTCACCCCGAACAGCGTGTCGACGCGCGTCGTGTAGACCGAGATCTCGGCCTCGATCTCTGCGACGTCGAATGAGAACGTGGTTCCAACGCTCCGTCCGATCCAGTTGCGCTGCATGCTGCGGATCTTTTCGGGCCAGCCGTGGAGATGTTCGATCGCGGCCAACAGCCGGTCGGCGTACGAGGTGATTTTCAGGAACCACTGCGAGAGGTTGCGCCGTTCGACGAGCGTGCCGCAGCGCCAGCAGCGGCCGTCTTCGACTTGTTCGTTCGCGAGGACGGTCTGATCTTTCGGGCACCAATTGACGGGTGCTTCGCGCTTGTACGCAAGCCCGTCTTCGTAGAGCCGCAGAAAGATCCACTGATTCCAACGATAGTAGGTGGGATCGCAGGTGGCGAGTTCGCGCGACCAGTCGTAGCTCGTGCCCATGAGGCGAATCTGGCGTTCCATCTTCGCGATGTTCTGGCGAGTCCAAACATTGGGATCGATTCCGCGTTCGATGGCCGCGTTTTCGGCGGGCAGGCCGAATGCATCGAAGCCCATCGGGTGCACGACGTTGTAGCCCTGCATGCGATTAAGGCGCGCCACCACGTCGCCGAGCGTGTAATTTTTTGCGTGCCCGACGTGAAGGTCGCCCGACGGGTACGGCAACATTTCGAGAATGTAGCGTTTCTCGCGCGGATCGTCGTCGGGCGCGCGGTAGATGCCGCTGCGTTCCCATTCCTGTTGCCAGCGCGTTTCGACCGAGCCGAAATCGTAGGTCGCGGGCGAGCGTTCTTCGAGCATCTCGCCCTGTTCGTTTGCGGGGTGCCCGAGGGCCTCGTCGGCCCTTGCGGACCGCGTCCCACGGAGTGATAGCGGGATATGAATCTTCGATTTCCTATCGCTCTGGCCATCGTCGCCGCTGCCGCGGGCGCCGCGGCGTTCCGGGTCGGCCAATCAGCCCCGCCCGCGCCCGTCTTTTCACCCGGCCTGTCCGCGCCTTCCGGCGAACCGGCGCCGGGACGCCGCCTTCGCGCATCCCGTGCCGGCATCGTGGTGTACGTCGCGGGAGAGGTGATCCACCGCGGGATCTACTCGCTTCCACCAGGTGCGCGCGCCGTCGACGCGCTCCGTGCCGCCGGCGGCCCGGCGCCAGGGGCCGATCTCGTCGCGGTCAACCTCGCCGGGGAGCTTTCGGACGGCGACGAAGTCGCGGTTCCGTCACTGGCCGATACTTCCGAGCCGCCTCGGACGTCGGGGCGGCGTGCCGTCCATCACAAGAAGCATCGGAAGCACGGCCGAAAGCGGCGCCACCGCCGCTCCGCGAGCGCTTTGGGCTTTTCGAATGCAACATCCGACACGCCCGCGGAGACGTCGCCCGGCGACACGAGCGACGCGCCGACGTCCCTGATCGATCTCAACACTGCCGATGAATTGGAACTTGAAACGCTTCCCGGCGTGGGAGCGACGCTCGCACAACGGATCGTCGCGTTTCGCGAGCTTACCGGCCCGTTTGCAACCGCCGACGATCTGCTCGACGTAGCCGGGGTAACGCAGACGAAACTCGACGAGATCGAACCTTACGTTGAAACCGGGGCGGCGTGCAATTGTTGAAGATCGGGGGGAGCGTGCCCGCGTGGCTACCAGCCGCCGCCGGAGTCGCCTCCGCCGCCACCGCCGTCGCCGAAACCCCCGCCCGACGAGCCGAAATCACCAAACGAGGAGTTGCCCGGGTCGGCTTGGCCGGCATCGGATTGCCAGCCGCCCGAAGTGTCTCCGCCGCCTTGGCCAGACATGTCGCCCATGTTGGTGTTTCCCATGTTGCCGCCGCCGAAGTTTTGGTGGCCGAACAACTCGTTCCCAAGGAATGCGCCGCCGAGGCCGCCGAGCAGCCCGCTGAAGAAGCTGCCGCCTCCGCCACCGCCGCCGCCGTATCCACCGCCGTAGCCGGGTCCGCCCATGCCGGGGCCGCCGTATCCGGGAGGCGCCACGCGCCCGGCGCCGCCCGCGATCGCGCGGAAGATCGCGCGGATAATCAAGAAGCCCGCGATCAGAATGAGGATCAGCCAAAAGAGCGACATACCGCCTCCACCGATGGATTGTTGTGAGGAACTCGGCGCGTACGACCCGGCATGGGTCGTTCCCATCGAGCGTTCGTGACTACGATATTGGTTTAGGATCAAACCGACGCCGGTCGTGATGCCGGTATCGTAGTCGCCGTCGCGGAAATAGCCGCGCATCGCCTGCCGGATGCTGTCGAACGAGCCCGCTGGGAAGAACGCCTGGGAAGCGCGATCTCCGATGATGCCGTCCTTCTTTTCCGCTTTGGAAAGGAAGATCAGCACGCCGTTGACTTGCTGCTGCGCGAAGATTTTCTCGGCCGCATCCTGCGGCGTCGCGCCGTCGAGCGAGGGCACCGTGACGACGAGGACTTCCTTGCCGGTTTGATGGTTGAAATCGCCGATCGTCGTGTTGAGCGTCGCGACGGTGCCGGACGTGAACATGCTTGCCCCGTCCTGCACGAAGGCGTCCCGAGCGAGGGCCGGAAGCCCGAGGGACGGCAGCAAGAGGGCAGCGAGCGCGAAGGCGCCCGTACCTTTGAGAACATTTCGCAGAGTAGTCACGTAAGCGCAATACCCGCTCCCGGAGCGTTTGTTTCCGACCGGCCTCAGCGGGCGGTGCTCGTGACGCTGATCAGGGCGACCCCGACGACGCTCGCGATGAAGATCACGAGGAAGATACCGACCCCGATACGTTTGAGGTTGGCGCGAACCTGGCGTTCGCGGCGCGTTTGCATGCGGGGGCGGGACTTCATAGCGAGCGCGCCTGCTGGCCTTCCGGTGCGCCCCACAGCCGCTCGAGGTTGTAAAACGTACGCTGTTCGGGTGTGAAAACGTGGGCGACGATCGGGCCGAGGTCGATGAGGATCCAGCCGCCGTCGGCATAACCCTCGGTTCGAGCTACCGGGTACCCCGCTTCGCGGGCGTCTTTGACGATCGCGTCGGCGATCGACCGGGTTTGTATTTTGGAACGGCCCGTCGCGATGACGAAGGCGTCGGCGACGATCGTGCGCCCATCGAGATCGAGCGTGAGGACGTCTTCGGCTTTGAGATCGTGGGCGGCGTTTCGCACCACGTCGATGAGATCAGGCAGGGAGCGCTCTCCTTTCGAGGCTTTCATATTCCGCGAGTGCGGCGATGGTTTGCGGCGCGGCCCCGAGGCCGCGCCCGATGAGGTAGCTGCAGGTCGAGCGCAGGAGCGCACACATCGCCGCATCGAGATCGGAGAAAGCGAGCCGCTCGAATGCTTCGCGTTCGGGGAACGTGCGACCCGGCTCCAGGCCGTCGGCGAGGTACACGATCGCGTCGAGCTGCGACATGGCGGGTGCCGCGAGCGTGTGCCGGCGGATTGCCGAGAGTACGCCCGGATCGACGACGCCGAAGAGTTCGCGCGCGAGTTCGGCGCCGAGGGGAGCGTGCAGCACGATCGGGTTGCGGCGCTCGAACTCGCCGATCGCGATGTGGCGCGCGGCGCATTCGGCAAGCAAACGATCGCTTGGAAAGAGGCGAGCGAGGTCGTGCAGCATGCCGGCCGTTCGCGCTTTTCGCGCGTCCCCGCCGTGACGTTGCGCCAGCCGATCTGCCAAACGGGCGACGCGCACGCTGTGTTCGTACCGGTGATCTTGCTCCAGGTGCGCGCGCACCCCGCGCGAGAGCTCGCCGTACGAGTCGATCTAGCGTTCTCCCCGAGCGCCGTCGTTCAGCTCTCGTTCCAGGACTTCGAGGCGGTTACGATACAGGTCGCCGCGCAGGTTGCCGGCCCACATCACGACGGCATTCTCACCGTTGTCGCTGTAGTAGGCGCGTCTCGTCGAGACGGTTGCGAATCCGTATTTGTGATACAGAGCTTGCGCGACCGTATTGGATTCGCGCGCTTCGAGCGTGATCCAGGATGCGCCGCGATCGACCGCTTCGTGCAGCAGGCGCACGAGCAGTTCTTCACCATACTTTTTTCCGCGCCAATCGGGATGGACGGCGAGCGTCGTGATGTGCGAATCCTCGAGGATCACCCAAATGCCGCCGTAGGCGACGATGTCGCCGCCCGGCATGCGTCCGACGAAGTAATGAGCTAGGCGGTTGTCGTTGAGTTCGCTCGCAAACGCGCTCGGCGGCCACGTCGTGGAGAACGAGAGCGCCTCGATGCGCATCACGGCTCGAATATCCGCCGCCGTCATCCGCGCGATCGTCATCCGCTCGGGACGATCCGCCGCACGTGGATCGAGATCGACTCTCACGCTGAACGAACGTCCGGCATCGGCTTCGGGCGCGCAGCGGGGGCCCCATGCGCTTTGCGTATGGGGGGCGGGGAGGCGCAGCCGGAGGACCGCCTTTTCAACGGCCGGGGTCCCCGCTACGCGAAGCGTAGTGGGGCAGTTCGCCGTAATCGGCGGTGGCTGCGTGTGCGTTTGAGAGCACGCCACGCTTCATCGCGCGCCGCAGGACGGCGAGCGCAGGGACTGCCGCTTCATTTGGCATCGCACGCACGATGATTGCGCGTTCGCCAAGCGCGGGAGCCGTGCCCTCCGCGGATCCGTAGCAAATGAGCTCGTCTCCCGAAGCGACGCGGCTTGCGATCGCGCCTGCGAGAGCGGCGTACGCACCGCAAGCGACGAGGTCGTTTCCGTAGCCGCGCAGCCGAACGCACGCGATTCCAGCACGTCCGTGGACGAACGTCGCCCGCCGATCGCACGCATCGAGCGGTTCGAGCGCATCGTACGAAGAGATGCCCGCCAGCGGCAATCCGGCTGCGAAAGCGAGGCTTTTCGCGTAGCTCAAGGCGATGCGCAGGCCCGTGAAGCCGCCAGGCCCCGTGCCGACGGCGACCGCGTCGAAGCTCGACAATGCGTCGGTCGCGAGCACCTCGTCGATCACGTCGAGCCCGCGTTCGAGCGCATCGTTGCCGTCCGAAGCGGCCCACCTGACCGGCAATGCGCCGTCGTCTGAACCGGCCGCAGCTGAAAAGGCGCCGAGCGCACCCTCGAGCGAGAGCCAGCGCATCAGCGGCTGCCGGCCCGATCGGTGCCCGGTTCGATCGAAATCTCGCGCGGTTCCGTTCCCGATCCGGTAATGCGGATCCGGATGGCACCCGGCGGCACGAAGCCGGGCAGCCGCCCCGGCCATTCGACGAACACGATCGCATCGGCGCTAAAAGCCTCCTCGAGACCGAGCTCAGTGGCCTCGCCCGCATCCTCGATACGGTACAGGTCGATGTGCTCGAGGGCCGGCGAGCCGCCGTAGCGGTGCCAGAAGGTGAACGTTGGGCTCGTGACGGCCGCTTCGCTTCCGAGGGCTCGTGCGGCGGCGGCCACGAAGGCGGTTTTCCCGCTCCCGAGGCCGCCCTCGAGCGCGACCACGTCTCCGGCGGCGAGTTCACGCGCGAAAACGGCCGCGAGCTCTTGGAATTCAGCGATATCGCGTGCGCGAAGCAGCCGAACGCTCACCTCGGATCGTCGCCATAATCGGCCGCCATCGGGGGGCACGCCGCCCCGATCTTAAAAGAACTCGAATCTTCCGGCGCGAAGCCCTGGGCAATGTGGTGGAGAGCGAACGACGTGGTGGTCGGCGTCATAACCGGCGTATGTTCGGCCGTCGTGGCGTCCCTCTTTGAGGCTGTTTTCGTGACCGCGCATTTCCTTTCACTCGGCCAGCACGGCGGCGGCGGGTTCGGAAGTTTCCTCTTCATCGCCGTCGTCGGAGCGATCGTCGGAGGCCTCGTCGGCTTCCTCGTCGGTGCCGTCATCAAACCCCGCACCCAAACGAGATGACCATCACCACACCCATTCTTCACACCCAACCATCAAGCCCACAAACCCACGCTCGTTTCATACGCCATGGAGACGAGCCGCGAGTGCGGCACTACGACGCGCCCGCAAGCCTGAGCTCGCATTTCCCGCCGTGGCGACGAGCCGCGAGTGCGGCGAGGGGGGGCATCGGGGGGTACACCGCCCCGATCTAAATGGACAATCGGACTTCCCTCATCAACGTCGAAGACGAGATGCGCGAGAGTTATCTCTCGTATGCCATGTCGGTCATCGCCTCGCGCGCCCTGCCCGACGTGCGCGACGGTCTCAAGCCCGTGCAACGCCGCATCCTGTACGCGATGCGCGATATGAACCTGACCCCCGATAAGCAGCACCGCAAATGCGCCGGTGTCATCGGCGAGGTCCTCAAGAGCTATCACCCGCATGGCGACTCGTCGGTATACGACGCGCTCGTGCGCATGGCGCAAGATTTCACGTTGCGCTACCCGCTCGTCGACGGTCACGGCAACTTCGGCTCGGTCGACGGCGACCGGCCGGCTGCCTATCGCTACACCGAAGCGCGCCTCGCGCGCATTGCGATGGAGATGCTCGTCGATATCGATAAAGATACCGTCGACTTCATCCCGAATTTCGATAGTCAAGGTACCGAGCCCGTCGTGCTCCCGGCGCGGCTGCCGCAGCTCTTGCTCAACGGCTCGTCCGGCATCGCGGTCGGCATGGCCACGAACATCCCGCCGCATAACGCGGGCGAAATCTGCGACGCGATCGCGTACTATCTCGATCACCAAGACGACGACATCGACGCGCTCGACGAAGCGCTAGCCGACATCGTGCAGGGCCCGGATTTTCCGACCGGCGGTATCGTGATGGGTAAAGAGATCATCCGCAACGCCTACAAGACGGGCCGCGGGTCGGTGATGATGCGCGGGAAGGCCGAGATCGTCGAAGAGAAGGGCCGCTACAAGATCGTCATCACCGAGGTGCCGTTCCAAGTGACGCGCGCCCGCATCGTCGAGGCGATCGCCGAAGCGCATGCCGAGAAAACGATCGCCGGCATCGCCGATCTTACCGACGAATCGGACCGCAAAGGCACGCGCGTCGTCGTCGACATCGCGCGCAACGCCACGCCCAACGTGGTTCTCAACCTCCTTTACAAGCACACCCCGCTGCAAACGAGCTTCGGGTACAACATGCTCGCGCTCGTGCCCGTGTTCGGCGACTCCGACGTACGTTTCATGGAAGGCGCGACGCCGCTCGAACCAAAGGTGCTCGGCTTACGCGAGATGCTCGCGCACTTCGTCGCCCACCGCATGGTGGTCATCCGCCGCCGCACCGAATACGATCTTGCGAAGGCACGCGAGCGGCTGCACATCCTCGAAGGCTTCCGGATCGCGCTCGACAACATCGACGAGGTTATCCGCATCATCCGCGAGAGCAGCTCGACGGAAGCCGCGCGCGAAGCCTTAATCTCGCGCTTCGAACTCTCGACGATCCAAGCCAACGCAATCCTCGACATGCGTCTGCGCACGCTGACGAGCCTCGAGCGTCAGAAGATCGAAGACGAGTACAACGCGTTGCTCCTAACGGTGGCCGATCTCGAAGATATCTTGCGTCCCGGGTCGCCTCGGATCGCCGGCATTATCAAGAGCGACGGCGAGGACATCAAGAAGCGCTACGGCGATCCGCGCCGCACGATCGTTTTGCCGCTCGAAGACGAGCTCAACATGCTCGACGTTATCCCCGAT
>Ga0302326_10020649_pt1 | contig 13545 bp, 14 predicted proteins | sample Palsa_T0_3_FD_202264 | JGI IMG/M metagenome (GOLD analysis project Ga0302326, IMG submission 202264) | Peat permafrost microbial communities from Stordalen Mire near Abisko, Sweden - Palsa_T0_3 | ecosystem: Environmental > Terrestrial > Soil > Palsa > Peat permafrost | place: Sweden: Abisko... | reverse complement strand
CCGCCTGGGCCGCGACGGCGCGGGCCCGGTCGTTGATCTGGCGCAGGCTGAGCACCTGGTCGATCACGAGCACCGTGATGAGCAGCCCGAGCAGCCCGGAAACCATGTCCGTGGTCAGCGCGTGAGCCAACCACCAGTGCCGCAGCGCGGCATCGGTCGCGTCGAGGACGATCAGCACGCCGGCCGCCACGGTAACGACGATCGCGGCCAGCCCGCCTTGCCAGCGCATCAGCACCACACGACCATAGCGGAGCGCCAGACCCCGGTGACCAGCCGGCGCGACCACCGGCGATCAGCGCGCGCTGATCAGCCGGCGGGTTCGGCGATCATCGCGGTGCCGATCTGGCGGAAGCCGATCCTGGCGTAGACGCGAGCCACGGCGTTGTCGCTGGCGGACAGGAAAACGGTCCGCACCCCGCGCTCCCGCGCGTCCCTGGCCAGCAGCGCCGTGACCGCTGCTCCGAGGCCCTGGCGGCGGCCGGCGGGCAGCACGCCCACCCCGGTGATCTCCGCCACGCCGTCCACCGCCTGGCAACTGCCCGCGGCGACCGGCCCGTCCGGGCCGAAGGCGGCGGCGAGCACCGATTGTCCCGAGCGCAGCCGTTCGCGCAGGATCGCGATCGTGCCGCCGTCGTAGTCCGCCGCTATCTTGTCGCGCTCGGCCGTGCCTGCCTCGCCGACCTCGGTGCCCGGATGGCCGAAGGCGACGGTGGGTACGGCCCAGATCCGGTCGAGTTCGGAGTCCTCGGGAGCGACGACGCGCACGCTGGTGCCCGCCGGAACCGGCGGCGCCGGCGACGGCTCGGCGAGAACCATGAGCGGATGCGGCTGCACTTCAAGGCCCGCCTCGGCGGCGGCGGCCGCCATCTCGGGCGCGATCTGCTCGATCCATTCGAAGGATTCCGGAATGATCAGCTCGCGCTGGCGAGCGCGGACCGCACGGATATCGGCCGCGGTCACCGGGGCCCGGGGACCCCGTCTGGGCCGCGCGTAGTAGGGCCATCCGGGGCCGGCGGGAACGAACAGCACGAGCGGCCCGTACTCGTCGGCTCTGGCCCGGCGCCGCGGGACCGCGTCGCAGAAGACGTCAATCCGCTCAATGACCTCATAATCTCTCACAGCAGTACTTACCTTAAGGTCCGGGCCGCTGTCGTCCAACTGTGTTTACCTCACGCTCGCGCACGAGCCTGCCACCAGGCCGTGGCCTGCGACGGGATCGCGTACCCACCAGAAATTCGGTATACAGGCCGCGGTGGCCTGGGCTACGGTGACGCGGATATGGCCGAAAACGAAGAAGCTGACGCTGATCTCCCTCCGGTCCTGACCCGGCTCACCTTCCACGGGCCCCTGTCCGAGGGCCGGGCCGCCCGGCTCACCGAAAGGCTCGCCCGGACCGATCCCCGCACGGTGCTGGACATCGGCTGCGGCTGGGGCGAGCTGATGCTCCGCATCCTCGAGGCCGTACCGGAAGCCACCGGCCTCGGCCTCGACACCGACGAGGGCGACCTGGCCCGCGGGCGGGACAACGCCAAGGCCCGCGGCCTCGCCGACCGGGTCACGTTCGTACGGGAATCCGGCGTCGGAACGACACGGGGACCCGCCGATCTGGTGCTGTGCGTGGGAGCCAGTCACGCGCTCACCGAGGCCGAGCCGCCTGAGCACACGCCGGCCGCCCTGCAGGCGCTGCGGCGGCTGGTCACGCCGGGCGGACGGGTGCTGCTCGGCGAGGGGTTCTGGCAGCGGCCCCCGGCTGACGCCGAACTCGCGGCCATGTGGCCCGGCGCGTCGGCGGGGGAGTATCCCGATCTGGCCCGCGTCGTCGAGCTCGCCATCGAGGCCGGCTTCCGGCCGGCCTGGATCGAGGTCGCCAACGCCGAGGAGTGGGACGACTTCGAGTCGGGCTACCAGGCCGATGAGGAGGAATGGCTCGCGGCCCACCCCGGCCACCCCAGGGCCGCGCAGCTCCGGGAGCAGGTGGACCAGCACCGGTCGCACTGGCTGCGTGGCTACCGCGGCATCCTCGGCCTGGCCTACCTGACGCTGGTCCCGGTCGGCTCCTAGGCCAGACGCCGCGCGATCAGGTGCGTCAGGGCGGCGACCCGGCGGTACGGGTCGGTGCGGCCGGCTCGTTCCTCGCAGTCCAGCAGGGCCTCGAGGTCGGCCGGGGATTCCGGCGGCTCGGCGTCGCTGGCGGTTTTCGTGTCCGTATCGGTGAAGACCCGCACGCCGTACCAGGCGGTGAGCTCAAGGCCGTGGCCGGCCAGCCGGCCGGTCAGGTCGGCGAGACGGTCGGCGCGGGCGGTGACCCCGATCCTGTTGGCGTACCGGTCCGAGCCGAACGCCGCCGCGCACGCGGCCCAGTCGCCGGCCAAGCCCGGCCGCATGGCCAGCGCGTCGCCGTTGCGGACCAGCAGCGACACCATCCCGCCCGGCGCCGTCAGCCCCGCGATGGCACGCAGGACCGGGTCCGGATCCGCCTGGTACATCAGCACTCCGTGGCAGAGTACGACGGCGACGGGTGATAGCACGCCCCGTTCGGCCCAAGGCACGATAAGGCCGCGCTCGACCCGCACCCTGCCGCGAACCTCAGCCGGCTCGGCGGCCAGGTCCCGTTCGAACCGGGCCAGCAGGTCGGCCGAGGCATCGACCCCGGTCACCGCGTAGCCTCGCCGCGCCAGCCGCAAGGCTTGTGTCCCCTGCCCGCAGCCAAGATCAATGACCGGAACGGGCGGTGGTGGCAGTTCCGCGCTCAGCTGTCTGGTGACAAGTTCCTGGCGCACCACGTCCCTCAGCTTGCCCAGCCGCGTCTGCCAGTTCTGTTCCGCGCCGGTGAACGCGGTGGACATCTCGGCCGGGTTCACCGGCCCGCTCCCAGGTCACGCTGCATGAGGACAGTATCGACCCACCGCCCGTGCTTGCGGCCGACCCCGGACAAACGGCCCGCCTCGGCGAAACCGAACCGGCGGTGCAGCGCCGCCGAGGCGTCGCTTCCGGTGTCGGCGATGACCGCGATGACCTGCCGCGCGCCTGCGTCCGCGCACCCGGCCAGCAGCCCGGCGAGCAGGGCGCTGCCGATCCCGCGGCCGGTGTGCCAGGGGGCGATGTACACCGTGTCCTCGACGGTGTAGCGGTAGGCGGGCTTGGGCCGCCACGGGCTGGCGTAGGCGTACCCGCAGACGGTCTCGCCCCCCAGTGCCACCAGGAAGGGCAGGTTCTGCCGGCTCAGTTCGCCGAGCCGCCGCCGCCAGTCCGCGGCGGTCGGCGGGACCTCCTCGAACGTGGCGACGCTGGTCGCGACGTAGTGCGCGAAGATCGCGGCGACCTGCTCGGTGTCGGCGGGTATCGCGGGGCGGACAACAGGCGGTGGTGCGGTCAAGGCAACGTCTCCGTACGGTGATGCGGACAACCAAGATCACAATTTCACTTGGTGCTCCTGTGTCCCTTCTTGCGCGTCTTATGAGCGATGAGGAGGTGAGCGGCAATGGCATCGTGGCTGACGCCTTGGCGGGTGTTGAGCGTCCTGGTCGTGTGGGGGGCCTTCGTCCTGGCCGGATACTTCGTGGGCCGGCGGAAGGGCCGGACGGCGGCCGGCGTGTGGCTGACCGCCGTCCTCAGCCTTCCCGGCCTGGTGATCGTGGCGTTTTGCCCCCGTCGCGGTCCGGCCGGGACGGCGGTCGCCCCGGACTTCGCGGCCGAGCCGCTCACCGCCGTGGATTCGGTTCTGCCCGAGTGGAATGAGACGCTGGCGCAGACCGATAGCTGGATCTGGCGCTGACCGGGTCACCCGCACACGCAAGCGAGGGGGCCGCGAACGAACGCGGCCCCCTCGGCTTACCTCTGCTCAGACGCTGGGACGGTCAGCAGTCGAAGTAGAGCTCAAACTCGTGCGGGTGCGGCCGCAGCCGGAGCGCGTCGAGCTCCACGGTCCGCTTGTAGTCGATCCAGGTGTCGATGAGGTCGGGGGTGAACACGCCGCCCTCGGTGAGGTAGTCGTGGTCGGCCTCCAGGGTGTTGAGCACCGCCTCGAGGGAGCCGGGGACCTGCGGGATCGAGGACGCCTCGTCCGGCGGCAGCTCGTACAGGTCCTTGTCCACCGGCTCCCGCGGCTCGATCTTGTTCTTGATCCCGTCCAGGCCCGCCATCAGCATCGCGGCGAACGCGAGGTAGGGGTTGGCCGACGGGTCGGGGACACGGAACTCCACGCGCTTGGCCTTCGGGTTCGTGCCGGTGATCGGGATCCGGATGCAGGCCGAGCGGTTGCGCTGCGAGTAGACCAGGTTGACCGGAGCCTCGAATCCCGGGACGAGCCGGTGGTAGGAGTTCGCGGTCGGGTTGGTGAACGCCAGCAGCGAGGGCGCGTGCTTGAGCAGGCCGCCGATGTAGTACCGGCCGATGTCGGAAAGGCCCGCGTAGCCGACCTCGTCGTAGAACAGCGGGGAGCCGTCCTTCCAGATCGACTGGTGGCAGTGCATCCCGTTGCCGTTGTCACCGAACAGCGGCTTGGGCATGAACGTCACCGTCTTGCCCGCCGCCCGGGCGGTGGACTTAATGATGTACTTGAAGAGCATGAGCTTGTCGGCTTCCTCCAGGAGGGGGCCGAAGCGCATGTTGATCTCGGACTGGCCGGCCGTGCCGACCTCGTGGTGCTGCATCTCGACCTGGATACCGTGCGCGAGCAGGTTCGTCGTCATCTCCGCGCGCAGATCCGCGAAGTGGTCCATCGGCGGCACGGGGAAATAGCCGCCCTTGTACCTGGGCTTGTAGGCCAGGTTGCCGCCCTCCTCCTCCAGACCGGAGTTCCAGGCGCCTTCCACCGAGTCGATGTGGTAATAACCCTCGTTCGCCGACGTCGAGAAGCGGGCCGAGTCGAAGATGTAAAACTCGGCCTCGGGGCCGAAGAACGCCGTGTCGCCGATGCCGGTGCCGCGCAGGTAGTCCTGCGCCTTCCTGGCGACGTTGCGCGGGTCCCTGCTGTACGGCGCGCCGGTCAGCGGGTCGTGCACGAAGAACGTCATGTTCAGCGTCTTGTGCGTGCGGAACGGGTCGATCCCGGCCGTGGTCGGGTCGGGCAGCAGCAGCATGTCGGACTCGTGGATGGCCTGGAACCCGCGGATCGATGAGCCGTCGAACATGAGGCCGTCGGTGAAGACGTCCTCGCTGAACGCCGACGCGGGGACGGTGAAATGCTGCATCGTTCCCGGCAGGTCGCAGAACCTGACGTCGATGAACTCTACATTTTCCTCAGCGATGAAGCTGAGTACTTCTTCGGAACTGCTGAACATCAACCCTCCCGGTACAGGGCAAGCGTTTTCGGTCTCAAGGCACGCGATTCGGACGTTAGACGCCAGCAATTTCCGCGCCGTGTCTGGTGTGTTTCACGAATGTTACGGGCTCGGCGTCCAAGGTCGAGACCCATTATGGCCCGCCGCGCGGCCGGTAGCACGGAACGGATACCGTGGTGTCGTGGCCAAGAAACAGCTGACGGACCCGCCGGTCACGGATAAGACCCCGGCCTACCCGGGCCAGCGGTTCGGGCTGCCCCAGCGGGGTCCCGGGTCCGTCGCCCCCATGGGCCGGCGCGTGCTCGCGCTGCTCATTGACTGGCTGCTCAGCATGCTCATCGCCTACTGGCTGACCCACTCGCAGTTCTGGACCATCCTCGTCTTCACGATCGAGGTCTTCATGCTCACCGCGCTGACCGGGAGCACCGTGGGCAAGCGGCTGCTCGGCCTGCGGGTGATCAGGACCAACGGCGGGCGAGTCGGTTTCGGCTGGTCCCTGGTCCGGACCGCGATCTTGCTCACCGTGGTCCCGCCGCTGCTGACCGACCGTGACCTGCGCGGCCTGCACGACCGCGCCGCCGACACGATCGTCGTCCGTCTCTAGCGTGCTTGCCCGTCTCTAGCGGGCCTTCGGCCGCGGCATCCTGGGCTGCCTGGCGTTCCTTGGCAGCGGTCCCTTCGGTGCCTGCAAAGACGGCTGCAGAGCCTTCAGCCGGTGGTTGATGTCGCTGATCGCATCCGGCTTGAGCTGACGCGGCAGCCGCATGATCTTCCGCTGTAGCTTGTTGATCGGGATCTGGCCCTCGTCGTTACCCACCTGGAACTCGATGATCGGCACCTCGTAGGCCACCCGGGCGACCCGCTTTTTCTCCGCGGCGAGCAGGCTGGCCAGCCGGGCGGGGGAGCCCTCGCCGACCAGGATGACGCCGGGTTTGCCCACCGCCCGGTGGACCACGTCCATGTTCCTGTTGGCGGCGATCGCAGGAGTCACCGTCCAGCTGCCGCGCATGTTCTCGAGCACGGCGGCCGCGGCGCCGGGCTGTCCCTCAATGGCCGAGTACTGCGCCGACTGCGCGAACCGGCCGAACAAGATGACCGCGACCAGCACGCCAAGCAGCACGCCCAACGGGATGAGGAGCGCCGCCAGGTTGGTGACCAGGCCGACGACCACCAAGACCACCAGCGTGCCGAGGCCGGCGCCGATGACGATGGGCATCGCCTTCGGGTTGGCCTTGTGCACCAGGCCGGCCACCATGCGTATCTGCTTCAGCCGCCCAGCCTTGGCCAGGTCGTCAGCGGTACCCACATGAGCGGCCGGGTCAGCGGCCTCAGATTTTCTCGACATGCGTGCCATGCTCCGCAGCATACGGTTCCCGCGCCCCGGACAGAAACTGCCCGGCCCGCCGGGATGTCCCGTTAGCCGGAAATCAGCGCGGTCCCGTCGGCGCGCTGCTCGATGGCCTGCGCGTATAGCCGTCCGGCCCGGTAAGAAGATCGCACCAGGGGGCCAGACATCACGCCGGCGAACCCGAGTTCCATCGCCTCTTCGCGCAACTCCACGAACTCCTCGGGCTTGACCCAGCGTTCCACCGGATGGTGCCGCGGCGTGGGCCTCAGGTACTGGGTGATGGTCAGCAGCTCACACCCGGCCGACCGCAGGTCAGCCAGGGCTTCGGTGATCTCGGCGCGCTCCTCGCCCAGTCCCAGGATCAGGTTGGACTTGGTGACCAGCCCGGCTTCGCGGGCGGCGCGCAGCACGTCGAGCGACCGCGCGTACCGGAAGCCCGGCCTGATCCGCCGGAAGATCCGCGGCACGGTCTCAATGTTGTGGCCCAGGACCTCCGGCGCGGCGTCGAAGATCTGCGCCAGCTGGCCGGGATCGGCGTTGAAGTCGGGAATGAGCAGTTCCACCCCACAGCCTTCGATGGCGGCGTGGATCTCGCGGCAGGTCTGCGCGTACAGCCAGGCGCCGCCGTCAGCCAGGTCGTCGCGCGCGACGCCAGTCACGGTCGCGTACCTCAGGCCCATGGCGGCGACCGACTCGGCCACCCGCCGGGGCTCGCCCTCGTCCAGTGGCTGCGGCTTGCCGGTGTCGATCTGGCAGAAGTCGCACCGGCGGGTGCACTGGTCACCGCCGATGAGGAAGGTGGCCTCGCGGTCTTCCCAGCATTCGAAGATATTCGGGCAGCCGGCTTCCTCGCAGACCGTGTGCAGGCCCTCGCTGCGGACCAGGGTCTTCAGCTCGGTGTAGGCCGGCCCGGTGCGTAGCCGGGTCTTGATCCACGGCGGCTTGCGCTCAATCGGGACCTCGCTGTTGCGGGCCTCGAGGCGGAGCATGCGCCGTCCTTCGGGTGCGAGTACCACCCCACCACACTATGTCGCTCCGGTGCCTGGTCACATCACCTCTTCATCTCAGCGGAAGAGCATGATCTTTCCCACGATGCGTAAGCTGCCCCGTTATCGACTCGGCACCGGAGCGGCGGCCTGCGCGCGAGGCCCGGCCAGGCCGTCGGGGTCGGAGACATAACGCCAGCTGGGGTAGCCGAGGACCGCGGCCAGGTGGCGCTCCATCACCGGCGTCACGTCGGCGACCGTGATGTGGCGCCCGGTTTCTGCGGACAGCGTGCTCACCCCGGCGTCGCGGATACCGCACGGGACGATGCGGTCGTACCAGGACAGGTCGCAGTCGGCGTTCAGCGCGAACCCGTGCATGGTGACGCCACGGGCCACCCGCGCGCCGATCGCCCCGACCTTACGGTCCGGGACGCGGTCGTCGCCGCGCAGCCACGCGCCGCTGCGCCCGGCCACCCGCGCCGCGGTAATCCCGAACTCCGCGCAGCAACCGATCATGGCCTCCTCGAGCGCACGCACGTAAGCGACGACGTCGACCGGCTGGCGGAGCTTGACGATCGGGTACCCGGTCAGCTGGCCGGGCCCGTGCCAGGTGATCTTGCCGCCGCGGTCCACGTCGATCACCGGTGCGCCCGGATCACCGAACGGCCGGTCCGAGGCGGCCGTCCGCTTGCCCGCCGTGTACACGGGCGCATGCTCAAGCAGCAGGCAGCTGTCGGGAATCTCGTCTGCTACCCGTCTGGCATGAACGCGCCGCTGCAAGTCCCAGCCCTCGAGGTAGCCGACAGGCGAAGCGCCGAAGCCAAGGTAGACAAGCTCGCTCACTTTCCCCAGCTTACGCCGACTCGCGCGGCCGCCGGCCCGTCCGGCCGCGCACCGAACGCGCAGGCTTCGCGCAGGGGGTAGCCAGATTAGACGCAGCCACAGGGGTAACAATTATCTCGTGATAGACGAGGCCGAGCTGCGGCTTATGAGCCAGGCCGAACGCTGGCAGCTGGCGAGGATGCTCACCGAACTTGACGGGCCGGGCCCGGCCGGGCTGGACCCGTCGCCCCTAGTCGCCTCACCCGACCCGTATCTGCGCGACCCCAAGCTGGGCCGCCAGCGGCGCCTGGTCCTGTTTATCTCGGCGGGCTGCTGCGTGATCCTGGCCGGCTGGATTGTCGTGCTGGCCGCCACGCTGCCGCACCACTTCAACGCGCATCACTGGCGGGCCCTGTGGGTGAACTTCGACGTGCTGCTGCTCGCCGCGTTTGCGGCGACGGCCTGGGCGACCTGGCGCAAACGGCAGGTCCTGATCTTGCTGCTCATGCTCACCGGCACCATGCTCTGCTGCGACGCCTGGTTCGACGTCGGCACCTCGCTGGAGACAAGCAGCATGTGGCTCAGCATCGCGGACGCGGTCTTCGCCGAGATCCCGCTCGCGGTCCTGGCTTTCACCGGGGCGCGCCGCCTGCTCACGGCCACGGTCGAGGCGGGCATCCCCGTACCGGTCCGGGACCAGTCCCCGGACGGCCGGGAGGCGGCGGACGAGCAGGGGCGCGGATGCGCCCCTGCGCTGCGTCGCACACCGCTGGCCGGTGCCGGGCTCGAAGAGGCGTTTCCCGGCAGCCGTGCGCTGGAGCGGGCCGAGCGTAGCCGCCAGACGACCGCACCAGGGCCGGGCGCAAAATGATGATGTGATCAATGAGGCAGAACTACGCCGGATGACCCAGGAGGAGCGGCGTGCGCTGGCCCACGCTCTCGCCGCCATCGACTTGCCGCACCCGCTGCTCGATCCCCGGCTGCGGCTCCGCATGAGGTTCGCGTTGCTGTTCACAATGGGGTGCTGCATTGTCCTGGCCGCCTGGATCGCGATCCTCATCTTGACCCTGCCCGGGCACTACACCTCGGACGACTGGCGGACCGTATGGGTCGGGCTGGACGTCGCCGAGCTGGTCGGATTTGCCGCGACCGGCTGGGCCGCGTGGCATCAGCGCCAGGCGCTCGTCTTCTGCATGATCATCACCGCGACGCTGCTGGTGTGTGACGCATGGTTCGACGTGACGCTGGATTTCGGCTCACGCGGCTTCACGACGAGTATTGTCTCGGCGGTGCTGGTCGAGCTTCCGCTCGCCTTCCTGCTGTTCGCCAGCGCGCGGCGCCTGGTCCGGGCCACCATCGGTGTCGTCATGCAACTGAGCGGTGTCGCCGGGTCCCCGCCGCCGCTGCGGCGCATCCCGCTGTTCGCGGACGGGCTTGAGGAGTGCCTGCCCGACCGGCTCAGGCAGCTGGCCGAAGATGTCACAGCCGACGACCGTGCTTCGTCTTAAGGAGATCGGAAGATCCCCAGGAGGCCACCGTGGACATGAGCGACTACACCGGATACCGCCCGCTGATGTTCTCGATCGCCTACCGGATGACCGGCAGCGTCAGCGATGCCGAGGATCTCGTCCAGGAGGCCTTCTTGCGGCTGACTCGTGTCCTGCGCGACGGCGTGAGCATCACCTCACCCAAGGCGTACCTGGCCACCGCCACCACCCGGCTGGCGATCAGCTACCTGCGGTCGGCGCGGGTCCGGCGCGAGTCCTACGTGGGTGCCTGGCTGCCCGAGCCGCTCCTCGCGGGCCGCGAGCCGGATCCAGCGGAGCACGCGGAGATGTCCGACTCCCTGTCCATGGCCTTCCTGGTCCTGCTGGAAAGCCTGTCACCGACCGAACGTGCCGTGTTCCTGCTCCATGAGGTGTTCGGCTACGAGTACCGGGAGATCGCCGAGATCACCGGCAAGTCGGAGCCGAACTGCCGCCAGATCCTCACCCGCGCCCGGCACCACGTCGACGAGGGCCGGGCCGGCGTCGCGGGACCCCGTTTCGAGGCCTCACGTGAACAGCGCGACGAGGTGGCCCGCCGGTTCTTCGCCGCCGCCGCGGGCGGTGACCTGGCGGCCCTGCTCGAGCTGCTCGCCCCGGACGTGGTCATGGTCGGCGACGGCGGCGGGAAGGCCCTGGCAGTGGCCAGGCCGACCCGAGGCCGGGAGCGGGTGGCCCGGTTCATGCTCGGGCTGGCCCGCCGGGCACCGAAGCTGGGGATAAGAATCGAGCCGGCCTGGATCAACGGCCAGCCCGGGGCGGTCAGCTACGACGCGGAAGGCCGGGTCATCAACGTCTTCGCCCTCGACATCGCCGATGGCCTAGTGCAGGCGGTCAGGTCCGTGGTCAACCCGGACAAGCTTCACCACCTCGGGCCGGTCTCCGATCTGGCCCGGCGGGGAGGACCGCTGTCCCACGGCGGCTAGCGCTGCGGACGGCTTGGGACTTACCCTGTCGGCCATGGCCACCGACTTCACCGAGGACACCGCCGCCGACGCGGTCATCGAGAGCTTCGCGCAAACCCCGGACCCGCGGCTGCGTGAGCTGCTGAGCAGCCTGGTCAGGCACCTGCACGCCTTTGTCAGGGACACTGAGCCCACGATCGCGGAGTGGGAGCAGGCGATCGAGTTCCTCACCGCGACCGGCCAGAAGTGCGATGACGAGCGGCAGGAGTTCATCCTGCTTTCCGATGTGCTCGGCGTTTCCATGCTGGTGGAGACGATCAACAACCGGACCGGCGGCGCCACCGAGTCCACCGTGCTCGGTCCTTTCCACGTGGTGAAGTCCCCCCGCCGGGAGCTCGGCGACACCATCGACCTGGTCGGGACCGGCCCGCCGTGCGTCGTCCGCGGCCGGGTGCTTTCCGCCGACGGCTCGCCGCTGCCCGGCGCCGAGCTCGACGTCTGGCAAGCCAACGACCAGGGGTTCTACGACGTCCAGCAACCGGATGTGCAGCCGCGGGCCAACGGCCGCGGCCTGTTCACCGCGGCGGCGGACGGGTCCTTCTGGTTCCGCACCGTGGTGCCGAGCTACTACCCGATACCTACCGATGGCCCGGTCGGCACGCTGCTGAACGCGACGCAGCGGCACCCGTTCCGTCCGGCGCATATTCATTTCATCGTGACCGCTCGCGGCTACCGCCCGCTGACCACGCACATTTTCGTCGCCGGCAGCCCGTACATCGAATCGGACGCGGTCTTCGCGGTCAAGAAGAGCCTGATCAAGGAGTTCACCCTCATCGATGATCCGGAGCAAGCCGCCAGCTACGGCCTCACCGCCCCCTTCGCCCTAGCCGATTTCGCCATCATCCTGCAGCCCGCCCCCTAACCCCCCGCCCAGCCATCCGGGTTGCCGCCTCATTCCCCAACGGAGTCGGTGGCCCCCTGAGCATGCTCTAGCGTGCACGGTGGATCACCGACCCAATTCGATGCGGATCGGGGGACGGCTTTTTGTCAGTGGTAGGTGACACGGTGTGCGCATGCCACGAAAGTCCGAATTCGACGGCGCTCGTTTGAACCGCATCTTGCAGGAGCAACATCTTGTTATCTCGCGCGCGCAGGCATTCGCGTGCGGAATGTCGCGGGGAGCGTTGCAGTTCCGGGTCGGCCAATCCGGTCCCTGGCAGCGGCTTCTCCCCGGCGTCTACCTCGGTGTCACCGGAACGGTGACTCAGGACCAGCGGGAAGTGGCCGCGCTGCTTTACGCCGGTCAGGGCAGCATGATTACCGGGGTGACCGCGGTGCGGCGTCACCACTTGCGTTCGCCCGGGCCAGATTCGGTGGATGTGCTGATTCCGTGGAACTGTAAGCGGCAGAGCATTGCGTTTGTCCGCATCCATCGCACGAGGCGAATGCCGGAGCGGCTGTTTGTCACCGGCAAGATCCGCTTCACCATGGTTCCTAGGGCGGTAGCGGACGCGGCCCGCTCCATGGCACGTTTCGATGACGTCCGTGCGGTCGTCTGCGAGGCGGTGCAGCGGACGAGGCCGGCATCGTCCGCGAAATCGGGCTGGCGATCGAGAAGGGACTCCAGCGTCCGCCGCTGCCCATCAAGTCGGTGCCGCCAGAGGCACAGGCGCCTGCTCATGATGCGGTCAGTGCCGGGGGATAACCCGGCAAAGGGGCAGGCCTAGCGGCGGCCGCGGAGTCAGCGCGGGGCGAGCTCGGCGGCCAGCGCCCCGGCGATGGTGGGGTGGCGGAACTCGTAGCCCGCTTGCAGCAAGCGCGCCGGGGTGACCCGGGCGCTGCTCAGCAGCTCGCTGGCGGCCTCGCCGAGGCCTAGCCGCAGCGCCACGGCGGGTACGCGGAGCCAGGGCAGGTCACGGCGGCCGACGGCAGCGGACAGGGCGGCGGTGAATTCGGAGTTGGTGGCCGGGGCGGGGGAGGCCAGGTTCACCGGGCCGCTGACGTCCTTGTGGTCGAGGAGGAAACGGATCGCGGCTACCTCATCCGTCAGTGAAATCCAGCTCATGACCTGGTGACCCGAACCGAACCTCGGGCACACCCCGAGCCTGGCCGCGGGGAGCAGCCGGCCGAGTACGCCGCCGCCCGCAGCGAGGACCAGCCCGCTGCGCGGGTGCACGACGCGGATACCTGCGTCGGCGGCCGGCCCGGCGGCCGCCTCCCAGTCCTCGACCACCCGGGAGAGGAAGCCTTTCCCGGCGGGCGCGGATTCATCGACCTCGCGTCCGCCGGTATCTCCGTACCAGCCGATGGCCGAGCCGGACACCAGGGTCTCGGGCGGCGAGCTGAGCTTGGTGAGCGCGCCCGCCAGCGTTCGGGTGCCGAGCACCCGGCTGGTTCTGATCTCCGCCTTGTACCTGGCCGTCCAGCGGTGGTCCGCGACGCCCGCTCCCGCCAGGTGCACGCAGGCACCGAGCCCGTCCAGCTCGGCGGGACTGGACGGGCTGAAGCCCGCGTCGGCCGCACGGGGATCCCACCGGACCTCGTCGGCTGACCGCGCGGGACGGCGGACCAGCCGGATGACCTCGTGGCCGCTAGCGCGCAGGCTGGCTACGAGGGCGGTGCCGATGTGCCCGGACGAGCCGGTGATCGCGACCTTCA
>Ga0302326_10020647_pt1 | contig 13545 bp, 13 predicted proteins | sample Palsa_T0_3_FD_202264 | JGI IMG/M metagenome (GOLD analysis project Ga0302326, IMG submission 202264) | Peat permafrost microbial communities from Stordalen Mire near Abisko, Sweden - Palsa_T0_3 | ecosystem: Environmental > Terrestrial > Soil > Palsa > Peat permafrost | place: Sweden: Abisko... | reverse complement strand
CGGTTGCGGCGACGAGCGGGGCCGCCACAACTTCGCCGGAGGCCGCCCAGCCAGCGGTCGTGCCACACGGGCGCGCCTACCTGTTCCGTGGTGCGATGGGCCCGATCTTCTCCCGCGGCATGGACCGTCTGACGGAACGGATCGAACAGGTCGGCATCACGGCGAACGTCTACGAATTCACGATCTGCCGTATAATCGCCGCGAACGCAATTCGCGAATACCGTGAAAATCCCGCGCCGATCATCCTGATCGGGCACTCCATGGGCGGATATTGCGCATTGATATTTTCTGAATTACTCGAGGCGGAAAATATTCCGGTCGGTCTCGTTGTCACGATCGATCCGCCTCAGGTCAGCCCCGACGTGCCGCTCAATATCGGCCGCTATATCAATATCTTCCTGTCGAAAAGCGTCTTCGGTGGCAGCCACATGAAGCCGAAGCCGGGCTACCGAAATCATTATGCAAGCTTCGATCTCTCGGAGCATGAAGAGGTTTCGCACATAAATATCGAGAAGATGGACGCCATCCAGGAACAGTTGGTCAGCAAGGTCGTGCAGATCGCAACCATGCCCGCGAAGGCGGAAGGGGACGCGCTGCCGCTTAATTATGTTGTCCCTCCCAATGCCGCCATCGAGCTGTGGGATAGTGGCATGTCGGTGTTCGCCCGCCCGGGCGATAGTCTGCAGACGATCGCGGCGCTTTATCACGTGCCGCTCTGGTCGGTCGCTCAGGTCAACAAGGGCGCGGGGAACACACCGTTGGTGCCGGGCGAGCGTGTGATCGTTCCACGCCATCTGGTGCCGCTCGCCGAGGTCTCGGCGCAGTCGCCATCCAGACGCTGATATTGCAAGATCCGCGCGCCGGAATCTTCTTTGACGCGGTTTCTTGACGCGAACCGATGCCCGGGGGATATGCTCAGCGTTGCGGCAGGAATGGAACCAGCATCGGAACGCGGCGACAGTAGGTTCCGTACGCACTCGCGCCAAGCTCCGTCGTCAGAAAGCCCTCTTCCATGCGGGCCTTCTGCCAGAGTCCGAAGGCGATCAGCACGGTGCCGAGCAGCGCCGTGACGGTCGCGACCGCTATGCCCGTCGCCAGCATGGCTGCGATAAGCCCGGTATAGATCGGATGACGAACCAGCCCGTAAGGGCCGGTGTCGATAACCCGATGGCCTTCCTTGCGCGTGATGGCGTTCGACCAGAAACGTCCAAGGTGAATTCGCGCCCACCACGTGAACAAGGTGCCCGCCAGGGTCAGCGCCGCGAGCAGGTAGGTCCCGCCGTCGCCGACGTGCCAGAGCGGCTGCTCGCCCAGCACCTGTTCGGTCCATGGCGTCAGCAGGACGGCGCCCACGAGAATGGGGATGCGGTAAGCCCGCGAGTCCCAGGTCCTGACGTGCTTTTCGGTTCGACCGGAAAAGAACGAGCCCACCCCCCAGCTGATGAGCCATGCAACCCAGATCAGCGCGAGCAATTGCGTAGGCCAGGTGGCGGTCCATCCACTCCAGACGAAAGTCAAAAATGGGTTGTGATCATGCATCATGGCGCAGCTTATATTCCGGATTGCGTGGTGCTGGCAAATGACGGAACTGCCGAGATCGAGGCCGGATTTGCGGTCCTATTGCTTGCTGCTGGCGCCGAGGAGATAGGCAATGGTGTCGCGCAACGCCGGCTCAACCGGCCGGGGTGCGTAACCGAGTTCCTGTTGCGCCTTTTCGATCGATAGATCCTCGGCCCGCAATGCGATCCGCACACCTTCCGCCGTACCGGTCGGGGCGCGGCGCGTCACGTGATCGGAGATGAACTCCAGCATCGTGGCGGCCATTTCCGCCATGCGGCCGGAAACCGGGATGGTGAGATAGCGGCGGCCCCTGATCGCCGCTATGAGCTCCAGTATTCTTTTCAGCGAAATACTCTCGCTGCCGAGAATGTAGCGATGCCCGGTCTGCCCGTGTTCCATCGCGAGAATCAAGCCCGCGGCAACATCGCGCACGTCGACGAGGTTCACGATGAAATCGAGATAAAGATGCATACGCCCGTCAAGAAAGTGCCGGAGCATCGCGGTCGGTGGGGTAAGGTTGTGATCATGAGGCCCGATGGGCATCGTCGGTGTGCCGACGACCAGCGGAAAGCCGGATGACGCAGCTTGTAAGGCGAGCTGTTCCGCGAGCAATTTCGAGCGCGTATACAGGCCTGGCATATCGTGGGGTGACAGCAGACCGTGCGCGCAAACGGCATGCTGTGTCGTCGACGCGCGGAAGAGGATCGATTCGGTCGAGCAGTGCAGGAAGCGGGCAATGCCGCACTTGCGCGCAGCTTTGATGACGGCCTCCGTGCCGAGGTAGTTGATGGTGTGGAAGTCGCCTTTATTCGGCAGCCACATGCCCGGAAGAGCCGCAAGGTGATAAACTTCACCGATATCGCGGAGCGCCTCATTCACCAGATCCGGATCGAGCACCGAACCCTGGATATATTGCACTTCGGGCAGGACGTGGGCCGGCGGAAGAAGATCGAGTACCCGCACCTGTCGATTGCGGGCGACAAGCGCCGATACCAGGTGCCGTCCGATAAAGCCGCTGCCGCCAGTGACAAGTACCCTGGTCATGAATACGGCAGTGGCTCGACCTGATGTTCCTCGGCGTAGGTTGAAGAGCTGCGAGGCGCTGGTTGCGGAACCCGTTCGATAATAACGGCAAGATCGTGCCGAAAGCCAAGCGCGATAAGCAATTTTGCCATCACAAACATCGGCCCGAGCAGCAAGTGACTTGGATTATCCAGCAGCGCAGGCTGCCGGCGTTCGAACAATCGATGCCCGATAATCTGAAAACCTATGCCGATGAAGATCAATACGCCCGAGATCGACCACACGCCAGCCGCGCTCGCATACGTCACGATAACCGCAGCGGTTGATAGTAAAATGACCGCAGCGCCCAGGATCGCCGCTCCGAGGGCCGCGTCGAGCAGGAACCAGTAAATCAGGACGGGCAGCGCCATGATCGGCGCCACCGTGGTTCGCACGCCAAACGCGTGAACAGGCCATAGGCTGAGAGGAAGAATCGCGGCCAGGAACAAAAATACGATGCCAAACACATGCATCACGCCATTCCAGTGGTTGCGGTGATATTCCACGTAAATCGCAAGCTGATGCTTGAAATAAGAATTCATTATTGTGTGCTCGCTGCAGCTCTCGCGTGCGGCAAGCACCCCAAAAGCTAACGTCATAAAATTAGGCAGTGCCGCTCCACCGCCGCAGCGGGTAGTTAAACTTGGGATTGGCCTGAAGTCAAATAGCGGCGGCGGGTTTGCGCGTTGCACGTTTTCATCTGCTGCAACAGGTAGATACGGATATTTGAATCAAGCGACCCAATTTCAGGCATGAATCAGCCGCCAGATAACAGCGCCCAGCGCGCCGAGCCAAAGCAGCGTGGCGGCGACGGCCTGAATCCCGAAGCCCAGCCCGCGTTTGGCGGCGGCCTGCGAATAGCCGGTCATGTAAAGGACGCGACCTGCGATCCAGACGAGGCCAAGTGCAGCCGCCAATGCATCGTTGATATAGAATGCAAACAGCCAGAGCGAGGGCAGGAAAATCGGCATCCATTCCAGCGTGTTCATCTGCACCCGGAATGCCCGCTCGAAGTCCGGATTGCCGGATACGGCTGGCGCCTTGATGCCGAAGGCGACGCGTGCCCGCGACACCAGCAGGCCGGTGTAGAAGTAGGTCAGGACCGACAGGCAGGTGACGAGTGCCGTGAAGTGAAACATCGCAGTGTCCTTTTTGAAGACGATCGTGAAAATATCATCTCGGGGCAATGCGGGGTATCACCCCCCGAACGACGCCAGGCGTAGTCTCAATAGCCGGTCATTTCAAGATATCCTACCCCAGCGTGGCTTCCGTCGAAGCTGACCGGCCCTTCCCAATAGGGAAAGCTCGTTCCCATCCAGCTCCTGGCATTCAGCGGGATGCACTCGATCGCCAATGCGAGCGATGGAATCGAAATGTCCCATGTGACCGGAAGCCTGCGTCCTTCGATCTCGGTCACGGCTTTCGGCGTCATGCTGATGTCGGCGGATGCGATCTGTCCGGTCTTGCCGTCGCGCGAGATCCAGTTGCCGGAACTGTAATTGCTGCCGTCGGTCTGACGCAGCCGGAACAACATCAGCTTCTCGCCGGAGTTCAGATGCAGCGAGAACCAGTCCCATCCGGTTTGATCCGAGGCCAGCGGCTGGCTGCTCCATTCCCGATCCATCCAGGCCTTTCCGGTCACCTCTGCAGGCCTGTGATCGATGGTGATGCGGCCGGTCACCTCAAAATAAGGCTGGCTGAAATAATACGAAGCCTGCCCACGCTCCGATTTCCGGCTGTAGCCGGCGTCGCCCTGCAGAACCAGCGGACGATCCGTGTCGAGCCGCAGCGCGTAAGCGAAATCCGCTCCCGAGGCCTTGATCTCAAGCGGCGCGAGCGTGGTGTCGTGCATCTGATCCGATCCGCGCATTTCCCAGGAATCGATCCAGGCGGAAAATGGCGTTGCCTCGACGCCGGCCTGGCCGACGCCGCCGCGGGCAAATGTCTCGCTGTATCTGTGGGTGTCCGCGCGGGTCACGGCGGCGTGGCCCATCCAGATTTGCTGATTGGCCCATCCTTCCTGCTGCGCGCCCGGCGCCGTCGCCTGACGAAACAAGGTCCATTGCGCGCCGCAGGCCGTGCCGGTTGAGTCCTTTAAATTTGCCGTCACATACCACCATTCGATCCGGAACTGCGGATGCGGGCCGTGATCTGCGGGAAAGGCAAAGGTCTTGCCGGGAACGACAGCGGCGAATCCGCTCCCGCTGATGCCAAGTCCGGCAAAGCCCTGCGCGAGCGCAGGCTTGCGGCCAAGTGCGAAAGCCAGCGCGCCGCCCGCGAAGGCGCGGCGGGAAAGCTTGCGGAATATCGTGGGCCTATCGTTCATTGGCAAAAATCTTGACCAAAGTCGCCGGCTGCATGCGCGCCAGCCTGAGCACGGGAAGCAGTGCGGCGACCAGCGCGGCCGCCATCGCCACGCCGAGAAGCTCGAATAGTTGCAGCGGGAAGACGTGAAACGGCAGCCGCCAACCGAACGCCTTCACATTCACCACCGCGATCAGGCACCACGCGACCAGCAGGCCGAGCGGCAGCGCGAGCAGGGTGGTGATCAGCGCCACCGACAGGGTTTTCAGGAGTTCGATCGCGGCAAGCCGTCGTCGCGTGATGCCGATCGCCCATAGCGGCGCGAGCTGCGGCAGGCGGGAATTGCTCAGGGTCAACAGGCTGGTCAGCAAGGCGACGCCGGCGACGCCGAGCGTGAAGGCGTTAAGCGCCGCGGTCACTGCGAAGGTCCGGTTGAAAATGCGCGTCGACTCGGCCTTCAGCGTCGCCTGATCCACCAGGTTACGGCCGTCCAATGCAAATTTTTCCTGCAGCGCATTTATCAGCGCCGGCACCGCTGATGGTGCGACGCGCAGGCCCATTCGCGTCAGCGGAATGCCGGGGAAGTGGCGGGTCAGCGCCGCGAAATTGACGGCGATCTGGCCCTTCGGGTTGCCGTAATCCGCATAGACGCCGACCACTTCGAGCGTCCAGTTTCCGCCTGGCGCGGGGACTTCGACGGTATCGCCAATGCCAAGCTTCATACGTCGTGCCAATTGTTCGCTGATGAAACCGGTATCGCCGGCGCGCAGGCGAATCCAGGCTCTTTCGGCTGACTGCAGCAACGGCCAGCGATCGCGGTAGGTGGCGTGATCGGCGAGACCCAGAATCTCAACCGGAGCTCCATCGATCTGCGTGTCGGCGCGGCCGCCGGGCAGGATCGCCTCGACTTCGGGGCGCTCATGGAGCCACGCTTTGATGGCCATGGCCTGTCCATCGTCAGCTGCATTGATGTAGACGTCCGCCGCCAGCCGTCCGTCGAGCCAACTGATAAACGTTCGGCTGAAGGTTTCGACCATGGTACCGACGCCGACATTGACCGCGAGCGCGAGCAACAGCGCCATCAATGCCAGCGACAGACCGGAAAGCTGCTGGCGGCTGTCGGCCCAGAACCATATCGCGAGCGCGTGATGCGCACGCCGCTGGCCCAGCGCAAGCACCAGTTCCAGGACCGCTGGCAATCCCAGGGCTGCGCCAAGCAAGAGGCCAGCGAGCACCGCAAATCCCGAGAGCAGCGAATCGCCGTACCACAACAGGCCTCCCGCGGCGGCGAACACGGCGAGCGCGACCGTGCTTTGGATCATCAGCCATCTGTGCTGCGCCTGTTGCCAGGCCTGGGGCTGCGCGGCGGCCAGCACCGGCAGGCGAATCGCCTTCAGCAGACTCGCGGCCGCGGCCGCCAGCGCGCCGAGCACGCTGATGGTGAGGCCGGCGACCCACCATTCCGGCTTGAGCGTCAACTGACCGGGAATCTGCGCGCCATACAGTCCACGCAGCGAGGCCGCGACATCGGGCAGCAGCGCCGCTGCGATCAGATAGCCGCAAACCAGGCCGGCCACGCCCGCAACCAGCGCCAGCGACACCAGTTCGATCAGCAACACCGTGTTCAGCCGGCGCGCGGATACCCCGCAGGCGCGCAAGGTTCGCAGCATCGGCAGGCGTTGTTCGAAGGCAAGGCCTATCGCCGAATTGACGATGAACAACCCGACGAAAAAGGACAGCAGCCCGAACGCGGTCAGGTTCAGATGAAAACTGTCCGTGAGGCGTTCGAGATCGCTCTCCGCATCCGGCGCAACCAGGCGGAGCTTGCCGCCGGTGACACTTTCAAGCGGCGCGCGCTCGCCGCTGGCCTTGCCGATCACCAGCCGCGAAACCTGATCGGGCATTTTGAGAAGCCGCTGCGCAATGCCGATATCGACCACCAGCACGTCCGGCACGAGTTGCGCCTGTACGCGCAGCGGTGGCAGCGAAGTGCCGCCGCTCGCCTGCGGCGAGGTGCCTTCCGGAATGCCAAGACTGGAAAGCGTTTCGGGCGACACCAGCATCTCTCCCGGCGGCGTGACGAATGATTGCAGGCCCGCTCTTCCGATCGCCGGCGCATTCCCGACTTCCGACGGCAGCGTGACGGGCTCGATTCCGAGCAGGCGCAACGACCGCCCGCCGATCTGAACGCGGCCTTCGAGAACCGGAGACACCGGCCATCCGGCGCGACGCAGATCGACAAAGAGTTGCTGTGAGAAAGTCGCGCCGTTGCGGCCGACCAGCACAGCGGTCCGGGCGCCGCCGAAAGCGGCGACGGCGCGGTCGTAACTGCTGCGGGCCTGCTGGTTTAGCGCCTGCACGCCGCTCCACAGCGCGGTCGCGGAAACCAATCCGATCAGCAATGTTGCGAGCTGCATCGGATGCCGCCGCCAGTGGCTTAACAGAACCGCGAGAATCCACAGGCTGCGGGTCATGCGATCAGTCCCGTGCTGAGATGGATGTGCCGGTCAAGCGTAGCGGCCAGCCGCGCGCTATGGGTCACCATCAGAAAGCCGCAGCCGGTTCGCGTCACCAGGTCGCGGGCCAGCGCGAGAACGTCATCGGCGGTCGCCTCGTCGAGATTGCCCGTGGGCTCGTCGGCGAGCAGCAGCACCGGCTTGATCGCCAGCGCGCGGCCGATCGCGACCCGCTGCTGCTGGCCGCCGGATAACTGCTCGGGATAGCGCTTCAGGAGGCCGCCGAGACCGAGCCGTTCCACCAGTTCCGCATGCCAGGCCGCATCGTGGCGGCCGGCGATGCGAGACTGAAACACGAGGTTGTCGCGGACATTCAGGCTCGGGATCAGATTGAATTGTTGAAATACCAGGCCCAGCCGATCGCGCCGCATCGCCGCCCGGCCGGCATCCGTGAGATCCGAAATAGGGGTGTCGGCGAGCGTGATCTCGCCGCCGTCGGCCCGATCGAGGCCAGCGATCAGATGCAGCAGCGTGCTCTTGCCGCTGCCCGACTCGCCCGTCAGCGCGACGCGCTCGCCTGCCGCGACGCGGAGGTTCACCCCGCGCAGCACCGTGATTTGCTCTCCGGCGGAACGATAGGCCTTGGTCAGATTGCGAACGCTCAGCACGATCTGGTTTCCGATTGTCATGCGAAGCGTGTGAGCATGAACACCCCCTGATGGCCGCTCAACATACCAAGACCATGGCCACAGATCACGGCCTCAATCACAGCGGCGACGCGATCGTGATTCGGTTGCAACTCGCTTGCGAAACATCGTCAGGCAGCGTCCAGCGAGGAGCCGGCTGTTGCAGCGCAATCGCAGTGAGCCAAAATGCCCCGTTGCACCGGCTGACAGGCCTTGGGTAGCATCGGGTCGGCCTCTCTCGAGCTGGGCCGGCAAGCGATAATGAAGGAACGACCATGATCGTGCAACCGACGCCCAAAGGCGGCTGGAAGATCACGTTTCTGCTGTTTCTCTTCATGCTGGTGAATTTTGCCGACAAGATCGTGGTCGGTCTGGCCGGTGTGCCGATCATGACCGAGCTCAAACTCGAACCGGAGCAATTCGGTCTGCTCGGCTCCTCGTTCTTCTTTCTGTTTTCGATCACGGCCATCGTCGTCGGATTTATCGTCAATCGCATCGACACACGATGGGTTCTTGTCGTGCTGGCGACGGTATGGGCGCTGGCACAGTTTCCGATGCTGGGCACGGTCAGCTTCAGCACGTTGCTGATCTGCCGTGTGATCCTTGGCGCCGGTGAGGGCCCGGCCGGTGCGGTGGCGGTGCATGCGGTCTACAAATGGTTTCCCGACGAGAAGCGAACGCTCCCCACTGCGGTGCTGTCGCAGGGCTCGGCGTTTGGCGTCATCCTCGCGGTACCGGCGCTGAACTGGGTGATCGTCAACTACAACTGGCACTATGCATTCGGCGCGCTCGGCGTCGCCGGGCTGATGTGGGTGGTGGCGTGGTTGATCCTGGGCAAGGAAGGGCCGTTGGTTCAAACCGCGACGATGGCGGCGGCTGATCCCCGTATCCCCTATTTCCGGCTTCTGACCACGCGGACCTTTATCGGCTGCTGTGCCGCGACCTTCGGCGCCTATTGGGCGCTGTCGCTGGGTCTCACCTGGTTCACGCCGTTCGTCGTGAAGGGACTAGGCTTCTCGCAAACGGATGCGGGATGGATCTCGATCCTGCCATGGGTGTCCGGTGCCGTCATGTTGCTGCTGACGGGATGGGTTTCGCAGGTGCTGATGGCGCGCGGCATTTCCACCCGCGGTGCGCGCGGTGTGCTTGGCGCAGTCCCGTTGATCATCGCCGGGCTTTTCTTCGCGGCTATTCCGTATATCGAAGGTGCGGGACTGCAGATCGCCCTGCTGGTGATCGGCTCCGGGCTTTGCGGATCGATCTATGTGGTCTGTGCGCCGATGCTCGGGGAATTCACGCCGGTGTCCCAGCGCGGTGCCGTGATCGCAATCTATGGCGCGATCTACACACTCGCCGGCATTTTGGCCCCGTCGGTGATGGGCGGCGTGATCCAGCGCGCAGCAGGAATACTGGACGGCTTCATGACCGGTTTCAGCATCAACGCCGTCATTTTGATCGTGTCCGGCCTGCTCGGCCTGCTGCTGCTCTGGCCCGATACCGAGCGCGCGCGCTTGGCGGGCGAAGCTCCGCAGCCGAAATTCGCCTGACGATCCCGGACCCGACGACCGGGCCTTTACTGGCTGTCCGGAATCAGGCTCCGGGATCTCGCGTCAGGGGTGGCCGGACTGTCGTGCGGACCCCGCTCGGTGACCAGGGCGAGCACGACCGTCAGGACCATGAACACGACCGACGCGCCGAACACCCAATGCGGCGAATTCTGGTCCATGATCCAGCCGAACAGCAACGGGCTGATGATGCCGCCGACATTGAAGCCGGTGGAGACAATCCCGAAGGCCCGGCCGGCCGCGCCCGGGGGCGCTGCGTTGCGCACCAGCATATCGCGCGAGGGGGCGATCACGCCGCCGAGGAAACCCGCTGATGCCATGGCGGCCATCAGCAGCGGCGACGGCAAGTTGATCGTCGCGATCATGAATACGATAGCCGCGTTGATCGCAAAGCAGGCAGCGGCCACTTTCCCGTGGCGCCTGGTGTGGTCGGCGAGAAAGCCGCCCGCCAGCACGCCAATGGCGCTGGCGCCGAGAAACGCCGTCAGCGCGATATTGGCGCTTGAGAATGACGCGCCATAGCCGCTGATCAGCGCAACAACGCCGAAATTGCCGATGCCGGCATTGGACAGGCTGAGCAGCATGAAAAAGATCGTCAGCACGATGAGGGCAGGGGTGACGACCTTTTGCTGCGGCGTTTCTTCGCCCGGACTCTGGCGGTCCGCGGCACTCGCATCAGGAATGCCGACGACGAGTAACGCCAGCGCGACAATCGGACCCACGGCGCCGGCTGCGATCAGCGCGCCATGGCCTCCGATCATTGCCACCAAGGCGGCCACAATGGCGGGCGCGACCGCGCCACCGAGAAAACCGGCGAAGGTATGGATCGAAAAGGCGCGGCCCATCCGCGCCTCGTTCATGTGGGCTGAAAGGATTGCATAATCGGCCGGATGATAAACGCTGTTGGCAAGCCCCAGCAGCACGGCGCTGGCGATCAGCCAGGGATAGCTCAGATGCAGGCCGAGCACGATCAGCGCGAAGCCGCCCAGCGTCAGGCCCATCAACAGGATTTTGCGGGCGCCGATACGATCGGCCAGATAGCCGATCGGCGCTTGCGTCAGGCCGGATGTCACGGCGAAGACGGTCAGCGCAAAGCCGAGTTCGATGTAGCCGACGCCGAGCTGCACTTTCAAAAACGGGAACAGCATCGGCAGCACGAAAATATGAAAATGGCTGACCCAATGCGCCGTCGAAATCGCGGCCAGGGTGCGCAGCGATTCGTCGGTCTTTTCGTCAGACTTGGCTTGTTGCGGTGCGGTGAGAATGTCGACCATTTCCGATTCAGACCCGGTTTCGGCGCGGAAACTATCGGCTGGGCCGGTTATTTGTCTATGAATACGGCTGCATGGCAGCCCTCAAAAACGCGGTCGCGCCCGGGACATCAAATCAACCGAAGAAAGCATCTGGCGGATCGAGAGTGATGGGCTCCCGCGAGCGCGCCGCAGGATATTTCAAGGTCTCAAAGTGGCTGATCATCGTCGCCATAGCGATCGCGCTTCGGCGTGGCGATGTCGCCATCTTCGCTGTCGTCGTCTTCGGTGGTTGCAGGCGGCGATTTCTTTGATTTGCGCTCGTCCTGCTTGGGAAGTTGGTTGTTTTTGCCGGTTCCGCCCATGTCACTCCCTCCGGTCGGGTGGATCGGTGTCTTGCCTGACCACCCGGTCACATCCGCTACCTCAATCTCACCGCCTTTGGTGCGGCATATTAGCTGCAATCTTGGTGGCAATCCGACAATCTTTCCTGCCTTTTTCCGGCATTCAGTGTAAAGGGAGGCGCAACCAGAGCATGATCCGGAAAAGTGGGTACCGGTTTTCCGAAAGATCATGCTCGCAACAAAGAGCATGATCCGGAAAACGGGAACCGGCTTTCCACGAAAGCGTTGGCCCAAAGATCGTGTTCACAACAAACAGATGAGATCCGGTTTGATCGGATCATCATCTGGGAGCCTCGTATGAAGAAGCCGAAGATCGAAGCAGAAGAACAGCAACCGCGCAAAATCATTCGCGCCGACAAGGCGCCGACCGACGGCTACTCGCTGGTGGTGGATGGACACTTCAAATCGCATCACGATACGGTTGAAGCCGCCGAAGAGGCGGGCATGGCGTTGAAGAATCAATTCCAGATGCTTCAGGTGCAGGTCTACGACGCCGCGACCAAGACCCGATCAATGGTCGAATGGCCCGCGCCGGTGTGATGCCGGCCTAGGTCCGGCGCCCGCCGCTTTGCTGTCCTGCCAGCCAATCAGATAGCGCCGGGCTCTTTTCTCCTGACGTCTTCGACTTGGCGCGCGCTTTTTTGGATGCCGCGGCGGGACGAGGGGGTTCGGCGGCCTCGCGAGCCAGCCGCAATGCTTTGAGCTTCGCCATGTTGTCGGTCACGGCCTTCAACGCGGCGTCGCGCTCGGTCCTGCCATTTTTGGCTTCGTGCGCCGCATGGGCCGCCTTGTTGAAACGCGCATCGGCGCGGTTGCGATCTTCTTTTGTCATTTTAAACTGTTTTCTTCTTCTTGGACTTGGTTTTGGGTTCTGCCGGCTTGGCGCGGTCGGCGGCTTCTTTCGCCAATCGGATCGCGCGCAGGTCCGCCGTCCGCTTTCGGATCGCGATATCCGCAGCCGCGATATCGGCCATGGCCTTGATGCCTTCGGCATCCTGGGCGAGCTTCCGGTTCAGCCTGATCTCTTTCAGTTCGGCAGCACTTTTGGGTTCGTCATTCATCGGAGGCCTCAAAATTCACCGCGCGCACCGTCGTGCGACGATCCTTGACGCAATCCTATCATGCATTGCATTGCGAAAGGGCATCTTTAGAGCCCGATTGGCCGTAAAACGGCGTTTTTCGGGTCAAATCGGTGATCTTGGTGAAGAAGCTTTCGTCGCTGGCTAGGCGCCGGTCCAGTCCCCGGCAGCCGGCCGCGGCGCTCCGCCTTCGGAGGTGTAATCCTGACTGGACCGGTGTGCCTTTTTCGTCGCATGAGTTCTGTTGCGGGATGAATCGCAGGTTGGCGCCCGCTCAAGCTGAGGACGATCGATGACTGCCCAGAACGTGATGGCGACGGCTGATGTCACGGCGGGCCGGCGCGCCGGCGTGATCGGCGCGCTGGTCGTGCTGGTCGCGCTGCTGGCCTTGGTCTCGCTCGGAATCGGGCCGGTGCGACTGTCGCCGCTGACGGTGATCGATGCCCTGTTCGGCGGCGGCAGCGACGTGCAGCAGGTGATCACCAGGGAAATCCGGCTGCCCCGCACGATTCTGGGATGCGCGATTGGCGCCATACTCGGCCTCTCCGGCGCCGCGCTGCAGGGTTTGTTGCGCAATCCGCTGGCGTCGCCTTCGCTGTTCGGTGCGCCGCAATCGGCGGCCTTCGGCGCGGTGCTGGTGATCGCGCTTGGTCTGGCCGATGTGCGATCCTACGCGCTTCCGGTGGCGGCGATCGCTGCCGCGTTCGTCTCGGTATTCGTGCTGCTGGCGATCGCGGGCCGTAACGCCGGGCTGTTGATTCTCATTCTGGCCGGCCTGGCCATATCCAGCCTCGCCGGTGCCGCGACCGCGCTGGTGATGAATCTGTCGAACAATCCCTTCGTGGTGCTCGAGATCGCTTTCTGGCTGCTCGGCTCGCTGGAAGATCGCAGCTTTCGTCATGTCGTGCTGGCGCTGCCGTTCATTGTCGCGGGCGCGATCATCCTGTTCAACCAGCGTAATGCGTTCCGCGCCCTCAGCCTCGGCGAGGAGACGGCGCAAAGCCTCGGCGTCAATGTCGACCGGCTGCGGCTGCTGGTGATCGCGGGCGTCGCGCTCGGCGTCGGCGGCGCGGTCGCGGTGTCGGGCACCATTGGGTTCATCGGCCTGGTTGCGCCGCATTTGATGCGGCCGCTGATCGGTCACGATCCGGCGCGGCTGCTGGTTCCGAGCGCGCTCAC
>Ga0302326_10020641_pt1 | contig 13548 bp, 17 predicted proteins | sample Palsa_T0_3_FD_202264 | JGI IMG/M metagenome (GOLD analysis project Ga0302326, IMG submission 202264) | Peat permafrost microbial communities from Stordalen Mire near Abisko, Sweden - Palsa_T0_3 | ecosystem: Environmental > Terrestrial > Soil > Palsa > Peat permafrost | place: Sweden: Abisko... | reverse complement strand
TCTATCTCGCGGAATGCGCGCTACTTTTGGCCCGCGTGGCCAGCAGCTTGAGCCTCTCTGACGTTTTGAAGAGGCGCGTTCTCAGCACTTTTCTTTCTCTGATGAACCTGCGCGAAACGCTGGAGCGCTCCGCTCGTGGCGCTCCGCCGATGCGCGTGTCCAAAGCCGTGGCCGCTTCCGCCGCTTCTCCTGAGGCTTCTTCCGCCATCGCCTAGCTGCCGGCATTCCCACGTCACTGCGGCGGCCGGGGAATCATCCTGCGATCATCCTGCAATCCCTATTTTTCCTGGACGATACGTCCTACTTGAGCATGAAGCTGCCGTCGGCCGCTTTTTCGCGATGGGCCATGTGGCACATCCCGCAATTGGCGCCCACCTTCTTGGCGGCGGCCTGCGCGGCGGCCATGTCTCCCGCGGCGGCCGCGTCCTGCACTTGCTTTGCGGCGGCTTGAACATTCTGGGCAAACCCGACCGCGTCGCTGGCGCCGCGCATGGTCCAGAAGGCCTCGATCTTGGCGAAATCGGATTGCACTGTGGCGGCATTGGCTGCCGCGGAGCCTAGATCGCCGGCCACGCTTTTCTGCATTGCGGCATTGGCTGCCGCCGCCGGCTTCATGAGCATGGAATATTGGTCCGTGGTCTCGTCGGCCAATCCAGCGCCGGCGAACGCCAGCAACAATAAAGCGCAAGTGCACAGGTAGAAACGAAGCTTCATGGTTTTCTCCTCTTCGGTGGAGTTGTGAGTTGAAATCGGCGGCCACAAGCGCCGCCGGCATTTTCTGGCCTGCAATATACCCCCGATCGCGCGCGCGGCGCGAGAGAAAAACGGATCGTGCGCGTCGCGCGCGAGAGAAAAACGGCGATCGCGCGCCATGGCAGTCTATGTTTGGATTTCGCGGCGGTCTTTTTTTGAGAGGGGCCGCGCGTGCAGCGCGGACCCGATCGGGTCAGCGCCCGCCCGGAGGATCGAGCTGGTCGGAAAGCATGAAGGAGGGCACGTCGCGAATTGTGCTGTGGTAGCTGACGGCCATCTGGAACCGGCCATCGCGATTGACCATTACGTAGGTGGCGCGAAACGGCTGGCCGTCGTAGGGTTGCTGCTCGGCGATCATCAAAACGACATCGCCCAGGTCCACCATGTGCGCCCCTACCAGCGGCGGAGCCTCATTGCTGCTCGCGGCGTCCCCTTGGTGCTCCTTGGTGCCGGTGATGCGATCGGCCTTGGTGATGGCGCCGCCGGCGGAGTCCACGATCACCGCCTCGTCGGCCACGCGCAGGCCCCACGCCTTCATGTCCTGCGCCGCCGCGCCGATCTCCATCTGCTGCCAGGCAGCCAGGGCCGCCCGGCCATTCGACGTGGACGGGAGAAAGGGAACCGTCCGGCAAGGATTGATGCACTCGGTCTCCACGCCGGTCTCACTGGGCACCACGGCTATGGTTTCGTTCGGCTGGGGGTATTCGTCCAGTGGCGGCGCCTGAACGGTCTCGATAATGTGCAGCAGGTGCCAGCCGTGTTTCCCCTCGTCCACGAACACGCGCAGTACATGGGCCTTATGCGCGTGGATCTGCAGAAGCGCCACGCGGCCATAGATGCGTTCGGTGACTTCGCCGCCGTCGCTCGACGCCGCGGGCTGGGGCCAATTCCCCAAAACCTCCTCGCGATTTAGCAGGATGCCCGCGGGATCGATCCAGGTGAAGTCCGGTTCCAGCGCGCGGTCCACCGTGGCGCGGTCCGACTTGGCCCAGGCCTCTTCGAAGGCGCGGTTAGCCGCCGCCACTGCGTTTGGTCCGGGATCGGCGCTGGTGGAACCAATGGCGGCCGGGGAGCCGCTCTGCGCCTTAGCCGGCAGCGAAATGCACATCGCCCCCAGCAGGACCGCGCAGAAGCTGGCGGCAGCCGCAAGGGACCGATTGTTCAGAAATGGCCGAAGTCTCATTTTTTACGGCTGGGGTTATTAATTTGACGCAGGGACTTATTCAGCGCAAGCGGATTTTACGGGTATGCGGCGAGCTCGTTAGTGCCGCCTGGCGCATGGGCTCATCGCGTAACGAGGGACGCGGAGCGCACTGCACGCTCCGGCAGGGGTTGCCGCAGGAGGGAAGCCGCGGCCTAACCCGCGGCGGTTTCGTAAAGCTGCTGGTCGGCTAACAGTCTTCGCAATTCGATCTCCCGGCGCCGCAGGATTCGAATGTCCTCCAGCAGCCATTCCAGGCGATTGCGATCCAGAGCTTCCACCAGGGGGCGCTCGATCAGGCAGGTTTCATTCGAGCCGGCGAAGGAGTCTTCCAGCCAGTCGATGGCCCATTTCGCGGGCTCCCGCCTGAGCCGCGAGCCCAACTCCACCAGCGACTCTCCGATCTGCTCCGCGGCCGCAATGCTGCGCGCCAGGTCTTTCCGTACTTGTTGAAGTTGATCTGCAAGTCGGGGACTCATGTGCGACCTCCGATCGAAAATACAAAGAGCACTCCGGGGACTGGCCGCTTACCATAACGCCAAAAATCGATCTTAGTAGAGGGGGTGCGCTAGTCAAACGGATTCGCCCGTGGCAGCGGTGGAAAAACTGTGAATGCTGTGGAAACTGTGGAAAGTCCCCAAAGTTATGCAAAGGTTTGCGACCTTTCCTGACCGGTCCCGAGCGGAGTAAATTTCCCAGCTTAGGCGATGGCTCGCGCAACTAGCTATATAGATGGCGGTTATTCGCTAGGTTTCTGCCCCCGTTCCAAATTGGTTCCACATTGGGAAGCAGACGCCTGCAAAGTGTCCCTCCCGCGCAGCCTCATCATCTAAACAGTAGAGTACGAGGTTACTGCCACACTCGTATTCGGGCTGGGGATCTCTTGCTGCCCCGCCCATCAGTTAAGGAGGAGCCATGCTTTATTATGCGCTCGTTTTTTTGGTGGTCGCCTTGGTGGCCGGATTGCTTGGATTTGGGTTTATCTCCTTTGCGGCTGCGGGAATCGCCAAAATCTGCTTCTTTATCTTCCTGATCATGTTTGTCGTCTCTTTTCTCATGCACGTGGGAAGAGGCCGGACGGTCTAAGCTGGCGGAGCGGACTGCACTCGCAGTCCGCTCTTCCATTCCTCCATTTTGACCTACATCCAGGCGTGGCTTTGGTAGTGTCTCTGAGACACAACCGTCGCTCTTGACCCTCATGCTCCGCGGGCGTAAACTGTTAATAAGAGATTTTTGCTTACTCGGGAGAGCCTGACAATGAAAACAAGTTTGGTTAACTATGCTGTCGCCGCTGCTGTGGCCGGAATGCTTTGCTTGGTGGGAATTTCCTCGTTTGCCCAGAACGGCGGCCGCGCGGCGCAGGCTGCGGACAAGCCCACGCCGAAGATGGCCGATGGTCACCCGGATTTTACCGGCTTCTGGCTGGATAATGTTGCGGGCCTCAATTACGGCGGCGACGCGGGAGCTTCCGAAGACGGCAACCTCACCAGGCTGCCGGACGGCTCGACCATATTCCTTTATGGCGGCGCGCAAGCCGCCATTGCCAGTGAGCGCCCGGTAAGCAACGCCGTTCCCGCGAATGCGCCTCCCTACAAGCCCGAATATATGGCCAAGGTGCAGGAGCTCGTCGCCGGGATTTATGGCGACGCCAACACGTCTTCTCCCTCCGACCCCATGAACGAGTGCAAGCCCGACGGCGTTCCGCGCGCGGGAATTTCCGGCGCCCACATCATCGCCAATCCCTCGGGAATCGCGGTGTTGTACGAAAACAATCCCGGGCCGGTCTATCGTCTCATCTACACGGACGGCCGCCAGCATCCCACGGATCTGGATACCTCCTACATGGGCAACTCCATCGGTCACTGGGAGGGCGACACTCTGGTAATTGACACCACCGGCCTGAACGACGAAACCTGGCTGGGCCGCGCGAAATACCAGGAAATTCATTCCGACAAAGAGCACGTGATTGAGCGCTGGTCGCGCAACGGCGATGTAATGACGCGCACCGCCACCGTGGAAGACCCGGTCATGTTCACCAAGCCGTGGGATATCAGCCCCGAGCACACCACCCTGGCCAATCCCGGCGACTACATCCAGCCCGAGATGTGCCGCACCAACGATAAGGCCCATCTCATTCACCAGACCGAGGACAATCAGTTCAAGTGCAACTGGTGCCAGGTTGACCCCGATGCCGTCTACGGCAAAGGCGCGGCAGCAGACAACAAGGCCAATGCCCCCGCTCGCGGCAATCGCGGTGGTGGCGGCGCCGAATAGCCCCCCCACCCACCAAGTTCTGCCGTCCGATCCGGCAATGCCGGATCGGACGGCGCCTTTTTCCGCTTCAAACTCCGCGCAGCGTCCTGATTTCCTGAGATAGTCCCCGAGGTCGCCGGCAAACTGACCCACTATCCGCGCAACAAAATCCCTGTCTCCGTGTTCGATCTGTGGTATAGGTAAAGTCTCATGGGCAATACTCGCTTCGGGCACTTTCCGTCCTGATTGTTATCTCAAGAGCGTCAAGGAGAGTGAACATGACCAACTCCCCGCGAATCGTGAAAAATCTTTCGGAAGATCCCACCCGGCTGGAAAAGCTCTTCACCCTGCTCTACTTGCTGCAACGCAAAAAGATCCGCGATCGCGCCCACATCCTTTTCCTCCAGCGCGGCGGCGCGGATGGCCAGGACCTGCGCGATTGGCTGCAAGCCGAAAGGGAACTGTTCGGCTCTCCCGCGCGCCGCTAACCGCTCCTCGCAACGGCGCCCGGCAAGGTGCCTTACGAAAACGGCAAGCCCCAGCCCGGCTCGTGCCCGGCTGGGGCTTTTTCGCTTCTTCGTGAATCTGCCGGCTGCTTACCGCCTGCCCATCTCGTCGTAGACCATCTCCGTGTAGTTCATGTCCCGGCCGGCGCGAAATGGCTTCAATCCCGGCATCGTGGCCGCCACGCGCGGAACCACTTTTTCTCCCATGGTCTTCTCGGCTTCGTCAAGCGGTACGCCGGTCTCGTACAAACCAATGACCTTTGTCCGCTTGGCCACCATATCGTCCAGAACCTTTTGCATGTCGGCCTTGGTGCCGATGGGCGCGTGGCCGCGCACATAGGAATCGCAATCCAGGGCCACCAATCCGCGGATGCTTTCGATCATGCCCTCGGTCGAGCCGTTATTTTCCAGGTGAACATTGGGACCGATCAGGTCTCCGGTGAAGGCGACTTTCTGATCCGGCAGATACAGCACCAGGTCGCCGTTGGTGTGCGCGGGGGCCCAGTGCATCAGCTCCAGGTTTACGCCGTTGATTTTCAGGTCAGCCCGCGTATCCACGGTCTGCGTGGGCAGGTAGGGCTTATCGGAGCCGGCCCGGTCCCCGCCCATGCCCGTCCACGTCATGTAAAACGTAAGCGCTTCGATATCTCTCGCGGCATTCTGCTGCGCGATAATGGTGGTTCCCGGAGGATACCCCGGCAGCCCCTTGGTGTGATCAGGATTGCTGTGCGAGATGATCACCGTGGTCACCGGGAGATTCGTAATCTTGGCGACTTCCGCCAGTACCTCCTTGGCTGAATCGGGAGACCCTTTGGGGTCGAACAAGATCACTCCGTCGGTCCCCACGATGATTCCGGTGTTGGAGCCGATGCCGCCCTGCGTCCAATACACGTTATCCTTCACCGGCATTACCTTTACCGGTTGCGGCCCCTGCCCCTGCGCGCTGGCCGCGACGCTGGCCATGGCCATCGCCGCAAACGCCAGCGCGATATTCTTCGCACACTGAGTTGCTCCCATTTTCTTCTGCCTCCTGGTGGCTTGTATCGTTACCCCAGTTTGGACGTATGTCTCGACCCATTCGTTTCCGCCCGGTCAGCCTTGCTTCTGTAGCTCGGGTTGTCCTGCGCCTTGTGCCGGCAACCCGAGGTTTTTCAATTGCCGCCGTCAATTATTGCGCCTGGGGTAGAGCTTCACAGCCTCGATATCCTTGCCATCCATCTTCTTGAACTCCAGCCGGTAAAAATGTTGCGGAAATGGATCGAGGATGGTCACCTGGTGCGGCGCCTCCGGTCCCAGCGTGCGGCACGCGGGCTCGTACCAGTCGTGATCTTCATACTGTCGCGGCGCGTTGAAGCGCGCATCGTCCACCAGCGTGTGATTGATCAGCTTGGGCTGCACGGCGTCATAGGCATACACCGACGGATATTTGTGGCCATGCATGATTTCGGTTTCCCCCGGCTGGATGGTCACTTCCAGAAGCATGATGTGATCGTCCTGATACAGCACCGCGTGATTTTTCGGCGCGGCGTTCTGCGCGTCCATGGAATCGGGCCACGTCCACACCACTCTCTGGTTCGCCGGCGTCTGCGCCCGCATGCCCGCCGCATAAGCCCCCGCCATTGCCAAAATCAAACCCGCCACCGCCAGCGCCTTGCGAGAATTCATGGTTTCTCCTCCCAGAGAAAGGGTACATTTTGCGCCGATGGCGTCCCGCGGCTCCTGGTCATGAGCGGATCCGGCAACGCGCAGTTCTGCACATCATACACCGCTTCGCCGGCGGTGCCTCTGGGGCGACCGCGCCAGAAGCGCCCAAAGGCGCTAGAATGACGCCTTGCAAAACGCGCGTCGAACGCCCGCAAGGGAGCATCCAGCCATGACCGAACCCATCCAGCAATCCGTGGAATTCCCGGCTTCCCCGGATGACCTGTTTGAAATCTATATCGATTCCAAGAAACATTCCGAGGCCACCGGCGGCAAGGCCAAGGTGGGCCGCAAGGCCGGCGATCCCTTCACGGCTTTCGGAGGACTGTTGCGTGGAAAAAATCTGCTGATCGTGCCGAAGAAAATGATCGTGCAGGCCTGGCGCTCCTCGGGTTGGAAAAAAGCCGATCCCGATTCCATTCTCGTGCTGACCTTCAGCAAAACTCCCACCGGCGGACGCGTGGACCTGGTTCACGTCAACGTCCCCGAGCATGACCATGCCGGAGTCGCCAAGGGCTGGAACAAATATTATTGGGAACCCTGGCGCGCCTACCTCGCGGCCCACAAGCGCTAGGCGCAAGTCTTAGCCGCTTGCGCTAAGATGTGCGGCGGCAATTTTCTCTGTCGGAGGGGAATCCTCGTGCAATCGAACAATCGCCGCCTGATGTGGCACGGCATGTTCCTGTTTCTTCTGGGGCTGTTCACCGGCTTCGCCGAAACGCATTTCACCAATGTGCGCATGGGCCTGGCCGCGCATCTGGAGGGCGTGATGAACGGCATCTTCCTGCTGGCGCTGGGCGCGGCGTGGAACGAGTTGCGTCTGCCGCCGGCGGCAAAAACCGCCACCTACTGGATTGCCCTCTACGGCACCTATATGAACTGGGTGTTCACCATGCTTGCGGCCATCTTTGGCACGGCGGCGCTCTCTCCCATCACGGCTCCGGGCTATAAAGGCTTGCCCTGGCAGGAAACTCTGGTAACCGCCGGATTTATGAGCGTGGGCCTCGCCATCGTGGCCTGCTCGGTGTTACTGCTTTGGGGATTTCGCGCCAAAGCGCTGCCGTCGTAGTCATTTCGCGCACCTCATTGCGCCGGATACAGCGCCCGGATGCGGCTCACGTCCGCGTCGGACAAACCTGAAACCCGCGCGATGTCGCTCCGGGTATGGACCTGCGCGCGATAACGGCCGAAATACTCCGCCACATCCCCGCCGTAGGTGAACGAATACATGATGTCCCGAAAATCGCGCGTGTGCTCGAGGCCGAAGGCATGGCCCAGTTCGTGCAAACACGTCAAATAGACGATGCTGTCGCGCAGCAGGGGATCGTCGCTGGCCTGCTGCGCGATCCCCGGACCCAGCGAGGACACATCCGCCTGAATGTACATGGCCGCGCCGCGCCGCCCGCCTACAAAATAAAAGCGTGTTTCTCCGTACTCCCCGTTGTTGCCCTCCGTCCAGTAAAGCCGGATGAGCGCGTCCGCTTCGGGAGCGGATTTCAATTGCAGACCTGGCCCCGCGCTCCGCTGCCACGCCTGCAAAGCCCATAGCGCGAGCTCCCGGTCTGAGGTGCGATAGCCGCTTCGCCCGCTTCCGTCGGCAATGAAATAGGTGACCGGCGGCTGGACGTTTTCAGCGGCACCCTTAGTCGCATCCTTTGCCGAATTCTTTGCCGCGCCGGAAGTGCCTGTCTCGGCCGTCTGCCGCCCGGCTGCCCGAACCATCGCGATCGCGCCCGGCCGCCCGGTCGAAATACCCGTGAAACCAATCGCCAGAAAACCCGCGGCGGCCACCGCGGTCCAGACAGCGTCACGAAGAACTCGCCTGCCCATGACTACAGATGATAATCCGCTGCACGCGCAAAGGGGCGGTCTACTTTTCCCGAAGATGGCCGGACATTCACATCTCGCGCGCGGCGCCGCCCACCTGTCCTTTGGTACAGGTAACGAAACTGTTCCATCGGGCAAATACGCGATCTCCTCGCCGGCTGATCTGGGCTCACAATTACACCCAAGAGAACTTAGAGGCTTGCCACAGGGGGCATGCCATGAACTTGTTTTTCTTGCTTTCGTCGCGGCGCGTACTGGCCGCCGCGGCCGTCTTATTTTTCCTCCCGGCGTGGTTGCCGGCGCAGGTTGGCGGCGGCGCCGGCGGCGCGCGCGCCGCCGCGGATGCCGCTCCCGATTACCTCGTTTCCCTCAGGGATTTGAGCATTCCATCGCGCGCCCGCGACGCCTTCCAGGAAGGGAATCGCCGTCTCGCGAAAGCCGATTTTCTGCACAGCGCGCAGCAGTTCGAGCGCGCCATCGCAAGATTTGCGGACTACTACGAAGCCTATTTTTACCTCGGCATTTCGGAAATGAATCTCGGCCAGCCGGAGGAAGCCGAGAAGGACTTCCAGAAATCGCTGGAGCTGAGCGCGGGCCGCTACGCGCAAGCCGACTTTGGACTGGGCCTGCTGTGGTGCGACCGCGGGAACTTCAGCGATGCCATGACCCCAATCCAAAAAGGTCTCGACCTCGATAACGACTCCTGGTTCGGTTACTACGCGCAGGCGCGGGCGCTATTCGGTCTGGATCGTTTGCGGGACGCCGAGAAAAGCGCGCGCCAGGCGCTGGCCCGCAAAGCCGATCTCGCCGATGCCTACCTGCTGCTCGCCGATGTTCATTCCCGCGAGAATAGCACGGCCATGGTATTGCAAGATCTGGATGAGTACATCGCGTGCGACCCGGACAGCAGTACGCGCGCGAAAGCGCGGAAGGTGCGCAAGAAGATCGCCGAAAAATATCCGCCGGCGCTCTCGACCGATACCCGCGCGGCGGATTCGCAACCGTGAAGCGGCTTGCAGAGGCAGGGGGCGGAGAGAAAAAACGCCGGTCGCTCTTGCGGGAGAGCAGCGCGGCAACTCTCCCGGCCGTGAACAAGCTGGAAAAGAGAAGTCGCTGCTTTATCCCGCCAAGAACGTCAAACCAAACTGACTTACCGGCGCCGGAAACTATTTAACCGTTACGGTAACCGCAACCTTGTTGCCGTTGTTATCAAAAACGTAGGTCACGTCGGCCATGGATCCGACCTTCATCGTCCCCGTTACCTTGGTCTGCGGAACCATGAAAAACGGCACCGTCTGGTCCTCGGTGACATCGATGGTAAAGGAATCCTGCAGAACGCCCTGTCCGGCTTTTTCGATCGAGGAGATCTTCCCGGACATCGCCATCGGTTTTTGCTGTGGGGGAAGCGCCCAAACCGCGGCAGCCACAGTAAGACACATCAAAGTAGCAAGAAACATTCGTCGTGCGTTATTCATCGGCGAAACCTCCACGGGAAGTTATACCACGCCAATAGGATGCCGGGAAATCCCCCCTCGGCGACTTTTCATGGATTTTACACGGCCTCCGCGAGTACCAGCCGTACCCGCCGTGGCGCGACAACAAAGGCCGTGCCCCGGTGCCATGCGCTCAGCGCTGCACCTCCAGCGCGGCGGCGGTGTCCTCCCAATCCTTGGTGATCTTCTTCAGACGCGCGCGGCGCTCCTCGATCAGAGCGGCCAGGCGGATGGACTCCTGGGCGCTCTTGAAGCTGGCCAGTTCCTGCTCATAGGTGGCGATCTCCGCCTCCACGCGGGCGATCTCTTCCTCCAGCAGGCCGCAGCGCTCCTCCATCTTGCGAAGGAGCGCGGGATTGACCTTTTTGGCCGCCGCGGCGCCGTTTTCGCGATCCGCCGCGAGAGGCGCGCCGTGGCCGTTGCGCGAGGCCAGCGCGGGATCGGCGGCCTGGCGGTCGCGCTGCCACAAATAATCCTCGTAGTTGCCGGGGTAATCCTCCAGCGCGCCGTTTTCGATATGGAAAACGCGCGTGGCCAGCTTGTCGATAAAGTAGCGGTCGTGGGAGACGAAGACCACCGTGCCGGTAAACTTCTGCAGCGCGCCCAGCAGCACGTCCTTGGCCTGCAGGTCGAGGTGGTTGGTGGGCTCGTCCAGCAGCAGCAGGTTGGCCGGGTGCAGCAGCATGCGCGCCAGCGCGTAGCGGTTGCGTTCGCCGCCGCTCAGCACGCCGATGCGCTTGAATACCTCATCGTCGGAAAAAAGAAAACTGCCCAGCAGGGAGCGCAGGCGCGTCTGGTGGCTGTCGGACGCCGGGGCCACGCTGGCCAGGTCGTCCAGCAATCGCGCGTTGGGATCCAGGGCCTTGTACTGATCCTGCGCGAAGTAATCCACCTCGACGTTGTGCCCCAGGCGGAATTCTCCGGCGCTGGGCGGCTCGGTGCCGGAGAGCAGCTTGATCAGCGTGGATTTGCCGGCGCCGTTCACGCCCAACAGGGCCACGCGATCGCCGCGATTCAAAACAAAATTCACGCCGGCGAGCACTTTTTTCTCGCCGTAATTCTTGGCCACGTTTTTGAACTCCGCCACGATGCGCCCGCTCTGGCGCGGCTGCGGAAAAGAGAAGTGGATGATCTTTTCCTCGCTGGGAATCTCGATGCGTTCGATCTTGTCCAGCTCTTTAATGCGGCTCTGCACCTGCTTGGCCTTGGTGGCCTGGTAGCGGAAGCGGTTGATGAAGGATTCCAGGTGCTCGATGCGGTCTTTCTGGTTGCTGTAGGCGGCTTCCAGTTGCGCGCGGCGATCGGCCTTCTGCACCAGATACTTGTCGTAATTCCCGGTGTAGAAATAGGTGCGCTTGTTCCAGATTTCCAGGATGCGCGTCACGGTCACGTCCAGAAAATAACGGTCGTGGGAGACCAGCACGAAGGCGTAGGGATAGTTCTCCAGGTATTGCTCGAGCCAGTTGCGCGCCTCCAGGTCCAGGTGGTTCGTGGGCTCGTCGAGCAGCAACAGGTTGGGCTTGGTCAGCAGGAGCTTGGCCAGGCCCAGGCGCATCTGCCAGCCGCCGGAGAACTCGCTGGTGGGCCGCTGCATGTCTTCGCGCGAGAAACCCAGGCCGTTGAGCACCGTGCCCACCTGCGCTTCCAGGGAGTAACCGTCGGCGCGCTGAAATTCGGTTTCGATCTTGTGGTAGCGGTCGGCCACCTTTTCGAATTCGGCGCTCTGGTGGTCCAGCTCGGACATTTTGGTGGTGAGCTCTTCCATCTCTTTTTCGATGTCCCGCAGATGCGCGAACACGGAGAGGCATTCCTGCAGCACGGTGGCGCCGGAAAGCGACAGGCCATCCTGCGGCAGGTAGCCGGTGGTAAGACCCTTGCTGCCGGAGACCGAGCCTTCGTCGGGACCTTCCAGCCCCGCCAGAATCTTGAGCAGAGTGGATTTTCCTGTGCCGTTGCCGCCCACCAGGCCGGTGCGCTCCTGTGGAGCCAGCGCCCAGTTGAGCCCCTCGAAAAGCGTTTTCGATCCGAAATGTTTAGCCGCGCCGGAAAGTTGAATCATGGGCTCACTTATTATCCGCCGGGCCGCGGAGCGGCCCACGCCCTTTCATGATAGCAGCCCGCAGGGAGCTTTTTGCGGGGCGCGCGAGTTGCGTTTTCGGCGGTAACTCCCGGGCGCGCTCTTTGCGTTTTCGGGAGCGGATATTGATTCGCGGGGACTTATGCCGTTGGGTTTTTGAGGCAAGCAGGGTACCCCCCACCCCGGTAAATTTCGGCAAAGAGACCGCAAGCGACTGAAAGCAGGAGCGATGAGTTTTCGCAAAGCGCAAAAGAGGCTCGCGAGGCAGCAAGAAGAGTAAGGAGAACGAAGAGAGCGCTGCGGAGAGTGGGGCGCGGCGGCCTGTTTCGAGGTAAGCACGCGCCATGTTAGCACATAATTACGTAAATGTACAGTGAATACTTTAGGGTAAATGGCAGCGAAAGGGGTCGTTTCGAATGGGGTGGGGCGATTCGAAAGCGAATGACGGCCTGGAAGACCACAAGCAGGCGGGCTGCAAGCACAGCCCGGTCTTTTTTCTTTGCGGGCTGCAAGTACAGCCCGCACCCGGGGGAAGGCAGGACTGGCCCGCGCACCGCGGCAGCCGCCGGCGGCCTGTCCCAGAACTGTCCCGGCGGACGTTGTCCCTGCATGGGGATCTGCATAAGCTTGGCTATCGGAACTTCGCATACATCAATGGTGTCGGGGATGGTCGGGGATGGTCGGGTGGTTCGCTTCGCGCTGGCGGAGGGCAACAGACCATGAATTCCAACGGGGATATTTTTTGGGATACCAAGGAACAAGGCCGGGGGAGATCCAAGTCGCGCCGCAGCCATCGGCTGGCGCTGCAGGTTCCCGTCCTGGTGTATGAGGCCGGGCGGGACCAGCGGTTTATCCTGGACGACGCCTGCGCGGCGGTGGTCAGCAAGCACGGCGCTATGCTGATCCTCACGCAAAATGTGAATTGTGGCCAGGCGCTCATGGTGACCAACAAAAAGACCAAGGAGTGCCGGGAGTGCCGCGTGGTTTTTGTCGGTCCCTACGGAGCCAATAAAAGACGCGTGGGCGTGGAATTCGTCCAGGATGCGCCGCATTTCTGGGGCATTTTTTTTCCTCCCCTTCGTCAAGCGCCGCAGGGCGAGAGCAACTGACCCAAACTGGGTGGGCTGCAAGTACACCGCGCCCGACCTTTGGGCAGGCAGCGCTGCACAATGGGGCACCTTTACAGCTTTCCGGGTATGACCGCACCACTCGACCGCTTGATCTAATCATTGCAAGCTCGCCTGGGCAACCTCGCGTAGCGGTTCTGTTGGGTGGAGGAAGGATGTCCAACCGGGTGCTGATCGTGGACGACCACGAAATCGTTCGGGTGGGCGTTCGCCGCCTCCTCGGTTGCAACCCTCGCTGGGAGATTTGCGGAGAAGCCGTCAATGGCCAGCAGGCCGTCGAGCAGGTGAGGAAGTTGGCGCCTGACGCCATCATTCTGGACCTGAGCATGCCGGTGATGAACGGTTTTCAAGCTGCCCAGGAGATACGGCGAATCGCCCCCTCGGCCAAGATCGTATTCTTCAGCACTCATCAATTGCCGGACGGCCAGTCATTGCCAGCCGGGGACGCATTCGTGACCAAATCCAGCGCCGCGCGGGATCTGAACGCCACGCTGGAGAGGGTATTGGGCGACGACGAGGACGCAAAGGAACTGGAAAAGTAGGTAGTGGGTCAGTTTGTCCGCACTGTGAACGGACCGGAGAGATTCCTCGTCGCCGGGCTCCTTGATTT
>Ga0302326_10020640_pt1 | contig 13548 bp, 13 predicted proteins | sample Palsa_T0_3_FD_202264 | JGI IMG/M metagenome (GOLD analysis project Ga0302326, IMG submission 202264) | Peat permafrost microbial communities from Stordalen Mire near Abisko, Sweden - Palsa_T0_3 | ecosystem: Environmental > Terrestrial > Soil > Palsa > Peat permafrost | place: Sweden: Abisko... | reverse complement strand
CTTCCGGCACACCTCGGTGGTGGCCGGGGTGGCGGACGGGACCGTGGCGGGCTTCGGCGTTCTGTCCTATGAGCTTGCGCTGCGGGCGATCGCAGCACTGGTCGGGGCAGAGCAGCGGCGCGCCGGTCAGGACTGAGCAGCCGGTGCCCGCGCGGCTACGATGCCTTTAGCTACATAACGGGTCTCCCCGCCGGCTGCCGTCGCCGCGGCCCGCTGATTCGCCGGTGAAAGGTCTGTGAGCTCATGCGCATCGGGATGGCACTCAATTACGCGGGCGGATTCGCCGAGACCGTCGAGGAGCTGGCCGACTACGAGAAGGCCGGGCTCGACATCGTCTTCGTGCCCGAGGCCTACAGTTTCGACGCGGTCAGCCAGCTCGGGTTCATCGCCGCCAAGACGCATCGGCTGCAGATCGCATCGGGCATCCTGCAGCTGTACACGCGGACCCCGACGCTGACCGCGATGACCGCGGCCGGCCTGGACTACGTTTCCGCCGGGCGGTTCGTGCTCGGCCTCGGGGCGTCCGGGCCGCAGGTGATCGAGGGCTGGCACGGCGTTCCCTATGACGCGCCGGTCGGCCGGACCCGCGAGGTGATCGAGATCTGCCGCTCAGTGTGGCGGCGCGAGCGGCTGGAGTACGCCGGGAAGTACTACACCGTCCCGCTGCCGCCGGAGCTGGGGACTGGCCTGGGCAAGCCGCTCAAGCTGATCAATCATCCGGTCCGCGACCGCATCCCGATCGTGATCGCCGCGCTCGGGCCCAAGAACGTCGAGCTGGCCGCCGAGCTGGCCGAGGGCTGGGAGCCGATCTTCTACCTGCCGGAGCGGGCGGGAGCGGCCTGGGGCGCGCCGCTCGCGGCCGGCGCCGCCCGCCGTGATCCGTCGCTGCCGCCGCTGGACGTGATCGCCCAGGCGCCGCTGGCGATCGGGGCGGACGTGACCGGCCTGCTGGAGCTCAGCCGGCCGCTGCTGGCGCTGTACATCGGCGGGATGGGCGCGAAGGGCCGTAACTTCTACAACGACCTGGCCGGGCGGTTCGGCTACGAGAAGGAGGCGGCCGCCATCCAGGAGGCCTATCTAGCCGGGCGCAAGGATGAGGCGGCGGCACTTGTTCCGGCCTCGCTGCTCGAAGGCACCTCACTGGTCGGCCCGCCGTCGCTGGTAGCCGAGCGGGTGGCGGCGATGCGGGAGTCGGGGGTCACGACGCTCAACGTGACGCCCATCGCCAGCACGCACGCCGAACGGGTCGCCCTGATCGAGCAGATCCGCGACCTGGCGGCCTGACCGCCTGTCAGGGTAAGGAGTCGATCGCGAGCGATGCAGGGCAACGCACCAGATTCCCGCGGCGGTCAGCAGCCGGGTCAGCAGCCGGGGCCTGCGGGCGCCGTCAAGGTGGTGGTAGTGGGGGCGGGATTCGGCGGCCTGGCCGCGCTGGCCGGACTTGCCGTACCGGGAATCCACGCGACCCTGGTGGACCGCAACTCCTACTCGACGTTCCAGCCGCTGCTCTACCAGGTGGCGACAGCAGGCCTGACCTCCTCCGACGTCGCCTACCCGCTGTGGACGGCGGCCAGGAAGGCCAAAGCGCGCTTCCGCAAGGGCGAGTTCGCCGGCCTCGACACCGGCTCCCGCCAGGTGCTGCTGGCCGACGGCGCCAAGCTCGACTACGACTACCTGATCGTGGCCACGGGCGTCGGTGCCGCCTTCTACGGCGTGACCGGCGCGGCCGAGCACAGCCTCAGCCTCTATACCCGCCGCGACGCGATCACCCTGCGGCAGCACCTGATGGCGGAGCTGGAGAGCCGCAGCACCGGCGAGGATCATCGCGAGCTGAACATCATGATCGTCGGCGGCGGAGCCACCGGGGTCGAGCTGGCCGGCACGGTTGCCGAGCTGCGCAACATAGCCCTGCCGGCCGCGTTCCCCGAGATTGACCCGACCCGGATGCACGTGCGGCTGGTCGAGATGGGCCCGGCCCTGCTCGCGCCCTACCACGACACGCTGCGCCAGTACGCGCGCAGCCAGCTGGTCAAGCGGGGCGTTGACGTCCGGACCGGCACGACGATCAAGGAAATCCAGCCGGACCGCGTGCTGCTGGCCGACGGTGAAGTCGTGCCCACCGACCTCACGGTCTGGGCAGCCGGCGTGGCAGCCCCGCAGTCAGGTGCGGACTGGGGTCTGCCCCGCGGCCATGGGGGGCGCATCTGCACCGGCACCGACCTGCGGGTCGATGGCCAGGACCGGATCTTCGCCGTGGGCGACGTGGCCCTGATCGACGGCAATGCGCTGGCGCAGCTCGCACAGCCCGCGATCCAGCAGGGCAGGCACGCGGCGGCTCAGGTCCGGCGGCTGATAGCCAGCCAGCCGACCCGGCCGTTCAGCTACCACGACAAGGGAACGATGGCGACGATCGGGCACCGCTCGGCGGTGGTTCAGCTGCCCCGTCGCGTGCGTGCGCGCGGCACAGTGGCGTGGCTGGCCTGGCTCGCGCTGCATCTGGTGACCCTGCTCGGCGGCCGCAACCGGATTTCCGCCCTGGTGAACCTGTCCTGGCGGTACCTGACCTGGAGCAGGGGCGGCGGAGTCATCGTCGGCGACGATCTGCCCGAAAAGTGACCCCCGCCCCGCCCCTCCCGCCCGCCCCGCCCCTCCGCCCCCGCCAGCCCCCGCCCCCGCTAGCCCGCCAACGACATGGGAGTCCATCTACTGCTGCTGTTACGACAGTAGGGTTCCTCCCATGTCGTTCGGAGAGCTTGCGTCGCGCGGGCTGAGCGCGGCCAGCCCGGCCAGGAAGCCGTCCCGGTGCGTCCCGAGCGCGGCGAAGTATGCCGCGTCGGCGGCCTCCACATCGGCCAGGGCGCCGGAGAGCAGGCAACGGCCTTCCGACGTGAGCCGCAGCAGCCGGGCCCGGCTGTCCGCCGGGTCCGGGTGGCGCTCCAGCAGATCGCGGGCCTCGAGCTTGCGGATCACCTGGCTGGCCATCATCGGGTCAGTGCCTGCCTGACCCGCGAGCTGGGCCTGGGTGGGCGGCTCGCCGCCGTGATCCTGGAGCCACCAGAGCGAGGCAAGAAGGACGAACTGCACGTGCGTGAGGTCATGCGGTGCCAGCGCCGCGCGGATCGAGCGCTGCCAGGACAGGGTTGCGCGCCAGAGCAGGAAGCCGGGGCTCTGCTCTGGCGCTGGGTGCTGCGAGACGGGCTGCATGCGGCTATTCAGCGCGTCCCCGGGCAAGGCTGATCAGCTCGGCCATCGTGTGCGGGAAGTCAGCGGTGATCATCGGGCCGAGTTGTTTCGCCTGCTCGCTTGGCCCGTCGATCTCAGCCGCGTAGGTAATCCGCAACTGCCCCTGGCCCGTTGCCTCCATCAGGTGCGACACGCGCACGACGATGTCGCCGACTGGCGTTTCGTCGACAAACTCGCGCTGCGGCTCCACCTTGATGAGGCGATAGGGGAGCGGATCCTGGCCGACGAACTTCATTGTGCCCGTTGATCCGGTGGCGAACGGCCCGTCGCGGGTGATCATCTCGGCCTGCGCGTCCCACCGGGGCCAGGTGCTGCGGCAGGCGCAACCCGTACAGTTCGTGGCATGCCCGAGATACACGCCGCCCGCCGGACCCGCGTTCAGGCGAAGATCGCGGCGCTGGGCGCGGAGGCCGCGCTCATCACCAGCCTGGTCAATGTCCGGTATCTGACGGGCCTGACCAGCTCCAACGCCGCCCTGCTGCTGCCCGTTGGCGAGCCGGGGATCCTGGCCACCGACTCCCGCTACGGACCGGCGGCTGCCCGTGACTGTCCCGGCATCGAGCTGGTCATCGAGCGCTTCGCCGAATCCGCGCTGGTCAGCGTCGCGGTCGCGCGCCAGCTGCGCACGATCGCTTTCGAGGCGCAGGAAATGACAGTGCAGCGGCATGCGGAGCTCATCTCGGCTCATGCTGGGCTGACCTTCATCCCGCTCGGGCCCGCGGTGGAGAACCTGCGCATGGTCAAGGACGAGGCGGAGATCGGCCTGCTCGCCCGCGCCTGCGAGATCACCAGCGCGGCGTTTGCCGAGGTGCTGCCGGCGATCCGGCCCGGAATGACCGAGCGCGAGTTCGCGGTCCTGCTGGAACGGGCAATGACCGACCGGGGCGCGGAGAAGCCTGCCTTCGACAGCATCGTCGCCAGCGGGCCGAACGGGGCTATCCCGCATCATGCTCCCGCCGATCGCCGGTTCGCTCTGGGCGACCTGGTGACCGTCGACTGCGGCGCGCGATTCGGCGGCTATCACGCCGACATGACCCGGACCGTCGCGATCGGCGAGCCGGCCGCCTGGCAGCGGGAGATATACGGGCTGGTGGCAGCGGCCCAGGCGGCCGGGGTGCAGGCGGCCAGGGACGGCATGGGCGTGGCGGCCCTCGACGCGGTTTCCCGCGACATGATCGCGGAAGCCGGTTACGGCGAGTATTTCCAGCACGGTCTGGGTCACGGTGTGGGCCTGGAGATCCATGAAGCGCCGATGATCGGGTATGGCAGGGAAGGTAGACTTAGTGATCAGGTTCCCGTTACCGTCGAGCCCGGGATCTACTTGCCCGGCAAGGGCGGCGTTCGGATCGAGGACACCCTGGTGGTGCGTGCTGGCGCCGGGGCGGCGGGATCAGCCGAGCTACTTACCACTACCACCAGGGATCTGCTCGTCCTGTGACACCGGACGGGTAGTCCCGCCCGCGTGCAGGAGAAACGACTAACGTGGCCACCACGAACGATCTCAAGAACGGCATGACCCTCAGCATCGACGGCCAGCTCTGGAACGTGGTGGATTTCCAGCACGTCAAGCCTGGCAAGGGCGGTGCGTTCGTCCGCACCAAGCTGAAGAACGTGATGTCAGGGAAGGTCGTCGACCGCACGTTCAATGCGGGCGTCAAGGTCGAGGTGGCCAACGTCGACAAGCGCGAGATGCAGTACCTCTACCGCGAGGGAGAGGACTTCGTCTTCATGGACACCCAGGATTACGACCAGCCCCGCATCCCGGCGGCGACGGTCGGAGACGTGGCTGACTACCTGCTGGAGGAGCAGACCGCGGTGGTGGCCTTCAACGACGGGGTGCCACTGTACGTCGAGCTGCCGGCCTCGGTCGAGCTGACGGTGCAGCAGACCGACCCCGGCCTGCAGGGCGACAGGTCCACCGGCGGCACCAAGCCGGCCACGCTGGAGACCGGGGCGCAGATTCAGGTTCCGCTGTTCATCGTCACTGGCGAGAAGATCCGGGTGGATACCCGCACGGGCGATTATCTCGGCCGGGCGTGAAGACGCTCCGGGCCCGACCGGGCGCACCAGCCCCTCATGCCAGCGCGCAGTAAAGCCCGCAAGCGGGCCCTGGACATCCTGTTCGAGGCGGAAATCCGCGGCGAGCCGGTCCTCGCCCTGCTGGACGAACGGGCCGAACAGGCCAGCCCGCCCGTCGCGGCTTACGCAGCAGATCTGGTCAGGGGGATCCAGCTGCACCGCGACAGCATCGACAAGCTGCTCGGCGAGTACGCCGAAGGCTGGACGCTCGAGCGGATGCCCGCCGTGGACAGGAATATCCTGCGGATCGGCGCCTACGAGTTGCTGTGGAACTCCGGCGTGCCCGACGGGGTAGCGATCAGCGAGGCCGTCCTGCTGGCCCGCCAGCTGTCCACGGACTCCTCGCCCGGGTTTGTCAACGGCCTGCTCGCGCGCCTGCTCGAACTCAAGCCGACCCTCGGGCCCGAGCAGCTGGCCGCGCAGCTGGCCGCGCCGCCCGAGCTGCTGGCCGCGCCGCCCGAGCTGCTGGCCGCGCCGCCCGAGCAGCTGGCGGCAGGTCGGCCGACGGCGGCCGACAGCGAGGCGGAGCCGGGAGAGATGCCTGGCCCGGGCGGCGGGACTGAGACGGGCGGCGGGATCGGGACAGGCGGCTAACGACCCAGAGGTGCCCGGCCATGGCCGGCCCCCAGAGGCGCTCGCTCGCCACTGTCGCCGCCGAAAGTTGTGCAGAAACCGTTGTTATAGCAGCACTTTCTGCACGACTTCCGCGAGGTGCCGCTCGGGCGGTGCGGGCCGGGCACGGCTGATGCAGAGTTGATCATGGGCTGGCTGGCTGGATGCCGATCCGGGCGGAGATGCGGGCCAGCTCGGCGTCGCTGGAGATGCCCTGGAAGTCGTAGCGCGGGGCGTATGGACGCTCGATCTGGGCGACCTCGTCGCCGGTCAGTTCGATCTCGAGCGAGGCCACGGCGTCGTCAATGTGCGATGCCTTGCTCGCGCCGACGAGCGGGGCGACGACGACCGGGTTGTGGCGCAGCCAGGCGAGCGCGATCTGGGCCCGGCTGACCCCGCGGCCTTCGGCGACCGCCGCGGTGGCGTCAATGATGGCGTGATCGCTGGCCTCCTGCGTGTACAGCATGCCGGCGAACGGGTCATTTTGTGACCGCTTGGTCGTCTGGTTCCAGTCGCGGGTCAGGCGGCCGCGGGCCAGCGGGCTCCACACGATCGTGCCGACCCCCTCGGCCGCGCACAGTGGCAGCATCTCCCGCTCCTCCTCACGGGCCAGGAGGTTGTAGTGGTCCTGCATCGAGACGAAGCGCGCCCAGCCATGCTGGCGTTGCAGGTACAGAACCTTGCTGAACTCCCAGGCGTGCATCGACGAGGCGCCGAGGTAGCGGGCCTTGCCCGCTTTCACCACGTCGTGCAGGGCTTCGAGGGTCTCTTCGACCGGGGTCGCGTTGTCCATGCGGTGGATCTGGTAAAGGTCGACATACTCGGTACCGAGGCGGCGCAGGCTGTGGTCGATCTCGGTCAGGATCGCCTTGCGCGACAGGCCAGCGCCGTTCGGGCCCGGGCGCATCGGGTGCCGGACCTTGGTGGCGATGACGACCTCATCACGGTTCGCGAAGTCCTTCAGGGCCCGACCGAGGATCTCTTCACTGGAGCCCTGCGAGTACATGTTCGCGGTGTCGAAAAAGTTGATGCCTGCTTGGATCGCGTGCTTGATGAGCGGGCGGCTGTCCTCCTCGCCCAGCGACCAGACTGGGTGGCCACGGTTCGGCTCTCCGTAGGTCATGGTGCCGATGGCGATGGGCGAGACGTCGAGGCCTGTGCTGCCGAGCTTGATATAGCGCATGGGCTCTCCTAAAGTGTCCGCAGCGGTGGAGAACTCTCCGATTCGTGTTTGAACCGTATCGGAGAACTCTCCGTTTAGCAATGCAGACGGCCACTCTGCGGGGGGAGAACGTGACCCGGAGCCAGCACGAACCCCTGCGGGCAGATGCCCAGCACAACCGCGAGCGCATCCTCCAGGCCGCGCACGACGCATTCGCCGAGGCCGGCGACGCGTCCCTGAACTCGATCGCGAAGAAGGCCGGCGTCGGCGCCGGGACCCTGTACCGCCACTTCCCTACCCGGGAAGCGCTGATACTCGCCGTCTACCGGCACGACATCCAGCGGCTGGTGGAATCGGTCCCTGCGCTGCTCGCGACGGACCCGCCGCTGCTCGCCCTGCGGCAGTGGTTCGAACGCCTCGCTGCGTACGTGAGAATCAAGCACGGGCTCGGCGACGCGCTCCACGCCGCCGCCGCCAACGACATCGTGAGCGAAACCTACGGGCCCGTCACTGCCGCAATCGGCGAGCTGCTACAGGCCTGCGAAGCCGCCGGCAGCATCCGGCCCGGCCTCGACCCTGGCGACGTCCTGCTCCTGATGGGATTTCTGTGGCGCACCGGACCCGGAGAGGAAGGGAAGGCCCAGGCCGCCCGGCTACTCGATCTTGCTATCGGCAGCTTCCGGGCAGAACCAACCGGGTCGCCGGCGCAGTAGCGGGAGGGGTACCAGCTGAGTACGAGGCGGTTCTGAGCATGCTGATCCAGACCCGATGACGGCCGTCAGCAACCTTGCCGACTTCCAGGCCCTGGACCCGTTCTTCCGGATCATCGAGGAAGGCGTGGCCGGGCTGGTGGACGGTGAGCACTTCTTCGACCTGCTGGCCGCGGACGTCGTCTTCGAGTACATCATCACGGTTCCGGGCTACCCGCGCCGAGTCGAAGGACGCCAGGCCGTTGCCGAGCTGTATCGCCCGTATGGCGCCACGTTCTTCCTCGATCGCTGCTATGACCTGGCCGTGCACCACGACCAGGCCACGAATGTTGTCGTTCTCGAATACGCCTCGCAGGGCCGCGCCGTCGCGACTGGAAACGCCTACAGCAACCGCTACATCTCAGTGCTGTCGATCGCCGGCCGCAAGATCGCGCACTGGCGGGACTACCTTGACCCGCTAGCAGTCTTCGACGCGATCGGCTGGCCCGCCGCGGCAGCAGGCAACGACTGAACTACCCCCGCCAGTGCCAGGCCTGTCGCTGGCGAGGTCCCGCGCCTACATTCGTATCCCACGCCCGTGCCGCTCTGCCGGGCACTGACTGTCGGAGCACGCCGCTACAGTCAGGATGGGGCCGGTGCGGGCAGAACCAGGGATCGGGCCAGTCCGAGGAGGACGCGGTGGCCGAGGCGGCGGGGAGCGGCGGCAGCGGTGCGCCGCCCGATGACACCGGCTGCCACATCCTGCATGTCGACATGGATGCCTTCTTCGCCAGCGTCGAGATCCGGGACCGTCCTGAGCTGGCGGGCAAGCCGGTCATCGTCGGGGCGACCGGCGGGCGCGGCGTGGTGCTCTCAGCTACCTACCAGGCACGCGTCTACGGGGTGCGCTCCGCGATGCCGGTCGGGCAGGCCAGGCGGCTATGCCCGCACGCAATCTTCGTCCCGCCCAGGCACGGTCTCTACAGCGCGGTGTCCAAGGAGGTCATGGCAATCTTCCGCGCGGTGACTCCGGAGGTGGAGCCATTGTCGCTGGATGAGGCGTTCCTCGACATCTCCGGCGGCCTGCGGCGCCTCGGCCGGCCTGCCGCAATCGGCGAGCTGATCCGGCGGCAGGTCAGCGAGCAGCAGCGGATCACCTGCTCGGTCGGCATCGCTTCCACCAAGTTCGTCGCCAAGCTCGCCTCGGTGCACTGCAAGCCGGACGGGCTGCTCGTCATCCCGGCCGACGGCGTCCTGGATTTCCTGCGTCCGCTGCCTGTCGCGGCGCTCTGGGGAGTCGGCGAGCGGACCGGCAGGATACTGGCGAGGCTCGGCCTGGGCACAGTAGGAGACATAGCGTCCACTCCGCCGGGCGCGCTAGAGCGCGAGCTCGGGCGGGCGACCGCGGCGCACCTCGTCGCGCTTGCGCGAGGACACGACGACCGCAAGGTCATGCCCGGGACTCAGGAGAAGAGCATCGGAGCGGAAGAGACGTTTCCCGTCGACGTAGACGATCCCGCTCTCATCCGCCGGGAGCTGCTGCGGCTCTCCGGCCGGACCGCGCGCGGCCTGCGCTCATCCGGCTGCGCTGCCCGGACGGTGGTGGTGAAGCTCCGGCTGGCGGATTTCACCACGATCACCCGGTCACGGACGCTAGCCGAGCCGACCGACGTGGCGCAGACGATCTACAGCACCGCGTGTGCTCTGTATGCGGGAGCTGGGCTCGACGCACGGGCCCGGCTCCGGCTGGTGGGCGTGCGAACTGCGGGCCTGGTTCCGGCGGCGGCTGCGCAGACCCAGCTGATGCTGGGGGAATCCCCGTCGGGCTGGCGAGAAGCTGAGCGGGCGGTTGACCGCATCACCGGACGGTTCGGCACCGATGCGATCCGGCCGGCCGCGCTGGTGAACGGCGAAGGCGGGGGCCGGCCGGCCAGGACGGGGACCGGCACGGGGACGGGGACCGGCACTGAGACGGGGACCGGCACGGGGACGGTGACTACCACTGGGACGGTGACTACCACTGGGACGGGGACCGGCAGCGAGGCGCGATGATGGGAGGAAGAGGGTGAGAGCGTGGTGCGGGCCGGCGGCGTCGGCAGGCTCTACGGCGGGAGGCGGTTGTGGTGGAAGGTGCCGGAGTGACCGAAGTGATCCGCATCACACCGGTTAGCCTGGCGCTTGTTGTACCAGCGCCCGGGTACCCTTCCCCATGACGTGCCCACGCTCGTATTCTTGGTTTATGCAGGCCGTGAAGCGAAGGCTGAGGGGCCCGTCACCGCGTCAGTTTCCTGGGAGGCAACGTGCCGCTCTCTGAGCACGAGCAGCGTCAGCTCGAGCAGATCGAGCAGGCGCTTTATGCCGATTATCCGCGGTTCGCGAACGCCGTGCGCGCTACCGACCCGCGAGTGCACTACAAACGCCGGGTCTTCGAGGCCGGGCTCGGATTCCTGCTCGGCGTCGGGATGCTGCTGGCCGGCGTGGTGATCAATATCATCCCGATCGGCGTGGCGGGCTTCGTTGTCATGCTGGCCTGCAGCATGTGGGCCGTCACCAGTTACCGGCACATGACGGGCACGACAACCAGCCGCGCTCCGGCTAAGGCTAAGGACAGGCGGGCAGCCAAGCCAGCCGGCCCGGGGATGATGGAGCGGCTCGAGGAGCGCTGGCGCCGACGGCAGCAGGGCGACCGCTAGCCGGGACGACGGCTAGCCGGGGCTACTGCTAGCCGGGGCTACTGCTAGCCGGGACGACCGCCAGCCGGGACGTCTCTAGCTGGGCCATCGCTAGCCGGGACGACCGGTCAGCCTGGCCGGTCGGCGAGTTCGCTGCCAGGGCTGCGGCGCATCCGGAGCCTGGTCGCATCGAGCCAGTCGAAGACCTCCAGCCAGTGCCGCAGCCCAGCGCGCAGCAGACCGAGCGTCGAGGCCGGCATCAGCCGTGCCCGCCAGCGATTGGTCCGGGTGGTCTGCGCGGACAGCGCCTTGCGCACCGCGGTGACGTCGCCGCGCAGCGTTTCCGACGGCAGCGGGGCTGCCGCATACCGCGCCCGCTCCTCGGCCCGCGCCACCCGCCGCAGCGCCGCCCGGGCTGCCTCGGGCAGCTCCTGGGCCGGCCCGATCCGGCTGGCCACGGCGCGCGGTGACTCGCTGGCGCGCACGTCGAGCCCCAGATCGACCAGGTCATCTCTGAGTTCCTGCCAGGCGGCGTGAGCCACGGCGGCGTCGTCATGCGCCGTGCGCCACCGGCGGCGGCGGGTGACCGACCGCACCAGCCGGGGGGCGACGGCGGCCAGCGCCACGATGACGGCGGCAGCAAGACCCAGCGGCAGGACAGGTGCCGATCCCCGGTGCGCGGCCGACACGCCGCCCGCTCCGCCGCCGCCGTTGGTGATGTCGTGGTTGAGCTTGGACTGGATGCCGCTGGTGCCGCCTGGCCCGCCCGCCGGGGCAGGCGTCGTCGGCAGCGGTATCTGGTCGGACGAGCCCGGCGTACCGGGCGGGGCCTGCGCGGCGTAGGGCGGCACGGTGGCTGTGCCCTGGCCAGTCGACCCGCCCGGGGTGGGCTCAAAGCGCAGCCAGCCGGCGCCGGCGAAATAGAGCTCGGGCCAGGCGTGCGCGTCGGCCGTGGTGACCTGCCACGTGCCATTCGACTGGCGGGTTCCGGCGGTATAGCCCACGGCAATCCGGGACGGTATGCCGAGCAGCCGGGCCAGGGCCGCCATCGCGAACGCGAACTGCTGGCAGTAGCCGCGGCGGTCGGTGGTCAGGAAGTCCAGCAGCCCGGCCGGGGAGTTCTTGATGTTCGTCTGGAGGCTGTAGTCGAACCGGCCTGGCTTGAGGAAGTAGTTCTGCAGCGCGAGTGCCTGCTGGTACGGCGTCGTCGCTTTCCGGGTGATGCGCAGTGCGATCTTCCGCAGGGCCGCGCGCTCCGGCGAGGCGAAGCTCAGGTAGTTCTGATTGCCGGGCGGAACCGCCGCTGCCTCGCCGTCCAGCACCACCGGAGCAGGATCGGCCGCCCTGCTGGTCACCGAGTAGGTCAGGCCGCTCAGGTCGGCCCCGGTGGAGTACACCATCAGCGTCGCGTCATCCGCCCGCCAGGCGCCGGGGACCTGCAGCCGGGACGGCGCGTACGGCAGCGGGAGGGCGCTGAACGTCTTCGACCCGTAGCCGGAGATCTGGCCGAGCGTGACCCGGATCATGATCTTCTGCGCGGGGGTGCCGGACGTGAGGCCGGGAGCAGCGGGCAGCGACCGCTGGGCGGAGACCAGCTCGCTCCTGCTGCCGGGGGCCACCAGCGTCCAGTTCCGGCTGAAGCTGTCGTAGTTCAGCACGTACACCTGCAGGTACTGGCCCGCGTCGCCCTTTCCTGCCCGGTAGGTCAGGACCGGCAGGGTGGCCGTCCGCAGTAGCTGGCCCTGCATCTGCACCAGCGGCTTGGGCAGCGAGACCAGCACCCCGGACGGCGGGCCCTTGTGAAACAGCGAGTGCGCCCGCAGGCCCGGCAGGAGCAGCGGCGCGACGACGGCCAGGCAGACGGCGGCGAGGCCGACGCGGCGCCCGGAGGCCGCCAGTGCCCTGGTGTCCGGGCCGCGTTCTGGCTCGTCGTCGGCTCCGTGCCAGACGGTGACCAGCCGTCCCCAGATCCGCAGCCGCTCGCGTCCGTCGGCGGCCAGCATTGCCAGGAAGCCGGTCATGCCCAGGCAGAACGCCACTACCTCGCCGACTCCCGCCTCCTTCGCCGCCGTCGTGACCGGGACGCTGAACAGCACCAGCAGCGGCAGGCCGGCGACGGCCGGGCTGCGCAGCCGCACCGCGATCAGGTCGGTTACCACGGCGACCAGGCCGATGCCGCCGGCTATCGCCAGCTCGATGCCGTGGAAGCCGGGAACCGGCGGCGCGAAGCTGCGCTCGGCCATTCCCTGCCCGGCCAGCAACCACAGGTGCCGCAATGATCGGGTGGTGGGCACGATCCAGCCAAGCGACTGCGGGCCGGCGAAGACCAGGTTCAGGTAGATCAGCAGCAGGGCGAGGTAGGTCACCAGGGCAGCGAATGCCTGGTATACCCGCCGGCGGCTCAGGCTGGCCACCGTGCCGGCGATGATGATCCCGCCGCCGACCACGCCGTCCCAGGAACCGCTTTCGATCAGCGGGAACGCGGCTACCAGCGCGAGGACGATCGCGGCCGACGATGCCTGCACCGGCGGCAGCCGGGTCAGCGTGCCCGCCAGCGCGACGGCGGCGACCGCGCCGATCCCCGCGTACAGCCAGCCGGCGCCCTCGACCACCGCGAACAGCGAGACCGAGGACAGGATGACCGCCACGGCGGCGGTGACGGTGAGGCGGAGGTTCATCCGGCCAGCCCCGGCACGCCTGCGAACCGCGGCAACCGCTGCCAGGCGACAGCCAGCGGGGTACTGGCGTCGACCGACGCGACGCGCCATCCGGCTGACTGCAAGACCGCAGCGGCGGCGCCCGTTTCGCCTGATTTTGAAGTGAGCTCGCTGGTGTCCCTGGCTTCGGTGTCGGTCCAGGTGGAGACCGCGAGCAGCAGCGCGATCGCCGGGCAGCCATCGCGGCGGGCGGCAGCGAGCTGCCGGGCCTCCGGCACCGACAGCCGGCCGGCGATCACCACGATCAGGCCGCCCTCGATCGTGCGCAGCGGTCCGGTGCCCCCCGACAGGTCACGGTTGCGGCTCTGCCGGACCACCGACAGCGAATCGAGCAGGACGTCCTCGAACCGGGCCGGGCTGGCGACCAGGCCTTC
>Ga0302326_10020639_pt1 | contig 13548 bp, 5 predicted proteins | sample Palsa_T0_3_FD_202264 | JGI IMG/M metagenome (GOLD analysis project Ga0302326, IMG submission 202264) | Peat permafrost microbial communities from Stordalen Mire near Abisko, Sweden - Palsa_T0_3 | ecosystem: Environmental > Terrestrial > Soil > Palsa > Peat permafrost | place: Sweden: Abisko... | reverse complement strand
GGACGACGGTACGCACGTATCCCATCAATCGCTCCGGCTGCCGCAGTTCTCCATTAGAGATAGCTTCGATAATGATTACGAAAACGTCGTGGACTCTGTCGTCCAGATCCTGCGCACCAAGCAGGCGGTACAGCAGGAAGCGGATGCCAGTAGAAAATGTCTTGTATAGCTCTTCCATGGCGGCGGCATCGCCCCGCTTGATGCGTTCCACAACATTGGACCAGGTTGGAGCGCCTTGAACAGCGGGCTCCAGAGATAATGCAGAACTCCTAGGGTATGTTGCCATTTATTCCTTTTGCCTGACAAATATGCACCCACTACTGCGGGCGGCCGCACCAGTGCTGATAAATCCCTACGCCAGCTTGGGCGGTTGCGGAATCCATAGCTCGACGCTCTTGCAAATGCCATTACCGGCACAACTCTGGGACTTACAATTGATGCAGATCACCTTGAGCTTCTTGTTGTCATCCCTCTTTACCATGCGACAACTCATGCCACGTTTCAGTCTCATGCCAAGCCTTCCAGTACGGTGGGCGTGTCCTGCAAACCCCTTTCCAGGAGATTTTCAAGGGAATCAAGCCCATTTAAACAGCAAACATCGCCACTTCGCCGAAACGAGGCGGGGCATCCGAACTGCCCGCTGCAACTCGGTCGCCCAGTGACTCCCGTCTCGTGCCCCGACGGCTAACACCTTGAGATCAGGTCTCACGGCACGGGGTCGGCCACGGCCGCAGCCGCGATGCCTAATTTCTTATGATCGGTTGATCGGGTCGATTCGCTCTGAGGTCGACCTCGCCAGAGTCGGCGCGGGAGGCGCTTCCCAAAAATCTGTGTCCGGGATAGCCCAGGCCGCTCGCTGAGCCATACGGCTTTCAAAAATTTCGGTGCGGGCGTCGTAGTTTCGACTAAGAAAAAGGAGGTCGCACCAGAATAAACCGAAGGGAGATTTCAATTTTCGGCCAGTTGTTTTGGCGATAGTTGCCCGTAATGTTACTCGCGGCGGCGTATCGGTCAGTCGCACGTCAGCTCGACCTTCCCCGCCGTGCGAAGCGAGAGCTTGACGTCCCGATCCCGGAGGTGTGGGCATCAAGGAACGCCTGCAAATGTACACCCGCAAATGTACAATAGACCGCCCGACGGCGACGACTTCATTCGGGCCGCCCAACTCCGCACGCAGCGGCCATAAGCCGCGCTCCGTTCACTGTGCAAACTGCTTGGAGCTCGTGCTCGTCAATCTTACTCGTCCTTATCTCTATAGTTAATTCACCCATATCCAAACCTTCCTGGACTGCTTTTTTTGTTACCCCTAGTTAGAAAGCGTATAGTAATATGAGAATTGGCGCAATTCATATTTCACGTCGCGCGTAAGTGGGATCACACATGGTTACGTGTAGTATTCCGGACACCGCTAGTCGTGGGCGTATCCTAATAAAGTATGCGGGCCATCCCTCTTTTTGTGCGGCGCCATTATGTGTGTCCACGCACAGCCGGACCCGGGCGACCTGCTGCAGCGCGTCACTCAAGAAGTCCTGGATACGGTCGGCAGGCTTCCGAAGTATATGTGTACGCAGACCGTCGACCGGTCGCAATATGAGCCTACCGCCGGCTCAGCCGGACATCCGTGCGAGCCTTATGCGCGCAAGCAGTTGCGCCTCACCACCTCGGACCGGTTGCGGCTCGACGTCGCTGTCTCGGGTGGGCGGGAGCTGTACTCATGGGTGGGGAAAGCCACTTTGACGACCGTTCCTTGTTTCAACTGGTGCGTAACGGCGCACTCTCCACTGGCACCTTGCGGCGTTCCTGATGGTGGTTTTCCGTGACGATGAGGCGTCGTTTTCGTACAAGGGCGAGATTGCCGAAGACGGCCGTCACTTGGCGGAGTTCGAATTCCGCCTCCCCGTGCAAAGCAGCCGCTACCTCTTCAGCGGCGCCGGCAGCCAAGTCACTACCGGATATTTTGGCATTCAGGAACTTCGTCGGCCACACTTCCGCCGTTAACCGAAAGCGCACCGCTCGTCGGAGACTGTGAGACGCGCACCCGAAGAAGCCCGGGCGTGGCGCTTGGGCAAGCGAACGGGCGGTCCTTGGCAAGCTTGAGAGAGCGGCGTTCCCGCCGCAGTTTTGGCCATTTGGAGCGGTTCTATGCCGCCGCGCTGTTAACCGGAAGGTGCAGAGAGTTCGAAGTCGGAATTATTTGCCTCCCCAGACAGGATTCGAACTCATAACCTCTTGGTGAACAGCGAAGGCAAGAAGTGGGTTGTCTTGGACGAGTTTTGGAGAATAAGACAGAGCGGAGATCGACATGCCGCTGGAGAGCGCAAGGGCCGTTCAGTGGTTGATCGCTGAACGTCTCGGCATTTCGATCGACTCCATGATGATGGTGGACGTTGGGGCGGGTGAAGGACTATCAGGCGGCGCAATGAAAAGGCCGCACCAGCTCGATCAACGAATAAATCGGTTTTCTCCGGTGGCAATCTTCTTCTCGGCGTCGATGATTCACGGATGTTCACAATTCTCGATTGAGCAGATTTGTGGAATCTGCAGCCTCCGCATCCCTCTCCCGCTTCTCTTTCGCCACCCGGTCTCGCCCAGCGTTTATCCGCGGCATTAATTCGTGAATCTCCGACCCCTGCTCTTTCTCGGGGTTCGGTTGGAACATGCCCAACTCCTTGCCCAATAGCTCGAGTGCCCTGTTCGCCACGCCACCTTGGTAGATGTATTGACCGGTCGGGTTGCCTTCACGGTCCCGGAACGGTTCGACTTGCATGGCGCGTTGGACGTTCTCGGTCAACTTCGCCATCACCCACGCGCGATCAACCGCCATCTTCTCGACCTGGCGCTCAGAAACGGCCGTCTTCAACTCCTCGACTCGTGCTGCAACATCCGGTTTTCGGAGCAATCGGTTGCCACTCTGCAACGCACCGTGCTCGCTATATCCGCACAAGACATAGGCCTTGGCTGGACTCTCCCCGTTAGTAACCAGGTGGGCAAAATGCTCGTGTTTGCTGTTCGTCAACGGTCTGCCAGATATACCGCTAACGCCCTTGGACAAACTGGTGGCCATGGTGGCTCCTCTCGCCGCTCAATTCTGCACTGGGGCTTATTCTCGTTTGGTTCAAAGGGAGCCTTCGTGACTGCGAGGGAGTTCGAGACATCTCCGGACTGGGGAAGCACGTGTCTCATTTGTGCCTCATTCGCGCGGTCCAATTTGGAAAATGCTGATTCGGCGAGGCGTTGCAGATTCAGGAATTCGCAACAGAAACGCGCAAGCGATTTAGATCCAACATACGTCTGGATTCCCAAGCTGGACGTCGCGGGTTCGAGTCCCGTCCCCCGCTCCATTGTTTTTTCAACGGTTTAGGCACGATAGCCAACGCCCAGAGTCACGATTTGACCGTCTAAGTTGCTTAACTTAACGGAGTGAGAGGGAGTGCTACCTGCGCAACGCACTGATTCAAAACGGCCTGCCTTGATCTGAATGCCAGCCGGCTTGACCGACATTACCTGGTTCCACGCGCATCGGCTGATCGCCAAGTCGCTATGTCAGGGTGATGTCCAGGCATTAGAAATGAACGCTCGGACACGCATCAGCTCCGGCCACTTCATCGTCGCAGGAACCTTTTCAACCATCGTGGAGCCACTGAGCCGTTGACGCGGCCCGCAACAGCCAGTTGATGCTGGCTTTTTACCAGAATCTCAAGTCGGCGCCCGATTCGGCGTCGGCCTCGCGCCTTGCGCAGGGCCTCGCTGTCCGCGATGCGTGTGCCTCAGCTTAAACACCCCTATTATTGGGCTGGCTTTGTCGAGGTCGGAGACGGCGTCTGAGTTCGAGACAACCTAACACGGTGTCCGCGCGGCGATCGCGCGCTGCTCTCGCACGAGTTCACCTGGTATTGGAATAACAGATACACGCGTTCCACCTCGCCTATATCAGCTGGGAAGCGGAGTCCTACGTGCGGGCGCTCGCCGCGTCTTCCGACGGGCCCGACGCTGGTGTCGAACAGTCCGTAATAGAGATCAGGCCACTCATCGCTTCTCAGGCAGGAGACTGGGCGCATGTCGTCATGGCCATGTTGAGGACCATGGCTGAATTCAACGACGTGGCAGGCGGGCCTTCCTTCCTGAGGGCACGGGCATTCCGCCATGCCCGGACCATTGCAATCGTCGTGCTCAGCGGCGTGGAACAAGATCGCTATTCTGGAGATAGACAACTCCTCAAGTCCCGGGACAAAGGGGAACATCCTTCGCTCGAGCCGCAGGTCTAGCCAGGCGCCGTGCCCTTTTTCTCTTGAATAATTTTGCAGGAGTTGCCAGGCGTCCGGGAAGTCGTGGCGGACGTCGAAATAGCACCAGCCTGCGCCCGGCAGGTGCCTTCTCGCGGCCTCCATAGCGACGCGGCGCAGCGGTTCGCCTCCTTCGCGCGACGTATAGTTCACCTGCATGACAACATCCGTTAAGGTTTCGAAGATATTGAAGTAGTTGTTTTCGTGCCGGAGTTCATGCCTCCAATGGCTCACCGCGCCGTCGTATTCAAACGGCGCGTACCGCTCATCGGCCCGCAGATCGAATACGCCGGTATCGTTTTGTCCACTGGATGTGGCGATGGCCTCCTTCGCGAAATAGGAACGGACCACGCGCGGATCGTGCGTGCAGGCTTCATAAGTATTGTCCGGCGCGCATTCGCAACAACAACGCGTCGGCGGACGATCGACTCGTGGATCGATGCGCGTCATGCTGCTTAGCAACGTCGCGCGGAAATGGACCCCCGTGTACGGGCCGGTTACGCAGGGAATGGTGAGGCTCACGTTCCGGATGCGGCGCATGTATTGCCCGGGGTAGTCGAGGTCGAACATCCATTCTGGAAGCTCGATGTCGCAATGGCCGGTGATCTTGAGCCTTAGGAACTCCATCGGGAAGTGGAGCCGAAGGGAGAAATGCTTGGTCAGTTCGTATTCGCGAATATTTTCGTCGAGATACGCCTTCTCCATCCGGCGCAGGGCAAATTCCAGGCGTTCGCCGGCCATCAAGCCTTCGTGCAGATTGTCCCAACCGTCCTCGGGGAGGAATCGCCTTGTGGTGTGGCCGCGCTCGAAGTTGTAAGCCCGTTGGGCCTCTCGCGCCGCATGGTGAGCCACCTTGTACATCTGGCGGTAGAGGGCGGCGGTTTCCTTTTGCAGCCACAAATACAGATCCGTGGCTGTGAACTTATCACGCAAAAAGTCCAGCACCTCGGTTGCGTTCTCGATCTGACGCTGTTGATTATTGAGCTCCTGCAAAGCCTGATCTCGACGCCTTTGCGCGCCTAGGATCTGGAGCTCGATCTGCTGAATTTCGATGGGCAGGACGGTCATTTGATGGAACCATTCCACGGAGCGCCGCTCCCAATTGGCTTGAGTCAGGTCAATCGCCGCGGTTTCGCTCTGTATGTCCGCAACCGTCCTCATGATCTTGCTGATCAGCTCAAAGAGTGCGGCCAGCTTCGTGCCGGTCGGAAGCTCGACAAATGTCGACAGAGCTCCTACGTTGGCGTCGGGAAGGATATGAAACACCTCACCGATCGCGTCGGTGATGTTCGCGCCGGTGCGGATCTGGATGGCGTTCGTGGCGAGGTCCAGGTTTTGGTTCTCATCGTTGATGAGCCCGACTTGATACAGATTCGTATAGTAGATCAAGTTGGTCTGATTGACGTCCTTGGTCTGCTGAAGCGCTTGCACCTGCCAATCCGCGTCGCGCCACTGATCTTCCCGGACGGAGAGGCCGAGAGCAAGCAACTCACGTTCCTGCCCCGCGCGAATCGAAGCAAGATATTCGGCGTCGCCCTTTTCGTAGGCTGATAACAGCGCGGCGCCAAGTTCACGGACCCTACCTGCCAGTTCGATGGCTTTCGGGATCTGGAAGAGGAAGCGGTATGGGCTGGGCCTGTGGCACCAGTCGTCATCGTCGGCACACGGGTCGAAAGTGGTGTGCCAGCCCTCGCGCCTGGGATTATCGCCCCAGTAGCACATGTCGCGGCCAAGCTCGCCGTTGTGCAGCCGGCGGGCATCGAAACAGTGATGGATCAACCCCAGGCGATCTTCGACCAAGCTGTAAAGATCGAGAAGACGGGGATTAAGCGGGGGATAAGCGGGCGTGAACGTGGAGACAGGCTGCGGATCCGCCGGCTCCTTCAGCAGAATGGTTTGCGGACAAGGACCAGTTATTTTGGCGACCGCGTCGTACATCACGCGGGCCATCTGAAACGCTTCCGGCGAACGGCGGCGGCGCATCGAAGCGTCGGCCCAATCCAGGAGCGTCTGGCAATAGAGAAGCGTCACCGCGCGGTTGCGAGCAACTTCGTCGGTAACTTTGGAGCTATCGCAGCAAGCGCTCTGTTGGCCCTCGGCCGGAGGGGCTGCCGCGGCCGGAGGCGCCGCTGTCCCAGCCGGAGGCGCCGCTGTTGCGGCCGGAGGCGCCGCGGCCGCCGCCAGGAGCACAGTGCCGCGGGTGGTCGACCCGGTTCCCCCTGAGGGCTCACAGTTCATCCAGGCACAATCGCTGGTGAGCGGGTCGAATGCGCGCCGGTACCATCTGAGCGCGGTTTCGAAGGCGCAGTGGGTGCGGAGCGTTTCGGCAACCGCAACCGACGTCGAAAACCAGGACCCTGGATAGAGACAGGCGCCTGGTTCGTGATAAGCGAAGAATGGGTAGGATAGCAACCCGCCTGGATAGGGATGGGGAAGGGGAGGCGCCGGCGGCTTGAGAACCTGCGGCAGCACGACCGTCTCATCGGTTGGCAGATCATAGCGGAAGCCGGGGGGCGAGGTGTCCTCGCCCTCGCTGACATCGCCGTAGCCGGGCGGGAGCGTTGCGGCTCCATTGACCTGGAAGTAAAGCGAGTCCCACGCCCTGCCGAGAAACGTGAGGCTGGCGACCTCGCTAATCGGAACGTAGGCCTCCGATCTGCGGGGCTGGCCGAATTGGCCGTTGTGGACGCGGCACCAGGCCAGCCGGACGGCCGGGCTGGGCGTCCACTTCGCAAGCAACGACGGCACTTGATCCTCGTCATTCCACGCGGCGGACTGCTGCTGGAACCCGTCATAGCAAGGATCCTGGAAGCCGAACTGGAGGCTGCCTGTGAACCCTTGCCCCGCATCGGTGGTGTCGGTGTATTGATAGAACTGGGTATTGATGAGCCAGAAATAATACTCGTCGATCAAGACGGGGTGATCGCGGCCGCACTCACAGCAGCAGGCGTGTTGCGGCTCATCGCCGTGGGGCGCGAACCGGAGCGAAGCCTGTGGAACTCCCGCGGCTGCGATCCGCACGAACGTGGTTCCCATTTTGATCGCCGATTCCATCCACAAGGGCAGCGGGCACGTCTGCGAGCTGCCTGGCGCGGCAGCCCCTGCGGCGTCTGTAGCGGAGGGCGCAATGCCACCTCCGCCTGCGGGTCCGGAGGCGCCCGGTTGTTGCACGGCGGCGAGCCAGGTCGGGCGCGCGTCGTATTCAGGCGTGCCCAGCACTCCAAATCCTTCCTGGCTCACCGGCTGGAGCTCGGAGGGGACTCTGCGCTGGAGCAGTTCAGGCTTCTGCTCCAGCGATTCGGTGTCGTCCGCCCACCAATCCAAGCCGCCCGGCGCGGCCAGCGTGAGCGTCGACTCACGCAGCTTAGATTCGAGAAACCGGAATGCCTCGACGCGGCGAGCCTTTCCCAACTCTGACCACTCGATCCAGTTCTCGCGGTAGACCTCGCGGCGCTTGCACCGCTCCCATTTGCGGAAGTCGTCGAAACGGCTATCCCACAAGCGGACGAATTCGCGGTTCACTTTCCATGTCGGCTCCAATCCCAGACGGCTGCGCCGGACGAACGTTTGCACCGCGGTGATGGCTTCTTCAATCCGGCTGGCCTTTTCGCAGAGGCCGGCTTCCACGTCCAGCAATAGAAGGGCGCTGAGGTCACGCGGATCGGCGGCATAGGCCGGCGTTGACGTCCACGGAAGCTTGATGCGATCCGCGGCGCACAGGTAGGAAACGAGGGCGTTGCGGCCGCGCTCCCGCAACTGGTCGTCTAAACGCCCGAGATCCTTGAAGCGGCGCGGCTCGCCATTTTCGAGCAAGCCCGCGACCAAAAACGCCTGGAGATTCGCGTTCCCGGTTTGCGTCGTTCCGGGGGCAGGCACCGGCGCGCTGGGATCGTCCGCGGCCCAGTAGTCCGGGCGCGCGGCGGACATGTCTTTCGGATGAAAGGCTTCCACCAGCCGGCGAACCCACTGGTCTGCGCGCCACACGCGCACCAGCCAGCGGCTGTCTTGTAAATCGGTGCTGGCTACGTTATAAATCGCGGAGCTTTGGTCCTGGTAAAAGCGCAGGTCGATGCCGGCATGCTTCGCGTCCGTGCCGATGAATCGAAGCAGCGGCGCGGCGGTGGCGGCGGTCAGGGCCTCCGGAAAAATGCGCCATACATGATCCTTCGATTGCCGGTAGACTTCCTTGCTCATCCGCCGGTAGTCGAAGATCTGTTCCCACCAGTCGAACATCGCCTGGGTTCTCTGCACGGACGGCATGGAACGGTCAGGAGGCGCCGGCGTGGCGGGCTGGTAATTGTCCTGAAGCGGGAGGAAATTGAAGTCGAAGCAGGCCAGGTGCTGCTGGAACGTTGCGCCGGTGCGATAGTACGCGACGCCTTCGAAGTTGGGCGGATTTGACAGCATGTAACCCAGCTCGGTTTGGCCGTCCTCCTCGTGCCGCGCGGTGAGGCCAAGTTTGCCGGCGAACATAAGCGCCTTGAACGCGCGCTGATAGGTGCGCCGCATATCGCGAATGGTACTGGTGTAAAACCCCTTCAAAAAGGCCTGCGCGTTCTTGCTGCCCAGAAGGAACGGGATCTTATAGTCGAGCGTATTATTCTGGAGATCGCGATACAGCCGATTCAACGGCAGCGCAACCAGGCAATCGCGGCTATCCGGCCCGGCGTACTTGACTTCAAAGCCGGTGTGTTGCGGATGCAGGTGCGAAGCTGAGGTAAAATCGGGCGCGGGTTGATTGTATTCAATGACGATCCCGTAGGCTCCGCCGCGCAAGCGAGGCATGCTTCTCTCGGGGCTTGGGTCGCCTGGCCAATCATGGTTGAGAACCACCCACGTTTTCGTTCCGCGCGTGAGTGTCACGCGCCATTGAGATTTTTCGGCACGTTCGAAATCGGGCCTTCCGCCCTCGGGCGTGGGCGCACCCGCGTGAAACGCATATTCGCCTTCGTGATCCACCAGCAGCACGCCGCTCCAGCATACGCGGAACGTGCTGGCCCCGCCCAATCGCTTCCCGTCCGCGGTGGTGACCGCGTAGCCGTTATGCAGCGAAACGAGAGAACCCACTGAAGTGGAAAGGCCGAGCGCCGGAACGACCGTCGGCACGGGCGCATTGGTGCGGTCGCGTTCGTGCCCGAACGCGTCAAACGGGCCCCGCACTTCGCGCCAGATTACCTGCGCGTCGGTTGTGGTCGCGCCAGCTTTTACATCGCTGGCCGCAGGCGATAAAGTGCTGGCCACAGGCGGTGCAGTGCTGCCCGCAGGCGGCTGGGCGAGCTGGTACTCGCCGAGCAGCCCGGTGCCGGTCAGGCCCAACAGCGCGGGAATCGCTCCACCGGCTGGCGGAGGCGTCCACATTACCGAGGGAGGAACGCCGGTATCGAGCTCCCACGGCGTTCCCGTGTTTTCGTCCGAAAGCAGGCTGCTGAGCACCTGCGCGGCGACCGATTCAAGGTCTTCCTCGTGACAGCCGGTGCGCTCGGCGACATGCTTCGCCAGATGCCGGGCGATCACCGTACGCCGCGCGTCGGCGTGCGCGAAGTGGCGCCGGAAATACTCCCAGCGGCGGCCTTCGTCGCGCTCCTGAATGAGATGAGTTTCGGCGCTCTGCCAATCCGGAAAAAGAAACGCGACCAACGCCAGATCCACCCTCGGCGCGAAATAGAGATCCTGCACAGCGGCCTGCTCGGTGGGGTCGAGCTGCGGCAATTGGCTGAGCTTCGCGGCCACGGCCTCATCGCTCAGCGGCAGTTGCACCCACAGTTGGGGCCCCGTGGCGTCGTACTGAAAAGGGCTTCCGGGAGGCAAGTTCCACGGCGTGGTGGAAGTGAGCGGGACTCGATATTGCCTCTGCTGCGGCGTGACGGAGAAGCCGGAGCGCTCGAGCACATCCGGAAAGAAATGTTGCCCCAGCGACAGCAGCGGATCCTGCCCGCTGGGGGGCGCGTACCCGAACTTGGCGCGGAACTCGGCCGCGATTGCCGGCCAAGTCCATTTGCACGCTTCTTCCTCATGGACCTCCACCGCCAGGAGCTGCTCGCGGAGTTTCCAAAGGGAGTGGTCCCTCTCGCCCTCCGGCAAGTCGAACGGATAGTTCAAAGCGTCTTCATCATCCTGGGCCGGGAACGGGTTCGGGCAGTCCTGCGGGGGCGTCGCGTTGAACAGGTACAGCAGCTCCCCGATGCTAAACGTTGACGCGCACATCTTCGCCAGCACTTCGGCGAAGCGCAGAGTGCAGCCGGGAGTGCTGTTCCAGGTGTCCGTGGAGGGAGTGGTCGCGGTCGGCGGGTTGAACCCCGCGAGGCGTGAAAGCGCGTCCAGATTCGACGCCATGTGCGCGACGCCTTCCCCACGAGGACGCTTGCATCCGAAATGCATCCGGGAGTACCCTTCAATGCCTTCGATCAACTTCGCGACGGCCCAGTTCCATTTCTTGGCGCTGCTTCCCACCCACAGGGACAGGATGTGCGTGCGATCGGGCCCGGTCGTCCCCGTGGACTTATCGGAACGGTCGGCGAGCGGTAGATGGAGGTGGTCCCGCAGCATCTGGAACGCGGCAAGCTGCCGGATGAACTCCTGATTGATGGTCGTGCCGCTGAACCATTGAAAGACCGTGCAAATGTCGTAAAGCTGCTGGAACGTGTATCCCGCGCCGCAAACGCTGTTCAATTTTCTCCACAGGCGTATAAACAGCGCCAACTCGAGCAGCACCTGCCCCGCGCTGCCTTCCGGAATCTGGAGCCGGTAATCCTTGAGACAGCATGGCTCGCACTGGGGAAAGGCGTTGTTGGTTTTGTCGTCGCTGGCTTTGTCATCGCGCGACGCGGCCGTGGACTGAAGGCCTGTCGCTTGGGCTAGTTCGAGAAACTCGCAATAGGTCAGGCAGGTGCGGCAGAGGAACTCGGAGAGGACGGCGACCTCAGTCATCCATGTTTCGTCAGACGAGGAATAGCCGTAAAGTTCGGCAGTGGATAGTCCGACAGTGGTCGACAGCGTGATTATCCCTGTGCTCGAAACTCCTGCGCCAGTGGTCGACGGCGTGGTTGTCCCGGTGCTCGAAGCTCCTGCGACAGTAGTCGACAGCGAGCTTATCTCTGTGCTCGAAACTCCAGCGGAAGGCCCAGCGGCGGAGGGCGCCGGAGCAGGCGCCGGGGCCGGAGAAGGGGTGTTGCCGACGGGTTGCGCGCACGTTTGAAACGGCGTTCCCTGGAAAAGCGTGGTGTACTCTTCCGGAGTAATGCCCAGGTATTCGATCGCAATCTCGATGCGCACCGGGTAACGCCATTGATAAGACAGGAAGCCGGTGGGAGGGGTTTTCGGTTGCAGGGCGAACTCGGTAATGCACTTGCGGAAAGTCCGCATTTCTTCAAAGCGGCACGTGCCCAGCGATCGCAGATAGGTCCGCGAAACATCCAAGGCCTGCGAATAGGGCAGATGGCAGGAAGAGAAATCGGTCTTCAAATTGTTGAAGGCCAGCGGCTCGATCGACTGATTTTGAGTGACCGGCGTGGCTGGAGTGGAATACTCGGGCAGCACCTCCAAAACCGCTTCCGTTTTATCGGCCGTTGTGTTGTAGACCGTCCCGCTGGGAGCCGCAGGAGCGGTCGCCAGATACTCCAGGCATTCATTGACGATATCGATCAAGGGCAGAGGCGTTTCCAGATTCGCGCACGTCGCCAGAAGAACCGTGCCGATGGGTCCGCGCCGCGCGGCCACGGCGACGCCGAGCGTCGGCTGCCCGGATGGTGGTGCAGCGCACGGATTGTCGCAGGTGGAGGATTGCGATAGATTCAGCATCTCCTGCAGGTAGGCGATCGGCCCCAAAGGCGACAGGCAGGGCGGCGGGACGCAGTTGGCCAGCGACCCCGGATTGATCGGCTGGAATGCTCCGCCGGTCTCTCCTGCTGGCGGCGTTAACGAAGCAATCTTCCCCGCCTGCTGATAAAGAGAGGTGCTGCCGGAGGTGGCAAACGGATAGGCGATAGTGCCCGTCATCGCCTGCTGAAAATCGGAGGGCGATAGCCTCGCGATATCCTTGGCGCTTCGGAACCCGCGCGCGTACAGCGCCTCCATGATCGAAAACTGAAAGCTCACACGATACGGCAGCGGGGATAGCGGAGTTGGGTTCGAAACCACGCTGGCGATCTCATCCAGCTCGTTGATGGTCCACATCGCCTGGGTGAGCCAGGCTTGCGCGGTCGGGTCGTTGGCAAATATCGTTTGCACCTCGGCCGGCAGGCCGCTGGTGAGAGTGGCCGTCGACGTGGAGCTGCCAAAGGTGAGAGTAAGAGCTTCACAGGTCTGCTGGATCGGGTCGTAGGCGGGCAGGTCGAAAACCGGGGGCGCGCCCGGAGGCGCCAGTTGTGCCTGCGGCGCCACCGACGACACCGTAAAGAACTGCTGGACGGCCCGGATGAACGCGCGGATTCGCAGTGCGATGTACCCTGCGCTTTGGTTGACCGGCCCCTGACCCGCGCCGGGAGCTACCGGCTGCGTGAAGGGCGGCAGCCAATTCGGGTTTGCCGCAACCGTAAAAAAGTTGGTCCATTGGGTTGCCGTGACCTGCTTCAATATGGCAATGGTGGGGGGCGACGCCGGGGGCGACGCCAGCGGCGGATTGAAGGGCAACCACGCCGCAATCTGGTCCGCGAGCGTGCTGGGGATAATCGCGAAGGTGACGACGGTGCCGACGATAATGGTGCCCGGAAGGCTGTTGTTCACGTTGACGGAAGTGCCCGCAACAGAGCTCACGGTGGTCCCCGCCGGGATGTTCGCGCCAAAGACCGACATACCCGGCGCGATTCCGGTTGTTGCGTTCAAGGACAACGTCTCGCCGGAAGGCAGCGCAGTAGTGGTTGCGGTGACCGGACCTGCCGGCGCATTGAATGTAAGCTGCACTGCCGAACCCGTGACCGAAGCGCTCAGCGTAACCGTCGTGGTCGTCGGGTTGGCAGCGGGGGTGGTGGTGACCTTTACCACCGTGGTGCCCGCTGTGATGATCGGCCCGCTGACCGGCATTCCCGGGCCAATGCCCAGCCCGATCGCGTCAAACGTCAGCGTCGTTCCTGAGACGCTGGAAGGGGTCGCCGGGAAGGAAGGGATCGGATAACCCTGCGTCAACGCATCGAGGTCGAGTTCTAGGTAGCCTTGCTGGTCAGCGGCGGTTGCTGTCAGCTTCTGAGACCAAATGTTGAAGTCGATGTTCTGGTAGGTAAGCGGCGGATTGGTCGCCGGTGGAGCCAGCGCCGCGAGCCAATCGTTGATC
>Ga0302326_10020637_pt1 | contig 13549 bp, 12 predicted proteins | sample Palsa_T0_3_FD_202264 | JGI IMG/M metagenome (GOLD analysis project Ga0302326, IMG submission 202264) | Peat permafrost microbial communities from Stordalen Mire near Abisko, Sweden - Palsa_T0_3 | ecosystem: Environmental > Terrestrial > Soil > Palsa > Peat permafrost | place: Sweden: Abisko... | reverse complement strand
GCCTCGTGCAACAAACCGTGGCCGTCGATCCCGTGACTTACTACCGGATTGTTCACCCCACCTCAGGGAAAACCAAAGGCAAACCACAACCTGTAGGGGCTACCTGAGTGAGGGGGATACCCATCTCCGGCGATTTTGGCAGATGGCCAAGGCCCTGTTCTGGGCAATCCTCGAAAAACTGACCCCGGCACGCCGCGTATTGGTGCTGCTGGGGCTGATTCTGCTGTTCTTGCCTTCCGGAGACGCCTCCTACCCCAACGGCGGAAATCGGTTCGAGATCCATGAATTCGACGTGCACGTCTGGGGAGGGTTGCTGTTGTTGCTGGTGCTGTTGCTGGAGTTGGCGGATCGAGTGGTGATGAAACGCGATTTGGAGATCGCGAAAGAGATACAAGCCTGGATGTTGCCGGGCGCTCCACTGCAGATTCCGGGATACCAGGTTGGCTATGCGACCCAGCCCGCGAACACGGTGGCGGGCGATTATTACGACGTAATCCTCCGGCCGGGACGGCAGCCGAGCGCCGACCGCATTCTGTTTGTTGTGGCGGATGTGGCGGGAAAGAGTATTCCGGCGGCGATGGTGATGGCGACCTTCCAGGCTAGTTTGCGGACGCTGTCGACTACCGGTATCGCGCTGGCGGAACTGGTGACGGGCGTCAATCACTACACCTGCTCCAACAGCCAGGGCGGCGCTCGCTACACCACCGCCTTCTTCGCGGAGCTCGACCCCGCCACCGGAGACCTGGTTTACATCAACGCCGGACATAACGTCCCGATTCTGCGGAAGAAATCGGGCGTCGTGGAGCGGTTGGAAGTGGGAGGCATGCCGATTGGGATCTTTGCGGAATCGGCATACCAGATCGGAACGACACGCCTGGAGGGCGGCGACTGGCTGGTGATTTTTACCGACGGAGTCGTCGAAGCGGAGAACGCCAAAGAAGAGGAATATGGCGAACCGGCGCTGATACGACTGGTGGATCGCGAGTCGGGGTCGACTCCGGCTGAGCTCTTGCGGCGGCTGTGGTCGGAACTGGATTTGTACGTGGGGAACACTCCGCAGCATGATGATATTACTTGCTTGGTGTTGAAAAAAAGCTGAGGCGGCTCGCGGTGTTTTCCTGGTCTGGGGCCTGGAGTGCTGTTCTCGGCGTGCTGGCTTCTTGGGGTAAAGCCGTGAACTAACCGTTGCTTTTCTAAATCGGCTTCAGCCCTACAAAGGCCAGGAATTGTGTCGCATCGAACTGCGCCTGGCCGAAGTCGGTGGAAATCTTCTGGACCTGCGCGGCAGCGGAATCGGCCTCGGCAACGCGCCCGGCCCGACGTAGAGCTTGCGCGAAGAGCAGAACATTCACATCGTTCGGATCGACCTTCACCGCGTGCGCCAACTGAGCGACGGCCACGTCATCCTGCCCTTGACGCATCGCTAGGACGGCCATACCCACCAACGCCAGGTCATCGTCCGGATTCAACCGCAGAGAATTCTGGTTGCTCTCGGCCGCCTGATCGTATCGGTGCAACTGCAAGTAAGCTTCACCAAGCCCGCTCCATGCGCTGGCTTGCAACTTCGGATCGTCGGAATCGCGCAGCACGGAATTACATTCCTCGATCGCATACGACGTGTATCCGACGTGCAGTTCGTAGCGGCTGAGACCGAGGACTTGGACGGGAGGGTATTTGTGCAGTGCCTTGCCCGCCCGGAAATGCGCGATCGCCTCCTCGGGCCGGCCTTGTTTGGCAAGCGCGAGCGCGAGATTGCTGTGCGCCGTGTAGTTCCCCTCGGTGACGCTCAAGGTATAGCGCCACAAGGTTTCACTGTCATGCCAGTAGCCAAGTTGGTGGTACGTGAGACTCCCTAGCATCGCGACGGCGGCAACGGCGGAACCGGCGAGCCAAACCCTGGCGATTCCCCGGTTGGTAGCCGCCTCAGCCAGTGCCCACACCGCGGCGATAAACAAACCGATCAATGGAAGATACCCGTAGCGGTCGGCGATGGCCTGCTCGCCGACGGTTATGATTCCGATCATCGGGATCAAAGTTCCCAGGAACCAGAACCAGCCTACGAGCAGATAGCGGCGCGCGCGCCAGTGCCATACAAGTACGGTCACCAGAAGCAGCAGCGCACCTGCTCCCAACACTTGCCAGCCGGGCAGCAAACCGACCGGACGCGGATACAAAGGAACGAGCGGCGACGGCCACAAGGCTTTGCCGATATATCGCACATAGGAGACCAGGACATTTTGCAGCCTCGCCGGAATCGAAACTTCCGAAAGCGTCCGAACCGAGGCTCCCGCGCGCTGCGCGATCACGGTGACTACCGAATCGGCAGCGGCCAGAACAAAAAGCGGCCATTTTTCCCACAGCAAAGAACCGAGCGAAAGTTGATCGGGAGCTCGACCGGAAACCGCAGGCAAGTTCGTGGTTGCAGATCCGGCGAGCGTTCCCACTCTCATTCGTTGCAGCGGCCAGTAGTCCCAGAGCAGCAGCACAAAAGGCAGCGTGACCACCTGCGGTTTTGCCATCAGCCCAAGCGCAAAGAAAACGGCGACCCATAAATAGAGAGAACGTCTGCCCGTGCGCCCGTACCGGTCGTAGGCATGGAGAGCGAGCAGAAAGAACAACATGCTGAGCACATTCTTGCGCTCCGCGGCCCAGGCAACCGACTCGACGTTGATCGGATGCAGGGCAAATAGAGCGGCCACCAGCAGGCTCGGCCAGGTAAATCCGGTCGCGCGCCACAACAGGAGAAACAGAAGCACGGCATTGGCCGTGTGCAGCAACAGACTTGTGTAGTGGTGGCCAATCGGATTGAGATGAAAGATCTGGCAGTCCAAGGCATGCGACAGCCAGGTCAATGGATGCCAGTTCCCCTCGCGAAAGGTGGTGAACGACCACCTCACCATGGCCCAGGTCAAACCACCGAGAACGTGGGGATTTTTCAGGATGTAAGACAAGTCATCGAAATCTACGAACTGGTTACGGACGACAGGATTGTAGAAAGCGAGTGTGGCCGCGGCCAACAAGAGACAGTAGACGACGATGTGCTTTTCGCGGGACGATGACATGGCGATCGCTAGGCGCGACTCCGCTGGCTGTTTTTCTCGAATCTCCATCCTTCACTTCTTAAACAGATTCTAGCGCGATCGGTGTCGCCGCAGACGAGGCTGTGCTGCTCGGGACAAATCGACGGTAACCGGTCCCCCGCCGCTGCCTAGGTCAGCATGAGGCTGCGATACATCTGATGGAACGCGTGGACGCCCTTTTCTTGGGTCACGCTGTAGCGGCCGCTGTGGTAGCTGCGGGAGTGGAGATTTTTCTGCACGATCTCGCAGATGTGGACGTCTTCGATCTGAATCTCGTCGCTGAACTCGAAGGCTTTCTGAGCAGCTTCGCTTTCGAGATCCTGTTCGGGCAGATACCATTCGAAAATTGCCAGCGTGCGCTCGGGGCCAAGCGGCAGGATGATGTTGAGCGAGACGTTATCGGGATAGCAGTTGAGCATCCAGTTAGGAAAAATCCAGAAATAGTCGGCGGTGAGATCACCACCGGCTTGCTGGTAGCGGCGCGGCGTCGTGTCTCCCGGCTGCGCGCCACGGATCGGGCTCCACTGCCGGACATACCGGGGATAAGGCTCGACGGTGTAGGCGTTGTAGTTGATTTCGCGATTGAGCGAAGGGTGCACGCTCGGCAGATGATAACCCTCGAGATAATTATCGATGTAAGTCTTCCAGTTGCATTGCATCTCATAGGTGCGGCGCTCGGACAACTTCATGTCGGCGAAGTCGAACTTCCGGACCTGATCGGGGAACTCGCCCAGACTTTCAAGCAACGGAGGGGCCGCCGGATCGAGATTTACGAAGATGAGGTTGAACCATTCCTCGAGGCGAACCGGGGCAAGGCCGAAGTCCTTGGGATCGAAATCTTCGACGCCCTCGAACTCAGGGGCGACGAGCAGAGCGCCGTCCAGGCGGTAGGTCCATCCGTGATAGCCGCAGCGGAAGAGCTTGCGGTTTCCGCTGCCCGAGGCGGGGTTGCCGGCGCGATGGCGGCAAACGTTGTAAAAGCCGCGCAAGATGCCGTCTTCGCCGCGCGCGATCAGGAGCGGTTCTCCGATCAGGTCCAACGTAAAGTAGTCTCCGGCGTTTGCGGCCTGGCGAACGTGACCGACAACCTGCCAGGCGGAAGCGAAGATCCTGGCCTTTTCGGCTTCAAAGGTTTCCGGGTTGAAATACAGGGGTGCCGGCAACGTCGAAGCTCTAGCGATGTCGCGCGCGGATTCCAATTGCTCGGAGCTCAATCGAAGGTGAGGCATGGGTGATCCAGCGAGCCTCATTCTAGCGCAGAGGCGCATGAATCCTACGGTCGCATTCAACCGAAACCAGCCCTAGCGATCCCCCGAATACAGATTCAAACCGTTTTTCTGCAGGAATTGCAGTTTCTCGAGAAGTTCGGTCCCTTTCGGATTTGGATGCAGCGGGAATCCGGTCGCCCGATCGCAGTAGTCGATGGTTCCGGTCTGCAGAATGCACGTCTGCCACGCTCGCTTTCCATCGCTCACAACTTGCGGGGAATATCCGTTCGGCATGCGCACGGCACCCGGAATCAGCGCGATCACAAAGAGCGCCAGCAAAGCCGTACGAAACATGCTCTTACGCCAGGTGAGCAAATGGAAATAAATCGCCAGGAAGGCTGGCACCAGCAATCCCATGTAGCGCGAGATTTGCGCTGCCTCGGGCATTCCCAGGCACACCCTTCCAACCGCCGCGTTGGCGGCAAAGAGCAGCGAAAAACCGAGTAGAACGACGATCGTCCGATCCGCGGCGGACCATTCCCGGTTGCGCCACAGACAAATGCCATGCCAGATCAGGATGGCAAATGCCGCCAGCGCGAGAAAACTCCCGACCACCGAGGCCACCACGACCATCCTCAGTCCGACAAAGTACGACATCATGAGGGCGATGAGCCATGGGTAGTTCAGGGGATGGGCATCGGGAAAATGAAAGCACGCGACCGCCGGATCCCAGCGATAGTGATAGAAGAAGCCGGCCAAAGATGCTGCCGCGAGCGCGAGAGCTACGACCGGAAAGGCGGGGGATTCGGATTTCGCCCGCAAGCAGCGTCGCAGGTCGAATAGAAGAACGCCCATGGTCACCGCTCCCATGAAAAAACCGAATCCGGTGTAGATCAGCAGGAAGTTCAGCAGGAGCACAGTGGTATAGCGAGCGATCGGCCTGGGAAGCATCCATGCCAGGCAGTAAAACCCAATCAGCAACTCTGGAATCGCGGAATAAGACGGGTTCGCCTCGCCGACCAAAGCCTCCATCTGGGCAAAGGTCAGGAACAGGCAAGGGATCGCAATATCGCTGTAGTCGAGACCTCTCGAACTCGATCCTCCCGATACGCTGCCAAACAGCTTTTGCTTCAGCCGCAAAGCGACTACCGCGGCCGCGAACAACGCCGCCACCATGAACAAAGCTTCGGCGCGCGAATTCCAGCGGGTCGACTCCAAAACAAATTTGTCGAACACCAGCCCGATGCCTTCGCGGTGCGGCCCATGCTGCCAGGTGAAAATTCGCCAGAGGGAAGCGTGGTTGAACAGAGGCGTGTAAAAATCCCACTGGTCCCAGAAGACGAGGTTGACGGAGTAGCGCCAAACCGCGAACACCAAGCGGCACGCGCTGGCCAGCAGAACCGTCGATACGACGATCACCGGGAAGCGCACGCTTGGCCGAGTGGGCGCCCCGGTTTGCCGATCCGCATTCTTTTCCGGTGTGGGCGATTTGTAAGTGGGTACCATGTTGACTGAATTTTCGTTTTTGCTTTTTGGGCTACGTGCCAATATACCTCCGGGTGGCTCCGCCGCGGTTCGGCTTCGTGCATCCGGTCCATCCCGCACGGCAGACATGAAAAAAGGGCGAGCGGAGCGGACGCAAGAAGTGCTCGAGTGAACGTTCCCCGAGTGGGAGTCGGGGCATCTGGCAGGCGGTTTCAAGGGTTTCAATGGTGGACGGGACGAGGGGCTCCTGCCACAATATGTCAGTTGCGCTCTCTAAAAGTGTCATACCGGGTGAACGGATCGCGAGCGAGGCAGGACTGATCGACCGGATGCAGCTGAAAACGCTGACTTTGTTCCCCGAGGGCATCTGACTTCCGTCACATCGAACTCTGGCCCTAAGAGTGCGATAGTAGTAAACGAGTTGGTCATCCAACCAAAACAGTCAAACGGAGACGAGGACAATTTAATGCGGAAACAAAAAGGCTTCTCACTGATCGAATTGCTGATTGTGGTGGCGATCATTCTAATTATCGCCGCGATTGCTATCCCGAACTTGCTGCGTGCGCGTATTTCAGCGAACGAGTCGGCTGCCGTGGGAGCGCTTCGCACCCTCAACACAGCTCAGATTTCATACAACTCCACCTATCCGACGGTGGGCTTCGCCGGCACCCTGTCTTATCTGGCAGGCACGACCTGCGCCTCCACTGCACCTACCTCGTCCACTGCTTGCTTGATCGATTCGGCTTTGGGAGGCGGTACCAAGAGCGGCTATATATTCGCCTTGACGGGCGTCAGCGGCACTCCGGCCTCAAGCTACAACTTTGAGGCAACGCCGGTTGGGGTGAACCAGACGGGCGTGCGCTCCTTCTGCTCGTTCGCGGACGCGGTCATTCGCTCCAGCACCTCGACGCTCACCAGCTGCGACGGAACTATCAGCCCGCTTCAATAGTTAACCTTGAGGTTGGCAAAGTACCTGGGGGAGGGTACCAAGCCGGAAAGAAGCAGAGGAGAAATCCTCTGCTTTTTTGTTTGTGGGAAGGTTGTGATTCGAGCCCGTTTCCCAGACCGTTTCCGCTCGCTGACTCGACTGACACAAGTTTCCTTTTGATACTCGACTGACACAAAATGTCATTTTCCGCCGCCGAGGAATGACGAAAGCGGCAACAAAAAGCCTCAGGGCTACAGATTGCACTGCATTTGCAATGGATTAGACGTTGGGGCAGACGAGCGAAGCCCCGGCATTCAACGTGCATGGGAGTTATTGGGACGAACCGGATGTAATCATCCGGAATCGGGGAGATGTGATGCGATCGGCCAAGGGATTTTCTCTGATCGAACTGTTAATTGTCGTGGCCATCATTCTGATCATTGCGGCAATCGCTGCGCCCAGCTTTCTTCATGCTCGCATGGCGGCCAATGAGTCAGCCGCTGCGGGAGAAATTCGCACCCTGAATACGGCACAAGTCTCATACAACTCCACTTACCCGACGGTCGGTTTTGCCGGCACTCTCTCTTATCTGGCGGGCACGACTTGCGCCGGCACTTCGCCCACCTCGAACACCGCTTGCTTGATCGATTCGGTTTTGGGGGCCGGTACCAAGAGTGGTTACGTGTTTACCCTGTCGGGCGTCAGCGGCACTCCGGCCGGCACCTATCAATTCATCGCATCCCCGCTCGGGGTGAATCAGACGGGCGTCACCTATTTCTGTTCCTTCTCGGATGCAGTCGTGCGCTCCAGTTTATCCTCGATCACGAGCTGCGATGGCACGATCAGCCCGCAACAGTAGGCGGCAGGGCGGCGGAAGCCTCCAGAACATCCATCTCACCACCAGCCTTGGTCGAGGACGGCGGGTTTACCTTGGTAATTGCCGGGCAACCAGACTCGCTGCACGGCGCGCAAGCCTTGCTTATAATTCTTTTCATTGGAGACTGGAAAATAAGATCACGCATCAAAATCCACGCAAGAGACTCGGTCTGAGCGCAAAGCCATGGCGGCAATTGAAATTTTCGACCTGGAAAAAAGCTACTGGGTAGGGTTCTGGCGCAAACGGCCGAAAGTGGCGCTGCGTTCGCTCCGCCTTACGATCGAACAAGGAGAAGTGTTCGGCTTCCTCGGTCCGAATGGCGCCGGCAAGACCACCACCTTGAAACTCCTGATGGGGTTGGTGTTCCCGACCGCCGGGAGCGCGCGCATTCTGGGCTTCGAAATGGACGATCCGCAGGTGAAGTCGCAGATTGGATTTCTGCCCGAGCAGCCCTATTTCTACGACCACCTCACTGCCCGAGAACTGCTCAACTATTACGGGCAGCTTTCGGGAGTTCCGGCGAAAGCACGTTCGGCACGAGTCGAGCAAATGCTGGCGCGAGTGGGATTGAGCGAATCGGCGGGGGTGCAGTTGCGGAAGTTTTCAAAAGGCATGTTGCAACGGGTGGGCCTGGCGCAGGCGATCCTGCACGATCCGAAGCTGGTGTTTTTGGATGAGCCAATGTCGGGGCTGGACCCGATGGGGCGGCGCGAAGTTCGGGACTTGATCCAGCAACTGCGGCACGAAGGCAAAACGGTTTTCTTCTCGACCCACATTCTGTCGGACGCAGAAGCGCTTTGCGACCGGGTCGCGGTCATCCATCAGGGCGAGTTGCGCGGCGTCGGAGCAGTCGCGGAATTGACCTCCGAGACGCAAGGCAAAATCGAGATCGTTTTTTTTGCGCAACGAGTGCCGGCGGCATTAGCAAGCCTGGGGGCCGAGGCGCGGGTGAGTGGCGACATGGTAAATGCGGTCTTGCCGGAACAACAGCAGGACGCGGCATTGGACGTGCTGCGGCGCGAGCACATCAAGCTGATCTCGTTGACACCGGTGCGCCGGTCGCTCGAGCAATATTACATCCAGAAGCTGCGGCCCACAGAGGACCGAGCAGACGGTCGGAATGAAGGCGGCCGGAAACAGGAAAACCGGAAAGGGGTGGGCGTATGAATACACGCATCGGGCATATCGCCTTCAACACCTTTCGCGAGGCGGTGCGCGACCGGGTTCTATACAACTTGATCGCGTTTGCACTGCTGCTTTCGGGGACGGCGATTCTGGTGGGAGAAGTTTCGATCGACATCGAGCGCCTGGTGGTGGTCAATCTGGGGCTGACCGCGGTTTCGCTGTTCGGGGTACTCATCGCCATTTTTATCGGGATCGGCCTGGTCTCGAAAGAGATCGACAAGCGCACGCTGTACACGGTGCTGTCACGACCGGTGCGCCGCTGGGAGTTCGTCGTGGGCAAGTTTTTTGGGCTCACCGGAACCCTGGTGGTGAACACGTTCTTCATGGCGGTTGGCGTGTTTCTGGCGCTGCTCTATGTGGCGCACAGGTTCGACAAGATGGACGCTTGGGTGTTGGTCGCGCTCTACTTCATTATTTTGCAGTTTCTGATTGTGTGCGCGCTCGCCCTGTTTTTCTCGTCTTTTTCCACACCGCTGATGGCAGCGGTCTTCACTTTCGCCCTGTTTGTCATCGGGAGCCTGGCAGAGGATCTGCGGGGCTTTGCCAGAATCACACAGGGAGCAGCCGGCGGGCTGGCGACGGCGATCGCTTATCTGGTGCCAAATTTTTCAGCCTTGAACGTGATTAACCAAGCCGCCCACGGCAACGCGATCGCCGGGCGCCTGATTCTGTACAACAGCATTTACGCACTGCTGTATTCGGCGATGGCTATCTCGGGAGCGGTGCTGATTTTCGAGCGCCGGAATCTGAAATGAAGATGAGCGCCACCCGCCGCGTCGATCTTGTAGCGATTGCGGTGTTGTTGTTCTCCCTGGCGGGTACGATGGCGATGCTTCATGCCATCGACCGCACGCCGCGGCATCCGATCGCGCAGGAGGCGCTTTATCTGCGCTCCTCGAACGTGCTGCGCCGGTTGAGCCTCGGCTATACCGGGCTGCTGGCTGACATTTATTGGACGCGGGCGGTGCAGTATTTCGGGACACAGCATCATCTCGGTTCGGGCGATTTCCGCCTGCTGGCGCCGCTGCTCGAAGTCACCACCGAACTCGATCCCAAACTTCTTCCAGCCTACCAGTTTGGGGCGAACTTCCTGGCTCCGAAACCCCCGAATGGCGCGGGATTACCCGGATCGGCGCTGGCATTAATGAAGTACGGAATCGAGCACAATCCCGACCAGTGGCGGCTCTATTACAACCTGGGGTTTCTGTACTACACCGAGTTGAACGACTATGCCAAGGCGGCGGATGCGTTCGCCCAGGGGGCGCGGCTTCCGGTGACCAACCAATTTATGCCCATCCTGGCTGCGCGAATGGCCCAGCATGCTGGCGAGTTCGATACCGCGCGGATGTTGTGGTTCACGGCTTACCAGAACACCAAGGATCCGCTGGTCCAACAAAACGCGGTCGAGCATCTGCGCGCTCTGCAGGTAGATGAAGACGTGACGCGACTGGAGCAGGTGGTCGAAAAGTACCGCGAAAAGACGGGACGATTGCCGCTCAACTTGGGCGACCTGGAGCGCGCCGGGTCGATCCACGGGACGCCGGCCGATCCGACCGGGCGGCCATACAAGCTAATGCCCGACGGGCGGATTGAAGTGCAGAATCCGGAAAGTCTTTACTTCATTACCAAGGGACTTCCCCCGGGAGCGGAGCCGCCGCAACCGCCGCGCCTTCTCAAGCCAGCCAAATAGAGACGCGGCAAGCTCGGTCTCTCCCTGAAATCCGCACCGCGGCACGGCTCAGGAGTTTTGTTAGCATCAGTCGTGTCTTCGAGTCCCTCCCAACAAGTCTGGCGTGCGTTGCGCGATTGGTGGCGCGAACAGGCCAGCGAGAACGGCGCGGCGGCGACCAGTTCCCGGCTGCTCCGCAATCTTTGGACTTTTGTGCGCGAGTCGACCCCCGAGCGCCGACGGCAGCGCTACGGCGACATGGAGTATGACTGGGAACACCGCGTCAACACGACCAGCGGCACGGTCGGCGGGCGCGAGCGGCTGTTGGGACTCTTTCATTCTGCGTATCAACCAACCGACCCGGCGCTGTTTCGGGAAATGATGGCCAGCCTGCCGATCGAGTTCGACACGTTTACCTTCGTCGACCTTGGTTCCGGAAAGGGACGGACGCTGCTGATGGCTTCGGAGTATCCGTTTCAAACAATTGTGGGGGTGGAACTTCTGCCCGCGCTGCACCAGATCGCACAGGAGAATCTGGCTCGGTACCAGAGCGAATCACAGAAGTGTTTCACGCTCGAAGCGGTCCGCGGCGACGCAGCCAACTTCTCATTTCCCGCCGAGCCCCTCGTGCTTTATCTGTTCAATCCATTATCAGAGGCAGGCTTGAGGCAGGTTGTGGCCAACCTCGACCATAGCCTGAGAACCCATCCGCGGGCGGTGTACGTGCTGTATCACAATCCGCTGCTCGAACCGGCGCTAAGCCGAAGCAAGCTCTTGACCAGGCTGGGCGGGACGCAACAGTACTGCATCTACGCTTTCAGTGGAGTCTCCGACGCAAAGCCGGACGGTTGTATCCGGTGACGGATGCGGCGATACAGCTCAATGCCACTCATCGTCATACCCCGAATTTGTCCCGTGCCTCAAGCAGGAAACCGAGGGCCGACTGGCAACGGCTCCTACCCGTCTTACTTCCCCTTGCCCCCTGGTTTTTTATTGCCCGCCGGAGCGTGACCACCACCAGAGTGGCCAGCAGGCGCCCCATGGCCTCCTCCGTGGCTCGCCGGTGCTCCATGACCCGCAGCTCCTCCATGACTAGCCGGCGCTCCATGACTCGCGGCTCCTCCATGACTAGCGGCGGCTCCATGACTGGCAGGCGCGTGACTGGCAGCGGCTCTATGGTTGGCTGCGGCTCCATGACTGGCGGGAGCTCCGTGACCCGCTGCGCCCCCGTGATTGGCGGCTGCATGACTCGCGGGCGCTGCTCTGTGACTAGCGGTTGCAGGTCCATGGCCGGCGGGTCCTCGACCACCCGCGGCGCCTCGATTCCCAAGCGCACGGCCACCCCCCGGCCCTCCACGAGCGCCCGCGCGAGCAGCGGCTGCCCGAGCGGCCCCTCTGTTGGCGACGGCATGAAAGCCTCCCGGAACACCGCGACCACCATGATCGAACGCTCCGCGATCATGACCGCCAAAATTCCCGTGATTGAAGACCGTTGTGCTGTGCGAAATGTAAGTGTTGTGATTAAAGATCACGGTCCCTCCTCTCCAGCCCGGCGACCACGCACCGAAACCCCAGCCGAAATGAGCGTAGGCCCCAATCGAGATTCCCGCGAAGAAGCCAAGTCCGACTCCCACCACGAAGCCGGGCGGAGGCGGCAGCAAAGCATAGCCAGGATAGGCGACAAACGACGACCCCCAGAACCGCCAAGGATCGTAATAGGGAACGTAAACCACAGCCGGATCAACCGGAACGATGCTGACCACGCCGGCATCTACCACCACGCGCTGTTGCGGAGTGTCAACCAAGGTCTTCGACTGCTGTGCCTGCAAGCGCATGGCCTGCACAGCGTTCATCACGTCTCCGGGCTGGTTGTAATAGGCGTTGCCGAGCTGCGCCGCCCAGGCGGTGTTTTTCGCGAGATTGTCGAGGGCGGAAGGAAAGGCCGTGAGACCTTTGACAGCCGGGTCCCAATCCATGGCGTTCGCCCCGGCGGCGCGTTGATCGGGAGGCAGATTCATGTTCTGGTTGAGCCAGGTATCGGCCGCGGCGACCTGGTCCGGATACGTAGCCGCCGTCAATATTTGAGCGACCAGCGAGTCCGGATAGAGGGCAATCGGGGCGACGAGCTGATCCAGTTGCACTGCGTCCAACTCGACGTATGCAGATTGGGCGTCTTGCGCATAGAGATCTAATTGTGTTGCCGGAATAAGCAGCAAAGAAAGCATGAACGCCATCATCCGGCGCAGGGCTTGATTGATGGAAGCTGTGCTCTGGGAGTTCATCATGTGCGTCCTTTCGGTCCTACCACTCGTCTGGCGTCTACTCCGTCTTCGGTCCCAATCTTAATCTAACATTGTCGATTTTGCGGAGTGGAATTTGCGGGGCCCTTGCCCAGCCGCGATTGGGGACTCTGGGCAACGGTTGCTCTCCCACCTTTCCGCAAATGCTGCACTTAACGCTAAATCTGAATTTCGATGACCCTCGGAATTATCGGCGCGTCTTTCGAAAACGCATAAGATCACCTCTGGTGGTATCTGCTTCCCAAACGATTCGGCTGAAGCCATGGGGGAGGAACATTCATCTGTGATTAACACCGAGCGAAGAGACGCCGCAGTAGAATGGAAAAGGGGCAGAGCGCCGTTGAATCGCAGCTTGTTTCTTGCCTGGCTGGTGTGCGCGACGATCGCCATCGCAGCGTACGCTCAGGACATTCGCCCGCTCGCTCGGGCAGTCGATGACCACTACAACCACCTGCGCAGTCTGCAGTCGGACTTCACCGAGATCTATCGGGGCGACGGGCCAGAACGCGTGGAATCGGGCACCTTGTGGCTGAAAAAGCCGCGCAAGATGCGGTGGGAATACCGTTCTCCGAATGAGAAGCTGTTTGTCAGCGACGGCCAGGTTGTGTGGTTTTACCTGCCGGCGGAACGGCAACTCCGGAAAAAAACCCTCCGGAAGCTCGACGACTGGCGATCCCCCTTGGCCTTCTTGCTCGGCAAGACCAAATTAGAGAATGAATTACAGGGACTCTCGAAAGCTGTGGATCAATCGCCGTTGGGGACAGGTAACACGCTGTTGCGGGGCGTTCCGCGGGCCATGGTGCAGCCGGGCACGGCG
>Ga0302326_10020636_pt1 | contig 13549 bp, 8 predicted proteins | sample Palsa_T0_3_FD_202264 | JGI IMG/M metagenome (GOLD analysis project Ga0302326, IMG submission 202264) | Peat permafrost microbial communities from Stordalen Mire near Abisko, Sweden - Palsa_T0_3 | ecosystem: Environmental > Terrestrial > Soil > Palsa > Peat permafrost | place: Sweden: Abisko... | reverse complement strand
GGGATGAGCGGGCAGCCCCGGGACTCGGACGACGAGTTCTACCGCGCGGTGCGCGAACTGGCCGCGGGGGCGGCCGCCGGGCAGGCGAAGCGCGAGGCCGGGCGGGCACGGAAGCGGGCGTGGACCGCGGGCGTCGTCATCGTCCTCGCGGCGGTCGGCACGTTCGGCTGGCTGCAGCTTCGGCACCCATCGACGGTGAGCGCCGGCCGTTCGACTCCGCCCACGATCGCGTCCGTTGCGCCAACGATCGCGGACGCCGCGTCGCCCGCGCTCCCGTTCGCAGGCACGCCCGCGCAAACCTGGGCCGACGACGCCGCCGGGATCGTGGTCCCGGCCGCGAAACCGGTCGGCAACTTCACCGCCGCGCAGGTAGAGGCCGCGTACCAGACCAGCAGAAAGCTGCTGATCGCGGGCAATCTCAATAAGGCGACGCTGCTTGGGGGGCCGCCGACCGCGTTCGCGGGCCTGCTGACCAGCCAGCAGCGGGCCGATTTCCTCGGCCGCCTGAACACGAAGGGCGTCGACAAGGCCGGCCGCCCGCTCAGCACCCGGGTGGAGGTCACGTCGTTCGCACCGGGCAGCGCCGAGCTGATCGGGGTGATCAAGGTGCAGGGCTCGATGAGCGCGAAGAGCGTCGTTTTCGCGGGCAGCACCGCCCTCGCCATCAACGTCAACTATCTCTTCGCCTACGCGGTCGAACAGCCGGGAAACCCGACTGACTGGACGCGGGTGGTCGCGCATCAGTACGGCAGCTTCGACTTCGCGCCCTGGGGCGACCCGGGCGGCCCGCTCACGCCCTGGGATGACACGGGCGGCGACCACGCCGGCGCGCTATGCGGCAGCACCGATGGCTACCTGCGCCCCGACTACCCGAGCGAAAGCGCCTCGGCGGCCGGCCCAACCCCAAGCGGTACGTTCATGAACCCGTATTCGAACGCCGGCGCCGACGGCAGCGCGGTGTGCGCCCAGACGACCCACACCTGAGGCTCCTTCCGTCACGATGCCCTCAGGCGCTACACCAGCAGGCGCATCCTCGGGCCTGTCAGCTACGCCGCCGACAGGATCGCCGCCCTGTCGACGACGCCATCGACCGCGCCTATCAGTGTCGCTGGCGTAGGTGACAGATGGCGTAGGGGGTCGCTGGCGTAGGTGACAGGCGGCGATTGCTCTCGACGGCTTAGGCGGCCACGCGGCGGTTGCGGTCCACGACGCGGGCGGCAGGCGGCGATTGCTCTCGACGGCTTAGGCGGCACGCGGCGGTTGCGGTCCACGACGCGGGCGGCAGGCGGCTTTTGGGGTCGCTGGCGTTGGCAGGCGGCTTTTGGGGTCGCTGGCGTGGGCGAGCGGTTCGCGGCTTGGTCGTTGGGGGGGCGACGGGCGCGAGGCTGCTAGTCGGGGCGGCCGGGGGTTACCGCACCGGTTTCGTAGGCGAGGATGACGGCCTGGACGCGGTCCCTGAGGCCGAGCTTGGCGAGCAGGTGGGCGACGTGGGTCTTGACCGTGGCCTCGCTCACGACCAGGTCGCGAGCGATCTCGAGGTTGGTCCGGCCGCGGGCCAGGAGCAGCAGGATGTCGCGCTCGCGGGGGGTCAGCGAGGCCAGCCGGGACGGCGACGGCAGCGCCTCGGACGGGCGGGCGGCGAACGCCTCGATCAGCCGGCGGGTGACCGACGGGGCCAGCAGCGCGTCGCCCGCCGCCGCGACGCGGACGGCGGCGACCAGGTCCGCGCGCGGCGCATCCTTGAGCAGGAAGCCGCTCGCGCCGGCCCGCAGCGCCTCGTACACGTAGTCGTCGAGGTCGAAGGTGGTCAGGATCACCACCTTGGGCGCGTCGGGACCAGACGCGGTGAGCTGCCGGGTCGCGGCGATGCCGTCGAGGACCGGCATCCTGATGTCCATCAGCACCACGTCCGGTCGGTGCAAGGCGGCAAGCTCCACCGCCACAGCCCCGTCGGGGGCCTCCCCCACCACGATGAAGCCGGAGGCCTCGAGGATCAGCCGGAACCCGGCCCGGACCAGCTCCTGGTCGTCGGCCACGAGAACGCGCAGCGGGCCGGTCACGTCAGCGGCAATCGGGCCGACACGGTGAAACCGCCGTCCAGGGTCGGGCCGAGGGTCAGGGAACCGCCGCAGGAGGCGACCCGCTCGGCGATCCCGGCCAGGCCGTAGCCGCCGGCCAGCGTAGCCGAGGTGGCTGAAGTGACGGGAGTGGCAGGAGTGGCGGTGGCGGGGGGTTGGGGGGACGTGTTGGTTACTTCTAGGGAGACGTGGCCGGCTTCGTAGGTTAGGGCGACGGTCGCGGAAGAGCCTGGGGCGTGCCGGAGGGCGTTGGTCAGCGCCTCCTGGACGATCCGGTAGGCGGTGAGGTCCACGCCGGGCGGCAGGGCTGCCGCCGGGCCTGAGACCTGGCAGGTCACCGGCAGGCCGGAACCCCGGACCGAGGTCAGCAGCTCGTCCAGGCGGGAGAGGGAGGGGGCCGGAGTCAGCCGGGACCGTTCGGGCGAGGGATCTTGTTCTGCGGAATTGAAGCGGAGCACGCCCAGCAGGCGGCGCAGCTCCGTCATCGCCTGCCGGGCCGTCACCGCGATCGCGTCGGCCGACGCGGACGCCTCGGCCGGGCGGGCGGGCAGCAGCGCGCCCACCGCCTCGGCCTGCACCGCGATCAGGCTCACGTGATGCGCCACCACGTCGTGCAGCTCTCGGGCGATCCGCGCCCGCTCGGCCGCGGCGGCGCTGGCGGCGGTGGCGTCGAGCGAGGCCTCGGCCCGGACCGCGCGCGACGACGCGGCGGCCAGCGCGGCCCGGCGCTGGCGGGTCAGCGTGCCGATCGCCCAGGCGGCGCCGAAGATGGAGGCCTGGATAATCGCGTCGTAGGGCTGATGGTGCCCGGGCAGCGTCTGCGAGTAGGCGACTCCGCCGACGGTGGCGACGACCGTGATCCAGCGCAGCAGCGGGCGGCTCCGGTCGGCGACGGTGGCAAAGGCGATGGCGGGCGCGAGCGGCAGCGGCGCGAAACCGAGGTGCAGGCCGTCGTAGAGGTCACGCAGCACCCCCGAGCAGATCAGCGCCGGCACCGGCCACACCCGGCGCAGCGCCAGCGGCAGGCACTCGGCGCAGACGAGGACGTAGGCAGCCCAGAGCGGGTGCAGCTGCGACTGGTACGGCAGCAGCGAGAGCAGGTTGAGGGCCGCCAGCCCCAGGGCCAGCGCGCTGTCTTGCGCCAGCTCCCGTCGTCGGCCGGTCAGCCCGGCGTACCAGGACCCGGCGCTGGCCGTCAGCAGCTGCCCGCGCGGCGGCCGGCCGACGGGCGCGCCGCCCGCCGGGCGGCCGGAGCCGCGTGCCACCCTGCGTGCCGTCTGCGTCACCAGCCGATCGTAAGGCTTCCGCTGGCCGCGTCACTATCGGCCGGAAGAGGGAGATGCGAGTTCATCCGTCCGGCCGAAGCGCTGCCGACCGGACAGAACCGAGGCTGGCCGCATGGACGCAACCATGACGACGCGGTCCCCGGTCCCGGCCGGGGATCCACGCGCACTCACCAGCGCGATCAAGCGCGCGATCACTCGCAGGGCCGTCTGGCGGGCGGCCGCGGCCGCCTTCGGGGTGGAGATGGCCGTCAGCGGAAGGTACGGGTACGACCGCGACGAGCTGTACTTCCTCGCGGCCGGGCACCATCTCGCCTGGGGGTACGTGGACCAGCCGTCGCTGACCCCGCTGCTCGCCCGGGTCGACGCGCTGCTGACCGGCGGCACGCTGGTCGGCCTGCGGGCGCTGCCCGCGCTCGGGCTGGTGGCACTGGTGCTGCTGACCGCCGCGATGGCGCGGGCGCTCGGGGCCGGACGCGGCGGGCAGCTGCTGGCCGCGCTCGCGACCGCCTGCTGCGCGGAGTACCTGGGGGCGATGCACGAGCTCACCACCACCCCGGTCGACTTCGTCGGCTGGGCCCTGGTGCTGCTGGCGGTCACCAAGCTCCTTACCCGCTCCGATCCGCGCTGGTGGATCGCCGTCGGCGGGCTGGCCGGGCTGGGGATGGACGCCAAGTGGAACATCGGCTTCCTGGCCGCGGCGATCGGCCTCGGCTTCGCGGTCACGCCGGCCGCCCGACCGCTGCTGCGCAGCCGGTGCCTGGTCTACGGGGCGGTGCTGTTCGCCGTGCTGGCCGCGCCGGACTTCGTCTGGCAGGCGCTGCACGGCTGGCCGAACTTCGCCGTCTTCGGCCATCTGGACCAGCAGGCGTGGGCCAACCGGGCGCTGTACTGGCCGCTCCAGGTCGTCTACACGTCGATCGCGCTCGTCCCGCTCTGGGTCGGCGGCATCGCCTGGGCGCTGCGGGACGCGCGGCTGCGCGTGGTCGGGGTGGCGGCGGTGGCGGTCATCGTCGCGCAGTTCGTCCTGGGCGGGAAGGGGTACTACCCGGGCGGCGTCTACACGTTCTGCTTCGCCGCCGGCGCGACGGCGCTGTCGGGCGGGCCGCTGCGGCGGCGGGCCGTCGTCTACTGCGTCGCCGCCGCCGTCAGCGCGGTGATAGCGCTGCCGCTGCTGCCGGCCGCCGCGCTGGCCCGGTTCCCGGTGCAGAAGGTCAACTACGACCTCGGCGAGGAGATCGGGTGGCCGTCGCAGGTGGCGCTGGTTGCCCGCGCCTATGACGCGCTGCCGGCCGCCGAGCGGTCGGCGGCCGCCGTCGTGGCCGGCAACTACGGCGAGGCGGGGGCGGTCGACCGGTACGGCCCCGGGCTGGGGCTGCCGCAGGCCTACAGCGGCCAAAACAACTACTGGCTGTGGGGACCGCCGCCGGCCCGCGATACCGTCGCGGTCGCCATCAACGTGGACCCGGCCCTGCTGCGGCGCTGGTTCCGCTCGGTCCGAGTGGCGGCCGTCTACCGCAACGGCCTCGGCGTGTCGGACGACGAGGAGGGCGCGGTGATCTACGTCGCGACCGGCCTGCGATCGGCCTGGGCCACCGCCTGGCCCTCCTTCCGGGACTATTCCTAGGCCGGCCGGGGGTCGGTGAGGCGCTCGCCGCAGGGGGAGGCGTCGTAGCCGGGGATGCTCGCGAGCTGGGCGAGCAGCCACGGGGAGGTGAGGACCCGCAGCAGCGCCTGCGCCTCCCTGGAGGCGGCGTGCTCGGCCGGGATGACCAGGTTGAAGCGCTCGTGCGCGAGTGGAACGAACGCCAGGCCGTAGGCGCGGGCGGCCGGCTCGCTTGCCACCCCCGCGTCGGCCAGGCCGGCCGCGACGGCCGACGCGACCTGCAGGTGCCCCGCCGCCTCGGCGTCGTATCCGATCAGGTCAGCGGGTTCCAGGTGGAGGCGGGCGAGCTCGCGGTCGAGCAGGCGGCGGGCCTCCGCCCCCGGCTCGCGGTTGACGATCCGCAGCCGCCGCCGGGCGATCGCGTCGAGGCCGGTGGCGACGGCGCGCAGGTCCGGCCGGACCACGAGCCCCTCCCGCCAGGCCGTGAACCCCACGACCTCGGCCCCGGCCGGGAGGCCGGCTCCGTCGTTGCCGTTGCCGTTGCCGTTGCCGTTGCCGTTGCCGGTCTGAGTGTGCACGCCGGCCGCGTGCACTAGGCCGGCCCGGGCCAGCCGGAGCGCCTCGCCCGAGCCGCAGGGCCACCAGGCGAACGCGACCGGCGGGTCGAGCAGGGACAGCGGGGTGGCGAGCAGCGGGAGGGCCGGGTCGCAGCCGGCCACGACCACCGTGGGGCGGGGCGGGCCGATCGGGCGGACGGCGATCTCCTCGAACGTGGCGGGGGGCGCAACCGCGGATCCGGCGCCGTCAGCGCCGCCCGGGATCGCGGCCACCGCTGACGGCGCGGACGGCCCCGACGGCGCGGACGGCCCGATGCGGCCCTCGCGGACGGCAAGGCCGCCGGCCGGCAGGAATCCCAGCCCGACGCCGGTGTCGCCGCGGAGCGGGAGCGCGACGAACCGGTCGCCGACCGGAGCGAGCATCACCCGCTCTCCGGCTGCCCGATCTCCGGCTGCCCGCCGCTCGGCGGGCGGCGGGCCGGCCGCCTGCCCGCCGACCCTGGGGGCGGCCAGCGGGGCCACGCTCACCGCGGTCACCGTCGCGGTCGGCTCGCCCGGCCCGAACAGCTGCTCCACCGACAGGCCGAGCGCCTGGGCGAGGGCGAGCGCCACCCGCAGTGACGGGTCGGAGTGACCCGATTCGACCGCCGAGACCGCCTGCCTGCTGACCCCGGCCATGCCTGCCAGCTGCTGCTGCGAGAACCCGCGGGCCTGCCGGGCGATCCGCAATCCCGCGCCGGCGGTACCAGGTCCGTCCATCATGCCTACGGATCGTAGGCGAAAACGCCGCCCAGGCTGGGACCCGGGCCCCGGGAATTACCAATGCGATAACTACCGCCCGGGGCAGTGGCCAGCATCGGGCCTGGGAAGATACCGTAGGGAGTCCCCTGATCAGGGTCAGGCCGCCGATTAGCTGCAATGACGCACCGGCGACTGAGTTCCGGGCCCCGCCCTCCTGATAGCCGCTTGATGATGAGGTGATGACGACCATGGCCCGCATCGTTGTCATTGGCGACTTGATGACGGATACCGTCGCGCACGCCACCCTGCCGCTCGCGCGCGGCAGCGATACCCCCGCCAAGGTGACCACGCACGGCGGCGGCTCCGGCGCCAACGTGGCCGCGTGGGCGGCCGCCGACGGCGCCGACGTCGCGTTCATCGGCCGGCGCGGCGCCGACATCGCCGGCCGCAACCGTGACATGGAGCTGATGGGCTACGGCGTCGACGCGCGCCTGGTGATGGACCCCGAGCGGCCGACCGGGACCTGCGTGGTCATGGTCACCCACAAGGGCGAGCGCACCATGCTCTCCGACCCGGGCGCCAACGCCGCGCTGGCCCCCGAGGACCTGCCCCACGACCTGTTCGTCCAGGGCGCGCACCTGCATGTGTCCGGGTACACGCTGCTGTCGGAGGGGTCGCGGGCGTCAGCCCTGTCCGCGCTCGACTTCGCCCGCCGGGTCGGCATGTCGACGTCGGTCGACGGCGCGTCGGCCGCGCCGCTCGAGCGGGTCGGGGCCGAGCCCTTCTTCGAGCTGACCGGCAACGCGGTGCTGCTGTTCGTGAACGTCGCGCAGGCCAAGGTGCTGACCGGCCGGGAGGACCCCGAGGCGGCCGCCCGGGTGCTCACCGCCTGGTACCCGCAGGTCGTCATCAAGCTCGGGGCCGAGGGAGCGCTGTTCTTCGCCAACGGCCGTCCCCCGGTGCGCGTCCCGGCCCCGCCGGTCGAGCGGGTCATCGACGGGACCGGCGCGGGCGATGCCTTCGTGGCCGGCTTCCTGCCGCCCTGGCTGGACAAGAAGCCCCCGGTGGAGGCGCTCGGGAGCGGCTGCCGGCTGGCCGCGCACGCGCTCAACCTGATCGGTGCCCGGCCGATGCTGTAGCCATTCCGACAAGATCGAACGCTTTAGATACGGTTCAGGCACATTTGGGCGACTGCCGGCCTGGCGGTTGACGACCGTGTGATAGGCAATGCGTCATGACCGGGTTCCTGAAAGAGCTTTTCTCGCTTGAGGGCCGAGTGGCAGTCGTCACTGGCGGGAGTTCCGGGATCGGGGAGGCGATGGCCTCCGCCCTGGCGTTCGCCGGCGCCCGGGTCGTGATCGTGGCCCGAGACCCCACCCGGCTCTCCGCCACCTGCAAGTCGATGCGCGACTCGGGCTGCGAGGTCGCGTGGGTGAGCGCCGATCTGGCCGACCGGGCCGAGGTGCGCCGGGGCGCGTCGGCGGCCGCGGCCGCCTTCGGCGAGCCGGACATCCTCGTCAACTGCGCCGGCGTCAACCTCCGGCCGCCGCTTGGGTCGCTGTCGGAGGAACACTGGGACCTGATGCACGCGGTCAACGTCACCGCGCCGTTCGTGCTCGGCCAGCGGTTCGGCCCGGAGATGGCCGCCCGGGGCTGGGGGCGGATCATCAACGTGACGTCGCAGCAGGCCGAGCGGGCGTTCGGCCACAGCGGCGGGTACGGCGCGTCCAAGGGCAGCCTGGCCGCGCTGACCCGGTCCCAGTCCGAGGCATGGTCCCCGTCGGGTGTGTGCGTGAACTCGGTCTGCCCCGGGTTCGTGGCGACGCCGCTCACCCGCGAGGTGTCGTCGGACCCGGTCCGGTCGGCCGCGCGGGCCGCGCGGACGCACAAGGGCAGGAACGGCGCGCCCGCGGGCGTCGCGGGCGTCGCGGTCGTCCTCGCGTCGTCCGCCAGCGACTACGTCACCGGCACGACGATCTTCGTCGACGGCGGCTTCTCGGCCACGTAAGCGACCTTAAGCCCACGAGCCACGCCCGGGCCTGGCGAGAGCCCATCCAGAGGTCCGTGATCACGAAGGATTATTCGCTTATAGGTACAAAAATCCTTCGTGATCACGTGGACCTTCTTCCGGTCGGTCCGGGTCGGCGTCTCATTGGCCCGGACCGCACCACTAGTCCCACGCGTGCAGGGCTGGGGCCCCGACGTGGGGCGCGCGGGGCGAGTCGGCGGTCGTCAAGGTGGTGCGGGTGAGTTACGGGACACGCGGAGGAGTTCGGCTGGGGCTGCCGGTGAGGTTGGGGCTGGGTGGGGGTTGGTGGGGTCAGTGGAGCCGGAAGGCTAGGCCTAGGTACGCGAACTGGCGGGGCTACGGGGTGCGGTAGGCGGGGCCTAGGTAGGCCAGCTGGCGGGTGAGGGCGGTGCCGGAGCCGTCGCGGCGGCCCTGCATGTCGGAGAGGTCGACCATCACGCCTGATTCGGTGGCGGCGAGGATCGGGGGCGGGCCGATCCAGGCCTGGATCAGGCCGTCCTCGCCCTTGAGGAAGCGCTGGCAGCGGACGCCGCCGGTCGCGCGGCCCTTGGGCGGGTACTCGGCGAACGGGGTGACCTTGACCGACGCGCCGCCGGTGCCGGGCAGCGCGCCGGACCGGCCCGCCACCGTCACCACCACGGCCTCGGCGGACGGGTCGGCCGCCGGGCCGAGGGCGCCGAACCAGATCGCGGTCGCGCCCTCGGACAGCCGGATGCCGGCCATGCCGCCGGCCTGGCGGCCCTGCGGGCGGACGGCCGAGGCCGGGAACCGGAGCAGCTGGGCGTCGGAGGCGATGAACACCAGCTCGGTGGTTTCCAGCAGCGCAGTGTCGCCGGACAGGTGGACCGCGCCGATGACCCGGTCGCCGTCCTTGAGCGTGATCAGCTCGAACTCGTCACGGTTGGCCGGGTACTCGGGCAGCACCCGCTTGACGATGCCGGACGCGGTGCCGACGGCTACCCCGCTCGACTCGGCGCCGTCCAGCGGGGCCAGCGCGAGCACCGTCTCGCCTTCGTCGAGGCCGGGCACGAACTCGTCGACCGGGTGGCCGCCGGCCAGCGAGACCGCCTCGCCGGACGGGGCCGGGGGGATCTCGATGACGCTGACCCGGATCATCCGGCCGGCCGAGGTGACCGCGCCGATGCTGCCACGGGCGGTGGTGGTGACCGCCGCGGCGACGATGTCCCCGGGGCCGGAGGACGCTGACGACGGGGGTGGAACCGGGGACCGTTCGACATCCGGATTTTGACTGGGCAGCGGGATGCGGGCCAGCAGGCCGGTCGCCGACAGCACCACCTGGCAGGGGTCGTCGCCGACTTCGAGCGGGACGGCGGCGGTGACCGCCGCGCCCGCCTCCATCAGCACCGTGCGGCGGGGGGTGCCGAACTTCTTGGCGATGTCGGCCATCTCCCCGCCCACCAGGGCGCGGAGCGTCTCGTCGTTCTCCAGGATCTCGGTCAGCTCGGCGATCTCGGCCCGCAGAGTCTCCTGCTCGCGCTCCAGCTCGAGCTTGTCGAACCGGGTCAGGCGGCGCAGCGGGGTGTCGAGGATGTACTGCGCCTGGATCTCGGACAGGTCGAAGACCTGCTGCAGGCGGCTCTTCGCCGCGGCCGAGTCGTCGCTGGTCCTGATGACCTGGATGACCTCGTCGATGTTGAGCAGCGCGATGAGGATGCCGTCGACCAGGTGCAGCCGCTCCTGGCGCTTGCGGCGCCGGAACTCGCTGCGCCGCCGGGTGACGTCGAGCCGGTGGTCGACGTAGATCGTCAGCAGCTCGCGGAGGCCGAGCGTGCGCGGCTGGCCGTCGACCAGGGCGACGTTGTTGATGCCGAACGTCTCCTCCATCGGGGTGAGCCGGTAGAGCTCGGCCAGCACCGCCTCCGGGTTGAAGCCGGCCCGGACCTCGATGACCAGGTTCAGGCCCCGGTTGCGGTCGGTCAGGTCCTTCAGGTCGGAGATGCCGACCAGCTTCTTGGCCTGGACCAGGTCCTTGATCCTGGCGATGACCTTCTCCGGGCCGATGCTGTAGGGCAGCTCGGTGACCACGAGGCCGGTCTTGCGCGCGTTGAGCTGCTCGATCTTGACCGTCGCGCGGGTGCGGAAGATGCCCCGGCCGGTCTGGTACGCCTCCCTGATGCCGTCGAGGCCGACGATGTGGCCGCCGGTCGGCAGGTCGGGTCCCGGCACGTACTTCATCAGCTGCTCGGTGCTGGCGTCCGGGTGCTTGAGCAGGTACCGGGCGGCGGCGATGACCTCGGTCAGGTTGTGCGGCGCCATGTTCGTCGCCATCCCGACCGCGATCCCGGCCGTGCCGTTGACGAGCAGGTTGGGGAGGCCGGCCGGAAGGACGTCGGGCTGCTGCTCGCTGCCGTCGTAGTTGGGGACGAAGTCGACCGTGTCCTCGTCGATCGAGGCGACCATGACCATCGCGGCCTCGGTCAGCCGGCACTCGGTGTACCGGTAGGCGGCCGGGGAGTCGTCGCCGCCGAGGCTGCCGAAGTTGCCGTGGCCGTCGATTAGCGGCACCCGCATCGCCCACGGCTGCGCCATCCGGACCAGGGAGTCGTAGATCGCGGTGTCGCCGTGCGGGTGCAGCCGCCCCATCACCGCGCCGACCACCTGGGCGCACTTGACGTGCGCGCGGTCCGGGCGCAGGCCCATGTCCTGCATCAGGTACAGGATCCGGCGCTGGACCGGCTTGAGGCCGTCGCGGGCGTCGGGCAGGGCGCGCGAGTAGATGACGCTGTAGGCGTACTCCAGGTACGAGCCGCGCATCTCCTCGGTTACGTCGATGTCGACGATGTTCTCTTCGAACTCTTCCGGGGGCGGCGCGGTCGTTCCGCTGCGGCGTGGCGGCATGCTGCGGGGTCCTTCGGTCTCTGCGATTGTCAGGTGTCGATGCGGGACAGGTCGAGCTCGGCCGCGCCGCCGATGATGAAATCGCGGCGGGGTGCCACGTCGGTGCCCATCAGCAGGTTGAACACGCCCTGGGCGGCGGCGCCGTCCTCCATCCGGATCCGGCGCAGGGTGCGGTGGCGCGGGTCCATGGTGGTGTCGGCGAGCTGCTTGGCGTCCATCTCGCCGAGGCCCTTGTAGCGCTGGGGCGGCTCCTTGAAGCGCTGGCCCTTGCTCTCCAGCCCGATCAGCGTGCGGCGCAGCTCGGCCTCGGAGTAGGTGTAGATGTACTTTTCCTGCCCCTTGCGCGGGCTGGACAGCTCCACCCGGTGCAGCGGCGGGACGGCGGCGTACACTCGGCCCGCGTCGAGCATCGGGCGCATGTAGCGGAAGAACAGGGTGAGCAGCAGGGTCCGGATGTGCGCGCCGTCCACGTCCGCGTCCGCCATCAGGATCACCCGCTGGTAGCGGGCCGAGTCGAGGTCGAAGGCCGAGCCGGAGCCGGCCCCGAGGACCTGGATGATGGCGGCGCACTCGGCGTTCTTGAGCATGTCCGCCAGCGAGGACTTCTGCACGTTGAGGATCTTGCCGCGGATCGGCAGCAGCGCCTGGAACTCGGAGTCGCGCGCGAGCTTGGCGGTGCCGAGGGCGGAGTCGCCCTCGACGATGAACAGCTCGCTGCGGTCGTCGGCCGACCGGCAGTCGACCAGCTTGGCGGGCAGGGTCGAGCTGGCCAGGACCGACTTGCGGCGCTGGTTCTCGCGGTGCTCGCGGGCGGCGATGCGGGTCTTGGCGGCCGACGCGATCTTCTCGAGCACCGCCCGGGCCTGCTGCTTGGCGCCCCGCGGCGGGTTCTCGAAGTAGCTCGACAGCTGGGTCGAGACGACCTGGCGGACAATCGCGGTGACGGCCGGGGTGCCGAGGACTTCCTTGGTCTGGCCCTCGAACTGCGGCTCGGGCAGCCGGACGGAGACCACGGCGGTCATCCCCTCGAGGATGTCCTCCTTGGTCACCGGCTCGTCGCCGTTCTTGAGGAGCTTGGCCGCCCGGAGCTGCTCGTTGATCGTCCGGGCGAGGGCGCGGTCGAAGCCGGTGACGTGGGTGCCGTGGTGCGGGGTGGCGATCACGTTCACGAACGAGCGGGTGATCGTGTCGTAGCCGGTCGTCCACTGGACGGCGACGTCCACGTCCAGGCGGCGCTCGACGTCGGTCGGGGTCATGTGGCCGCGGTCGTCGAGCACCGGGACGGTCTCGGTGAACGTGCCGTCGCCGGTCAGCCGGAGCACCTCGGAGATCTTCTCGCCGGTCGCCAGGTGCTCGCAGAACTCGCCGATGCCGCCGTCAAAGCGGAACTCGGCCGCCCGCAGCTCGCGCGCGGTGTCGGCTGGCTCGTCGGTCTGGTCGGTCTCGTCGGTCGCCGCGCGGACGGCGATGGCGAGGCCGGGCACCAGGTACGCGGTCTGCCGGGCGCGCTCGGCGAGGCCGTCGTAGCTGAAGGTGGCGTCCTTGAGGAACACCTGGCGGTCCGGCCAGAACCTGATCCTGGTGCCGGCCTTGGATTTGGCGGTCGTCCCGGCCTGGCGCAGCCCCGACTTCCTGGCGAAGGGGGCGTCGGGGCCCGGGCCGGCGAACTCGCCCGCCACGCCGCGCCGGAAGCTGGTGGTCCAGGTCTTGCCGTCCCGGTCGACCTCGATGTCGAGCCGGGCGGAGAGCGCGTTGACGACCGACGCGCCGACGCCGTGCAGGCCGCCGGAGGCGGTGTAGGAGCCGCCGCCGAACTTGCCGCCCGCGTGCAGCCGGGTGAGCACGAGTTCGACGCCGGAGAGCTTGGTCTTGCGCTCGGTGTCGACGGGGATGCCTCGGCCGTTGTCGCGCACCTCGGCCGACCCGTCGGCGTGCAGGATGACCTCGATCCGGGTGCAGAAGCCGCCGAGGGCCTCGTCCACCGAGTTGTCGAAGATCTCCCAGAGGCAGTGCTGCAGCCCCCGGCCGTCGGTCGAGCCGATGTACATGCCCGGGCGCTTGCGCACCGCGTCCAGGCCCTCAAGGACCGATAGGTGCTTGGCGCTGTAGGAGTCGGCGGCATCCACCGTCGCCCGGGCGGTTCCAGTGAGCGATGGCACGGGCGGCGGGGTCTCCTCTCGAATGTACGTGCGGCAGGCAATGGCTGCCACATTCGAAGAGTAGCGTGCCGAGGCCGGTGCGAGGGTTCTGCCACGCCCTTTGTCTCCCACAGGACGGGATAGTTGCACGCAAATGTGTTGCCACCCGCGCATGGGGTATCAATCACACGAACCGCACGGGTCCTCACCGGTGACTACCCAAACGGTGGTGTGGTCACAGAAGACCGCGCCGGCTGG
>Ga0302326_10020635_pt1 | contig 13549 bp, 10 predicted proteins | sample Palsa_T0_3_FD_202264 | JGI IMG/M metagenome (GOLD analysis project Ga0302326, IMG submission 202264) | Peat permafrost microbial communities from Stordalen Mire near Abisko, Sweden - Palsa_T0_3 | ecosystem: Environmental > Terrestrial > Soil > Palsa > Peat permafrost | place: Sweden: Abisko... | reverse complement strand
CCCCCGGTAGGCTCACGGCCATGAAGATCGACGGGGGGATCGGAACCGAACTGAAGGGCGCCGCCGCGCAGGCTCAAAAAGCGGAGGCCGGCGGTTACGACGCGGTGTGGGCCGCCGAAACGTCGCACGACCCCTTTATGCCCTTGCTCCTCGCGGCCGAGCACACCGAACGGATCGGCCTGGGCACCGCCATCGCAGTGGCTTTCGCCCGCAATCCGATGACCGTGGCCGGTCTGGCGTGGGATCTCAACGGGTACGCCGAGGGCCGCTTCCTCTTAGGTCTCGGCAGCCAGATCAAGCCCCACATCGAGAAGCGGTTCTCGATGCCGTGGTCTCACCCGGCGGCCCGGATGCAGGAATTCATCTCGGCCATGCGGGCCATCTGGGACTGCTGGCAGAACGGGACCAAGCTCGACTTTCGGGGGGACTTCTACACCCACACCATCATGACCCCCTTCTTCAATCCAGGGTCCAACGACACGGGGCCGCCGAAAGTGTTCCTCGCGGCCGTGGGAGAAGGGATGACCCGGGTAGCGGGCGAGGTCGCCGACGGGATGCTGGTCCACGGGTTCACGACCGAGCGTTATCTCCGTGAAGTAAGCATGCCGACGATCGAGGCCGGCCTCAAGATCTCGGGGCGGACGAGGAAAGACTTCCAAGTGTCCTACCCGGCTTTCGTGGTCACGGGCGACACGGAAGAGGAAATAGTGGCCGCGTCGGAGGGGACCCGCAAACAGATCGCCTTCTACGCCTCCACTCCTAGCTACCGACCGGTCCTCGAGCTCCACGGCTGGGGCGACCTCCAGACGGAGCTCAACGTCCTGTCAAAGCGGGGCGAGTGGGACGAGATGGGCCGGCGGATCGAGGACGAGGTCCTCGAGACGTTCGCGGTGAGCGGGACGCCAGAAGAGATTCCCAGTCGACTACACCAGCGCTTCGGCGACCTGGTCGACCGGGTCAGCCTGTACATGCCATATCGAAGCGACTCCCACCACGACGTCGCCCCTCGGATAATGGCCGGCCTAAAGACGCTGTAACTGGCGACGCGGCCGACTACTACTCCTCTACGACCGCGACGCGGCGTCGGGTGCGTCGCCGCAGGGCGCCCCAAGCCCGGCCGAGGGCGCCGTCGAGCAGGCGGATGGATAGCCGAGCCCGTAAAGCGACCAGCTCCGAGCGAGCGTCCTCGAGGCAGGCCGCCGTCACGTCGAGCTCTCCCGTGACGCGAGCGAGAGTCGAGACCAGCTCCGAGCGTTCGGCGCTGAGGGCGCTGATCTCCACCTCGTGTCGTCGTACCTCAGTGGTGACCGACGCGGCGGCGCGCTCGGCCTGCACCCGTTCACGTTCCCGCAAGTGATCGCTGACGGATTCGCGAGCGAAGTCCGACGGCCGGCTTGGAGCTTCGCCCACACGCGAAACGGCCGCCTCCACCCGGACGACGAAGGCGCCCCAATCCACCTGCGCCTTAGCGCCCTCGACGGCCTCGGTTGCAAGCTTCTCCAACCGGTGCGGGTCGTCGAGCAGGACCCGAACCTCTCGGGTCATTTCTTCCAGGTCGTGCACCAAGACCACGCCTTCGCCGTGGTCCGCCCGGGTCGCGAACGGGTTGGTGTCCAACGACACAGGTATCGTCGCCACCCCTCGCGCTTCGCGGGAGATCCGGGACCTGCCTTCGATTCGAGATGGCCAGACCAGGATGCGCGCCGGACCGAGCGCCTCGCATAGCGAGTATGCGTGCGGAATGGCCGGAATCCGCTTAACCGTCACTCCGGCCAGGCCGTCGACTACGTCCCGGGCCGACCGGATCCATCGATTGTTGTCCACGACTGCGACATCGAAAGTCTTGCGCGGCGGCTCTGGGAATGGAACAGGGGTTCCCGACCCGAGCCACTCCACGCCGACCCCGGCGCGCCCGCCGGCCGCCGCTATACCCAGCGCGTTGGTCCACATGCCGAACCCGAAACTCTCGATGGCCTCGAAGGTCGCCGCGGTTCCGACCGATTCAATGGGGACGAGGAGGGGATCGCAAGGAGCCCACCCCGGCCGGAACGACCATCCAAACAGGCCAGGTGGTCCTAGGAGGAACAAGACCCACTTGGCGCTCGAGTTCTGCATGGTGGCGACGGTGTCGCGATCCACGGTCTCGGGGACCACGATCACGTCCTTCGGATCCGGCGGCCGGGGGTCCAAGCCGACCGTCGGCCCCGCCCCTGCAGCCGCGGTCAGGGTTCGGAGGATCGATTCGTTGATGGCCCCGCGGAGCTCGACGTCCATCCCCAGCGAGGCCGCCGCCACCGCGAGCTCGTACAAGGAACGTTCGCCGCCGCTTATGAACGCTCGCGTGTCTCCCACACGGGACTCGGGAAGTTCGAGATACCCCGCCGCCCCCGCGACGCTGCAGATCACGAGTCTCATGACCGCTAACGTAGTTGCGATCGAAACGGGACCGAGGTTATGAGAGTCGGGGTCATCGGGCTGGGCACGGTTGGCCGGGCCATGAGCCAGCAGTTCTCGCGGGCGGCGGAAATAGTCGGTTTCGACCCCGCCGTTTCCGATGGATACCCGACTGATGATCTCGCCAACTGTTCGTTCGCCATCGTGTGCGTCAACACCCCCATGAGCGCGGATGGATCCTGCGACACCTCCAACGTCGAAGAGGCCGTCCACCGCCTACCGGTCGACAGAGTCCTGATCAAGTCGACGGTGGCGCCCGGCACGACCGACCGACTGGCCGCCGAGACGGGAAAGCAGATCTGCTTCTCGCCCGAGTACATCGGCGAGACGGCCCACAGCCCCTGGGCCGGTGACTCCCACGGCGTCCCGTTCGTCATCATCGGCGGAGATCCCTCGGCCCGGATCTGGCTCATGGACCAGATGGCCCCGATCCTGGGACCCGACAAGGCCTATATGGGCTGCTCGGCGCTAGAGGCAGAGCTCATCAAGTACATGGAGAACTCGTTCCTGGCCACCAAGGTCACCTTCGTCAACGAGTTCTACGAGATCTGCCGAGCCTACGGCGCGGACTGGCACACGGTAAGGGAGGGTTGGCTCATGGACCCCCGGATCGGGCGGTCCCATTCGGCGGTCTTCCCCCACGACAGAGGCTTCGGCGGCAAGTGCCTCCCCAAGGACGTCAACGCGATCGTCAACGCTGCCACTCAGGTCGGATACCGCCCCCAACTGCTGGCCGAAGTGCTGGCTTCCAACGACCGCCTCAGACCACCAGGTTGACCAGCCCGGGAGGGCGGGCGATCACCCTTTTGACAGAGCGGCCGGCAATGGCCTTGACCACTTTGGGATCCGCCTGGACCAGGTCGATGGCGTCGCTTTCCCCTATTCCGGCGCCGACCTCTATCCGGGTGCACACCTTCCCGTTGAGCTGAACGACCATCGTCACCACGTCGACCTTCACTTGGGCCGGATCCGCGACCGGCCACGCCTGCGTGTGCACCGAGGGGGAACCGGGATGGCGGCGCTCCCACAGCTCGGCTGTGATGTGAGGGGCCATGGGCGCGAGCAGCAACAACAGCGAGTCGACTGCGAAATCGACGGACTCGCGCCTCGCCGCATCGGGAGATTGGATCCGGCGGTATACGGCGTTGACGAACTCCATGGCGGCGGCGACGGCCGTGTTGTACGACCAGCGGTCGAAGTCGGAGCTCACCCGGTCGATCAGGCGGTGCGTCTCCTTTTCCATCTCCAGGTCGGATTCGGTTGGTTCGCGCTCGACCAGCTCGACCCGGTCCACGGCCCGGATCCCCAACCGCCACAACCGTCCGAGGAAGCGGTGGCATCCCTCTATCATCTGGTCGGTCTGTTCGGCCCAGTCGAAGTCGTCAGCGGGTGGACCGACGAACAGATGAAACAGACGCAGAGCGTCCGCTCCGACCCCGTCGAAGTAGTGCTCCGGCGCGACCAGGTTGCCTCTCGACTTCGACATTTTCGAGCCGTCCATGGTGATCATGCCTTGGGTGAACAGCCGAACGAACGGCTCGCGAACATCGACCGGAGCCAGGCCGAGGTCGCCCAAGGCCCGCGTGTAGAAGCGGGCGTACAACAGGTGCAGGATGGCGTGCTCGATCCCGCCGATGTACTGGTCCACGGCCATCCAGCGGGTAGCCGCTTCCATGTCGATCGGTTCTGAGGTCGTCCACGGGTCGCAGAAGCGTTCGAAGTACCACGATGAATCCACGAAGGTGTCCATGGTGTCGGTCTCTCGCTCGGCCGGTCCCCCGCATTTGGGGCACGTCGTATAAAGGAAGCCGGCGTGGTAGCGCAGCGGCGACTCGCCCGTCGGACGGAACTCCACGTCGTCGGGGAGCAGCACGGGCAGCTGGTCCTCCGGCACCTTGACTATCCCGTCGATCGGGCAGTGAACGACTGGGATCGGGCAACCCCAATACCTCTGCCGCGACAGCAGCCAGTCGCGTAGGCGGTAGTTGACCTTGCGTTCTCCGATCCCCTGACTCTCGAGCCAGTCGATGGCTTTTGCCTTCGCTTGGGCCACAGGCAGGCCGTCCAGCCAGTCGCTGTTGACGGCCGGGCCGTCGCCTAGGTAAGGACCGTCAACCCAGTCGACCGGGGGCTCGACCGTGCGGATGATCGGAAGGTCGAAAGCCGTCGCGAAATCCCAGTCCCGTTGGTCCTGGCCCGGTACGGCCATGATGGCGCCCGTCCCGTAGGTGATGAGCACGTAGTCGGCCAGGAACACCGGAACCGGTTTGCCCGTGAAGGGGTTGATGGCGTGGGCCCCGGTAAAGACCCCTCGCCTTTCGAGAGGCGCTTCGCTCGACTGGCGCTCGATGTCGGACTCATGACGGACCCGCTCCACGAAGGCTTCTACTTCGAGCCGGCGGTCATCGGTGGTGATCCGGTCGACCAGAGGGTGCTCGGGCGCCAGGACGACGAACGTCATGCCGAAGGAGGTATCCGGCCGGGTCGTGAACACGCGAATGGCTTCCTCGTCGTCGCGCCCGTCGACGCGCAGTTCGAACTCGGCTCCTTCGGATCGGCCGATCCAGTTGCGCTGCATGGTCTTGACCCTCTCGGGCCAGTGCAAGCCGTCCAGCTCGTCGAGCAATACGTCGGCATAATCTGTGATGCGGAAGAACCACTGCTCGAGGTCGCGCTTGACGACCACGTCGCCGCTTCTCTCACAAGTGCCATCGGCTAGGACCTGCTCGTTGGCGAGGACGGTCTGGCAACCGGGGCACCAGTTGACGGGAGCGTTCTTGCGATAGGCCAGTCCGGCGTCGAGGAACTTTTGAAAAATGAGCTGGTTCCAGCGCATGTACAGCGGATCGTGACTGCGGATCTCCCGCCGCCAGTCGTAGCTGGCCCCGAGGCGCTTGAGGCTGGACTTGAGCTCCTCGATGCGGGCCTCGGTGTACAGCCTCGGATGGGTTCCCGTCTTGATCGCCGCGTTCTCTGCCGGTAACCCGAAGCTGTCGAAGCCGATCGGGCTCAGGACGGCATAGCCCTGCATGGTCCGCTGCCGCACCAGTAGGTCACCGAAGGTGTAGTTGCGAATGTGGCCCTGGTGGGCCGGGCCGCTCGGGTAGGGATACATGCAGAGCACGTAGTAGGACGGGCGAGGGTCGTCGTTGTCGACCTGGTAGGCGCCCTGCTGCTCCCAGCGCTGCTGCCATTTGGTCTCGACAGCCTGGGCGTCGTAGTGCTCTGCCATGGGGCTACAGGGTACTGGCGGCCAGGCCGACCCTCAGAGGGTTAACGACGCCGGTGAAAACCCGGCCCCTCATCCATCGTCGAGGGCCCGACGTTGCCGTCCAGCCAGGACGTGAGGGGCGCCGCACCGCGCCACACGTCGACGACGCGCGTCTTGGCTCCGGCCGTTCCCAACCACGCCGCCGCCGGCCACATCTTGCTCGCGATCAGCCCCTTGTTGCGGAGAAGGTCGATGCGCGGGTGATCCTTTGGGTAGCCCTTGGGCGCGGTCTTCAACGGGTCGGTTCCGCGGACGTCGATCTTCGCCTTACCGACCGCGGCGATCACGCCCTCCAAGCCCGGGCCGGTCCGCTCGCTTGCGACGGCCGAGCGATACCTTTCGAGCTGATCGGGGGCCAGGTGGTACATCCCGGCCCCAGCCATGAGCCCTTCGGCAGAAAGCTGGACGTAGCCGGCCCCAACCGTCGCTGCGATGGCCGTTTTGTACGGCTCCTTGTTGGCGCTGAACCGTACATCTCTGTTGGGCCGGAACAGGCGCGTGTCCCCGAACTCGTCGGTCAGCTCGGCCAGGAGGGCGACCATCGGAGCCTTGACGTCGAGCTCGTAGACGGCCTTGTTGTCATTCCAGTAGGACTTGGAGTTGTCGGCTTCGAGCCCCTCGTAGAACTCGAGCGCCGTCGCCGGCCACCCTCGAAACGCCACACCCAGACTGTAACTGCGAGTCACTGGGCTCGCTTTCGGGGCCGGTTCCTGGTGCTAGGCTCAACCCGCCTTCTGGGGGCGTAGCTCAGTTGGTAGAGCGCTTGCATGGCATGCAAGAGGTTCGTGGGTTCGATTCCCATCGCCTCCACCAAAAACCGCAGGTCAGTCGGTTAAGGCTCCCTGTTGACAACGGTTGACAAACCCGAATGTCGACAGAATGTCAACGGAAGGTCCTAGGTGGCCGGTTTCGACATCACCACCCTCATGACATCACCACCCTCATAGAGTCTGCTCCTCCCGCGGCCCGGTGCCCCCAATGCCTCGGGCTATGTGCTGAGTATTACGGCGCGCGGCGTGTCAGGTTTTCGTGTCCGGTCTGCGGCGCCGAGTTCCACCCGCCCGAGTCCCCGATAGTCTCGAACCCGACAGGCGACCAGTCCTTCGATGACCCGCTAGCTGGTCTTAGCGGTTCGTCGTTCTCGACGACGTACTCGAATATTTATGGGTATGTGTTCAACACCTCCCCGGTTTACGAGTCGACCTAGGCGAGAACGCGCTCTCACATGCCACCGCTCTCGCGCGACTAGCAGCAGAACTGCGTGCGTCATGGAAATCGTCGAGGTCGTGACCGACGTTCGGCGGGTTTCCGAGTTCAACAACGGCTACTTCGCCCCCACGTGGGCGAGGCTCAACACGCCCGCCACTCGGCAGAGCCTCAATAGTGGCTGGCTTATGCTCTCACGAGACGACTCCGACCATCCGGCACAACAACACGCAAGGCTACAGAGCGCCTCAGAGACGCTCGAAGACGAGTCCTAGCCCAATAGAGCAGCCGACAGAGCGGCTCCAGCCTGCTCCCCATCCCAGGGCTGAGGTGCGCGTAGGTGGCGAGCCTGACCTTCAGGTCATGGCCGAGCAGGTCTGCGACGACCTTGACCGGACGCCGGAGGCGAGCATGAGCGACGCCGCCGTCTGGCGCGTGTCGTGGAGCCGAATGCGGCGCAGCTTGTTCGCCCTGACGAGGTCGTCGAACCGCTCCGAAACAGTGTCGGGGTAGAGCGGTCGACCGAGCTCGTCGGCGACCAGCCAGCCGCCATCCTCAAACGCCGGGCCAGCAGCGAGCTTCTCCGCTGCCTGTACAGCCTTGTGGCGACGCAGGACCGTTACAACGGCGGGGTCGAGAGGAACCGCTCCGGCGGCCCGCGGCGGTCTGAGGGAGGCTCTCGACCGGCTTGCCATCGACTACGCAGGTAAGTGCGGCCTGACCACCACGTCCTCGCCGCGCTGGAACGCAGCCAGGCGCGGGGTTGCTCCAGAAGACGAGCGCGCAATCAGGCGTAGCGCGCTCCTCTCGCTGTTCTGCCGGGCTGTGGCCAGGCGCGGCTGACACCCGGTGGCATTCACATGAACGGTCGATTGCCGCCCGAACTGAAGCCAGATTGATCCGCGCATGTCCTCTGCAACCGCGTTGTGCCGCCCACGAGCGAAGAGGGACGGGTACGTGCGCACAGGCCCTCGCCACGGACGGTGACGAGGATGTTGTCGGGCACCAAACTCGGCCGACTCGCCCATATTGCCGACTATGGCTCGGCCCGAAGTCCGCCAAGGAGACGGTGACCGAGCGCGAGATAGAGTGATCTGTAGTTCCTGCCCGGGGGCACGTTCGCCCTTGCCCCTGGCTGGGTGGTCAGGTGAGGGTGAAGGTGGTCTTTACCTTGATGAGCGAGGTCAGTCCTTTGGCCAGGATCTTGTGAGCGGCGTGGGCGCCTGCTGTGGCAGTTGGGGGGATCGTGCCCGAACAGGTGTAGGACGTGTTCGAGCCTGCCGTGGCAGAGCAGATGGTCACCGATTTCGGTGAGGCGAGGCCGGTCTTATAGATGATCTTCACGGTCTCGCCGGGGTTGAACCCTTGGCCCGAGACGGTCACCGACTTTCCGGCGTGGCTCGAGGTTGGTGACACGCTCAACGAGGCTGGGATTATCACCGACACCGTGTCGGTCTCAATGTCGGTGACAAAGATAGTGTCGGTGTTCTCGTCGACCGCCACTGCGTCTGGGTCGGTGTTAGAGCCGACGAGCACTGTCGTTGTCAGCGTGTTGGTGGCCCCGTCGATCACCGACAGGTAGCCCAAGTAGTTGGCGACATAGACGGTGTCGGTGGCCTCATCGACCGCCACGCCGATGGGGCTATCCTCGAATGTAGGGACGGTGGCAGTGACGGTGTTGGTGGCCCCGTCGATCACCGACACCGAAGACGATTCTCCGTTGGCGACGTAGACGGTGTCGGTGGCCTCATCGACCGCAACCCCATCGTCGTCGGTGCCGACCGTGACGGTGGCGGTCACCGTGTTTGTGGCCCCGTCGATCACCGATACCGTGCCCGAGTACTCGTTGTCGACATAGACGGTGTCGGTGGTCTCGTCGACCGCCACACTTTCCGGCTCGGTGCCGACTGCGACGGTGGCGGTCACGATGTTGGTGGCCCCGTCGATCACTGACACTGTGCCAGACTCAAGGTCGGTGACATAGACGGTGTCGGTGGCCTCGTCGACTGCCACCCCGTCGGGGGTGGCGACCGCGATGGTGGCGGGCGTCTGGCTGCAGCCAGCCTGGTCGGTGCTGTTGCATGTGGCCCCGTCGATTACTGACACCGTGCCCGATTCTTGGTTCACGTTGGCGACATAGACGGTGTCGGTGTCCTCGTCGACCGCCACCCCGTAGGGGTTGGCGCCAACCGCGACAGTGGCGGTCACCGCGTTGGTGGCCCCGTCGATCACCGACACCGTGTCTGCTTGAGCGTTGGCGGCATATACGGTGTCGGTGTTCTCGTCGACCGCCACCGCGTCGGGGGCGGAACCGACGGCGACGTTGAGCACCGTGTAAGGGCTCGCACCCCCCGACGCCACCGCTGCGGGCACACCGGGCAGCACCAACCCGGCCATCAGGCCGGTCACCGCGGCCACCGCCAGCGCAGACGACCCAAGCCCCCACCGACCCCACCAGCGCAGCCCAACCAGCGCCCTACCAACCGTCGCCCCAAGCATTCCGTCCCCTCCCCCTGCCACCCCGCAACGAGACCAGCCGCCTTCATCCTAACCGTTCGCTACAACCAGCGGGCAAAGACCGCCGATCGACACTCCTAGGGATGTCAAGGGTTCATTTCGGTTTCTTTCCGGGTGGGTCGTCGACGGGGGTTGCGGCATGACAGGGATGGGCCACGTGGTGGGCAAACTCTTAGTAGGCCAGCTGGTCCCCGTCGACGAGATCTGGGTTGGTGGGTGGCGGGTCGAGCAAGTCGTTCTAAGGACAAGCCGGGGCTGTCAGCCGATTCTTGGGTCAGACCCGCCAGCAGATTGTGGCGTTTAGATGGCGGCGATGATGTAGGGGTAGGTCTCTCTGGCTACGTAACGCTTGAGGACTCTGATGATCTCTTTCTTGGTGCGACCTTCTTTGCTGCGTCGCTGGACGTAGTCGATGGTTCGAGGATCGGAGCTGATCCTGGTGATCACGATGTGCCACAAGGCGGCGTTGGCTTGTCGGTTTCCGAATGGGTTCAGCCGGTGACGTGTGATCTTGGCTGATGACGCTTCGATCGGGCTGACTCCGCACAACCTGGCCCAGGCGGCTTCAGAGCGCAGACGTTCCCGGTTGTCGCCCGCGGCGACCAATAGGGCTGCGGCACTGTCTTTGCCGACCCCGTAGAGCTCCATCAGTCCGGGGGCTGCCTCGGCGAGCAGCCTGGTGAGGATCTTGTCGATCTCTTTGCGCTCGGCGTCGATCTCGAGCACGCGTCGCCCCAGCGCTCTTAGGGCCGTCTTGGTCGCGAAGGCGACCACATCACCGTCAGCTCTGGGTCGCATGGCCGCGGCCCGTTTGGCGATCAGCCGGCGAGAAACACCTTGTAAAGACTGGCGGATCTCGTCGGGGGCAGTGAACCCAAGGTGCCGGATCTGGTTCAACGCGGCGATCTTGTGGTCCCGAGCGGAGCGCTTGGCCACCATCAACGCCCGGATCGCCTCCACGTTGCCGTCGCGGGTCTTGGGCTGGCCGAGCTGACGTTGAGCTTGCACCGCTCGTGCGGCCTCGATGGCGTCCAGGACATCGGTCTTGCCCTTACGCCGGCGCTCCTGGCGGTTGGGACGGTCAACCTCGAGGACCTCCACACCCACTTCTCGCAAGAACCGGGCCAGCGGAGCCCCATACGAGCCCGTCCCTCCACACCGACCTTGGCCACCGGGCCGAACCCAGCCATCCATTCCAACAGGCACTCGTTGCCCTCCGGCGAAGTAGCGAACGACTCGACGCCCAACAAGCCACCGATACCATCCAGCACTGCGGCCACGTTCATATCCAGATGCGTGTCCACGCCGCCCGTCACCAGGCGCGAGGTATCTACCATTGTCACGGCCATCCCTACCTTTCACGTTTGGTTCGGGGTGGCCCGCCGCCATCGTGCGGCACGGTGGATCGTCCTGTTCTCGCAGGGCGATCCGCCACACACCAACAACAACACCACCACCCAAACCCAGCCCTACGACCGAATGACAATCAACCGATCACAGAACCAGGCCCAGGCGAACTGACCGTATCCACCACCAAACAACCAACCGGTGGATACTCCAATCAGCACCAACTACATCCTCCCTGCCGATTCCGCGCCCTGTCACCGCGACTTCGACGGACGCTGCGCCGGCGCAAGATGGATGATTCTGGCGTCACCAGGCCCTACTCTTATTGAGTGGTCGATGACATTGCTGGGGAAGGTAGCCAGCCCGCCGTCAGTGAGGACGCAGACGTCGCCCTTGAACGAGATCGGACCCTGGAAGGTATCGTCTCGACTGACTTCGCTATCACGGCGTTGCGGCAGGCTTCAGTCGTCTCATTGGGCTTGGCGGCTGCCGGAGTAGTCGTTTGGGCTGTCATCACTTATCTGGACTGGCATCAGTTTCATCAGCAGGGGGCTTCCGCCTCGGAGCAGGCTCTCGGAGCCTTAGAGCCATTCAGTGTTTTGCTCTTCGCCGCCTTACTCGGCCTCGTGGGGTTCGGTTGTCGTCTGGCTGCGAGCTGGGTTGGCCTCAGGCTTAGAACTGTGTACTTAGAGGAAAATGACAGCGACGAAGGTGAAGACGCCGAATAGGGTGCATATCGACTCGGTCGCGACCGGAACGCGGCCCGGGCGTACGCGACAAGCGCGGGAGGGAACATTCGGCGCCCGCCGGGCCTGTCCCGACGGATGCCTATCGGCGGATGAGTTGGCGAAGGACCGTGACGGCTCCGCCTACGAGTCCGGCCATCCCGTATATGACACGGGTTCCTAGCGACGGAGATGTGGACCAGATCCCGCCGACTTTCGATTCTGCCTCGGCTTCAGAATAGGAAGGCTTGCTTCCCCTCGACCGCGAAAAGAGTCTTTGCAATAGCCGAAGTCCGCGCCCTACGAGGCCTGCGATTGCATGGTCGGGCTGCTGTAAGCCGAGTTGGTTCGCTTGCTCGAACCGCTCAGTAGCCGCCGGCGCACTAGCGGGGCCAACCATAAGCCCCGCTTTGAACGCCGCGCGGGGGTCACCCAAGTCCGCGGCCCGCTTCCACCAGGACAGGGCGGTCTGCGGCTCGTAAAGGCGGAGCAGGTTTCCCAGGGCAGTCATCGCGTCGATGTTGCCTAGCTCGGCCGCCCTTTCGTAGAGGTGTCGCGCTTGGCTTCGACGCCGCGTCCTTAAGCGAGCACCGACCGGGTCCCAGCGAACGATCTTGTATCCCTCACGGTAGAGAGCATCAGCGTCGCCGCCGGCGTGCCAACCATCGGCTCGATCGCCAGCGCCGGGAGGCTGCTCAACCATCAGTTCATACTGCCCTAGTAGCGCTCGTCCCGCCTGGTTCAGCCTGTCGAGCTGGGAGCACCCATTGACGGGAAGTGCGCTGAGCCTGCCGTGAGTGCCTAACGACGAATCCGGCGCGTGTGAGCCGGGGTTCACCGGACTCCTGTGCTGTAAGAGATCGAATAATCGGCGTCCTGTGAGCGCTGTGGCCTTGAGCACGAGTTCGCAGGCTCGCGACCGGGTTCGTGCCGGCCCCAAGAGGGGCTATGCGTCGCTACCGCGTCGGGTCATCTGATCGACCTGGAAGACTTGTTGATCGCCGGAGACTGGTCCGCTAGGAGCGAACCCTCCGGCACAGATCACTCGGTCTCCCTCGTTCGCGAAGGGCACGCCATCGCCGTCAAGGATCAGCGGTTCGCCGGGCGCTCCGACATGGTGCTCGAACGACAAGCGCACAGGAGTGCCGCCGACCTGAAGCTCGTCTGAGGAGGAGCGACGCAGCGGGCCGTCCAGCCGAGCTAGCCACATCATGGCGTTGGTGATCGCGAGTGTCTCGCCATCATTCTCCTGCCGGCGGGCCCAGCCCACCGGGGGAATCCATTCGAGTTCCACCGCTAGCGGAGCGGCGGCGTCTCGCACCGCGTCCTCGTCGGCTCCTTCATGCAGCGTGACCTGGACGACACCATTCTGGACACTCCAACGCGCCACCCCTCGAACGCCCCGTCGGCGCCAGCGTTCGCCCAGCAGGCTTCCAGCGTGGTACTCGGACCGGGGCGGCCAAAGCAGTTCCTGGTAATCCCCCACAGCGCAGTCCGCATCGCCATGGGGGCATCGCCATCTCAGTTCGTCGTCAGCGCGCCCCAGGACCAGGCCACTGCCATGGTCGGGACAAGGGGGAAGCGCCACCGCCCACCCGGCGTCAACGTGGCGCTGCACCTGCTGGGCCACAGCCAAACGAGACACGAGCGCGCTGTCGGGCACTTCCAGATCGGCGACCGGCCCGTAGCCGGCGAGCGACACCCGCAACCTTTGCGGCGGCTCATCCCGGTCAACTTCCCAGGTGATGCCGTGCGGAGCGCGGACCGACAAGTCAGCGAACAGACCCTCCAACCACGCCACCGTCTCACCGGGCACTGACCGACTCCCGCGTCCAGACCAAGAGCGCAGTATGACAGAGACGCAGGGAAGTCCCCAGGCAAAACTGCTCATCCGACGGGACCGCTCCGATCGCCGACTAGGGCTCGGCCGGTTGAGGCGGTGGTGTCGTTGCCGAATGATGTTCTGCGCCCTCGGAATGGGCCTCCTGGCTCCGACTTGAGAACTCGCTAGTCAAGCTTCGCGGTCTGG
>Ga0302326_10020634_pt1 | contig 13550 bp, 16 predicted proteins | sample Palsa_T0_3_FD_202264 | JGI IMG/M metagenome (GOLD analysis project Ga0302326, IMG submission 202264) | Peat permafrost microbial communities from Stordalen Mire near Abisko, Sweden - Palsa_T0_3 | ecosystem: Environmental > Terrestrial > Soil > Palsa > Peat permafrost | place: Sweden: Abisko... | reverse complement strand
ATGCTCTTTGCCGCGGGACTCATCACGGGCGAGTCGCTGGTTGGCGTACTGATCGCCGTGCCCATCGTCATCTCGCACCGCGACGATGTCTTTGCCCTGCCACACGCGCTGCAGTTTGGCGGCGGCGTCGGGCTCGTCGCGCTCGCCGCGCTCGGTTTCCTGCTGTATCGCGCGGGACTCTCCCCGCGGGCGGCGCGCCGCTAGGGCTTGCGATGTGAGTAGAACTCGACGCGCCCGCGCGAGCCCACCAGGAATGAGCCGATCCAGCCGGTGATGGTGACGGTGAGCGCGCCCCAGAAGGCGGCGTGAAAACCGTTGACGTGCATGCCGGGCAGAAACGCCGCGACCAGCGCCAGCATCGCCGCGTTGATGACGAGCACAAAAAGCCCCAGCGTCACGATCGTGATGGGAAAGGTGAGCACGATGGCGATCGGTCGCACGATCGCGTTCACCACGCCGAGCAGCAGGCCTGCGAGAATGAGCGTGCCGGCATCATCAGCGCTGATCCCCGCGACCCAGCGCGTCGCAAGGTAGAGACCCACGGCGGCAATCAGTGCGCGGATGATGAATCCCATCAGGAGGCCTTGCGCTCAGCGCGTTCGACGAAAACCTTCAGACGCACGAGCGCCCGCTCCCAGCCCGTGCGCATGCGCCGGTACTGCTGATCGCCGGTCGCCGAGGCGACAAAGCCCGAGCCGATGAGGCGCACGATGGTGCCGCGCGGATCCGGGCCCAGCATGAAATCATCGGTGACGGCGCTCTCCCCGGCGGGCAGCGCCGCGCACGGCAGATAGATCAGGCGCAGCCGCCGCTCAACCTCATACACATCGATGTGCGCTTCAAGCTGCGTCACCCGATCCACGCTCGCCCGAAAGAGCCCGCCCGCCTTCGCGCGGATCGATGCATCCGGCGAGCACCAGCGCGCCAAGCTCTCGGACTCGGTGAGCGCATGCCAAACGGCCTGCACAGGGGCGGCAATCTCGGTACGATGCGCGTAGCCGCGCAATCTTTGAGCCATGCGCGCCATTGTGCCATGTGGCCTCGCAACACCAAAAAAAGTCGGCGCGCGCGGGCTTTATGAGGGGGAAACATGATTTTCGTACATCTAGTCATCGCGCTTGCGCTGCTCGAGTTCCTGTACTTCGGATTTGCGGTCGGCAAGGCGCGCGACAAGTACGGCGTGAAGGCGCCGGCCACGGCCGGCAACGACATGTTTGAGCGCTACTTTCGCGTGCAGATGAATACGCTCGAGCAGCTCGTGGTGTTCCTGCCGAGCATTGTTTTGTTTGCGCACTACGCCGATCCGCGCATCGCCGCAGCCCTGGGGCTCGTGTTCGTGATCGGCCGGGCGCTCTACTTTCGCGCCTACACGCGCGACCCCGGCTCGCGCACCCTCGGCTTTGCGCTCTCCTCGCTCCCGGTCATCATCCTGCTCGTTGGCGCTCTGATCCGGGCGGCACTGCAGCTGCGCCCGTAGCGCGCTGCTGAAAAAAGACCCCAATGATCGGCAGCAGCGACACGATGATGATGCCGATCGTGACGAGGCCGAAGTTGTTCTTGACGAGCGCTATGTTGCCGAACCAGTAGCCGCCCCAGACGAACAGCATCACCCAGCAGAGGCCGCCCGCGAAGTTGTAGGCGAGAAAGCGCGCCCAGGGCATTCGCCCGACGCCCGCGACGAAGGGCGCGAAGGTACGGATGATGGGCATGAAGCGCGACAGGAACACCGCCAGCGCGCCGTAGCGCACAAAGAACTCCTCCGTGCGATGCAGGTACTGCTGCTTCAAGAGGCGATAGCGGCCGCTAAAGGCCGCCGGCCCGATCGCGCGTCCCACGCTGTAGTTGACAATGTTGCCGACTATCGCGGCGAGTGCGAGCAGCACCGAGGCAAAGGGCGCCGTGAGCGTGCCATGGCTATCGAGCGCTGCGAGCGCGCCGACGGCGAAGAGCAGTGAGTCGCCCGGCAGGAAGGGCGTCACGACGAGCCCCGTCTCGGCAAAGATGATGAGAAACAAAATCCCGTAGATCCATGCGCCATAGAGCGCGAGCATCTCGACAAGATGGCGGTCAACGTGCAGTACGAAGTTGACGGCCGCGTGCAGGATGTCCAAAGCGGCGCTTCTTACTGCACGTTGGCGAGCACGACGCGGCGGTGCCCCGGGTGGGCGTGCGCTTTGAGCTCATCGAGCGCCAGACGCACCTCCGGGTCGCGCTGCGTGAGCGAGCCCCCGGGGGCATCAAGATCGGCGGGATTGGCATCCGGCCCCTCGACGATGACATCCGGCAGGATGCCCTTTTCGTGGATGGATGCGCCCGAGGGCGTGAAGTAGCGCGAGGTCGTAAGCTTCAATGCGCCGCCGTGCGAGAGCGGCATCACGGTCTGTACCGAGCCTTTGCCGTAGGTCTTGTGGCCGACAAGCTCGGCGCGGCCATGATCGCGCAGTGCGCCGGCGAGGATCTCGGCTGCAGAGGCGGAGTTGCCGTTGACCAGCGCGACGATCGGCGCGCCGTTGATGAGGTCCCCGGGCGTGGCCTCCATGCGGAAGCGCGAGTCCGGCGTGCGGCCGTCGGCGGAGACGATAAGGCCGTGATCGAGGAACGCATCAGCAACCGCTACCGAGGCCTCGAGCACCCCGCCCGGATTGTTGCGCAGATCGAGCACGAGACCTTGCAGGCCCGTCGGGTTGTCGCGCTTGATACGCGCGAGCGCATGCGCAACGTCATCGGCGGTGGTCTCGCTGAATGAGGTGATGCGCAAATAGCCGTAGCCGGGCTCCAGATCCGCCTGTGCGACGCTGCGTACGTCGACCTTGGCGCGCCGCAGGGAGAACGTGAGGAGCTCATCATGCGGCGGGCGGCGCACGGTGAGTTTCACGGTGCTGCCGGCAGAGCCGCGCATGCGATTGATGGCACCGTTGAGATCGGTGCCCACATCAACCCCGTCGATGCGCACGATGAAGTCACCCGCCTGCATGCCGGCCTCCTCCGCGGGCGAGCCCTCGATCGGCCGCAGAATCTTCACGCCGCCACCCTCGGCGACGACTTCGATGCCGACGCCGGGATAGGACCCCATGGTCGAGAGGCGAATCTCCTCAAACTCCTCGCTGTCGAGGTAGGCCGAATGCGGATCGAGCGCCGAGACCATGCCGCGCACGGCTTTCTCCATGAGCTCATGATCGTCGACCTCGTCGACGTACTCGCGTTTGATGCGCTCGTAGACTTCCGCAAAAAGCCGCGCCTCCTCCCAGGGAAGCGCCGCGGGGGCGGGGGCATGCGCCGCATCGCTCGGTCGGTCCGCCAAGGCGTTGCCGGCGAGTGCGCCTGAAAAACCCAAAATGATTCCCGCGCCGAGCGCGGCCAGGGTTCGCGTTCGTATCGTCATTCTTGTGAACACTCCCGCGCTCTTCTCGGACGTGGATTCTACCGCCGCGGGATGCGGCTCAACCCCAGTTTCTCTCAAGGCGCGCCACTACATGTTGGCCACGAGGGCCGTGGGCGCTTGCCTCTCCGAAGTGCAATCTACCGTGGCTGCCGATGCAAGCAGCGGCAGCTCATCCCGCAACAGATCAAGGAGCGGCGCCGGCTGGCCGATGGCGAAGCCCTGGCCATAGTCGACACCGAGCGATGCGACCCGCGCGCGGATCTCTTCGGTCTCAACGTACTCGGCCACCGTGCCGATGCCCATGCTGCGCGAGAGCTGCGCGATTGCGCGCACCATCGACTCCGCGCGCGCATCTTTGAGGATGTCGCGCACGAAGCTGCCGTCGATCTTGAGCATCGTCACCGGCAGCTGCCGCAGGTAAGAGAGCGAGGAGAGGCCCGTGCCGAAGTCATCGAGGGCCACGCCGCAACCGAGGCGGCGCAGGCGGCGCATCAAAACTTCCGCGCGCGTAATGCTCGCAACGGTTGCGTTCTCCGTGAGCTCGAAGCAGAAAATCGCCGGATTCAGGCCGCTCGATTCGATGCGCTCGAGCAAGAAGTCGCCGAAGGCGTCATCGTTCAGTGACTGCCCCGAGAAATTGATGGCAAACACGCACGGCTGCGAAGCGAGCAGCGCAGCATGGGGTTGCAGCACCGAGATTGCCTTCTGCACCACCCAGCGATCGATCGTCGGCATCAGCTGATAGCGGTTGGCAGCGGAGAGGAAGCGGTCCGGGCCGACCGTCTTGCCGTCCTCGTCAATCATGCGCAGCAGCAGCTCGTAGTGCGGCCGGGTGTGCTCGGAGCCGGCAAAGGGCAGGATGAGCTGGGCATCAAAGCGCAGCCGGTCCGCCTCGATCGCTTCGCGCAAGCGCGAGGCGATGTTGATGTCGGTGAAGCGCCGCACGATGCTCTGGTCGTTGGGCTCGTAGACGGCAACGCGGTTGCGGCCGCGATCCTTGGCCGCCTTGCAGGCGGTCTCGGCCGCGGCGAGCGCATGCATGAGCTCGCGCGCCTCGCGCTCGAAGGGCGCAACGCCGATGCTGATGGAGACGTGCAGCCGCGCATCGCCGCGCAGCGCGCCCAGCTGCTCGGCGCCCTCGCGCAGCGATTCGGCAAACTGCGCCGCATCCTCGAGCTTCGTCGGCAGCAGCACCGCGAAGCGATCGCCGGAGATGCGCGCGGCGAACGCGCCGCGCGGCAGGCGCCGGCGCAAGAGCTCACCGATCTGGGTGATGATGCCATCGCCGACGTGCATGCCGAAGTTGTCGTTGATGACGTGCAGCTGATCGGAGTCGATGTAGAGCGCGCTCCAGGGCACCTGGCGATTCGGATCATTGACCACGAGGCGTACGCGCTGTTCGAACGCCTGGCGGGTGTAAAGGCCGCTCATGGCATCGAAGCTGCTCTCGATGACGCTCGCCGCCTTGCGCGCGAGCACATCGCCCAGGCGCGCATCGCGGTCCACAAACTCCGGCGCCGAATCCTCGCGGAACAGGGCGAGGACTCCGGTGGCGCGGCCGCTTGGGTGCTTCAACGGGCAAGAGAGAATGCGATAGGGCACATTGCCGGCGGCCACCTGATTGATGATCACAGGCTCGCGGCGAATCTGTGCCATCGAGAGCAGCTGGCGGTGCGTGCGTGTGACCAGCTGGCTGTCGGGAGGCTTGTCGCTCGTCGAGCGGATCAGCACGATGCCCTTGTCGGGCACGAAGAGCGCGCTCATCACGCAGTGCAGATATTCGTTCGACTGGTTCAGGATCCCTTTGAGTTCGTCGGCATCGTCACGGGTGGTTTCGGGCTTCGTGCCGCCCGAATCGGTGAGCAGCAGCTCCAGATCCTTGTCGAGCGAGTCAACGCGATGGCCGAGATCAAAGATGGCCGCGCGCGCGAGCAGATCGCGGCGCAGGCACTCGAGCGCCGGCCGCAGCAGCGCATGCACGATCTGGAAATTGCGCGCCTCGCCTTCGGAGGCGCGGCAGGCGATCGCGAGCAGCGCGATCGCACTGTTATCGTCGTTGCGCAGCCAGCACACATAGACCGGCAAGCCCGCGTCGAGCATGCGCAGCTCGCCGTGCGTGTCAGGCTGGCTGTGCGAGTGCTGCAGGGTCTCTTCGACGAGGTGTACGAGGTCCGGTCCCACCGTCGGATCGGTCGACCAGCGCAGCTCCCCCTTGGCATCAAAGAGCGTGACGCTCGATGCGCGAGGCAACTGCGAAATGACGAGCTGCGCGTAGGGCTCGAAAGACCCCCAATTGTTCGTCTCTCCGGATTGTTTAACGGCAGCGCTCATGCAAACGACGCTCGACCTGAACGGTTGGCGATCGGCACGATAGGAGAGGCGCAGAGGATGAACGTTGACTGAGTTGGCGCTTTCGTTAAATGTGGCCCGGCCTGCGACGGGCAGCGGGATTGAACTTAATCCCGAGCGTGCCGCACTTCACGGATGGGGATCGGGCGTTGCGAACCACGGCCGCGGGTCCACGGGCTTGCCGGCTTTGCGGATCTCGAAGTAAAGCTCGGGACTGTCCGCGCCGCCGCTGTCGCCCGCCGTGCCGATCGCATCGCCCGCCGCGACATGCTCGCCGGCGCCCTTTAGGAGGCGATCGTTGTGACCGTAGAGGCTCAGATAGCCGTTGCCGTGATCGATGATGGCGAGCAGGCCCAGGCCGGAGAGCCAGTCGGCGTAGATGACGCGGCCATCGCTGATCGCGTGCACGGCGGTGCCACGCTCAGTTGCAACGCGCAGGCCATCCCACTTGATGGCGCCCGCGCGGGTGTCGCCAAAACGCGTGACGATGTGGCCGTTCACGGGCCACGCCAGCTTGCCGCGCAGACCTGAAAACGCATCATTGCCGTTAGCCGGGTAGCTCGGCACGACGCGCTGCAAATCGTGCAGCAGTTTTTGCAGTCCCGTCTTCTGGTGCTGCAGGCGATCGAGGCTCGCCACGCGATTGCGCGACTCGGCCTGCAAATTGAGGAGCACCTGGCTGCGCTGCTGCTGCGCCTGCTGCAAATCCGAGAGCTGCGAGTGCCGCTCGGTCTCAAGCTCCTGCAGGCGCGACTCTTCGCCCGAGAGTGACTGGTCGAGACGACCGATCTCGCCGAGCTCGGCGTTGACGCGATCGATTTCGCGCGCGTGCGCGCGCGCAAAATAGCTGTAGTAGACGAACATGCGCCCCGCGCTCGCCGGATCCTGCTGATTGAGGAGCAGCTTCAGCGGCTCCACGGTGTCGATGAGGTAGGCGGCACGCAGCTCATTCGCCAGATCCTGTCGGGCATTGGCGAGGGCAAGCACGTGCCGGTGCTGCTCCTGCGCAAGCACCGCACGGCGCGCGCTGCGCTGTGCATGCTCGCTCTTGACCCGCTCGAGATTATCGCGCGCGCTGCCGACGGCGATTTCAGCCGCACGCAGCTCACGGGTGAGTCGGTCGCGTTCGAGCTGATCGCGATTGACTTGGGTTGCGATCTGATTGATCTGTGTCTTGATGGCTTGCAGCTCAGCCTCGGCTTTCTGGCGGTCCGGCTGCGCGGACGGTGCGCAAGGCGCGCCGTGCGCGAACGCCAGGAGCGCGCAGGAGAGCGCAGCGAGCGCGGGGGCTTTGCCCGGCGCAGCGCGCGGCGTCTGCGCGCGCTCACACGGGACTATTGGCTGCGTGGCATAAAGCGTTTCGGCAGAAACATCTGAGCGCGCCGCACGCGCGTGGCGACGCCTTATAATGCGTTTATGGACCGTCTTCTTGAATATGCGGGGCATCACGCATTCCTCGCCGCCGCAGCCGCCTTCATGGCGCTCGTCATCATCGCCTACGAAACGCGCCTGCGTACGCAGGCGCTCGCGGCCGCATCCCCTCAGGATGTCGTGCGGCTCATGAATCATAATGCACTGCTCCTGGACATCCGCGCGCCCGAGCTCTTCGCCGCCGGCCATCTTGCCGGAGCGCGCCACGTAACGCCGGAGCAGCTCACCAAGGCGGCCGATAGCTTCAAGAAGTACAAGGACAAGCCCATCGTCCTCTATTGTGAGTCCGGAGCGCTCGCCGCCTCGGCGGCGCGCTCCTTCCTGTCGCAGGGCTTTACCCAGGTGTGCAGCCTGCGCGGGGGTGTGGCCGCTTGGCGCAGCGATAACCTGCCCCTCACCAAGGGCTGAAGCACCTTTTCTCGCCGAGCACGCGCATGGCCACGCCCAAAGTGCAGATGTATGCCTCCGACTGGTGCCCGTACTGCAGCCGCGCGCGGCGCCTGCTCAAGTCGAAGGGCGTACAGTTCGAGGAGATCGACGTCGATATGCGCCCCGAGGCGCGCGCGGAGATGGTCAAGCGCTCCGGGCGCGACAGCGTGCCGCAGATCTTCATCGACGATGTGCACATTGGCGGGTGCGATGAACTCATGGCGCGCGAAGCCGCTGGCACGCTCGACCCGCTACTTAGTCCCAGGAACGCATCATGACCACTGACGAAAATCTCGGCGTAGGCGCCGCACCCACGACGCCTCAGCTGGCGCTGCAGAGCATCTATCTCAAGGACTGCTCGTACGAGGCACCCAACGGGCCGCGCGTCGAGGGCACCTGGAATCCGCAGATCAGCTTGGACCTCAACACCACCGTCAACGGCATCTCCCCGGAGCTGCGCGAAGTCGTCCTCACTGTCACGGTATCCGCCAAGCACGAACAGACGACGGTGTTCCTGGTCGAGGTGAAGCAGGCCGGCATCTTCATGATGCGCAACCTCTCGGAAGTGGAACTCGCGCGCGCCTTCGGCAGCATCTGCCCAAGCGTGCTGTTCCCGTATGCACGCGCGGCCGTCTCGCACCTGGTCACCCAGGGCGGCTTTCCGCAGTTTCTGCTGCCGCCCGTGAACTTTGACGCCCTGCAGGCGCAGGGCGAGGCCAACGGAGCGACGGTAAAGAATTGAGCGGCGCGCCCGAGTCCCAGGCCTCGATCGCCGTCCTCGGCGCCGGCTCCTGGGGCACTGCGCTTGCGATTCAGTTCGCCCGCGGCGGCAAACACACGCGGCTCTGGGGTCGCGACGCGCGGCACATGCAGGCGATGGCAAGCGCGCGCTGCAACGAGCGCTACCTGCCCGACGCCCACTTTCCCGAATCCTTACGCGTCATCAGCGATGTCGGCGCGGCACTCGAGGGCGCGCTCGATGTGCTGATCGCCGTGCCAAGCGGCGCATTGCGCAGCGTGCTGCGCGAGATCGCCCCGCGCCTTGCGCCGGGCATGCGCCTCGCGCTCGCCTCCAAGGGATTTGAACTCGCGACGAGCCAACTGCCGCATCAGGTGGCGCACGAGGAGCTGGGCGCCGGACGCTCGATCGCCGTGCTCTCCGGTCCCACCTTCGCGCACGAAGTCGGCGCCGGACTGCCGAGCGCGATGACGGTCGCATCGCCCGATGCGGCGTTTGCAACCGCGCTTGCCCACGACCTTTCCGCCGGAAATTTTCGCGCCTACACCTCACACGACATCATCGGCGTGGAGGTCGGCGGCGCCGTCAAGAATGTCCTTGCGGTGGCGGCGGGCTTCTCCGACGGCTTGAACTTCGGCGCGAACACGCGGGTGGCCCTCATCACGCGGGGGCTCATGGAAATGATGCGTCTTGGCGTCGCCTTGGGCGCCCACCGCGATACCTTCATGGGGCTGGCGGGCTTGGGCGACCTCGTCCTCACCTGCACCGACAATCAGTCACGCAACCGTCGCTTTGGGCTGCTGCTCGCGCAGGGCAAGAGCCCGCAGAGCGCGCTCCAGGCGATCGGCCAGATCGTCGAAGGCTACGTTGCCGCCAAGGCCACGAACGAAGTCGCCCAGCGCCTAGCGGTCGACATGCCGCTTTGCGCGGCGGTTTATCAGGTGCTCTACCAGCAGGCGCCGGCCATCGAAGTGGTCCGCGGGCTCATGAGCCGGCCGATCAAGCCCGAGAGCGAATAGCGCCTCGATCGCGCCGCGCGGTCGGCTCATCGCAAGTGCGTGGCGAGGCAGGAAGCGGATCTGGCAGGCTGGCGCGCATCAGGATTTCATAGAGGTGTCCCATGCGTCGCTCCCTGTCCCTAGCCGCTGCGTTGCTGCTCGCGATCTGCGGGTGCGTAAACGCCGCCGATGAGGCTGCCGATAACGATGCGGACAGCACTTCGCGCGTCAACGGCTCGATTCACGTGCCCGATGGTGCGCAACGCAGCGATTTGTCGACCGTCAATGGCTCGATCCACATCGGCAATGCGGCGACCGTGGCAGCCGCTCACACGGTGAACGGTACGATCACCCTCGGGGCGCGCAGCACGGCCGCCTCGCTCCGCACGGTCAATGGCTCGATCACAGTTGATCGGGGCGCACATGTCAGCGCCACGGTTACGAGCGTCAACGGCGCGCTCACGCTGCATGATGCTGCGCGGGTCGCAGGCGGCGTTGCCAACGTCAACGGCGTGATCGAGCTCACGGCCGCGCAGGTGGGCGGCGGCCTTGAGACCGTGAACGGTGATGTCACCTTGAGCGGAGGGTCGCATGTGGACGGAGGGCTACTCGTGAAGAGGCCCTCGGGAGCTCACAACTTCGAAAATCATATACCGCGCATTGTGATTGGGCCGGGCACGACGGTGGCGGGCAACCTCAACTTCGAGCGCGAGGTGAAGTTGTACGTCAGCGATCGCGCGACGATTGGTGCGGTGTCGGGCGCGACCGCCATTCGCTTCTCCGGTGAGAGCCCGCCGCTTGATCTTTAGCGCGCCAGGCCGGCCGCAGCGCTCAACTGGAGTGAGCTTCCGGCAAAGCCGTTCTGGCGCCAGGCTTCGTAGGCGACGAGCGCTACGGCATTGGCGAGATTCAAGCTGCGATTGCCGGCGCGCATTGGGATGGAAAGCCGCCGCTCCAGCGCAATACCATCGAGCACCTCGGCCGGCAGCCCGCGTGTCTCGCAGCCAAAGAGCAAAGCATCCCCCGAGCAAAACTGCGCCTCGCTGTAGCAACGTGTGGCGCCCGTTTCGATGCTGAATACGCGCTCGTTCGGCAGGCTCGCCAGACAGGCGGGGAGATTTTCGTGCACCTGCACCGCGGCGAGCTCGGCATAGTCGAGCCCGGCGCGGCGCACGCGCCGGTGCTGCAGATCGAAGCTGCAAGGGCGCACGAGATGCAAGGTGCAGCCCGTGTTGGCGCATAACCGGATGATGTTGCCGGTGTTGGGCGGAATTTCCGGATTCAGCAGGACAATGTGAAACACGCGTGGCAATCGTGTCGTGCGGCGGATTCGGCGATAATGAGCGTATGAACGCCGCGCGCGACGAAGTCAAGAACCCGCTCGCCAGCCGCTTCTGCGGTCTTGCCTTCTCCTCGCCGATCGTGCTGCTCTCGGGGTGCGTCGGCTTTGGCGAGGAGTACACACGCGTCGCGGGCTTCTCCAACGCCGATGCGGGTGCGGTGGTGTTGAAGGGCACGACGCTGCATGCGCGCCTCGGCAACTCCCCGCACCGCGTATTTGAAACCCCCGCCGGCATGTTGAATGCGATCGGCCTGCAGAACCCGGGCGTTGCGCATGTCATCACTCACGTGCTGCCGGATCTGGATTTCACCGAGACGCGCTTCATCGCCAATGTCTGCGGCTCAACCATTGAAGAGTACGTCGAGGTGACGCGGCGCTTTGATCAATCGCCGATCGATGCGATCGAGATCAACATCTCCTGCCCGAATGTTAAGGAGGGGGGAGTTGCCTTCGGCAACTACCCCGACAGCTCCGCGCGGGTAGTCGCGGCATGCCGCGCGGCAACCCGCAAGCCGATCATCACGAAGCTCTCGCCCAATCAGACCGACATTCGCGAGAATGCGCGCCGCTGCATCGAGGCGGGCGCGGATGCGCTCGCGGTCATCAACACGATCATGGGGATGGCGATCGATGTGCAAACGCGCCGCCCGGTGATCGGCAACGTGCAGGGGGGGCTTTCGGGCCCGGCGATCAAGCCGATCGCGCTCTTAAAGGTCCATCAGGTGTACGAGATTGCCCGTCAGCACCGCGTGCCCATCATCGGCCAGGGCGGCATCACGAGCGTGACGGATGCGCTCGAATTCATCATCGCCGGCGCCAGCGCCATCGGCATCGGCACATCACTCTTCTACGACCCGCTGGTGTGCAAGAAGATCAATGCGGGAATCATTGCGTATCTGCATGCGCACCGCATCGCGGCGGTGAGTGAGCTCGTTGGCACGCTGCGCACGGGCGCGGATATCGAGGATTGCGCCGTATCGGGCTAGTGCGCGCCGCCGTGCTTCGCTGCACCACGAACCTTAATTGAAACTTAATGCCAACCTTGAGCCTCCGGCGTATGGTTCGCGCACGGGAAAGGGAGCATCGCGCCGCGGGCCGGTCGCCTGAGAGCCGCTGCGGCGCGCTCACCAAACCCCATCATCCAACACCTCACTAAGCAAGAAACCGGGGAAACGACATGAATACGATGCTGGTCAGAGTACTGGCGAGCGTGTGCCTGGCGGGCGCGCTCGGCCTTACGACAACGCCTGCGAGCGCGCAGTCGGACGCCGTCAAAGAGAAGCCGCGCATCTACACCTACGTATCCAACTGGGTGCTGCCGCGCGGGAAATGGGCGGACATGGAGAAGAACAATGCGTCCTCGCAGAAAGTCATCGATGCCGCGATCGCCAACGGCACGATCTTCGCAGCCGGCAATGGCGAGGCCTTGATTCATACGGAGCATGGCGCGACGCACTGGGGCTGGTGGTGTGCGACCTCCATAGCCGGGGTGCTGAATGTTCTCGATGAGTTCTACAAGAACGGCTCGGCCACCAATGCAACCTTCGCGAGCGCCACGGCGCACTGGGACAACCTCTATGTCAGCCGCTTCTACAACTACAAGAGCGGTCCTTTAAAGAATGGCTACGACCATGCGTCGTACTACAAATTGAAGGCCGATGCGCCCAGTGACGCGGTCGCGACGCTGAGCAAAGCACTCTTCGTGCCGTTTTTCGACAAGCTCATGGATGAGGGCGCGGTCACGGCGTACCAGATCGCTGAAGAGTCCATTCACACGCAGGATCCCAACGGGTTCTTCATCTTCTACCTGACGCCCGATGCGGCGGGCCTTGACAAGGTGAATGCGGCGCTCCGAGCGCAGTTCGCGAAAGATCCTCTGGGCGGCCCGGCGTTCTCTTCGATGGTCGACTACACACCGCACCGCGATGACCTTGCGCGGAGTAGCGCGATTTTCAAATAGCAAAATTTGAGTAGCTCGCGCAGGCGGCGGCTAAAGGCGCCCTGACGAAAATTCGGCCCCGGCGGCATGCGTCGTCGGGGCCGTGTTTTTTAAAGAGCGCTTCCTTTAAGAGACCGGGCCCGAATCGGTGTGACTCGGCAGCGCATCCTCAGTCTTGAACCACTCGATGCGCGAGCCGGCGTAAATGTGCCGGCGCGGCGGAAACCTCTCCGGATGATCGAACGAGGCGGTATTGACGCTCACCTCGTTGGGCGACTTCGTGCTCAAGAAGACGAGGTAACTGCCGCACTTGCTGCAAAACTGCCGCTTGGCGTGCGCCGATGAGGCGTAGCCATCGGGCTTGCCTTCCGTCCAGGCGAAATTCGTCGACGGAAAGGTCGCCCAGGCAACGACCGGCGCGCCGGAGTTCTTCTGGCACATGCGACAGTGGCAGTAACCGGCATCGAGCGCCGGCGCCGTCACGAGAAAGCGCAGCGCGCCGCACAGGCAGCCGCCCTCCTGATGATTGGTCGAACGAGGCATAAGAGTGTTCCTCCTACTTGGCCGGCTTCAGCGTATGCAGCGAGTGCGTTGCGAAAGCGATTTCCACACCGAGCGCGGTGAAGCGCTCGAGGATGGCGATGTTGATGGATTGCTGCAGCTGGGCGTATGTCTTGTAGTCCGAGACTGTGACGTAATAGACGCTCTCAAACTGCAGCGACCAATCGCCGAAAGCAAGAAAATTACAGCGGTCGAAGCGCGTCTGCGGCTGTGACTCGATGACTTCGCGCACCGCCGGCGGGATCGAGCGCAACTTCTCGGGCGGGGTGTCATAGGTGACGTTCAAGCGAAACGCGGAGCGGCGCTCGCGCATACGCCCGTAGTTGCGCACACGAGCCTTGAGCACATCCGCGTTGGCCAGGATGATCTGCTCGCCGGAG
>Ga0302326_10020633_pt1 | contig 13550 bp, 9 predicted proteins | sample Palsa_T0_3_FD_202264 | JGI IMG/M metagenome (GOLD analysis project Ga0302326, IMG submission 202264) | Peat permafrost microbial communities from Stordalen Mire near Abisko, Sweden - Palsa_T0_3 | ecosystem: Environmental > Terrestrial > Soil > Palsa > Peat permafrost | place: Sweden: Abisko... | reverse complement strand
GCCCTGGTCATAGCGCGGCTCATGGGGTAAACCTCACGCCCGTGGTCACCAGGTGCGTCCGGAATCCTTGATACAGAAGGAACGCTTCGCCATATCCGTAGTACTGCCATTCGCTGAACCAGTTCAAGTGCTTGCCAAGCGGCACCCAGAGCTTGGCGGTCGGCTGAAAATAGCTGGTCGGCTGGCTGCCGGAAGAGATAAAGAACGAGCCGCCGGCGGCCAGCTTCGGTGCAAAACGCTTGCCATGCGGCCACGCAAGATCAAACAGCGCCGAGCCTGTATGGGCGTTGTCGCGATAAGTGGAAAGTTGCGGCGTCAGAGTCTCCGGCTCGAGATAACTGATGTTGGACTTCAGATCGGAGTGCGAGTAGGTGCCTTGGATGTCGAAAATCTTGCCGTGCGGCGACCAGTAAAACGAGAGCGACTCCTGAGAGGCGGAATAATCGTACTTGGTTCCCGCCAGCGGATTTTGATTGTTCAGCAGCGTGAAATCGGCCGAGATGCTCAGCTGCTGCAGCGGTTGATAGTGCACCTGCGCGCGCACCTTCTGGTAGTCATAAAGGCTGGTGCGAAAGTAAACACCGCTGCTCGCTCCGCCTTCGAATTCGCCCGTAACCGAGATTTTCTGGCTGGGCCGGAAGGTCGCCGCGCCCATTCCTATATTTTGCCGCAGCTGCTCCTGAGCAGAACTCGCGAGACCCTCGGGAGGCAGGGAAGCGTAGCTGGCGTCGCCCCAAACATAGCGATAGCCGCCGCGCAGCGTGAGCTTGGACGTGGCGTCGTAAAAGATGTCGATCGCCTCCTGGCTGTAGTTGGACGCGAGCGTGGTGGCGAGCAACGTACTGAGCGGAATCGCGGCGTAAGGATTCAACAGCGTCTCGGTGCCAGCCGACGAGCCGGCGTCATGCAGCCGGTCGGTAAGCCAGGATTCGACGATGCGCATGTGCTTGAGGGGCCGGATCTCGGCGCCAAAGCTGCCCGAAGTGTGCGGCTGCTGGGACGAGGCGGTGATCAAATCCTGTTCGCTGGTGTAAAACAGCACCTGGCTTTGCAGATAAAGATTGCCGGCGTCGGTCTGCTGGTAATTCACGTGGCTGGAGGGCTGGCTAAAGAGAAATTGTCCGTAAATATCCAGCCAAGTGGTGGGATTCGCCGTCAGCAGAGCTTTCGTGTATGTGCTGGATCCGCCAATGCCATAAGCCGCCAGCAAGTTGGTCAGATCCAACGTCTGTCCCAGGATCGGCGCCGAGACATTGCCGTAGTTCGTCGAACCTTGCGGGTTCTGATACAGGCTCTGGTTGCTCCTGAAAGTGGTGCCGCCCTCTTCGAGCGTGACGTGGAACCGGGGCTTTTCGAAACGGATGCCGGCGCGATAGAGCTCGGTGGAATCGCTGAGCGTGTTGGGAACCGGATAATCGTTGCCGTCGCTGACAAAAACCGTCGCGCCGGTGCCGCCGTTCGAGTCGTGATCCCATCCGAAGTAAGGAGTCCACCAATGGCCGGGCCGAATGTCGAGCGAAAGCGCCGCGATCTTGCGCCGCGTATCGAAGGACTGTTCGTCCAAGACCACGCCGGTGGAGAGCAGCGGGTCGGCGTAGGAGGGCAAGAAATTGAAGTAGGCGAAGTCGCGATAGTCGGCGTTGAAATCATACACGCCCGACTTCTTGGCCTCGACGTGCACCGACGACGACGGTTCGTCGCCCCAGCTATCGGCGCGCACCTGAATCGTATCGAACCATTTGTGTTTGGGATCGGTCAGCGTGAAGTCGGCTCCGAGAAACTTAGGGCCCGAGCCGAGGTTGATGATGCTGCGATAGGTGTCGAAGCTTCCGCCCACGCCGGCGCCCCAACGGTAGCCCAAGTCGATCCAACCGGTGAGCACCGGTTCGGTTGAGGGAACGGGCGAAGGAGCGTCGGTGGTTGTGGTCGCCGGCGGGACCGCGGGCGGCGTAGCCGGCTGCTGTGCCAAAACCGGCAACGCTACCAAGATGGCTAAGAGCGCCTTCATTTGAGCAGGTTCCGATCCACATGGCTGCCATGAATTTTCTGGTGGCACACGGTGCAGTTCTGAAACAGCGGCAAGTTCAAATCATGAAACGAAGGCGGCACTACTCCGGCAACTTTCGACGGCACCGAGGGGAGATTGGCGTGACACTCCAGGCAGACAAATCGGACATTGGCGCGCGTCAGCATTCTTGCATTGGCTGAGCCGTGCGGCTCGTGACACGCCTGGCAGCCTTCAAAGCGCACGGGCGCATGCTCGAACGTGAACGGACCGCGCTTGTCACCGTGGCATTTGAAGCAACCAGGCTCGTTGCCCGCGAAGCTCTGCTGCATAACAGGACGGATGCTGCCGTGCGGATTGTGGCAGTCCACGCAGGTCATGTCGCCTTCGGGAAGCTTGTGATGAAACGGCCGCTGGAATTGGGCCCATTCGTTCAAGTGACAACTTGCGCACAGCTTATTGGTGGCCTCGGTCTTGCGCGCCACCAGCGGCTCGCTCCCATGCACCTTATGGCAGGCCGTGCATGAAACCTGGTTGTGGGCGTGGCTGCTTTCGAGCCGGCCGATCTGCGTCGGCTGGTTCAGATGACAGGTGAGACAGATTTTATCGGCTGCCGCGGCCGCCAGGTTCGCGGGGTCGCGAATTAACGTCGGATCTCCCGATTCGGCGTGCTTCTGGCCGGGGCCGTGGCAGGACTCGCAGGCGCGCCCCTGCCATCCGCGCTTTGCATCCACGTCCACCGGGTGGTGCGGACTCTTCGCAAACGCCTTGTAAATATCTTCATGACAGGCCATGCAGGTTTCCGAACCCACGTAGCCCGGCGGGAGCGTTGGCGCGGCTGGCTGTGCAAGCGCCGCCGCCGCGATCGTCAAACTAAGCACGACTACGTGCCAGCGCATTTATGGAGTATGTTCCGCGTCAACCGCGAACTGGGCGCCGGCCGAATGGCACACGGCACAGCTCTCACCCAACGCGTCCGTATTCGCCAGGAAGTGAGAAGCCTCATCCTTGGAAACATGACATCCGCTGCAGGCCGAAGAAATGGGCCCCACCGGATTGATCCAACCCCGGGGATCGACCACCTGATTCAGGTTGCCCATCAAAGGAAGATCGTTTTGCTCCGTGCTATTGACGTGGCACATCGCACAGTTTTGCATGTAGGTGGCGTCTCCCGCGGGGCTCATCACCGGGAAGAGCACGCTTGAGAAGTTGTTGATGCTTCCGCCGTAGCCCACCACGATATAGGGGTTCTTGGGGCTGTCGGCCGCGGCATTGACGCCGTCGTGAATGCGATGCACCAGTAGATTAAAATTGATGCCCTGCGGCGGCTGGGTTCTATATGACGCGATCACGGCGCTGGGGCGTTGGCTGGCGTCCGTGTTCGACGGATTGTGGCACATCACGCAGTACTCAGTCTGATTGCGCAGATTGCCGTGCAGGGAGAGCGCGACGTGGCAGTTATTACAGTTGCTGAGCTCGACCACCGTGCGGCGTGGCGCTACCGGTGAGCCATCCACCGAAAAGTTGACCAACGGGTTCTTTGCGCCCACCGAGACGACCTGCTGGTCGGTTGTGCCCGCCAACACCGTCTGACTTACAAGGGCTTCCCCGGCCATGGTGTACGTTCCGGTGGCGGACGCCGGAATGGCATGCGTGAAGGTGTAGGTGCAAGCGCCGCTGGAATTACAGGCCGCTGCCGCAACGCTCTCCGTCACGTAGCCCGGAGTGCTGGCAGTATCGCTTCCGAAACTGGTGTAGCCGTAGTCGGTGGTGGGACCGGCCATGGTAAATTCAATGACCTCGGGCTGCGACAAAGGGATGTTGTTGCCTTTGTCGTCCTGCAGAGTGAAGTTGACCGTGGGCGTTTTCCCCGCGGAAGTATTGGTCACGCTGGTAATGGTCAGATTGACGCCGGGCAGCAGCGTATCCGGATTCTGCGGGTAAGTGGCGGCAGTATCGGTGGGCACCACGTGCGCGCCCAGGATAGACGCATCGAAGGGCTGCTGACCCTGCGGAATATGGCATTGCGAGCACTGGCTGTCGTTCTCCTGGGGTCCGCCGGGGTGATTCATTTCCGGACCATTAGAAAATCCGGTGGCGAAATTGATGTCGTCGTGGCAGGCCCCGCAGGCGGCCCGAGAGGGCGTGCTCAAGAAGGCAGTGGCTTGCTTCGCGCCGGTGGTTTGGCTGTGGCAAACTTCGCAACGGCGGGGATCGGCTGGATCGATCACCGTGGAAAAGTCACTGATCATATTCATGTAGCCGGCAACCTGGAAAGGTACGCCGGGCGTGGTCTTGGCGCCAATCACGCTGGGCAACTGCGAGCCCATGTGGATCTTGTGAAAGAAGACCTTGGCGTCCAACGAGTTTCCAGTGACCGGATCGGCGTTTTGCGGCTGGTGGCAGAGGACGCACATCTGCATGCCGTGGGCATAACCGCCGTGGAATGCGAGCTGGTAGTGGCAAGTGTTGCAGCTTTGAGTTTCGATGACATCGCGCGTGACGGTAACCGCCGAGCCATTGGGGACGAAGTTGAAGGTGTCGCCGGCGTAGCTGATGCCCTGGTCGAAAGGCGTGAGATCGCGGTTGCCATCGACCGCGACCGTCGTGGTCACGGTGGGGTCGAATCCCGCGGGGGCCTGCTCGCTGAAACTGTATTTGTATTGGCCCGGGGCTATCTGCGTAGCCGGGCTCCCCAATTCGAAATCCGGGCGGGTGATGGTGCCGAGCGCCTTGCCGGTCGCCTGCGAAGTCGTGTAGGCCACATATTGTGCTTGGCCTTTCGGAATGTAGGCGGCCACGTATGCCAGCGAAATGACTCCCGGCGTGGTGGCGCCGGTGGCGTCCAGAGGCAAGCCGTTGGGATCAGTCAACGTATAGGTAACGGTGATCGTTCCATTGGCAGCGATGGCGGCCGAGTTGATAGTGATCACCAAGCCGGGAGTCACAAAATCAACCGAATTGGACTTGTAGCGCGCGGCGCGCGCCGGCTTCTTGGTCTGGCCTGTCAGACAGAAGGCGATGAGTGCCGCAAATGCCACCACACGGAACGCGAGCGAGAGCCGTTTCATGAGAGTCCTCGTCGGCACACGCTGGTGCCTCTAGCGCCTCTTAGCAACGCAGGAGCGGCGTAATGTAATGTAACTTAACACGCAGTCCCCCGCGCCGCTGTTCAAAAGTGCTCACTTTCACGCTGAGATGGGCCCAGGAACGGTTATGAAGCCCACAGTCGGCGCGTTTCGTTATGGTATGGTGTCGTTGACCGCTCATCATTTGCATCAGTGCAGTGGATCAGTGCAGTGGATCAGTGCAGGTACTTCACAAGCTCATCAGATTCGCGCGAACCCCCCCCCGCAAACAATTGCAGACCGCCCGTGCGGCAGTCCGCTACCAGCTGTTTAAATGGGGTTGGAGAGTCCCGCATTTGGGGAAGGACCGCACAGCTTATGTTATTGGACTCTTTGGCACCGGACGTTGGTATGTCAGTGCGCTATTGGTGCACAATATTGGAGAGCGGGGGAGGTACTTTAAGGATACGATCCGCATCCATCGACGCCCGACGTCCATGATCTACAGTGGCCATGCCACGGTTAGTCACGATTCCCGGCTTCAGTATCCGCCGGTCATCACGAGCCGTATATTGGAATCGGTCAAATTGGGATTCGCCGATCTGATTTTTATCTATCGTCATCCCCTCGATTCGCTGCTGACAAATTGGGTTTGGTGGCGGACCTACATTCGCGAAAACAGGATAATCACTGGTATTTCGCAGATTTATGATACCACGGACGATTTATGCGCCGATTTAGAAGAGCATTTTCTCGACTTCAAGACCTTTGCCCAGGGCGACCTGGATTTTTTCAAGAGCGCGCCAGGCCCCCGTTTTCTGTCCTTCCCCGAATTTGTCGAGGAAACCGAGCTTCATCTCCAATCAGCCACGCTCGCACTGCGTCTTGAAGACTTCATGATCGATCCGCTCAAGGAGTTTTCCAAGATCGTCGAAGTCATGTCGGTCGATCTTGATTTAGCCCGATTGGTTGTACCCCCTCCTAGAACCAAGCCTTATGGCTATTTGGCTGTTCGAGACAAGGTTCCTCGATTCAGAGAATTTATCAATGAGATGGATACAGAGACAAAGAGACGAATTGAGAAAATCGGCTATGATGTGGGGGCGTCATGATCAGAATTGCCGATCTTCTGGAGCGCGATTTTTCCAGACCTATCGAAGAGGCCGTCAAAATCGACAACAATGATCCAGATACAGTCTTCGCGGAGCTAACCGAATACATCGCGACGGATGCTCTCAAGGCCGAATACGAAAGCCTGTTCTCCGCGCTCGCGGCGGGTGCAAAATCCCCTGAAGAAGGCGTTGGAGTCTGGGTTTCAGGCGCCCCCGGCTCAGGCAAATCTTCTTTCGGGAAAATCCTCGGTTACGTTCTGGCCAACCGCGAGGTACTTGGCGCGGGCGCAAGTTCCCTTTTCCTGAAGCAAGTGGAATCCGAGCGGGTTCGCGAGTACGTCGAATTCCTCAATCGAGCAGTTCCATGCCAGAGCTTCATGTTCGACGTCAAGAGGGAACTGACGGCGCTAGCCAACGCAAAGCAGATCGCCGCGGCCATGTACCGGGTCGCGCTGCGCGATCTGGACTATGCCGAAGACTTCGATATCTCAGCGCTTGAGATCGATCTTGAAAAAGCGGGCACGCTCGCGGCGTTTCAGGATCTTTGCCGCGGGGAATACCAGGAAGATTGGCGAGAGGTCCGCAAAGGCGGTCAGAATTTGGAGCGCTCCAGCGCGTTGCTTCACCGGCTCGATCCCCGGACTTACGCCTCGACGGACACGTGGCTGGATATGCTCAAGGGCCGGCCTCCCAGGAACTTCAGCGTCAAGGATTTGGTTGAAAAACTGTTCGATCTGTGCGAGGTTGGCTGTCACGGCAAGACCTTCGCTTTCATATTGGACGAAGCAGGCGAATACGTCGGGCTGGGCGCCGATCGCCTGGAAAATCTATGCTCCGTCGTCGAGCAGTTTGGCGAGCAAGGCCTGGCACGGCTGAAGGCCGGGAAGATCCCGGGCCCCGGGTGGTTCATCGTTACGGCCCGGGAAAAGCTGGAAGACATCCACCACTTCCTCGTGGCCGGCGGCATCGTCCCGCCTAACCTGCAGGACCGTTTCCCGCTCCGGATCGACCTTTCTTCGGTCGACATCCGCGAAGTCGCCGTCCGGCGTATGCTACGCAAGAAGCAGAGCCAAGAGGCGATCCTCAGGGAGCTGTTCCGGGACCGCGGTGCGTCGCTGATTCAGAATGTCAAGCTGGAGCGGTGCTCCCGCCGCACGGAGTTCGACGAAGATCAGTTTGTCGAGTTTTATCCTTATCTTCCGCATTTGATCGACCTGTCCATTGACATCCTAGCCGGCATCCGGCTACATCCCAAAGCGCCGAAAGACCTCGGGGGCAGCATCATTACGCAAGCTTCTGAAATGCTCGTGTCGGACCGGACCCGGCTCGCCGATCAGCCGGTCGGCGCCCTGGTGAGCATCGACAAGGTCTATGAACTGGTGGAAAGAAATATTCCGCCGAAGAAGCACAAGGACATACTTGACCTTCACCGGCGCTTCGAAGAAGGCACGGACTTCCCTGGAATGGCAGCGCGAGTAGCGAAGGCGATCTGCCTCATGGAGTTCGCCAAAACAGACTTGCCGCGCACGACGAAGAACATCGCCGCACTGCTGGTCCAACGGATAACGGAAGCCCCGCCCATGCTCGCGGTTGCCGCGATCCTCGATCATATGAAAGAGGCGCATTTTGTCCGCTGGACCGAAGAAGGCTGGAAGCTCTATGACTTCGATGAACTGCGCCACCGAACGGCCGCCCTGGAACAACTCGGAAACGCCGTAGGGGCCGTTAATCCCCGGAGTCCCGGATGGCACAATGACCTGATCCAACTTGGTAAGAAGTTGCTCGCTCGCATGCTGACTTGGTATACCCGGCCCATGCACGAATTCAATGCCTCCGTGAGCCGATCGCTGGAAGATATCGTGTGGACGCTGGACCACCTTTCCACGAACATGGCTGGCCTTGATCGCCTTTCCGCGAACATGGATGCGCTGGACCGGCTTGCCACGGACCTGGTTGCACTTGAAGGGCGGCTGGCGCAGTCGGAGAACAGGAGCGCCGCCCGCGAGAATTCTCGGCCCTGCATCGATACGAATCCGCGAAACGACAGGACAGCGTATATTATTGGATTGTTCGGCACTGGACGTTGGTATATCAATGATTTATTGCGCTACAACATTGGAGAAAGGGCGAAATCTTTTAGGGATACACTCCGCATCCATCCAGGTCCGACTTCTATGATCTACAGCGGCCATGCCACGGTTAAGCATGCTTCTCGCCTTCAGTATCCGCCCGTCATAACAAGCCGCATATTGGAATCGGTCAAATTGGGATTCGCCGATTTGATTTTCATCTATCGTCATCCCCTGGATTCCCTGCTGACAAATTGGGTTTGGTGGCGGACATACATTCGCGAAAACAGGATAATCACCGGCATTTCACAGGTCTATGAGACTACGGACGATCTATGTGCCGATTTAGAGGAGAATTTCTTTGACTTCAAGACTTTTGCCGAAGGCGACCCTGATTTTTTCTCGGGCGCGCCGGGACCGCCATTCTTGTCTTTCTCGGAATTTGTCGAGGAAACCGAGCTTCATCTCCAATCCGCCACGCTCGCGCTGCGCCTCGAAGACTTCATGATCGATCCGTTCAAGGAGTTTTCTAAGATCATTAGAGTCATGTCGGTCGATGTCGATTTGACCCCATCGCGTGTAGACCCTCCGAGAACCAAGCCTTACGGCTATTTGGCGGTCCAAGAGAAAGTCCCGCGATTCAAAAACTTTATCAATGAGCTGGACGCGGAGACAAAAAGACGGATTGAGAAAATCGGGTATCACTTGATCTGATGACTCCGGCCCGGCCTATGCTCGCCGCGCCGCCCACGCACGAGTCACATAGGTTGTCTCGATGGCCGTCAGGCCCGCGATCCGCTGCTCCGCTAAATCCAGGAACTTTCCGAAAAGTTCAGGACCCAACTGCACCTGCAGATCGTTCACCGAGCGCCACGCGCCGATATACTGGGCGGGCGTTTGGCGCAGGGAATGCCGGCCTTCGAGGTACAGCACCTGGGTGAATTGCGGCTTGGCGCTCAACATGTCGGTGAGACGCTCGGTGATGCCTGAGCGGCCGGACGATACGCGCCGGACATCAGGCTTAAGTCTGGTGATCTGCGCCTCGATTTCCACCAGCAGCGGGTTCGCTTCGATGAAGCGCGGATTCCACAAGGCAACGAAGACGCCGCCCGGCCGCAGGATGCGGTGGAACTCATCGCACGCTTTGTCGAAATCGGCCCAATGGAATGACGAGGCCATGCTGACAAGATCGGCTGAGCAGTCCGGCAATCCGGTGGCTTCAGCCGAACCCTTGCGCCAGACAATGTCCGTGCCGCGCGAGGTCTCGATGCCTTGCCCGCGCATGTCGTCATTGGGTTCGACGGCGACGATGGAATTGAGGCCGCGGTCCGCGAGCGTGCGTGTCCAAATGCCGGTACCGGCGCCGATGTCGGCGGCATCGATTGTGGCCACGTCGCGTCCGACATAGTTCAAGATCGCGGTCGCCACCTGCGGTGCATAGCCTGGCCGGAACTTGGCGTAGTCGCCGGCAAGCCCCGTAAAATCTCCATGTTTCATCATGACTGACAATCATCCCACGTCACTTGGTTGTGACGCGGCGCCCGATGATCATCTTCACCAGCAAATGATCCGTACCTCCGGTCAAGCCAACCCCGACGCCGAAGTTGAACTCCCATTTCGGGCTCACGTTCAGATCGGTCACGGCAAAAATCTGCTGCTGCTGTTGTTGCAGCGGATCGAAGCCCGTGATGGGACCAAGCGCCCCGTAATATTCAAACCCGGCGTTGACGGCCTTGGTAATGTCATAGCCAACTTTTACGTTAGGAGAGAATGTGACTCCCCGCGGAACCGACGGCCCGTGGAACGAACGGTCGATGGTCGGGTTGAAACACAGATACAGCCTGCCGATGGTCTTGTCCACGATCGGGCGGATCTCGATGGTCCACGTGTCCGGGGAATACACCGCCCGCTGATAGCCAAATTCAACAGACAGACTGACGCCGACGGGCCAATTCCACGATTTCGGAACGGCGACTCGCGGCCGGATATGGTCGCCTACCCATTGCCAGCCGACCCTCGTATCGGCGCTGGTGAAGACGTAGAAGCCCAGCTCGAACCAATCGTTGAAGCCATGCGTAATTTCGAGCGTTTCGTGCAACTGGTGCTCGGTGGGATACATGCCGTCGACGATTGTCTTGCTGCCTTCGAAGGTGAAGTTGCTGTGAAGTTCGAACATGGTGGCGCCGGGATCAACCAGGTCGGAGCCGTAGACCTGTATCTCGTAACTGCCCTGAGCGTGGAGGAGCCCGAATGGAACCGACGCCATGGCCGTCAGCAGCAGCATCCGTCTCATCATTGGATCAAGTACACATTATTTCACCTGGTCATGGCGATCGGTGTGCGACTTGAGACTGCGGGTTCTCGGCAAAGTCCGGCCAACAGGAGAACCCGAGCGTAGGAGTACGCTCGGCCGCGGGTCGGGTACACGCGGCTTCGAGCCGCTTTTTGCCTATCTCTTGCCCAGAATCACGAGCCGCTCCGATGCAGTAGCCGATTGGCTGCGTGTGCGCTACTGCTCACGCGGCGCTGTCTCGCCCGGTTTTGCGAAAACGCGGCCGAAAAGCCGCGTGTACCAGGTCGCACGCCGGACGGCTACTGCTTCCCGAAGGGGTCTTCAAGCGAAGGGCTCTGCGGAGTGAATAACTCGGCGCCGTTTTCGAGGATGTGCATATCGTCTTCCAGGCGGATGCCAAATTCACCGGGAATGTAGATGCCGGGTTCATCGCTAAACGTCATATCAGCGGCGAGCGCGATGCCACGGCCACCCTCCTGCAGAGTGTTGACGGCCGTCAAGTACGGCCACTCGTGCCCATCGAGTCCGATGCCATGGCCTACTCGGTGAGTGAAGTACTTGTATCCCGGGCCATATCCGGCGTCGCTGATGATCTTGCGGGCGGCCGCGTCCACGGTCTCGCACGCCACGCCCGGACGCGCTGCCGCAAGCGCCGCGCTCTGCGCCTGATGCACGATATCGAAGACGCGCTTCATCTTGTCGGTCGGCTTGCCGAGGACGAAGGTGCGGGTGATATCGGATTGGTAGCCTTCCACCGAGCAGCCGTCATCGATCATCATAATGGTGTTCTCGCGAATCACCTGCGGCCGGCGCGATCCATGCGGAAGCGCGGAGCCCTCGCCCACGAACACGCTAGCTTCGCCTCTAAATCCCAACTTCTCGTACGCCGCGGCAATCAACCCGCCGAACTCCGGCTGGGTCATGCCGTCGCGCATCGATTTCCAGGCGGCTTCATAGGCCTGGAGTGTCACGCTGTTGGCCAGCCGCATCAAGGCGATTTCATTGGCGCTTTTGATCATGCGGCAGCCAGCCGTGACGGGAGTCGCGCTGAGAATCGTGGCTCCCGGCAGTGCTTGGCCGATGCCGCTTGCGAAGACGAACGGATTGCGCTCCTCCATGCCGATGCGCGCCGTCGCCAGTCCGCGCTCCTTCATGGCCATCGCGACCACGGTATAAGGGCTCACGTCCTCTTCCCAGGTGAAGATGTGCGCCGATGGGCCGAAGGGGCCGTCGCTGATCAACTCCAATGCCCTGCCCTTCTCGAACGCGGGCGTGACGAAAAACGGTTCCCCTTGCGCCGGCAGAATCATCACCAGCAATCGTTCGCTGACGCCCCATCGGACGCCGCTGAAATAGAAGAGCGAGGTTCCCCCGCCCAGCACGATTGCGCCGAGGTGATTCTGGCGCATCAGCCGTTGGGCACGCTCCACGCGAACCAGTCGTTCGTCGTTAGGGATCGGCCGGGCTTCAGCGCGCCGGTTTTTCAGCGCGGCGATCGCGGGCGTGTCCGCGAAGGCGAACGCGGGTCCGGCGGCGGCCAAACAAGCCGTACGCATTAGACCACGACGGGTGAGCATCGTGGTCTATCGTAGCATTCGCGACCGCCGACTTTCGCTCGCCTTAAGGTACGCGCGGCTTCAGAGTCTGCGTGAAAACTACCCATTGCGTCCATATATCACGGATCGCTGAAGTCCTGACTACCATAGCGTGTGGTCGCACGAGGGCGATTTCGAGTTTTCACACTGACTCTTCAGCCGCGTTTTTGTATCCCGGTACACGCGGCTTCAAAAAGCCACGTTTTCGCCAAATCGGGGTCACACTTTTCGCCCCGTGGGCGATCAGGATCTCGCTGCGGCGGTCAGAAAGCCGGACCATGCGGCAGCGTGCAAGACTGGCCCTCGTCGAACGCCGGGAAAAACGCGGCTCGAAGCCGCGTGTACCGTCCCGCAGCTCGCCGCCGGTCTTAGCGTCTTCCCTCGGCTACGTGCCCTCGCCCGTCGCGCATTTCATTTCCTTTAAAGTGATCTATCTTGTCGAGATGCCTGGCGGGATCAGGTTTCTCGCCAGCCTGCGGCATTGGGCCTTTGTACCCATGGTCCGGATGGAAACGGTTATCTACGTGGCCCCGAAAGTTGGCGGCGCCATGAAACCACGGGCCAGCGCCGATGAAGACCCCGCCTACAAACCATTCCGGGCCGTAGTAGCCGTAGGGAGCACAGGCGTACGGGGGCACATCATAGTAGCCGTAAGGGCACACCGGGGCTGGTCCAACTTCGACGGCGACCTGCGCCTCCATTTTGGGAGCCGTCACCGTGAAAGCGATCACCGACAAGAAGATTCCGGCAACAGCAGCTAGTGCAAGATATTTGAGTCTGTTCATACATTGTCCTTTACATTTGGGGTGCGCCATCGCACGCCCTCTGAAAGTTAGACTCAACAGATGAACCGCCGTTTCATGCGCGCAACGGGCAAGCGCCGCGCGGGGATTCTAAACAGGCGAGCTGGTTGACGCGCGATTGCGACTGCCTTTCTCCTGCTTGGGTGGCGTCTGCTGGCCGCCGGGGAGAGTTGGGTCCGGCAGTTTAGCTACGGCTAATTTGACAAGGCTGAGAGGACCGGTTGTGTCTGGCAGAGCGGGAGGCTTGAGCTGTCTCTCGCGGAAGCGAAAGGCCGACGTTAAGTTTCCAAAAGTGCGCCGGCGCCAGTCGCTGATATTAGGCTCGCGGACACCGGTGAAAGCCTCCAGAAACTGAAGCACGGAGGTGTGATCGAATGGCTCGCTCGATACCCAGCCTCCCGCGGTCCAAGGTGACACAAGAATGCACGGGACCCTGAATCCGGCGCCGATCGGGAGTCCTTCCGCGAACTCGTGAGGCGTGCCATCCGGAGCAACCGGCGGTGGAACGTGGTCAAAGAGTCCGTCGTTCTCGTCGTAGTTGAGGATGAACACCGTCTTCGCCCACACGTCGGGGTTGGCCGCGATAGCATCGATCTTGCTCGCTA
>Ga0302326_10020630_pt1 | contig 13551 bp, 12 predicted proteins | sample Palsa_T0_3_FD_202264 | JGI IMG/M metagenome (GOLD analysis project Ga0302326, IMG submission 202264) | Peat permafrost microbial communities from Stordalen Mire near Abisko, Sweden - Palsa_T0_3 | ecosystem: Environmental > Terrestrial > Soil > Palsa > Peat permafrost | place: Sweden: Abisko... | reverse complement strand
GCATGGCTTCGCGATACAGCTCGAAGTGACTGATGTAGCCGCCGCGACCGTCCTCATCGCTCTCTTCACCGAGGACAATCTCATTGACAAAGCGAGAGACGGTGGTGTGAGGCTTCGGCAGCCACGGCACGCCGATACCGGTTTGCAACTGTTGCAGGCGTTTGAGCAGCGACATGAAATCCCACACGGCAAACACGTGATGCTCCATGAACAGGCGTAGGGTGTCGAGCGAGCTGACCGTGCGGTAGACGGGGTGCGCCATAAGCTGCTCCCGCAAGGGCTGCGTGTCGTGGCGCAATTTTTCGAGATGATCCATTTGTAACCTCTTGACTCAGGATAAGCTTTTTGCGGGGCAGAATTCGGAATTCTGGCGCGGTGCAGTTCTATACCGGCTATGCGGCGACCATGTTCATTGCGGCTGCTGCTGCGTCATGCAATGCAGGGTGCCCAGTCCCCATACCAACTCGACTGCGTTTACACCTGTGACTTCGCGATCGGGGAAGACACGCGCCAGGGTGTTGAGGGCGATGCGATCGTTCGGATCGTTGAACGTCGGGACCAGTACCAGGCCGTTGGCGATGTAGAAGTTGGCGTAACTGGCGGGGAGGCGGCGGCCGTCGAAGACCAGCGGCGCGGGCATGGGCAGTTTCACCACGCGCAGCGGCTGCTTGCGAAGAATGGCGAGGTTTTCGCGCAACGGCTCGTAGTTGGGATCGGAGCGGTCCGGCTCGGAGGCGATTACCACGGTGCCGGCATTCACGAAGCGGGCCAGGTCGTCGACGTGGCCGTGGGTGTCGTCGCCTGCGATGCCGTTGCGCAGCCAGACGACGCGGCGGACGCCCAGGTAGTCGCCGAGCGCCTGTTCGATCTGGCGGCGGTCGAGATGCGGATTGCGGGCCTGCACAGGGCTGAGCAGGCATTCTTCCGTGGTGAGCAGGAGGCCGCGGCCATTGACGTCGATACTGCCGCCTTCGAGCACCAGGCCGGGTTCCCACGCGCGCAGCTTTAGGGCAGCTTGGAGCGTAGCGGGGATGGCGGCGTCCTTAGTGTAATCCGGGTACTTAGCCCAACCGTTGAAACCCCACTTAGTAAGTGCTATCTCACCGGCGCGGTTTTTGACGAACAGGGGACAGTAGTCGCGGGTCCAGACGCGGTCGGTGGGCGCATGGAAGAAGTCCACGGCGGCCAGATTCGCATCGGCTTTGCGCAGGATGCGGCGGGCGGCTTGTTCGGAGGCGAGGCCATCGACCAGAATACGGACGCGCTCGACGGGCGCCAGCTTGCGCACGATCTCGGCATAGACCCAGGGGATGGGCGCGAAGCGGCCCGGCCAATCGTCGCGATTGTGCGGCCAGGCGATCCAGGTGGCTTCGTGGGGCTCCCATTCGGCCGGCATGCGGAAGCCCAGAGCGCGCGGGGTTTCAGGCATCAGTCGATCACACGCCTGGTAATGGCGCTATACGCGTCGATGCGCCGGTCGCGCAGGAAGGGCCAGTTGCGGCGCACGTCCTCTATGCGGCGCGGGTCGCATTCGACGATGAGCGTTTCTTCGCTGGAGTGCGAGGCTTCCGCGACGACTTGGCCGAAGGGATCGGAGACGAACGATGCGCCCCAGAATTCGAGGCCGTGGTCCGGCGGGCCTTCGAAACCCACGCGGTTCACGGCCGCCACGTAGATGCCGTTGGCGATGGCGTGGGAGCGCTGGATGGTGCGCCAGGCATCGTGCTGGGCGGCGCCGAATTCCGCTTTCTCGGCGGGATGCCAGCCGATGGCGGTGGGGTAGAACAGCACCTGCGCGCCGGTTAGAGCGGCCAGGCGGGCGGCTTCCGGATACCATTGGTCCCAGCAGACCAGGGCGGCCACGCGGCCGTAGCGCGTATCGAAGCTGCGAAAGCCGAGGTCGCCGGGAGTGAAGTAGAACTTTTCGAAATAGAGGGGGTCGTCGGGGATGTGCATCTTGCGATAGATGCCGAGCAGCGCGCCGTCGGCGTCGATGACGGCGGCGGTGTTGTGGTACACGCCGGCGGTGCGGCGTTCAAACAGGGAGGCGACCACGACTACGCCGAGCTCGCGCGCGAGGCGGCAAAGGGCATCGGAGGAGGGTCCGGGGATGGACTCGGCGAGATCGAACAGGGCGGCGTTTTCTTCGCGGCAGAAATACTGCGAGCGGAACAGCTCCTGGAGGCAGACGATCTGCGCGCCGCGGGCGGCGGCTTCGCGGATGCGCCATTCGGCTTTGGCGAGGTTTTCGTTGGGGTCGAGGGAGCAGGCCATCTGGATGAGGCCGATGCGGAATTTGGCGGCGTGCACACTTATATTTTGGCAGAGTGGGACAACGGATATACTGTTAGAGAGCAATGACTATCGAGGAATGGCGGCCTGGGAGGCCGGGCCCAGAGGGCACCCCGGCCGAGGGCCTGCCCCACGGCGGGCCCGCGGTGCGGGGATTTCTGCACACGCCGGAGGCACCGTCGGGGGATGGGTTGGTATTGACGCACGGCGCGGGATCGAACGCGGGTGCGCCGTTGCTGGTGGCGGTGGCGGAGGCGTTCGCCGCGGCGGGGGTGGCGGTTTTGCGGTGCGATTTGCCGTTCCGGCAGGCGCGTCCGCATGGGCCTCCGTTCCCGGCGATGGCGGCGCAGGATCGCGCGGGACTGGCGCGGGCGGCGGCGCTGTTGAGCGGGCGTCTCAGCGGCAAGGTATTCCTGGGCGGCCATTCTTATGGCGGGCGGCAGGCGAGCATGCTGGCGGCGGATCAGCCGGAGGCGGCGGCCGGCCTGCTGCTGCTTTCCTATCCGCTGCATCCTCCGCGCCGCGCGGACGACCGGCGCACCAAACATTTCGCGCAGCTCACCACGCCGGCGCTTTTCGTACACGGGACACGCGACCCGTTCGGCTCCATCGAAGAGATGCGCGAGGCTCTGGGACTGATTGCGGGGGCGCACGAACTGGTGGTTATTGAGGGGGCCGGGCACGATCTGGGGAGCAAGGGCACGGCGGGGAAAGTTGCCGCCGTGGCGCTGGGAGCATTCCAGACCTGGCTCGGTGGGCGGGCCTAACGGCCCTTGCGGTCGCGGTCGCGGGCTTCGCGACGCTCCAGCTCTGCCAGGGCCTCATCGTCGGCGCGCTTGACGTCCTCTTCGGTGAAGGCGGGGGCCAGGGTCATCTCGCCGGTTTCCGGATCCTTCCAATACAGGATGACCGTTTCCGGTTTTCCGGCGGAATTTGCCTCTTCCTCCTGCTCCTTTTGGGCGCGGGTGGCGTCTTCCACTTTGCGGATGCTTTTCAACTCTTTATTGGCTTTATAGAATGAATTTTCCATACGAACCTGCCAGCGCGAGATGCGGTCGAGCTCCACGGAATCGATTTCGTCCTGGTTGAGCAGCGCGGATTCGATGCCTTTGAGGCGTTCGAGGCGCCAGTGGGCATCGGCCATCTGCTTGATGAGGAACTGTTCGTGACGGGAGAGGGACGGGACGCCGTAGTCCTCGATCATGCCGTCGTAGAGGCGGTTATACTCCGCAGGATCTTCGCCGGGCATGAGCACGGTACGGGTGCGCATGCCATGTTTGTAAGCGTTGTTGCGGCTGGCGGCTTTACCGGCAGCGGTTTTGGGGCCGGTGGAGCGGTTCGGTTCGGGGCGATTAGGTTCGTTAACTTTTTGACGGGCCATAATTTATCCGTTCGAACAGGGTGGGGTCTGGGGCAAGGAATTGCTTACCCGACTACACGCTAGCAGGCGCGGGCAAGGAAAACGGCGTACGGAGGAGGGCGGGTTAGTTGTAAGTTGGTGATTTTATGATGGATGGATGTGGTTAAGATTTTTGCTAAAGGCTGTGACCGATGTGGGTTTCATCGGCCGGCGGGGTGGCGGGCGTCAGGGCCATCGGGCGGGCGCAAAGCCGGGCGAGCTTCGCTCGCCTCTGGAGTTTGGCCATTTTCGGCCGACGTGGCGCAGGCACTTCTGCCTGCCGCGATGGCACTCCTGCCATCGCGCCGGGCGTAGCCCGGCTACAGGGCGAGCTTCGCTCGCCTGCGTCGGCAGGAGTGCCGACGCGGCACGCTGAGAGCGTGCGCCACGTCAATCGGCCCAATCGGAATGAAATAGCCAGGCTCCAGAACCGGCTAAAAAGCCGGCTGCGGGCAGAATTGCCCGCCCCACGGTGCAAAAAGTATGTCAATCGGCCCAATCGGAATGAAATAGCCAGGCTCCAGAGCCGGCTAAAAAGCCGGCTGCGGGCAGAATTGGTAGTGGGTCTATTTGAAATCCACAGCGCTTTCGCATGGGCAAGCGGATGCGCTTTCGCATGTGGGACAATACGGGCATGGCTGAGGCGATCCGAAAAGTATGGCAAGAAATGCGTGGCAGCGCAGCTTGGGATGCCGTCAAGTGGTTATGGTGTGCAGGGGGATCAGCGGTGACTCTTGCCATCCAGACCGTCTTGGGGTTTGCCCGTAAACATCAGGATCTCACGGCGCTATCGGTCACTGGCGGCGCGTTCGCAGTTCTAGTTATAGTTGCCGTAATCGTTAAACGGATAACTATCCGGCATACCGTCCCAACTGGGAATGAGCAGGAACCGCCGATACGCAAGATGCCTGAAGCCATCGTGGAATCACGCCAGGTCGATGCGCTCCCCTCGGCGGAAGTTTCCAGAGACGCTCCCAGCCTGTTGATTCAGTACGGGAAACAACAGCACAAAAACATACTGATACTGTCCAATGAAAAGGCCCGCGCCGCAGTGGTTCAGCAATTCCACGCCATTAGGCACCGCGAGACATATCAGGCCGAGTTGGAAATGGTATTATCTAAAGCCACTCCGCAAGTTACATCCCACGTACCGGTCAAATGCGAGTTGTTCGGCGTCAGAGATCCAGAAACGCGCACGAGCATGCCGTTAGAGGATGCTCTTCGAGATGCCCGTCTTGATGCCAACATTTCGTTAGTTGTGGATTATGATAGCAGCGATGGCGAGAAGTTTTCGCGGCAGTTTCACCTAAGAAGAGACATGGACGATACCGTCACCTTTGCTCCTGGACCCGTATTACATAGGGACACATGCGCTGATCAAGCGGTGAAACCACAGAGTTTGACGGCACTTAATATTAGATTGAACCTGTTGCGGTTGGCCGTTGCCAAAATAGCGCAAGCAGGACGGTTGTTACTGTTAGCAGACCAGGCCAAATACTTGGCCGCAATGCTGGCCGGGATCTTGGGCGACAATGATGCAGACACCAAGACTCACGCAGATCTATCGAGACCTCTTTCTAGATCCATTATCTTTCTCAGTGAAGACGATGACGGTAGGCCGATCAATCGTCATCGCCTGCGAATGATGTCATTCAGGGAGTGCTATAACCAGCATCGGGCGCAAGTTCGTACTTGCGTGCCAGAGTCCGACCCATTCATGCCGCCCACAATTCCTTCACAACTGGTAGGAGCAGAGGTGTCCAATGTGCTCGCTATGCATATAAACGCTCTCCTGAATAGTGCGGAGGATCTCATGAGGCCATACCGGGAATTAGGCGGCTAGGCTTTGACGACGTTCAGTCAACATGGCCACATCGTGAATTGTCCACTGGGCAGCAGAGAGGCCAGCTTCCATCGCGGGAGTAACGCGCAGTGTTTGATGAATCCTGCAAAAATTGTAATGCATATGAAACAGCGCCAACATAGCAACGTGGTTCTCGATCTTCTTGCTAAAAGCGTTTGTCAGACGAGTGAACCGCCGCATGTTCATCCGCATGTTGAGGTTCTGGCGCTCCACGTACGACGTGCTGATGTGGTCGTGGTCGGGAGATCCGATAATGTCAATCCGTTTAGTGCCCAGACATTGCGCCGGGCTGTAACGGGTTTGACCTTCAGGATCGTTACCATAGACCTTCACGAGTTGGGCGTAGTCAATCGCCTCACCGAAGGAATCAGGTACAGCCGTCAGGTACATCTTGTGTCCGTCCGTGGTCAATTGAACCCGGTTAGACAGACGGCTTGCAACATCCTGAAGGAACTCCGTCGCACACCCGGCGTCCCTCCGTCCTACCATCCAAGAAATAACCAACTTGGTCTGCGCTTCAATCGCCGTATAGGTCCAAACGTCACCGCATATTCCGGCTTCCATTTTAGCCTCTGTAACGTTCTTTTGTTTACAGCCGACGAAGGACCATATTTCATCGACTTGCACCCGCTTTGCCGCCACATTGCGAATGGCGCGATCCTGGTACTCAGTGCAGGCTTGGCCAACAGCAACCAGCAGCCGAAGGACAGCGCCCTTGGACACGCCAGTCATGCGAACGGTGGAGCGAACCGAACACCCTTCGACCAGCGCACGAATGACCGCCACTTTCTTTTCGATGCTGATTACGTTTGCCATAAATCAACTATACGACAGCGCTTTCGCATAGTCAAGGTTAAACCGCAAAACGGCTGTATTTTAAGCGGTTTTCTTGGGCTTTGCCCACCGCGCTTTCGCGGCCTTGCGCGCGCTTCGGCGACGTTGTTCATCCGTCATGGTTTCAAGGCGGCGCTTGCCGCCTATAGCGCCACCCTTAGCGCCCATTTGGCGCATCACCTGTTGAACTATCGTCAACTGGGTTTCGGACGATTCCACTGCTTCCAGAAACACCCGGCGAGCGTTTTGGACAGTATCAAGTTTGTCTGTTTTCGCAGTATTGCGAGTCCGCTTTGGCATACCTTCAGCGTGGCACGGTTTGCGCAAAGCAGTCAAGGACCGGAAATTTCAAATAGACCCACTACCGCAGAATTGCCCGCCCCACGGTGCAAAAAGTACGTCAATCGGCCCAATCGGGATGAAATAGCCAGGCTCCGGAGCAGGCTGGCTAAACAATCTTACCTGCGCCAGAGGCGGAAGCCCCAAGCATCCAAGGCGAGCGAAGGCAGCGCGGATGGCCGGGGCTTCTCCAGACCGGGAGTTACTTCGGTGAAGCCGGCCGGGCGGCGTCCACCAATCCAAAGAAGGGCTGATTCGAGAAATTAATGGCCACCAGAAATTCCTCGCCGCCGCCTTTGCGCAGGAACGTGACTATGCGGGCGTCGTCCGAATTGCGAAGCCATTCGGTCTCGCCCTGCTCCAGCGCCGGATGCGCGCGGCGCAGTGCGATCAGGCTGGAGTAGAAGCGCGGGAACTCGGGGCGGCGCTCCGCGATCCCCCAGAATACCGGCAGTTTCTCAAACAGCGCGGGCGAGCCGGATTCAGCAGTGTCGCCCACTTCCATGCCCTCGTAGAGCAGCGGCACGCCATCCAGCGTGAACATGAAGGCGGAGGCTGCCAGTGCGCCGCCCTTGCCGAAACGCGCGATGGCGCGCTCTTCATCGTGATCGTCGGAGATGCGCATGTGCAGCGCGCCTTGGGCGTACTGCTGGCGCTCCTGCTCCCAGGCGGCGCGCAGTTCCCGCGTGGGCGCGCCTTGGCTGAAGACGGCGGCGAGGGTGCTGTGCAGGGGCCAGGCATAATCCAGGTCGAAAGCTTTGGCCATCAGCGGCGGGTCGTGGGCTTCGGCCAGCATCAGGATGCCGGGCTTGAGCTTGTCCAACTCGGCGCGGGCGCTCTCCCAAAAATCCACCGGCACCATGCCGGCGGCGTCGCAACGGAAGCCGTCCAAGTCGAAATCGCGGATCCAGTAGCGTAGCATGTCGATCATGTAGGCGCGCAGCCGCGGATTGGAGTAGTTCAGGCCGGCCACATCGTCCCAATCGGGCACGGGGGAAATGATCTGACCCGCGGCGTTGTGCTTGTAGAACTCGGGCGTCTGCATCATGACGCTGTCCCAGGCGGTGTGGTTGGCCACGATATCGATAATTACTTTCATGCCGCGGCGATGGGCTTCGGCGACGAGGCGCTTCAGATCGTCTTTCGTGCCGTATGCGGGATCGATGGCGTAATAATCGCGCACGGAATAGGGGCTGCCCAGGGTGCCCTTACGCTTGAGTTGGCCGATGGGATGGATGGGCATAAGCCACACCACGTCGACGCCGAGTTGGTGGAGACGGCCGAGGCCGGCGGTGACTCCGTTGAGGTCGCCGGACGGCGAAAAATCGCGCGGAAAGACTTCGTAAATCACGGCGTTCGGGAGCCATGCGGGCGGCGCCGCGAGGGAAGGGAGCGCCAGCGCGAGCAATAGGGCCCAGGATGCTTTGGTCATCGAGACTATCGTAGCGCCGCGTGCGGAGGCCGGGCCCGGCTGGGTAGTGCCTGAAAGTTGCGTTGAACCCAAAACAGCTATCGCTTGTTTTTTGTTTTGGGGTACTTCAACATCGAAGTATGCCAGTCGATAAAGCCAGCTTGCAAGCCCTCAAAAACATCCTCACCGAAATTGACCTTCTAGTTTCCACCAGTCCTCAGCCGATGCCCCAGAACCGTACACCGCGATGCCTTGAATTGACGAAGGCCGCGCTTGCGCTCACGGATGACATCCTGAAACAGGTACGCACTGCACCAGCGGTCGTGCTGGGGCATAAGGGCGGAAGCACCACGTCCCAGCGTCATGGAGTCGAGCACTACCGCAAGATGGCCGCTGCCCGCAAGACGCACGCCGGTGGCAGGCCGCGCAAGCATCCAGACCAGCCATCTTAGGGCTGCGATGTGGTTTGCTGCTGGGATACCGGATCGGGCGTCTCTATGTGAAAGACGCCCTGAGCGCGATCGAATAGGACCTTTGTCCTATCAAAGAAACCGTCCTGCCCTAGCAGCCCCATGCCTTGCGCCTCTAGCCCAGTCGTAAAGCCAATGTCGGCGTCAATAGGAAGCATGATAACCGTCGGAGGCGTGCCGGGTTGCGTGGCGACGAGAAACGGTATCACCATTCGGATATTCCAATAATGAATTGGGACTTGAGAACTTCCAACTCCGCTTGTAGAGGAAACTCGCGGATTTGTCAGTACATCCAGGCCAAGTTGGCTGGCAAAGCTCACCGGGAAAGCACATTTATCCGCCCCTGAATCGACATCGGCGAAGCAGTTAAACGCTCTTCCGTTGGCGATTAGCGTTAACCTCAGGATGGGGCGACGTGCGACATAGCCAGATGGAAATGCCGGACTTGGCGTGCATTGAAAGGAACTATAAGGAATGGCGTGCCACATCCCGTTTAGAGGAAGAGCGCGGACGCTGAAAGTGGTACGCGTAGAACAATCGGCTCCTGCTCGCCAGCCTCGTTGGCGGCTTTTATGGCATCGCGCATATCTGCCGCATACGCCACAACGTGCGTTTCGTCATTGGAGAGCGCCACCCAAGCTCCAGGAGGAACGTCCTTCAAAAGTTCGCCGAAATCGACTGCCGGTGCCGGTGCCATAACGCAACCACCTATTCTCTTAGACGTATCGGGAGGCCTTAACGGTGCGTTGTCCATATCCAAGGCATCGGCGGCTTCCTTCCTAAACTATACGATGGAGATTGCCAGATTATACGTTATCTTCGGTACGTTGTCTAGCCCACTCGACGACTAGTGTGGTTTGCATGCCAATTGTTTCTGCAAAAAGTGGCAATTTTTCATGGAAGCTCTTGACTAACAACTAGCGATAGCTGATAATAGACCCATGGAAAGCGTGGCAACTACCGAAATCACAGTGACTTGCGCAGCGTGCGATATGCGATGCCAACGCTTCGGAACGCATCGCAACGGCTTGCGCCGGTTTCGCTGCCCGCAATGCCGCAAGACCTATACCGAATCCCATCGCCTCACGCTTGGCGAGATGTACATTTCCGAAGAAAAGGCCCTACTGGCCTTGCAACTCCTCATCGAAGGCAATTCGATCCGCTCCACGATGCGGATTACCGGCTTGGACCAAAACACGATCATGAAGGCGCTGGTACTCGCCGGTCAACGTTGCGAAAAGGCGATGGCGCGGCTAATCGTCAACGTGCAAGTGAAGGACGTGCAGGCCGATGAGATCTGGGGATACGTTGCCAAAAAGGAAGGACACAAGCTGCCATCCGAAAAAGATGATGACAGCATCGGGGACGCCTACTGCTACGTGGCGATGGAGCGCCATTCCCAAATTGGTTTTAAACTTTGCGTTAGGCCGTCGTAATCAGGCTACAACGGACATTTTCATCGAAGGCTTGCGCCATGCCACAGCGCCGGGACAGCGCTTCCAAATCACCACCGATGGCTTTCAGCCCTACGTTTCAGCTATCACCACCACGCTAAGCGACCGCTGCGATTACGCAATGCACATCAAGGCGTATGGCACGAATCCAGAAAACGAGCGCCGGTACAGCCCCGCCGAAGTTGTCGGTTCAGAAAACTTGAAGATTATGGGGAACCCCGAAAAGGCTCGGGTCTGCACATCCCATATCGAACGGCAGAATCTTACCATCCGCATGCAGATGCGCTTAGACTATAGGGGATGCGCGCAATGCTCCTGGCGGCCATCGCCTTGCCGCTGTGTCTGGAGGGCGAAGTGCTGCCGATCCGTTCCTACACAACGGCGGACGGGCTGGCATCCGACCACATCTACTGCATCGTCCCCGATTCCCGCGGGTTTGTCTGGTTCTGCACACCTGAAGGACTGTCCCGGTTCGATGGTTACCGCATAGTCAATTTCGACACCACCGATGGGCTCCCGGACCGGTCTGTCGATGCCTTTCTGGAGACGCGCGCCGGCACCTACTTCGTTGGCACGGATCGCGGTCTTACTGAATTTCATTCGAGCGCGGCCGGCGGCAGATTCATCGCTTACCGGAACGCGGCCAGCGGCTTTGACAAGCCGATCTACCCGCTATGGCAGTCTACATCGGGCGGGATCTGGTGCGGAACCCGCGGAGGACTTTTCGAAGTATTGAGTGGCGGCAGGTTTCGTCGTCAACCACTGCCTGGACCGGAGCGTACCCAGGTCACGGACGTAGTTGAGGTGGGCGGCAAGTTATGGGTGGCCACGAATGATGGGATCGGAGTCTTAGGCAAGGAAGGGGCGGCGCAACGCATCACCAAGGAGACCGGCTTGCCGAATAATTGGGTGAATGCGCTGCTGATGGACAGGGCAGGCAGACTGTGGGCCGGAACGCGCGATGGGTTGGTGCTACTGCGCGATGGAGGCGCGGGCGGCAGGTGTGGCGTCCAGCGGGTCTACACAAAGAAAGACGGGCTGCCAGCGAACGATGTGATAGCGCTGGCCGAGGGGCCGGATGGGGCCGTCTGGATGGGGACCTCGGTTGGAATCAGCCGGCTGATTCCAGGAACCGGGGATGCGGTGTTCCAGAATCTGACCCGCGGCCAAGGACTCACCGATCGCCAGATCGTCGCGCTGGCCGCGGACCCGGCAGGGAACATGTGGGCCGGAACGGAGGGCGGCGGGGTGATGAAAATTGGGTCCGCCGGATTTATCACATTTCGCGAACAAGATGGGCTCGCGACCGATCGCGTGTTTTCGGTTTTTGGGGATCGCACGGGCACGGTTCTGGCGGTCACCCAGTCGGCAACTCAGTCGGGGCGGGCAGTCGCTATTTTCGACGGAGCCAATAAGTTCCGCACCGTCGGTCCCAGGGTAGTTGGCGATAACCCAGGTTGGGGACAGAACCAAATCCTCCTGCAGAGCCGGACGGGCGAGTGGTGGGCGGCCACCCACGGAGGGCTTTGCCGGTTCGCGCCGACGAGCGTGGCGGGCCTGGAAGGGAGGCAACCGAAGGCCTGTTATGCGCCGGATCTTAACGTGTTCCGCGTCTTCGAGGATTCCAAGGGCGGAATCTGGGCCTCGGGGCAATCCGGATCGGCGAACCGCCTGCTGCGATGGGATGCGGCCCGGAAGACAATCTCCCGGTTGGAAGACGGTCCGAAGGGGCATCAGTTGGTCAGCGCTTTTGCCGAGGACCACGACGGCAACATCTGGATGGGTTTGTGGGGCAGCGACGGCGGCGAATTATTCCGTTACGACGGCCGGCATTTCAGCACGTTCAAGTTCCCGGATGGAGGGCCGGCTACGATCTTCGCGCTGCTCGTCGACCACCTCGGCCGTTTGTGGATCGCTTCCTACGGCGCCGGGCTCGGATTGCTGGAGAACCCCGGCCGGGCGCCGTTCCATCCGCGGAAGTATGACACCGTGAGCGGACTGGCAAGCAACCAGGTCATGGCAATCGTCGAGGACAATACAGGGCGCATCTACGCCGGCACCGGGAAGGGCGTGGATCGTTTGGATCCCATCACGGGCCGCATCAAGCATTTCTCCGCTGCCGACGGGTTGCCGCATGGAGATATAAAGTCGGCGTTCCGCGACGGTTCCGGCGACCTCTGGTTCGCTACGACGCAAGGCTTGTCGAGGCTTACGCCCACTGCGGAGCGGCCCCCTACGATCCCATCCGTGCTGATTACAGAACTGGAAACCGGAGGCCGGCGCTATGCGGTATCGCAAGCTGGAGAAACGCTGCTCCGGCCGCCGAAATTAGATCCGGCGCGGAATCAGCTTCACGCCACGTTTGCAGGCTTTAACAACGAGCCGGGTGAGAGTCTCTCGTACAGGTACACGCTGGAAGGGGCGGATAAGACGTGGCACGACACACGCGAGCACACGGTGAACTATGCGGCGCTGGAACCCGGCGGGTACCGGTTCCTGGTGAAGGCGGTGAATTCGGAAGATCAGGCGAGCGCGTCTGCCGCGGAAATCGACTTCGTGGTTTTGCCGCCGCTCTGGAAGCGCTGGTGGTTTGAAGGCATGGCTCTGGCGGGCTTGGCCGGCCTGGTCTTGGCGGCGCACCGCTATCGGGTAGGGCAAGCCGTCAACCTGGAGCGTATGCGGACGGCGATTGCGACCGATTTGCACGACGATATCGGCGCGAGCCTCTCGCAGATCGCGGTGTTGAGCGAAGTGGCCCGCGTAGACAGGAACCTGGGACAACCGCAAGCAAACGACCGGTTGGACCGGGTGGCTACGCTGGCGCGCGAGCTGGCCGACTCGATGAGCGATGTGGTGTGGTCGATTCGCGCGGAACCGGAGGGAGTGGACTCCCTCATCCGGCGGATGCGCGAGTTCGCCATCGATCTGCTGGAGCCGCAGGCAATCGGTTTTGAGCTGCGCGCGCCGGAGAAGAGCCCGCATTTGCAATTGAGCCTGCAAGCCCGGCGGCAACTGTTTCTGATCTTCAAAGAATGCATACACAATGCCGCCCGTCACTCGCGCGGCACGGCGGTGGTGGCGGATTTCGAAGTGGCCGGCCAGGAAATCGTACTGCGCGTGCGGGACAACGGCCGCGGGATCGACGACAAAGACGGCGCGCCGGGAAGGAATGGCGGCAACGGTATCCCGAGCCTGAAGCGCCGCGCCGAGAGCCTGGGCGGCCGCATGGAGTGGACGGCCAGCCCGGGCGGCGGATGCACGGCAGAGGCACATCTGCCAGTCCGGCACAGCGCTTTTGGAAAGCCCGGCCTGTAGCCTAATGCCACATACTTTTTGCACCGTGGGGCGGGCAATTCTGCCCGCAGCCGGCTTTCAGCCGGCTCTGGCCGCCTAAAAGCGGACCGCCCGTGTGGTGCGGGGCCATACGGGAGAGGAACTTGGTTCGGGTGGGTGGTTCGTGGCAAACTGATGGGAGCACAGGTAGTGGA
>Ga0302326_10020629_pt1 | contig 13551 bp, 12 predicted proteins | sample Palsa_T0_3_FD_202264 | JGI IMG/M metagenome (GOLD analysis project Ga0302326, IMG submission 202264) | Peat permafrost microbial communities from Stordalen Mire near Abisko, Sweden - Palsa_T0_3 | ecosystem: Environmental > Terrestrial > Soil > Palsa > Peat permafrost | place: Sweden: Abisko... | reverse complement strand
GGCACCGCTATCGTATCGGCGGCAAGGCCGAAATAAAAGGTGGAATGCAGGCGAACGCTGTCGCCTGCGTTGCGGAATGCCGCCACCAGGTCATTGGTACCGACATTGTACTTGGGCCAGTTATCGTTGGTCAGGCTGAAGGGCAGCAGCAGCTCCGGTCCATAGGTGACCAGGCCGGTATTGTGCTGGATCTCAAAAAGAGATTCGATGCTGTTCTTGTGATTATTGTCGAAAAGGTTGTCATAGACGGGCAACAGGTCATATCCGCCCAGACCGGTACCGCCGAATTTAGCGGGCAATACAAGGTTGCAGTAGACCAGACATTGCTGATAATTGCCTTGCTGCGCGTAGAACATCGCCAGCAGGGCGTCTGCCGTCCCTTTTGTAACACGGCCGGCTTCCGCTGAGCTTACCGTGGCCGGCAGAACGCTGTCGGCATACTGCAGGTCCTGCTCCATCTGGGCATAGACGGTAGCGGCCGCAGTGCGTGACGGGTACAAAGGGTCCGTTGAAGAAAGTACCAGGGGAACATCGCCCCAGGTAGTCACCAGCCAGTAATAATGAAAAGCACGAAGCACCCTGGCTTCTCCCAGGATCTGCGCCTTCCGGTTAGTTCCGTCCCAGGCCGGGTCATTAATAGCGGGTACGTTATCCAGTACCGCGTTCGCCGTTCCGACCCCGTTGTAAAGGTCCTGCCAGTTTCTTTGCACGTTGGTATTGGCCGAGTTGAAGGTGAAATTGTCCAGGGTGAAGTTGACGGGGTTGTTGCCGCCCGCATAACAGTTGTCGGACCGCACCTCCCCATTCGTCATATAATCCCAGACATAGAACTGGAGGCTGGCATAGCTATTATACGCTCCCACCAATCCCGCTTCCGCATCGGCAGCTGTCTTGTAGAAATTGGCGGTCGTAAGGGTCGAGATAGGAGACTTATTCGTAAAGTCTTTGCTGCACGATCCCGCCGTCATGGCCAGCACGGCCATCAGGAACGGGAATATTTTGCGATGCTTATTTTTCATCTTGTAAGTTTGAATAAGATTATAATTGAACGTTTACTCCGACTGTATAGGTCCGGGTCTGCGGGTAGATACCGTCGTCGATGCCCAGCACCGTAGAACTGATGGCTCCGTTCGGCGCCGTGTAGTTGCCATTGACTTCCGGATTGTAGCCTTTATACCCGGTGATCGTGAACAGGTTCTGAGCCGTTATGTAAAAACGCAACCCATAGATGCCGATGCTCTTCAGGTTATCCGAGTGCAGGTTGTAGCTGAGCGTAGCCGCCTTGAACCGTAAGAAAGCGCCGTTTTCCACAAACCTTGAGGACACCCGTGCATTCTGGGCGGAGTCGCCAAACCGCGCTATGGGCATATCGGTGTTCTGACCCGGATGCGTCCATCTCCTGAGCACTGCCGTGCTGGCATTCCCCGAACTATATGCGCCCATGCCTTCGGTCTCGGCCCTTGCAGCGTTGAAGATCTTATCGCCCTCTACTCCGTCGATCAGCACGTCCAGACCAAAGTCCTTATAGGTAAAGTTGTTGATGAACCCAAAGATGAATGTCGGCAAACCGCTGCCCAGGTAGGTCTGGTTGGCGCTGAAATTGATATTGCCGGTGGTGGGGTTGATCCCCTCGTCCACATAGCCCCAGAAGGCGCCCAGCGGCAGGCCATTCTTGATGACAGCGATATTGGTATTGGTGCCGGAAGCGCCGAACTCAACCCCGCCTTGCTGGTAGATGCTCGAATCCGGAAGCCCGGTCACCTTATTCTTGTTGAATGAAAGGTTAAGGGTACTCGACCAGGATAAGTCCCTGCCCACGACCGGCTTACCGGACAGCGCAAATTCAATGCCCCTGTTCTGCACATAGCCCGGGAGATTCACATAGGTATTGCCATCGCCGTTACCGGAGGTGGCAGGCGTAATTTCCTCGAAGATGAGATCCTTCGTTTGCTTGTCATAATAATCCGCGGAAAGAGAGATCCGGCCTTTCAATACCGAGATGTCGAAACCCGCATTGAGCTGCCGGGTGGCCTCCCATTGCAGGTTGGGGTTCCCATTGGGGTTGGTGGGCGCAACGCCTGCTTCGTTCACGCCGTTGAAGGCATACAGTGCGCCGGCGTTGAGGGTGTTGTAGTTGTTGTAGTTGGTAGGCGGAAGGTTACCCGTTTCGCCCCAGCCGACTCTTACCTTCAGGTCTTCGATAAAGGTATTGTTTGCCAGGAAGTCTTCTTTAGACAACCGCCAGCCTGCGGATGCTGCGGGGAAGACGCCGGAATGGTGATCGGCACCCAGCCTGGAAGACGCATCGTGACGCAGGGTACCGGTAATAAGGTATTTATCGTCGTAGGAATAGTTCACCCGGCCGAAATAGGAGGCCAGCGACCAGTCGGACTCGGTCGTGGAGACGGCGAAATTGGACGAGGCTGCATTCAGCGTGGGCACTGCGGCAGTGGCAAAGCCGGTACCCGACTGACTGTTGTTATAATATTTCTCGTCTACGGCGGAAGTACCGATCACGGCATTGACCGAGTTCTTGCCAAACGATTTGGCGTAAGTGGCCGTATTTTCCCAGGTCCAGCGGAAGGCTTCCCAGGTCGTATTGGTGGCTGACCCCTGCTTGTTGATGCCCTGCGCCGTATTATACGGGTTCAGGAAATAGTTGTAGTTGGAATTTTCCAGGGAGACTCCCAATTGGGAGCGGTATTTGATCCCCAGCGGCAGCTTGACCTCCAGATGCACATCACCCAAAAGGTTATTGAGGACGTTGCTATTGGTGCTGCCATAAATATCCGCATAGGGGTTGTTGTTGCCATCCAGCGGGTTGTCTGCGTAAATGCCCTGCGCTGACTGAACGCTTGCCGGATTTTTGATAGGGATCAGGGAGGGTGTCAGCAGCGCCGCCAGGATCACCCCGCCGTGATTGGCGGAGGCATTGTCGGTCACCGTCACCTGGTTGGCGCGGTTGTAGCTTATATGTGTACCTACGCTCAGCCAGTTGTTCATCGTCTCCTCGAGACTAAACTTCACCGAATAGCGGGTATAGTTGGATGTATGGATAATACCCTGCTGGTTGAGGTAGCCTGCACCCAGATAAAAGGTGCTCTTGTCGGAACCGCCTGCAAAACCTGCATTGGCGCCGGTCTGGACGGCATTGCGATAGACCAGGTTCTGCCAGTTGTTGTTCACCGTATCCTGGACCGACGGAACAGGCGTGTATGCATTGTCGTATTCATCATTCAGCAGGCTCAGATACTGAGCGTTGTTTAGCAACGGCAGCTTCCTGCCGACCTGCTGGACGCCGGTATAAGCGCTGAGATCCGTTCTGTATCTTCCTTTCGTTCCCTGTTTGGTAGTGATCAGCACGACCCCGTTGGTAGAACCTGCTGCGCCGTAAATACCGGCGGCAGAGGCGTCCTTCAGCACGCTGATCGATTCGATGGTATTGGGATCCAGGCTTTTTGCATCGTTGGCGATCACCCCGTCGATGACGTAGATGGGTTCGGCGCCATTGGGTGATGAAATACCCCGCACCCTGATGCTCAGATCGGCGCCGGGCTGTCCGGAGGGTTGGTAGACCTGTACGCCGGGGGCTTTGCCTGTCAGCACTTCGGACGTGCTGACGATCGGCCGTTCGCCAACGTCTTTCGTGCTGATGACCGAGATAGCGGAGGTAATGTCTTTTTGTTTTTGCGTACCGTAACCGATGACCACTACCTGCTCGAGCGGTTTATTAGCGACCTGCAGCTGAGTATTCACCACGGGCTGACCGCTGACGGGTACCTCCTTATTCTCGAATCCTATGCCCGAGAAGACCAGTACGGCATTGTCCGGAACAGTGATCGTGTATGACCCGTTATTGTCCGTCACGGTCCCGTGGCTGGTGCCTTTTACCTGGACGGATACGCCCGCCAGGGATTCCCCGTTGCTGCCGGTGACTTTTCCGGTGATGCGGATGTCCTGGTCTTTTGCGGTGGCCGAAATGACGACGACGAGGTTGTTTTGCAGGATCTTAAAGGTGAGATCCGTATTGGAGAAAAGCCGGGTCAGCGCATCCTTAAGATCGGAGTTTTGTAAATTGATATCTACTTTCTTTTTCAGGGACGGAAGATCGTAATTGTAAAGGAATCGAAATTCTCCTTTCTTTTCGATCTTATTCAGCACCTTGGCGATCTCCACCTGCTGCATGGTTAAGGTAATGGAGCCCTGGGCGCGAACATTCGCTTTCGCCTGCAGGATGCCTAACAGGATTAAGAGCATGGAAAGCTTCATAATGGCAATAAATTTAAAGAGCAATCGCAGCCGACCCTTCCTGATGAAGGGTTGAGAATTTTTCATACATTTATGATTAAGGATTAACAAATGGGAAACCCCTGACCGCCCTCCCAGTTGGTTTGCAGGTTTCCGTTTCAATCTGAACGGGGAATGTTCATCCATTTCCCGTTTTTTATTTTGGCTGGCCTGAGCTAACCGCTATTATTTTGCATACAATTCGATTTCGTTGCCGCTTATTTTATAGGAAAATTTTGTCGTCAGCTGCAGGGCGTTCAGCGCTTCTTCAACGGTCTCATTGGCAAATGCCCCTCCGAACCGGTATTTATACAACGCCTCATCTTTAAAACTGATCTTCACGTTGTACCAGCGCTCCATTTTTTCTGCCAGTTCTTTAAAAGTATCTCCATTGAATACCAATCGGTTATATAACCAAGCCGTTTCCACCTTATCACTATCGGGTAAGTTGACCGAGATCGTGTTGACCGAAATATCCGGCGGCGGCGGTTGCGCGGTCCGCGAATCGGCTAAAGGGGTCGAACCGGCGGCCGGCATAATCGGGGGACGCTTACTAAAAACGAGCTTTTCGTCGGGTTTCAGCAGGATCCTTGGCGTATTGGGATGACCCTTCCGGGAAACTTCGATCGCACCTTTCAGCAGCGTCGCTTCTACCGTCTCGTCCTGGGGATAGGATTTAACGGTGAATGCCGTCCCCAGTACCTTCACATCAAGATCGGAGACATGCACGATAAAAGGCCGCTGCTTATCCTTTACGACATCAAAATAGGCCTCTCCTTCCAGCCCCACTTCCCGGGAGCTGGTATTAAAGTCTTCGGTATAGGTCAGCTTACTGTTGGAATTCAGCCATACCTGGGTACCGTCCGGCAACAGTAGTTTTGTCCGGGTACCTGCCCTGGCCAGCACTTCTTCAGGGTGTCCGTTCCGGGCGGGCGGGATAGCTGTCGTAGTGGAGGCCAGATGATAAATTCCCCATCCCAGCAGGAGGCAGGCCGCAGCGGCAGCGGCTACAATCCATTTTTTGCGGAACCCGATGGGCATCCTTCGGGGCATCGGGGAAACGGGAAGGGGCGTTCCGGCAGGCAGGGCGGCGTCGGCCCACAGGGGTGTTTCCGCCGGCTGAAGCGCCTGGGCTGGCTGGTCAATAATTTTCTGAAATCTTTCTTCGAATCCCGGATCATCGGCAGACCGGACGGAAGCAGTTGCGGGGGAGTCTGTAAAGTAAGAATGAAGAATATCGAATAAATATTGCCTTCCGGGGGACCGCTCCAATAAAACCTGCAGCTCTTCTGACTCTTCCGGGCTCGCTTCGCCGGAAAGCTGACGCGAAAGTAATACCCATATGCGGTTGTCCTGAGTCATATAGCAGCTGTCTTTATTGCGCCCCGTGGCGTCTTCTGTCTAAGGACAAGAAAACAAAGACCATCTACTAAAGGAGGTCCAGGAAAAAATTAATTTTCGAGGGGATTGACTAATATATAATTGATAATCAATTATTTGTATTTTTTAGTTTTTTTGAAGGAAAAATCGAATTGGGTCTCTATGGCCACGGTGATCCGCTTTACGGCAATGGCCATCTGCGCATCGATGGTATTGATGGAAATATTGAGTATTTCGGCGATCTCCTTGTATTTCAGACCGTCTTCACGCACCAGCTTGAAGATCATCTTGCACCGGGGAGGAAGGGCTTCCACGGCCTTCTGAATTTTTTGGTGGATCTCGGCTGTTATAAGGATCTGCTCGGGGGTAAGGGTCGATTCGCTCAGTTCGACGTGGATGTGATCGAAAGGTTCAGTGATGCTTTCCTTTGCTTTCCGGGATAAATAGTTCAGCGAGGAATTTTTGATGGCGGTATACAGGTATACCCGGAGATTTTGAATGGCGGGAAGGGTTCCCCTTTTCTTCCAGATCCGGACGAATACATCCTCTGTTATTTCTTCCGCCGATTCGCGGGTTTTGACGATGGCCAGCGCGAAGGTGTAAAGACGTTTATAAAAATAGACATACACCTGTCTGAAGGCGGCCTGATCTCCTGCCGCTATTTGCTTCAGCAGTTCGTTTGGGTAAGCATCGATTAAGAAGGATGGATCTTTTCCCACGATCACAAAATTATCTAAACCATTTTAAAATCCGGCAAGCTTATTTCAAACGGGGCCGGAGATACCCGCTAATCTGCCGGGATGCCGAACTAACAGTTGTTAGCTTCTCTGAAAAAAAGTACCTTTACACGACAAATAATAACGCCATGCCGCTGCCCGACAGTGAAAAAAATGAAAAATTATTTCAGGATACGGTCGATCAGGATATCCGGATCGAGCCGAAGGATTGGATGCCCGATGCCTATCGGAAGACGCTTATCCGGCAGATATCCCAGCATGCGCATAGCGAAATCGTGGGGATGCTGCCCGAGGCCAACTGGATCACGCGCGCACCGACGCTGCGGCGGAAGGCTACGCTGATTGCAAAGGTCCAGGATGAAGCGGGGCATGGGCTGTACCTTTATTCGGCTGCCGAGACACTGGGTATCAGCCGTGAGGAGATGGTCGATCAGCTGTTGAGCGGGAAGGCGAAGTATTCTTCCATATTTAATTATCCGACCCTTACCTGGGCGGATATGGGCGCCATCGGCTGGCTGGTCGACGGTGCGGCCATTATGAACCAGGTACCTTTATGCCGCGCCTCTTATGGGCCCTATGCCCGGGCGATGGTCCGCATCTGCAAAGAGGAAAGCTTTCATCAGCGGCAGGGATTCGAGATCCTGCTGGTGCTGAGCAAGGGAAGTGAAGCCCAGCGAAGGATGTGCCAGGATGCGATCGATCGCTGGTGGTGGCCTTCGGTGATGATGTTCGGGCCGAATGACGAAGCCTCTCCGCATACGGCGCAAAGCATGAAATGGAAGATCAAGCGTTTTTCCAATGATGAGCTACGTCAACGCTTTATCGACGTTTGCATGGAGCAGGTCAAGCTGCTGGGGATGCATCTGCCGGACCCGGATCTGAAATGGAATAAAGAAAGACAGCATTATGATTTTGGGGAGATTGACTGGGAGGAGTTCCGTAATGTCATCAATGGCAATGGCCCTTGTAATAAAGAGCGCCTGGCGGCGCGGGTCCGGGCGCATGAAGATGGCGCCTGGGTGCGGGAGGCAGCGCTGGCGCATGCCGAAAAAAGAAGGAGGTGTTATGCCTGAACAGCAGTGGCCGCTATGGGAGGTGTTTATCCGAAGCAAGCAGGGTCTGGATCATAAGCATGCGGGCAGTATTCATGCCGCCGATGCGGCCATGGCCATGGAAAATGCCCGGGATGTGTATACCCGCCGGATGGAAGGGGTCAGCATCTGGGTCGTCGAAAGCAGATATATCCATGCTTCGAATCCTGACGAGTCTTCTTCCCTCTATGATCCTGCCAATGATAAAATTTACCGTCATCCGACTTTTTACGATCTGCCGGATGAATTAAAGCATATGTAATATGGGAATCCATGCGTTGCCAATCTATGCGTTGCACCTGGCGGATAATGCGCTGGTCCTTGGCCACCGCAACAGCGAATGGACCGGGTACGGACCGATCCTGGAGCAGGATATAGCGCTGTCGAATATTGCCCTGGATCAGATCGGTCAGGCAAGATATCTTTATCAGCACGCGGCCAGGCTGATGAATGAGGGGGCTGCCGCACAGGGAGCGGGCGGGGTGACGCCAGTGACGGAAGATTCGCTTGCTTATGGACGGGATGCCTGGGATTTCCGGAACTGTCTGCTGGCAGAGCAGGCGAATGGCGATTGGGGGAAAACGATCCTGCGGCAATTCTTTTTCAGCGCCTGGCAGTTTTTTTTCTACGAACAATTACAGCATAGCCGGGATTCCGAACTGGCGGCAATCGCCGAAAAATCTCATAAGGAGGTGATCTATCATCTTCGCTGGAGCAGCGAATGGGTGATACGGCTCGGGGATGGAACGGCTGAAAGCCATTCCCGGATGGGAAAAGCGATGGATGACCTGTGGAAGTACACAGGGGAATTATTTTCGCCGGCGGATTATGAACGAAAATTGAGCGCTCCGGGAATAGCCGTCGATCTTGCGGTCATCCGGCCGTTGTGGGAAGAACGGGTGCAGGAGGTATTGATGGCGGCACGGCTGGGGGGCCAGCGTAGCGACTGGATGCAGACGGGCGGAAAACAGGGCCGGCACACGGAACAACTGGGCTATCTGCTGGCAGAGATGCAATTCCTGCAAAGGGCTTATCCCAATTGCGAATGGTAAATTGTGGATGGTAAAACGCGAATGGTAAAAAATGATACCATATGGTCCCTGCTGGAAACGGTCAACGACCCCGAAGTCCCGGTGCTGTCGGTGGTGGATCTTGGCCTCATCAGGGAGGTGCGGGTCAATAATGAGGAGCTGGAAATCATTTTGACGCCTACATATAGCGGATGCCCGGCCATGGATCTGATCCGGATGAGCATCCGGATGACCTTGCTGGAGCATGGGTATGAAAACGTAAAGCTGACAACGGTACTATCCCCTGCCTGGACCACCGATTGGATGAGCGAGCGGGGAAAGGAAAAGCTAAAGGCATATGGCATCGCCCCTCCCTTACCTTCTCAGCAGGTCTGCCGGCCGGCGTTATTCCAACGCGAAGAAGCCATCGAATGTCCGCATTGTCATTCCTATCATACCATGCGCATCAGCGAGTTTGGCAGCACGGCTTGCAAGGCGCTGTATCGTTGTAAGGACTGTGGAGAACCTTTCGATTATTTCAAATGTCATTAACGTACATTTATTGTTATGTCTAGCGTGCTATTCGAGATCCGGGACCAGATCGCTTTTATCACCCTTAACCGGCCGGACAAGCTGAATGCGTTTAACCGGGAGATGGCCCTGCTGCTGCAGAACAGGCTGGATGAGTGTGCGAACCTTCATGCCGTGCGCGCCGTTTATCTCACCGGTGCCGGTAAGGCATTTTCCGCCGGCGAGGATCTGGCGGAGGTGGTGGATCCCGAAGGTCCGGGTATGGGAAGGATACTACGTGAGCAGTACAACCCCATCGTCACCCGTATCCGCAATCTGCCAAAGCCGGTGGTGGCGGCAGTCAATGGGGTGGCGGCGGGCGCGGGGGCGAATATTGCGCTCTGTTGTGATATTGTTGTGGCTGCACAGTCTGCCTCCTTTATCCAGGCCTTTTCGAAGATCGGGCTCATCCCTGACAGCGGCGGAACCTATTTTTTGCCAAGGCTGGTGGGCTGGCAAAAGGCGGCAGGAATTGCGATGCTGGGAGATAAGATCACGGCCGCCGAAGCGGAAAGAATGGGAATGATTTATAAAGTTTATGATAACGATGAGTTCGTGGGAGCTTCACGGGCATTGACTGCTGTATTAGCGCAGTTACCTACCCGGGCGCTGGCCTTTACAAAACATGCTTTTAACTATTCTGCTACCAATAACCTGGATGCCCAGTTGATGCTGGAAGACGAGCTGCAACAGAAGGCTGCGCAGACCAGGGATTTTACGGAAGGGGTAGCAGCCTTCCTCGAAAAAAGACCTGCGCAATTCAGGGGCGAATAGGGGAATCATGGGGCGCGAATGCGGGACGGGTCGCGGGCCGGAGATGGGATCGCTGGTGCGGGACGGGTCGCTGACAGTTGGGGGGAGCTAATGATTAGCTCACAAAAAAATTAACACTATGCTTTACGAATTTAAAGGACACCGGCCGGTGGTGGACCCTTCTGCTTTTATTCATCCCCAGGCGGCGGTGACGGGAAATGTATCGATCGGCAAGAATGTTTATATCGGTCCGGGCGCCGCTATCCGCGGGGATTGGGGCCGGATCGTCATCGAAGACGGCTGCAATGTGCAGGAAAGCTGTACCATCCACATGTTCCCGGGTGTGACGGTTTGGCTGAAGGAAGGAGCCCATATCGGGCATGGCGCGATCGTTCACGGCGCCATCATCGGCCGAAACTGTCTGATCGGCATGAACAGCGTGATCATGGACAATGTGGAGATCGGGGACGAATGTATCGTCGGGGCGCTGAGCTTTATCAAGGCGGGAGAGAAGATCCCGCGTCGCAGCGTCGTGGCCGGCAACCCGGCGAAGATGCTAAAGGAAGTCAGCGATGAGATGCTGCGATGGAAGACCGAAGGCACGGCACTTTATCAGGCGCTGCCCGGGGAGATGCGGGGGAGTTGGCAGAAGACTGAGCCGTTGAGCCCGCTCGATGGTCGCATTCAACAGGGCGCCAAGCCAAAGATAGAGGACTATCGGAGCTGGAAAGAGACACCGCATTCTTCCGACGAGGGGTCCGATCAGGTGCAGGAGCCTGCAGCGGCATATGGCAAGCGGGAGTTCACGATCGATGATTATCTCCTGATGGAGGAAACTGCCACCCAGAAGCATGAATATTATCAGGGTGAGATCTTTGCTATGGCGGGTGCAAAGGCGGACCACAACATCATAACAAGCAATATGATGATGTTCCTGGCACATAAGCTCTGGGGAAGTTCCTGCCCGGTGTTCACCAGTGATCAGCGCGTCCACGTAGAAGCGAATACTCTTTTCACTTATCCGGACCTGACCATCGTATGCGGGAAACCTGTTTATTATCAGGATGACGAGATGAATTTGATAAACCCGGTTGTTATTATTGAAGTGCTGTCACCGTCGACGAAAAATTATGACCGGGGGGATAAGTTCAAGCTTTACAAGGGTCTTACCACCTTGCAAGAATACCTTATTGTGGACTCCCAGTCTGTTCTGCTGGAACATTTTTATAACGATGCAAAAGGAGACTGGATACTTCAAAAATACGAGCAGCTGACAGATGAAGTGACAATAATAAAGGCCGGTGTCAGCCTTTCCTTAGCCGATATTTATAAGAACACCAGATTTCCAAAGCTGACGCATTAAAGAGGTATATTTGCGGTTCGAGTTCAAAAAAAAAGGGAACGGGAGTGGAGAAATCAAATTTTGTCGATCAGATCAGGGTTTTTTGCCGGAGCGGGCATGGCGGGGCCGGCAGCAAGCATTTCGCGCATATCAAAAACAACGACCTGGCGGGGCCGGATGGCGGCAACGGGGGGCGTGGAGCGCATATAATTCTTCGCGGCAGCAAACACCTTTGGACCCTTCTGCACCTGCGCTATTATAAAAATGTACTGGCGGAGAATGGCGAAGCCGGCAGTGGGAATAATTGTACCGGCCGGTTCGGAAAGGATATTATCATAGAAGTTCCCCTCGGCACCATCGCCAGGGATGAAGAAACCGGCAAGACCGAAGTGGAAATACTGGAAGACGGACAAGAAGTCGTTTGGGTGAAAGGAGGACGAGGCGGTTTGGGCAATGCCATGTTCGCCACCGCGACCAACCAGGCGCCTGAACACGCACAACCGGGCGAAGCGGGTGTAGAAGGCTGGAAAGTACTGGAGTTAAAAGTGCTGGCCGATGTAGGCCTTGTCGGATTTCCCAATGCCGGCAAGTCTACCCTCCTGTCCGTGATCACCGCGGCCAGACCCAAGATCGCAGATTATGCCTTTACCACCCTGGTGCCCCAACTGGGTATGGTGGAATACCGCGACGGCCGTTCTTTCTGCATTGCCGACCTGCCCGGTATCATCGAAGGCGCCGCCGAAGGAAAAGGATTGGGACATCGCTTTCTCCGGCATATCGAAAGAAATCCTGTTTTACTTTTTCTCATCCCCGCCGACAGCAAAGATCATGGAGAAGAATTCAGGATCCTGGTAAACGAGTTGGAAAAATACAATCCTGAACTCCTCCACAAACGATTTATTATTGCCATCAGTAAAAGCGATATGCTCGACGCTGAATTAAAAGAGGCCATCACAAAAGAATTGCCTGCTACTGTTCCTCACCTGTTTATTTCTTCTGTCACCCAACAAGGTATCGTCGAACTGAAGGATTTTTTGTGGAAAGTGCTCAATGAATAACCCGCTTAATGTCTGGGGCCTAAGGCCGGCTCCCGTAAAATTTATATAGATTTATTGCAATTATTCAATTTTTGGCATAGTTTTGCGTTATCTGATTAGTACCGCAGCCTGTTTTGATTGCTGCCGCCGATTGCCGGCCTCCATTGCTTCCAATCTTTTTGCTCCCCATTGCTTCTACCCATATAAATGTTTGCCCGATTGTCCCGCCTGCATTGTCTGCCATCCGGTTGCTATACGCCATAAATCGGTTGCTCCCATATCCTAATCGTCAATAAAAACCCATTTATATGAAGTCGTTATTCAAAGCCGCTTTTGGCAAGCTTACCTTCGGAACTTTATTTCTGTTGACCGTCGCAACGGCAAATGCCCAATCGACCACTCCGGGGGCGTCCCCTGCCACTGATTCTGCTACGGTCAGATATCTGGGCACGCAGGATGATATGCTGATTTTCAACGTCTCTTATGCCAATCCGAAAGGTAATAAATTCCTGGTCGCCGTAAAAGATCAGGACGGCACCCAACTCTATTTGAACCTTTTCAGGGACAAATCTTTTTACAAGCAATTCAAGCTCCCAAAGACGGATAAGGACAAGGTAATCTTTGTGATCCGGAACGGACAGGATGCTCCTATCGTAAAGACTTTCGCGGTTAACGTCAACAGCCGTTTTGTCCAGGAAGTCGCTATCAAAAAACTTTAAAACTCATTTTATGAACGCATTATCCATCAACATCCGCAAAGCGATCACCGCTTCAATTTTCACCGTTGTGCTGGGAGGCGCCAGTCTTGTCAGCCTGGCAAGCGGGAATAGTCCCGCCGGCGACCACAACAGCGCCACGACGGCGGAAGTAAAATATGTTACGTTAGCAGAAGGTCAGGGAATGTTCAATGTTCAGTGCGACAATGCGGCCGGAAGCCGGATCAGCATCCAGATCCTTGATGCAGACGGGGATCAGCTATACCAAAGCGTTTTTACAGACAAAAAATTCGATAAGAATTTTAAATTGGCCGATCCGGACAGCTATCATAAGCTTGTCTTTGTGATCCACAATTTGGCCGACAACTCGGTTCAGCGCTTTGAAGTAGTGGCCAGCACCCGCCTGGTAGAGGACGTAAAAGTGGAGGAAGTAAAATAATATAGAGGCTGGCCCGGGTTTCACCCGGTCCAGCCTTTTATCATATGCTCTTTATCTAAAATATCGTGGGGGTAGCTTTTTTTGTAACCGTACCCAGGAGCTTTGTCACTTCGGTATAGTTCATCGACTTCAACTGCTGCGGCGTCAATTTTGTCGTAGCCAGCACTGTTCCCGGGACAATTACATACC
>Ga0302326_10020627_pt1 | contig 13552 bp, 7 predicted proteins | sample Palsa_T0_3_FD_202264 | JGI IMG/M metagenome (GOLD analysis project Ga0302326, IMG submission 202264) | Peat permafrost microbial communities from Stordalen Mire near Abisko, Sweden - Palsa_T0_3 | ecosystem: Environmental > Terrestrial > Soil > Palsa > Peat permafrost | place: Sweden: Abisko... | reverse complement strand
GAGCTCATCAAGCAGGGAGCCACCGATTACGTCCTGAAGGACCGGCCCGCGCGGCTGCCCACCGTCATCCTGCGCGCGCTGGCCGAGTCCGAGCGACGGACCCGGCTCGCGCAGCTCGAAGACCAGCTGCTCCAGGCTCAGCGTCTGGCCAGCCTTGGTCAGCTCGCGGCGGCCGAAGAGGCGATGACCCACGTCCGTCAGCTCCTCAGCACCGCCCGCGGCGAGGCCATGGCCGCGGAACCCCCCTCCTGAGAAGTCATGAGGGTCCGGGATGGCGGAGGCAGAAGCAGCGTGAGGAGTCCGGGATGGCGGAGGCCGTCGCTGGTGTCGATAAGCACACCTGTCGCAATAAGTAATGGATCGGTAACGATTCGTGGTATCATGGGTACGGCGAGGCCCGTTCACGTTTTGCACGCTTGAAGTAGGCGACGTTGCCGAGAGTCGCTAGGGCCCGGCGAAGCCTGGTCAGCATTTCATCGTGGCTCGCGGAGGGCGGCCCGGCAGCACGGGTGATGCCTGGCGCGCGGCGGATGCTTCGCCAGGCGTACGGTCGGTGGCCGTGGCCGTGGCCGTGGCCTGGCTCGGGGCGGGGACGGAGAGCCATGCTGTTCCAACGGCAAGACGAGGTGCGGGTGGCGCCCGAGGACGCGCCGACGCCGGACGCGCCTGAGCACCCGGCGGGGCTGGCCTCGCTCAGAGAACCGGTGATGGATTCGGTCATCATGGCCGGGGGCCTGCTGTGTACCGGCACGGGCCTGCTCGTGATCGTGGCCTGGTTCGCGCGGGCCACGGTCATCTTGACCTTCGGCAGCCAGAATCCGATGTCCTTCAACACCGCGCTGGCCTTCGTGGTGACCGGGGTCGCGCTCATCGCGCTCACCAGGAAGCGGCCCCGGGTGGCGCTGGCGGCGGGCGCGTTCGATGTGGTCCTCGGCCTGGCGGTGCTGGCCGAATACGCCTTGGACCGCAGTCTTGGCATCGATCAGCTGATCGTGAAGGCCTATATCGCCCCGCCGCACGTGGTGCCCGGCAGGAGCGCGGCTAATACCGCGGTGTGCCTGGTACTGGCCGGCGCGGGCCTGCTGGTGTGGGGCCCATGGCGGCGCCGCCGGCGGGTGGCCCTGCTGGTCGCGGCCGCCTGCGTCATCGGCGTGATTGCCTCCCTGGCGGCCTTCGGGTACGCCACAGGTAACCCCACGGCGTACGGGTGGTGGCATGTGTCCGCGATGGCCTTCCTCACCGCGGTGACCCTGCTCATTCTGGCGTTCTCCCTGCTCACCGCGGCCTGGCGGGACTCCCTCACGCGGCACGCGGGCCTTCCCGTCTGGCTCCCGATGCCGGTCGGCGCGCTGGTTCTCGGCCTGGCCGTGTGGCAGGCCATCGTGGGCCGGGCCGTGGCCACCGCACGTATCTCCCAGAGCACCTTCACCAGCTCCGCCACGGTCCTCGGGCTGGTCCTGGCGGGCTCGGCGGCGCTGGCGGTCTGGCTGGCGCAGCGGGCGGAGAGGCGGCGGCGGGTGGCCGTGGCCACCGCGGCGCGGCGTGACGAGGCCGAGAGAGAAACGCGGGAAAGCGAGAACCGGCTGTTCCAGTTCCTGGACGTCATGCCGGTTGGGGTGTTCATCGCCTCGCCGGGCGGCCGGCCCTACTACACCAGCGACGAGGGTGAACGCCTGCTGGGCCGGGGCGTCGTACCGGGCATCGGCGGCGATGACCTGGTCCGGTCCTACGGTATTTTCCAGGCCGGCACGGACCGGCCGTACCTGACCAGGAACCTGCCCCTCGTCCGGGCCCTGCGCGGCCTCCGGACGCACGTCGACGACATGGAGATCCACCGGCCGGATGGTTCCGTGGCCCCCATCGAGGTGTGGGGGCGCCCGGTCTACGGGGCGGGCGGAGATATCGACTTCGGGATCATTGCGATGGCCGACCCGTCGGAACGCCTGGCCCGGGAGAAGATCATCGCCGGTCAGGCCGCGCTGCTCGAGCTGGCCTACGACGCCATCTTCGTCCGGGACCAAAACGGCCAAATTACCTACTGGAACGCGGGCGCCGAGCACACCTACGGCTTCACCCGCGCCGAGGCGGTCGGGCAGCTCGCCCACGTCATGCTCGGCACCCAGTTCTCCGCGCCGCTGGCCAGCATCGAGGCCATCGCCGCCGAGCGCGGCCGCTGGGACGGCGAACTCACCCACCGGTGCGCCGACGGGCAGTTCATCATCGTGGAGAGCCGCTGGGAGGCCCAGCGCGGGCCGGACGGGTCGCTGCTGGGCTTCCTGGAGATCAACCGGGACATCACGGCCCGCAAAGACGCCGAACGCGAGTCGCTGCGGCGCGCCGCGGAGATCCAGGCCCTGAACGAAAGCCTGGAACAGCGCGTGCAGCAGCGCACCGTGCACCTGGAGAGGGCCAACAAGCAACTGACGGCCTTCACCTACTCGGTCGCCCACGACCTGCGCACCCCGCTGCGAGGGATCAGCGGGTTCTCCGAAGCCCTGGTCGAGGAGTACGGCGACCTGCTCGACGAAACCGGACGAGGGTACACCGCGCGCATCCAGGCGGCCAGCGGACGGATGAGCCTCGTGCTCGATGACCTACTGCACCTGTCGTGGGTGTCACGAGCCGAGATGGAGCTCAAGGACACGGACCTGTCCGCCGAGGTCACCGCCATCTGCGGCCGACTCCGCGCGCGTGACCCCGACCGCCACGTCCGGGTGACCGTCGAGGACGGCGTCCGCGCCATCGCGGATCCCACCCTGATCCGGACCGCGCTGGAGAAGCTGCTGGAAAACGCCTGGAAGTTCACCGTCGGCCGGGACGACGCCACCATCGAGTTCGCCACCACCGCGGTCGATGCAGCCCCCCTGGCCTGCTACGTACGCGACAACGGGGCCGGTTTCGATCCCGCCTACGCGGACAAGCTGTTCCAGCCCTTCCAGCGGCTGCACGGCGCCGGTGAGTTCCCCGGTACCGGCATCGGCCTGGCCAGCGTCCAGCGCATCATCGACCGCCACGGCGGGCGGGTCTGGGCCGAAGGCGCCGTTGACCACGGCGCCACCTTCTACTTCACCCTCGACGCGCAGGCCACCCTCATAAACGACCCGCCGATCCCCCCGGCCGCGGACAGCCCGACGGCGAAACCGCACGCTCCTGACCGTAAAAAAACCTGACCGTTCAGCCACGCCCAGCTCTCAGCTGATTACAATGGGTGCCTATGTCGACCGACTCGGCCCTGCGCTACGGCACCCTGGGCACCCAGGCCAGCACCGCCGGGATCGAGAGCCAGGCCGGGGTCACCATGGCCATGCTGGAGCTGAACTGGGCCAGCTTCGAACCCCGGCCCGGCGAGGTGTCCGCCCGCTACCTGGCCACCATGAGGTCCTGGCTGCGGGCGTACCAGGCCGCCGGGCAGGACGTCACCCTGGGCCTGGGCCTGCATTACCCGCCACCGTGGGTGTTCTCGCTCCCCGGCAGCAGCTACGTGGACCAGAACGGCGACGTCGCCGCCGAGCCCGACTTCGTCTTCAGCCGGGCCGTCCGGTCCGCCGCGGCACGGTATCTGGCCCTGGTCGCCGCCGCTCTCCCGCTGTCGGACTTCTGGGCCATCAGGCTCACCTCGGGCGGCGACGGCGAGATGCTCTACCCGCCCGGCGGCACCTACTGGGCCTTCGGTCCGGCCGCCCTGACCGGCACCGGACTGGCCGCGGGCATGACCCCCAATCCCCACCCGAGCTGGCGGCCCGGCCGGCCCGGCCTGTCCCCGGCCCAGATCGACCGGTGGGTCAGCTGGTACGTCGGCGGTCTGGCCAACGTCACCGGCTGGCAGATGCAGACCCTGTCCCGCCTCGGCTTCACCGGTTACTACCAGACGGTCACGCCCGGGTCCGGCACCCGGCCCGGTGACCTGGCCGAGGACGAGCAGCAGAACCTCATCGACCACGAGACCACGGCCGTCGGCGCCGTGTGGGACCGCTATTACGGCATGCTCGCCGGCCACCGCCACGTGATGGCCTACATCTCCTCGGTGGCCGACCGTTCCGGCGACGACGACGGCGGCCAGGACACCGACACCTTAATGCCGCTGACCTGCGCCGAGATGGGTTCCTGGTCCGCCACCCGGTGGATCACCCGGGTGGCCCGCGAGCACGGGCTGGCCGTCGGCGGGGAGAACCCCGGCTACGGCCTGCCGGACAGCCTGAACGTCCACTACACCAACCCATCCGCTGCGGGAATGATGGCCAGCGCGCTGCGCCAGGCCCGTTCCTGCGGGTTCACCGTCTTCTACTGGGCCCACGACTGCCATCTCTGGGACGGAACGATCCCGTTCTCGCGGTACGCCGACATGATCGCCCAGGAGCAGACCGAATGGGATAGCGAGCGCACGCACCACCGCCCGTTCAGAAAAAAAGCTCTTTAATGCCGAACGGGGCCTGGTACCACCGGCCGGTCATGGCCAGCTAACAATGGGGGAAGACCAATTGACGACTGACCAGCTGACCCGGCTGCTCTACGACATGGACGACGCCAGCGCGGCCGCGCTGGTGATCTCCCCGCATCTCGATGACGCCGTGCTGTCCTGCGGTGCCCTGCTCGCCTACCTCGCGACCCGGCACCCGGTCACGGTGGCGACGGTGTTCACGGCGGCCGCGCCGCCGCCGTGGTCCCTGCCTGCCCGCCGGACCCTGCGCGCGCTCGGCCGGGTCGACGCCGAGGATCTCTTCGCGCAGCGCCGGGCGGAGGACCGGGACGTGCTGGCCGGAATCGGCGCCGAGGCGGTCAACCTGGGGTTCCGGGACGCCTTGTTCCGCCGGGGCCGCCGGGGGCCGGCCTACCCGACCTACCGCCTGGACGCCGCCCGCGGCCGGGTCGCGTCCTGCGACACCGGGCTGGCCGCCGAGGTGAGCGCCCGGGTGGACGAGATCCTCCGGGCCCGCGAGGCCGCGGTGGTCTTCGCTCCCCTCGGCGTCGGCCGCCACGTCGACCACCTGATTGCCCGCCAGGCCGCCCACGAGCTGAACCGGCCGAGGCGGGTCGTGTACTACAGCGACTTCCCCTATTCGCTCAAGGCCGAGCCCGACGAGGGCTTCGTCCAGCGCGCGGGCCTGGTCCCGTATCCGTGGCACGTCGGGCGGGCCGAGAACGCGAACCGGATCGCGGGATACCGGACCCAGTTCGCGGGATTGTTCCGGGACGGGACGGTGCCGACCCGGCCGGAGATCTACTGGCTCCCGGCGAACGACTCCACCACCGAGGTGTAGCCGGACACGGTCGAATCGACGGTGAAGCGCCGGACGTCTTCGGTGTTGGCTTCGGCGATCACGGCCCTGGTCGCGGGCGGGGCCAGGTGCCGCAGCGCCTCGGCGTAGTGCGACGGGTCGTAACCGGCGATCACCACGCCGTTGCGGCCGTGGGTCACGATGCCCGCCCCGATGTTGTCGGAGACGATGACCGGCAGCCCGGCGGCCATCGCCTCGATGACGACAAGCCCGAAGCTCTCGTACCGGGTCGGGAAGATGAACAGGTCGGCGTTGCGGTAGACCTCGGCCATCCGGTTCGGGGGAATGATCCCGAGCCAGTCCACCCCCTCGGTCGGCTTCCCCGCCGGGACCCCGACGACCCGCAGCCGCAACCCGGGCAGGTCCGCACGGGCCTGCGCCACGGCGGCCGTGGCCACGTCGAGGCCCTTCCGGTAGCCCATCTGGCCCACCCAGAGCGCGGTCAGCCCGGTCTGGCCGGTCCGCACCCGGCCGGGGGCGGGCCGGGCCAGATGGTCTTTGATCGTGACGTCCAGCGAGTTGTCGATGATGGTGACGGGGGCCGTGAGGCCGTACCGGGAACGGACGATCTGCTCCACCTGCTCGTGCACGGCAACATGAGCATCGGCGACCAGGGCGCGGCGTTCCCCGGTCGTCCTGAGCCAAGCCAGCGCCCGCGCGAGCGGGTGACCGGGACGGCGCAGCCGCAGGTGCGGCAGCGGGCCGGCCACGTGCCACACGGCGATGAGCGGCGGGGCACTGCGCCGCTTGCGCAGCCAGTAGATCCCCCACAGGCACTCAGGACAGTGCACGAAGATCATGTCCGCGGTGCTCCCGCGCAGCTTCCAGCCGAGCCGCAAGGCGGCCAGGATGTCGGAGAACCCGTCCATCCCCTCGATCCGGCTGCCGGCCTTGAACGCCGAGATGATGTCCACCCGCCAGGCGGGACGAACCCGCGCCAGTTCCCGCACCACGCCCACGATGACCCGCTCCACCCCGCCGATCTCGGTGTGAGCGCGCCGGGTCGCCATGGCTATGGTGAGCGGGCGGCCCGCCCGAGCCTGATCCGCGACCTTAGCCGCGTCTAGGCTGGCCGTAGTGGCCCCAGCCGGAAATGTCATTGTGCCCCCTTGTTAGTGCTTGCCCGCGTGGCTGCCTACCCCCGTAGGCCTGCCTTCGTGTCTGTCTTCGTGTGTGTCTTGGTGTGCCCTTGTGTGCTTGCCTGGTGTGCTTACCTGGTGTGCTTGCCTTGTGGTCAGGTTCGTTGGTGCTGGGTCACCACGGCTCGAGCCGGGCCGCGGCGTAGGGATTGCCCGCTGGCTGGCGGCTTTCGGGTCCGGCCGGGTGAAGGGCCGAGTTCAGTTCCGCCAGGGCCAGTCGCTGCCGCTCGTCCAGCAAACCGAGCCCGGCCGGCGTCAGCTGCGCGGACATCGCGGCCCAGGTCTGGCCGTCCAGCAGGAGCAGCATGGCCGCGGCGGTCACGGCCCGGGTCCCGGCCGTCTGGTCGTGCATGTACACCCAGTCACCCCGCTCGCGGTAACGGCGCACGAAGCCGGCCAGGTCACGCAGCTGGGCCCAGGTCGGGGCCGTGCCCGCGGTCAGCGGCACGTACAGGTACGCCTGGTGCAGGCTCGCCACCGTCGCCGACTCGGCGACGCTGGGCCCGGCTAGGTTGATCACGCCGTCGACCCGGAGGCCGAGCTGGAGTTGCCGCAGGTCGGTGTCGGTCGGAACGGGCCCGATCACCAGGCCCGACGCCACGACATGATCGAACGCGGCGACCTCGTTGACGCTGATCTCCTTCTGCTGGATCACGATTTTCCCCAGGCCGAGCAGGAGGAGCACGGTCAGCGCGACCGCGTACCTGCGGACCAGGGTCCGGCGGGTGAGGCGGCCACCCGGGCCGATGGCCAGGTTCACCGGGGGCCTCCCGGTGGCTGCCAGCCGCCGGGTGGCTGCCAGCTTCCCGGTGGCGGCCAGCCTTCCGGTGGCTGCCAGCCGCCGGGTGGGCGCCAGCCTCCGTCGCCCGGCGGGGGCCAGCCGTCGCGCGGGGGCCAGTCACCGTCACGCGGGGGCCAGTCACCGCTGCGCGGCCGGTCGCCGCCGTCTCGTGACCGGCGCCAGGCCAGCACGATGAAGATGCTCGCGTAAAGGAGCAGGGCCCCGCCTAGATCGAGCAGGAACGGTTCCGCCGTAGTGGGCTGAGGCGGCCCAAGCGGGAACGCGTTAGGCAGCGCCGGCGGCGACTGCGGGACACGGGCCCGGGCGGGTACCTTCAGGACCTTCGCCGCCAGAGCGGTGCGGGTGACCGATTCCGCGTGGACGCTCGCGCCCTTGCTGGGCACGTCGAGGACGATGTCGGCGAACGCCTGGGCGACGCCGCCTCCCCGCTGCGCGACCGCCGGCCCGAGCGGTTTACCGAAACGGCTGACGGCGGCCGCGTAGTTGGCGGGGGTATCCCGTTCGCCGTCCAGGTAGACGCGTCGTATCGACGGGTTCGTCAGCCAGCCGCGTCGCTGTGCCGACGTGGCGTGCGCGACGACCCGGGGCAGGCCGGCCCGGCGGTAGGCGGCGGGCGCGCGCTTCGCCAGCGTGGCCACGATGGGCAGGGGCCGGATGGCCGGCTGGGCGGCCGATGAGGCGGCCAGCACCATGCCGTCGAAGAGTTGCTCGTAGCGACCCGAGCCCGCGGCCGTGACCTGGCTCAGCGGATCGCCGAGCACGCCCTTACCGCCGAGCCCCAGATAGGCGTAGAAAAACGAACCATGCGGCCCGTTGGTCACCGTGTACCCGCCGCAGTCAGAACCGACCGCGCTGACGTACTGCCCGCCGGAGATGTCGACCACATCCGCGACCGGGTCATACGGGCTGGCCGGCACGTACCAGAGCTGTACCGACTGGTAGATCGCGCTCGGGAAGTCGGCCAGCCGGGTGCCGTGGCTCGTGATCCAGTCCGCCAGCGCCGGGCTCATGTTGCCCGTCTGCTCGGCGGCGTCGGTGGGCGAGAGGAGGAAATAGTGCACGCCGTCGGCGAGCGCGGCGGGCCCGACCGAGAAGAACGCGAAGCTGCGGCCGCCGAGCAGGTACGAGTACTTCTGCGGGTCGCCGCTGGCATTGATCGCGGCGCAGGCGGGAAGGTTGGTCGCGATGAACTTGTCCATCAGCATCACGCCGTCGCTGGCGCTGCCGTAGTTGGTGAACCAGCTGACGGCGGACAAGGCCACCAGGCCCGCCAAGCCGGCCGCGGCGACCGCGCGCGGCCGCCAGGAGACCCGGGCCGGGTGTCCGGCGAGGGCGGCGGCGCGGCGTCCGGTTCGGCGTCTGGCGCGACGCAGCCAGCCGGCCAGCACGGCGTCCGCGAGCAGCACCGTGCCGACGATGCAGGCCGGGAGCAGGTACACGAAGAACTGCTCGTTCAGGGTCCCGATGGCGACGATGTAGGCGCCGAAGGCGTAACTGGCCGTGAGCCAGGCCGTCAGGAAGTTCCCGGCCGCGGTGTTCTTCCTGCTCCAGCACCAGATGAGCGCGACGAAGCCGAGCGCGAGCACGATATAGCTGCTCGAGTACGTTTCGAACGAGCGCTCCAGGGCGCCGACGAGAGATACCCCGGGGACGTTGAGACCGGTGGTCTGCAGCAGGCCGACGAGCCGCTGCAGCGTGTAGGTCTGAATCGTCACGAAGGAGCCGGCCAGGCCGAGATCGGCCGCCCACAGCAGGAACAGCCCGAGAAAGGCCACGGCGATCGCCAGCGTGGCCGCCGAGCGGCGCAGCAGCGGCCAGTTCCGCTCGAGCAACGCGAACAGCGGCGGCACCGCGACCAGGCAGATCGTTATCTCGTTCGTCAGCAGGGCGAGCCCGCCGAGCACGCCCGTGACGGACACGTAAGCCAGCGCCCCGCGGTTACGCAGCGCCCAGGCCGCGTGCAGGGTCAGCAGGCTGACGCACAGCGCGAACGGCTCGATCACATCCTGGCGGTCATACCGGGTGAGGACGGGGTCAAGAGCGGCGACCACAGCGACCGCGCCGGTCAGCACCCGGCGCTGCCGGGGGCTGGCGCCGCCGGCCAGCCGGTAAGCCAGGGCCGTAACCAGCAGGACGTCCGCGACGCCGACCGAGGCGGCCAGCAGGCGCGCGGCCTGGATGGCCGTCGGGAGCGCGCTCGAGGCGTGCCCGGTCACGCTCAGCCAGGCGGCCTGCAGCAAGAACATCAGCGGCGGATGAACGAACAGTGGCTGGTTGTCCAGCGTCAGGTGCCAGCCCAGGGCGACCTGCTGGGCCGCGTAGGTGTAGGCGGCCTCGTCGTAGAGCACGTCCGGGCTGGTGAAGATGTTGTACAGCAGGGCGACCCCGGCGACACAGCAGCAGAACACGGCCAGGCCCAGGTCGGCGCGATGCACCGCCAACCGGGTCAGCAACCGGGTCCGGCTCGCGGGCCGTGGGGGGACCGCGGGGTACGCGCGGTCCTGGGGGTGCGTGCGGTCTGTCGGGTGCGTGGGAACCTCGGGGTGTGTGCGGTCCGTCGGGCGCATGCGGTCCGTAGGATGTGTGCGGTCTGTAGGGGGTGTGCGGTCCGTGGGGGGCGTCCGGTCCGTGGGGGGCGTGCGGTCCGCGGGGTGCGGCTGGGCCCGCAGCCGGGCCCGCAGGCCCGTCAGGAAGCTGATGTCCGCGTCCGTGATCAGCCGCATCCGGCGGGCGGGAATGATGAAGAGGAACGTGCCCGCCGCGATCAGCACCCAGGCGAGCGGGGTCGGAGCCTGTCCGGCCACGGCGAACACGGCCGCGGTGGGGGCGAACCCGATGATGTAGGCGGCAACCTGCCGAAGGGACGGAAGGCGGACCTGAAGGGCCTTCCGGTAGAGCGGTGCCAGGAGAATGACGCCCGCCAGGCTCGCGAGCAGGTAGGAGTAGGCCGCTCCCAGGGCGCCGTAGCGGGGCACGAGGACAACCAGGCCCACCACTTCCGTCACGACGGTGATCGGCATGCGCCGCCCGACCTGACGGCCGTAGCCGGTGGCGAACAGGCTCTTCGTGAGCATGTCGGTCATGAGCGCTCCGAGCGTTCCCGCGGCCAGCACCTGGAGCAGGACCTGAGCGGCGGGAGTGGAATAGTGGTGCGGCAGGAACGACCGCAGCACCGGTCCGGGGGCGGCGAACAGCGCGGCCTGAACCGGGATGATCAGCAGCGGCACCCACCGGGCGGCCGTCATGAACCAGCGGTGCTTGTCCCGCAGGGACTCGCTGTGGGCGATGAAGGGGAAAACCGCGTCGGCGAGCGCGTCACTGACATAAAAGCTCGCTCTGGCCAGCAGGCTGCAGGCCTGGTAGCCCGCGAGCACCGCGGCCGTCACCCCCGCGGCGGCCCCCGCGACCGAAAGGCCCAGCAGGTCGGCGGTGATGAGGAAGGTCATCGAGGCGGACGCGAACCAGATCGAGCCCGAGTCGGTCAGGAAACTGAAGCTCGCCAGCGGGCCCCGGCCGGGCAGCAGCCCCCGGCATGTCCGCAGCCCGATGAGCACCGACCCCGCGGTGCCGAGGAAGAAGCTGAGCGCGACGCCGTCCGGACCGGTATGCAGACCGGCCACCAGGACCGCGGCGGCCACGCACTTCAGCAGGATCTCTCCGCCCTGCATCGTGCCAAGCCCGGCGAACCTCCGGCTGCCCTGGGCGGCGCCGGCCAGGGCACTGTTCACGGCCAGCATGGGCATCTCCGCGGCCACCAGCAGGTCCAGGACGTCCGAGCTGGTGGGAACCAGCCGCTGGCCGACCACCTGCGTAGCCATGAAGGCCGTGCCGAGCAGAATCCCGAGGGCGAGGTTGGCGATCAGCGCCGTCCGGAACTCCGGCTTCGCCGCCTCGTTGTCCCCGTGGGTCTGCGCGACGCGGATGGCGAGCGCCCACGGCAGGCCCGCGGTGAGCAGCCCCGCGGCGAGCAGCAGCACGTTCTGAACCGCGCTGACGACGCCGAACCGCGCGGGCACCAGGAGCCAGGCGAGCCCGACGCCGAAGGCATAGTTGAGCACAGCGCCGATGGCGAAGCGCGTGACCAGGATCACGCCGCCCGCCGCGGCCGAGGTTTCCACGCCGACCCGGCTCTGCCATGGGCGGCGCGTGGCTAGGGTCCTCAACGGCCAAACTCAGCGTTGCTTGCCGACACCTCCGGCATGGGTACCGGATGAGGACCCAGCCGCGAGCCGTTCCACAGGCTGGCATCCGGCACCGAGTTCGCCCGCCACAGCCCCGAATCCTCAAGCTCTGGCAGGATCGTGAGCCCGTGCAGCCGGGCGTAGCGGCTGCGGGCGGCCTCCAGCAGAATCCCCTCATAGGAAGCCACGCAGCGGTCCCAGGTCAGAGACTCAGCGGCGAGTCTGGAGGCGGCCTGAAGGCGTTCCAGCTGGTCGGTGTCCCGGGCTAGCCCCCACAGGCCCGCCTGCGGCGCGTCCGGGTTTCCGGTCGGCACGACCAGGCCGGTCGGGCCGGCTATGTCCCGGACACCAGGCAGGTCGGTCGCCACCGGGACGCATCCGGCCGCCATGCCCTCCGTCAGCGTCAGCCCGGAGGCCTCCGCCCGGGTGGCCGAGGGCAGCACCACCACGTCGGCGATCCCGTACTGATGCTGTAGCTCCGCGCCGGACAGCGGTCCGGTGAACCGGGCGCCGGCCACGGACAGCCGTTCCGCGAGACGCCGGTAGCGGGCGAGTTCTGGCCCGGTTCCCGCCAGGGTGAGCTTCAGCCACGACTGACCCGCCGCGGCGGTCAGCAGCGTCTCCACCCCGTTGTCCGGTCCCATCGGCCCGGCAAACAACACGTTCAGCTCGCCCTCGGATGGCCGTACCCGGGCAGGCAGTGACACCTGCGGGTCCGCCCCCCACGGAATGGCCCAGACCATCGGACCGTACCGGCTCCGATGCTGGCGCGCGTAGTGCGGACTGCTGGCCACGATCCGGTCAGCCCGCAGGGCCAGCGCTAGGTGGAGCTTGTTGTAGAAGCTCGAGATCCGGGTGGCACCCAGGATCTCGATCGGGGAGTGATGGGTGTAAACAATGGCGGGCCGGACGTGCGGCGGCAGCCGACTGGACAGCCAGAGGAAGACGTCGCTCATGGTAGGTACCGGCCCGTGCACGTTCACCACGTCGAAATGCCGCAGCTCGCGAACGATCCGCGGCCAGTGGGCGACGAATGAGGACAGCCGCCACTCGCCGAATGCGACCCGGCGGATCTGGGGAGAGGAATGCACGGTGACGCGATGCTGGCGGGCGCTAAGCCCGGTCGCCAGCCTATCGATGCTGGTGGAGATCCCGGAAACAATGGGCGGGACGTCGGAGGTCATGATCAGGATGTCGAGCGGGCGCCGAAAGGGCACGGCGCCTTCGATGGCGGGTTCGGCCCGCAGGTAGCCGGTCATTTAATATCACGCAAGCCGACTCGGCACGGACCCCAGGCGTTCGCGTCAGCACCGCTTCGGTGCGTGCCGCGTGGTTGCCTTAGCGGCCCAGGATGGGCTGGGTCCTGCGCTCGGTGATCGGCCACGGGAAGTTCGGTCCCGTTGTGCTCGCGAACCCCGGAAACTCTCCTGTCGGAGATCTCCCTTACGTGCCGAGCGTGACGATGCCATGCGAATTGTCCCATTTATCGGGGCCCCTTTCGGGGTAATTGTCCGCCAATTCTGGACAGCGTGATTCTCGCCGAGGAAGCTAACTGGAGCTTTTACCCAGCCAAGGCCGTCGTTCCGTGTTGCGATGCTGGCTGCTTCAAAGCAGCTTAGTACCCCGATTGCTTAGTGGCGTGACACTTACTAAATATGGGCGTGCGGATTGGGATATGGGCGTCCGGATTTGGGCGCCTTAACGTCGAAATTGTGAAATGCGTGCGCTGGGGTGAGATACCAGAAATAGGCGGCGCAGGGGCGAGATATCGCAGACCGTGAGCGTGTGCCGCATCACATTCGCGGGATGCCCGCGCGGTCCGAGACGGTGCGGTCCGAGGCGGGGCGGTCCGAGACAGTGGAGTTCAAACCCGCGCGGTCCGTTCCGTCGGCGGCGGGCTGGAGTCGGGCGCCCCATTTTTCCTCGATGTGGCCGAAGCGCCAGATGAGCAGGGCGCCGAGCCAGGTGAGGACGAACATGGCAACGATCACGAAACCGGCCGTGTTGAGGTTGAAGTCGGACACAAAGCCCCAGAAGCCGTGGTGCAGGCCCTTGATCTCCTGCGGCAGCAGGCTGAGGGTCTCGATCGCGCCGATGAAGAAGCAGATGATCACCGAGAGCCCGGTGATGGCGAGGTTGTAGTACACCTTGCGG
>Ga0302326_10020626_pt1 | contig 13553 bp, 12 predicted proteins | sample Palsa_T0_3_FD_202264 | JGI IMG/M metagenome (GOLD analysis project Ga0302326, IMG submission 202264) | Peat permafrost microbial communities from Stordalen Mire near Abisko, Sweden - Palsa_T0_3 | ecosystem: Environmental > Terrestrial > Soil > Palsa > Peat permafrost | place: Sweden: Abisko... | reverse complement strand
AAGCCGGTATTCCGCCCCTGTTGCGTCGACAAAGAGGTAGTGATCGACTACGCCCCAACTGGATTGAAAAGGAGTGAGGGATCCGCTGCACCGTGCTCGACATTGGAATTGAGACATCGCGGCACTACGCCGCCATCCGCTTGGAATTAAAGAGCGCCGGGAATCCGATTCCAGCCAATGACATCTGGATTGCGGCCCTCAGCCGCCAGCATGCGATCCCTGTAATGAGTCGCGATTCTCATTTCGACTTCGTGAGCAGGCTAAGACGTCGAACCTGGTAACAGTTAGCTTAGACTGCTGGAAGTCGCCGCTGTGGCGAAGGTCATCGAGGGAGCGCGGCTATCGGTTAATTGAGCGGAGCGGGGAAGTATGAGGGCCAGACGGGCTCCTCCTTCCCCACGGTTTGAAGCTTCAATGGTTCCGCCATGGGCTCGCACAACAGCGTCGACGAAGGCCAGACCGAGACCGTGCCCGCTTGAATTCCGCCCTTTGATACGGCGCTCGAAAAGATGGGCGCTGATTTCGGAATCGAAGCCGGGCCCATTGTCTTCTATGACAAGCGAGGCGGCTTCATCGGAGCCGCTCAGAGAGATTCTTACGGTGCATGACGGGGGAAGATGTTTCGCCTCATTGTCGAAAAGGTTGGCGATCATGCGGTGGAGCAGGGCAGCGTCCGCATGTACCTCCAGAGGGCCGGCACTGCATAGTTGGATGCTCAAGCCCTTTTCGGACATCCCCGGCTCGTAAAGATCGATCATGACTCTCAGGAGTTCGTCGAGATCGATGGGGACGCGATTGATTCTTAGCGCATTCGCCTTGGCTTCGGCAACATCCAGAGACTTATCCAGGAATTCCGTAAGCCGATCCATGTCTTCGATCGCCGACACAATCGATTCGGACCCTTCCTCCTTGCCGGCCGTCAGGGCCATTTCCAACCTGGCACGCACCGCGGTCAACGGACTCCGAATGTCATGAGTGAGCGATCCGGTGATGGTGTGCAATTGGTGAATTGTTTTCTCGATACGGTCGAGCATGCGGTTCAAAGTGATGGCCAATTGTGCGACTTCGTCATTTCTGCGCGTCGTCGGCACCCGGCTGCTCAAATCATTTTCACCGATTCGGGAAGCGGCTTCGGTGATCTCGCGAATGTGACCCAGGACCCTGCGAGTACTGTAAAAAACGATGGCCGAGCCGATGAGAACGATGAGTAACCATAAAAGTACGAAGCGAATGCGCAATTCCCGCAACACACGGAGTTCATCGCGTTCGGACAGGCCGAGGTAGATTTTGCTGCCGTTTTCCATTTTGACGGAGACCACGCGAAAGGGCGGGTCAAAGCCGTCTACGTGGAGAGTGGTGGGCTTTTCGGGCGCGAGGTTACCGGCCCTGACAGCGGCGAGATGTGCGTTCACATCTCCGGCCCCGACCCACAAAGACACAGAGCCATCGGCGGCAGTTTGCAGAAAGAACACCGAATCGTTCGGCCCTGGTCCGGAGCCACGCTTATGCGGCACTTCCCTGCTGGCGAGTTCGGCGACCTCTCTCACCACGCGTCTATTCAGAGCGTCCTTTGGAGTTCGCGAGGCGACGTCGCTCAGAACTCCGGCCTCACCGGCGAGCCAGGCGTTGGTCCTCCGCTGGATGTCGCCGGCTACGAATTGGTGGAGGAAGACGAAGACGACCATGGTGCCGCAGGCGAACGCCAGTGCAGCCCACAGAGAGATACGCCATGCGGCACTTTGCATAATAGGCCTAGCGGTCCCGGAGAACATATCCAATACCGCGCAGGGTTCGAATTCGGGGACCTTGGCCATCCGTGTCGACCTTCCCACGCAATCGGTAGATGTGGACATCCACCACATTGGTGTCCGGCTGAATTCGCATGCCCCAGACTTCATCGAGAATCATAGACCTTGTGACGACGCGGCCCGCATTCCGGCACAGATACTCTAAAAGGACAAACTCTTGAGGCGTTAGATTCAGCGTTTCTCCGCCGCGTGAAGCTTCGCGCCGGAGCAGATCCAGTTCGATATCGAGTACCCGTAATCGGGTTGGCTCCATCGTGGGAGAACTGTTATTTCGTTTCAGCAGATTGCGCAATCTGGCGAGCAATTCGGCGAGTGCGAAGGGCTTGGTCAGGTAATCGTCGCCACCCTGTTCCAGTCCTCGTACACGATCGTCGACCGACCGCCTCGCGGAGAGAATGAGCACCGGTGACGTCAACCCAAGTTCACGTAAGCGAAGGATCAGGCTGATGCCATCCCGATCCGGAAGGCCGAGATCGACGATGAGACCGTCGTGATAAGTATCGATCGCCATCCGCTCAGCGGTTGCGGCGTCCGCCGCCGCTTCTACCTGGTATCCGGCTTCGCCGAGTGAGCGTCGAAGGAACCCTTGAATTCCGGGTTCATCTTCTACCAACAGAAGGCGCATGCCTTGATGTTAGTGCATTCGTGGACCCTATCTATATGAATTGGCAGGAAACGTCACCGCTTGACCGAGCATTCAATCGAACGATGGCGTTGCTGTTAGTGACTGTCGCCGTCGTGATCGACATCTCCCGACCCATGGGCCTGCGCCTTCGCACTCAACTGAACTGTATCCTGCGGCTCGGAGGAGGACGCTTGCTGTGGCTTGGATTGCGCTATAGGGGCGGCAGATTGTGGCACTGCCGATGAGGAAGATACTGGACTGATCATATTGCTTTTAGCTCCTACAAATCTTATCGGTCCCTTTGCTCGAAAGTTAGAGTTAATGAACATCTTGTCATTTAGCGGTTTCCCGGGAGTCATTTTGCGCGGCTTTAAACGTAGCGATAGCCATAAACAGGGCTGCCGCGAGATGTTCCATGAACAAATCGTCATGAACGAAAGCCTGGCGAGCGGCGTCTCTTAGGCACATGAAAGCTGACTCGGAACAAACCTGCTGGCAATGGGCCTCCATAAACTGACTATTGGCATCGTGGGCGGTGGAATTGGGGGAGTAGCCGCTGCCGTAGCGTTCCACCGGGCAGGCATTCGCGCAACTGTCTACGAGCGGACCCCTGAGATTCGCGAAGTTGGGGCGGGCATGATGCTTTGGCCGAATGCTACCCGTGTTCTAAAGGAATTGGGGTTGCTCGAAACGGTAGCGGCGTGCAGCGGCCCGAATGAGCACTTCCTGGTTCGCGCAAGCGAAGGCGCTATCCTGATGGACATCGGTTTGGGCCAGTTTGAAGTGCCCGCGCTTTGTACACGCCGCTCAGACTTGTTGGGAGCATTGCTTTCGGCGTTGCCGCCGGAGCGTGTACGGCTGGGACAAACATTCGACCGCTTCGAGAACGGTAAGCACAAAGTCAGAATTCACATGGTCGGCGGGGGCGCGATGGAACATGATTTCCTGGTCGGCGCCGATGGCATCCGCTCACGCGTGCGTTCGCAATTACTAGGTGTCTATGAACCGATCTACCGGGGTTACACGGTCTGGCGTGGAATTGCAAGCCTCACTGGCGCTGTTGCCGCTGGTTCGAACAGCGAAACCTGGGGACGCGGGAAGCGGTTCGGGATACTCAACACCGGCGGTGACCGGTTCACGTGGTACGCCACGGCGAACACGGATTCGGGCCATGCCGATTCGGCGGAGGGGCGGAAACGGGAACTGCTGCACATGTTTGCGGGCTGGCACGAGCCTGTTGAACGTTTGATCGGTGCCACGGACGAGGACAACATCCTAAAGAACGGTGCGTACGATCTAGCGCCGTTGAAGCGCTGGGGTCATGGAAGAGTGATGCTGCTGGGCGATGCCGCGCACCCTTGTACGCCTAATCTTGGTTTGGGAGGGTGTATGGCGCTTGAGGATGCGCTGGTTCTGGCGAAGTGCTTCAGTAGGGAGACCTCGGCGGATCTGGCTTTACGGCGCTATGAAGCAACCAGACGAGAACGAACGCGTCATGTGCAGCGGCGATCGCTTCTCATGGGGCATATCGGACAATGGGAAAGCCGGCTTGTCGCGCGTGGACGCCAGGCGGTGACAAGTATGATTCCGGCGCGAATCTTCGAACGCAACCTTAGGAAGATTTACTCCTATGCGGCTTAGTACTTTCCCTATCGGCTAGACCCCGAAAAATGGCATCTTCCACCCTGTTCACGCCCAGTTCCGGCCGTTCCGGATTCAAAACCGTTATCTGGATCTCCCTTGGTCTCACCGCGCTCTTTGTCTTCATCACTTCAGAAGCTTTTCTCGCCGCCGATTACCCCATGTACCACGCCTACCGTCTACAGGTGATCGCCGACCGGCAGCTCCTCATCCCCCATACGCTTAGCGGCGTCATCGCTCTCCTGGCCGGCCCGCTACAGTTCTCGTCGCGCCTTCGCCGGCGTCACCTGAGATTCCATCGCGTCCTCGGGCGCATCTACGTCGTCTCCGTCTTTATCGGCGCCTTTACCGGGATCGCGCTCGCCGCCGGCCGCCCCGGCCTGCCGGGAACCTCCATGCAGGCCGCCGCCTGGATCGTCTGCACCACAGCCGCCGTCATCATGGCGCGCAACCGCCAAATCGCCCAGCATCGCCAATGGATGATTCGCTCCTATGCAGTCACGTTCACCTTCGTTTCCAGCCGCGTGCTCAATCTCTGGCCCAGCTACTGGAGCCATCTTGGCGACTCTTTGTCCGCCGTCGGCGTCATCGCCTTCACGCTCGCGTCTCTGCTTATCGTCGACGTCGGCCTCAACTGGCGCGAACTCACCACCCGTCGTGCCTGATGGCCGCAGGCTAGGAGATCCTATCCATATGAAACCATTCGCAGTCTTCGGCCTTGCTGTCATGTTCGCTTCAGCCGCGCTCGCCCAGCATCAGACCTTCGTCGTCAATCCCGATGGCAGCGCCGTCAGGATGATGCTCAAAACAAATCACGAGCTTGTCAACGGCACCTTTCACGTCCAATCGGGATCGATTGTATTTGACTGCGGCGCTCCTGAAATGTCGGGCTCGGTGACCGTGCTCGCCGGCAGCGGGAAAACGGGCAATGACAGTCGCGACACCAAAATGTACAAGGACGTCCTGAAGGTCAAACAGCACGCAACTGTTTCCTTTGCGCCGAAAACGTATACCGGCATCCTCGCTCCTTCGGGAGAATCGACTATCCAGGTAAAAGGGATCTTCACCCTGCTGGGGTCTCCCCACGAAATCACCGTCCCCATGACGGTATATCTTGACGGCGCCAACTCAAATGCCAAGGCTCATATAGTCCTGCCGTACGTTCAATGGGGACTGAAGAATCCAACCTTTTTGATGTGGAAAGTAGACAACGACGTTGCGATTGACCTCTTTTTTGCAGGCCGGCTTTCCAAATAGCAGTACCCACCCACTTACTGAGCCCCGACCGTCAGGGAGTGGGTTCAAACCTCGTTTTTCAGCACGCGCTAGAAACTGAGCCGAAGTCCAAACTGCGCCGTCCGGGGATCGTTCACCGCGGTGATCTGGCGGAAGGTGGGCAGCGGGCTGGAGGGATAGGCTCCGGTTCCAAAGACGCCGTTGAGCGAGACAACGTTGGTGTGGTTGAGAGTGTTGAAGAGCTCCCCCAGCGCCTGCAGGCGGATTTTTTCTCCAATGGCGAAGCTACGGCTGAGGCGTATATTCATGTTGACGATGCCGTAGCTTTCTCCCGCGTTGCGGTTGATATATGCTCCGTTGACGGTGGGTCGCGCGCCCGTCCCCTGGATCGTGTTAGCGCCCGTAGTAATGTTGAAAGGCAGCGGAGAATAAGCCGTTAAGCCGGTGGTGAATTGGAATCCATGGCTCAAGCGCTCCCATGCAGTATTGGCCTTTGCGAGAGAGGAATGGATGGTGCCTTCAAACGTGAGCCGGCTGCGCTGGTCATCGTCGGAGCGGCCGTAATCCTGCCAGATATTGTAGTTATTGAGCGGGGCGCTGAAGAAGAATTCACTGACATTATCGAGCGCCTTGGAGTAAGTGTAAGAGACTCGGTAACTGCCCCACTTTACGGGTCGCTGAATGAAAGCAACATCCACGGCGTCGTAATAGGAATCGGCAAGCGAGGAATATTGGCTGTCGTTCCCGAAAGTCAGATTGGGACGGCATCCATCGTTTGTGCCGACGGCGGCGCAGGTGGGCACGTTCTGGTTCACGGAGATGATGAGATGCAAGCCGCGCACGTGCTGGTAGCCCACGCTGACGGTCGCTGTGTTGGAGATTTGTTGTTCGATTTGGAGGCTGCCCTGCTCCGAGTAAGCATTCTTCATATGGGGGTCCATAGTGGAGAAGTTGAAGAGCACACCGGCAGGAATCGTCAGAGCGCCAAGGATATTGGGAAACACGGGCGCGCCGGCCTGAGTCGGCGATAGGCTAATGCTCAGTTGCTGTAGATTGCTGACCACGGTGGTGTTCCCGGCGGAGAGCAGAGCATTCGCCAGAGGGCGCAACGGTATGCGGTCGTAGAAGAGCCCATAGCTGCCTCGGACCACGGTGCGGCGAGATGCAAAAGGGGTCCAGGCGAAGCCGCCTCTGGGGGAAACGTTGCCCGTCTGCGTGGCGACGCTTTTGAGAAATTCCAGATCGTACCGGAAACCGAGATTCAAAGTGAAGTTCGAAGCGATCTTATATTCATCCTGCGCGTAGAAGCCGACATTCGGATTGGTCTGGTGAACCTGTGTGACGCCGAAGGTCTGGGCGAACCCGGAATTGTTGTAAGTGCCGCTGAGGAAGTTGGCGAGCGAAGAGAATGAATAGCTGCCGCGGTTGGTGCGCGGGAAGGTAATCGTGTCGTTGTTATAAAGAAAGTCGACGCCAAAGCGAATGGCGTGCGCGCCGTGCTGGATAGACAGGCTGTCCGTGGCTTCGTAGAGCTGATTTACACGTGCCGTTGGCGATCCTGAAAGCGTTCCAAAAGAAGCCACGCCGGAGATGCTGACCGCGGGACCGATGGGGTCGGAAGGCGGAGCGGCAAGGTTGCTATTGGTGAACTGGCCGCGAGTCTCATTCACCATGCGCGGAGAGATGGTCCATACGTTGCTGGCCGCGACGGTCTGATCGGTATCGAAGAGATTGGCGGATGCGGTGGGCGCGCTGAGGGCGCCGGCGCCGCGCGAATTGATGCTCTCGACGTGATAGAGACTGTAGCGCGCGCTGAACTGATCCTTCTCGTTGAAGCGGTGATCTACTTTGGAGAAAAAGTCTTCGTTGTGGATGGGGTTGCGGTATTGGCCGGTGGAGATGAGCGGACCCGGGTAGCCCACGCTGATGAGACGGGCATTGATGAGCGCAACGTTGGCTGGCGTGATTGAAGCAAAGCCGGATTGATTGAGATCCCGGCCTTCGAAGTTTGCGAAGTAGAAGGTTTTGTCGTGGACGAGGGGGCCTGAAAGGCTGGCTCCGTATTGAGCCTGAGTGAGCGGGAGGACGGTATTGGAAAGCGCATTGGCGGCGTTGAGGCTGCTATTGCGCAAGTATCCGTAGGCCGCGCCGTGCAATGTATTGGTTCCGCTCTTGGTGACGAGATTGACGTAGCCGCCGAGAGCGCGTCCAAGTTCAGCCTGGCCGCCTGAGGTCACCACCTGAAACTCCTGAACCACGTCGAGGCCGACAACGGTTCCGGCAACTCCTGCTGCGTCGTCGTTCGCGCTGACGCCATCGATGATGAAGCTGTTCGAAAAATTGCGCTGGCTGCCGATGGAGATGCCCTGGCCGGGAATGGCGGAGGTCTCGGCGAAGAGCTGGTTGGCGGCGGTGTTTGCGGGTGAAACGCCCGGGACGTAGAGAGCGATATCGAGGTAATTGCGGCCGTTCAATGGGAGATCTTCGATCTCCTTTTGAGTAATGGTGCTGGCGATTTCGGATCGGGCCGCTTCCAGGACGACGGAATTGCCAGTGACGGTAATGTTCGACCCCGCTGCGGCAATACTCAGCGCAACAGGCAACTCGAACGCGGAACCAACGGTGAGGTTCAGCGAGCGCAGCTGATCGGCAAAGCCCTGCTGGTGGATTTTGACTTCATAGTTACCGACGTGAAGATAGGGGAAGCGGAAGCGGCCTTCACGGTCAGTGCTTTGGGAGGCTGCAAAGTTGGTGGCTGTTTCCCGGACGCTGATCTGCGCGCCTGATACTGCGGCGCCGCTTGGATCTGTCACGCGGCCGCTGACGCTGGCGTAGTTGACGGATTCCTGGGCTGAAGCGGACACAATTGCGATGAATAAGCTGGCGGCGGTCTTGAACATTCTTGTCTTCGACCCTTTTTCGCATCAATTGCCGCTCTTGGCGATGCGTCATGTTGTCGCACCGCCGCGCACTCCGGCGGCGAGCGGGCTATCATGATCGTTTCTGAGCCGCGACCGCGAGGAAGCGGTACCGGATTGCCGGGGCCACAAGATCTCCGTACTTAGGATGATGAAAAGAATGGTTTCCGATTCATCCACAGAGCGATCAACCGCCGCGCCCCGGGTTGCCCTTCCGTGGATCGTTCGCCTGAGGTATGCCATGGCCGCGGGGCAGATTGTCACTGCGATCGTGGTGAACAGCGTCTTGCAGATCGATGTGCCGTTGCGTTGGATACTGATCGCGCCGTGCCTGATCATTCTGAGTAACCTGTGGCTGGCGCGCCGGCCGTTACCGGCGGACTCCGCCTTGATCGCCTGGCTGTTTGTGCTGGACACGCTGGGTCTCACTTCCGTACTGATGCTGACGGGCGGTCCGACCAACCCGTTCACGCTTCTTTACCTGGTGCATATCACCCTATCGGCCACGATTCTGAATCAGAGACAGACGTGGGCCATCGGGGCGTTAGCGTCCCTGTGCTTCGGATTGCTGTTCTGGAGATACCGGCCGATCGCCGCTCTCGAAATGCATCATCTGGGCACCGGCGTGAACCTGCACCTGATCGGCATGTGGGCTGCGTTCGCGGTGGCCTCGCTTCTGGTGGCCATGTTCTCCGGCAAGATATCCGCGCTACTGCGGCAGAACGAAGAATCGCTGTTGCGGATGCAGGAGGAGTTGGCGCGAAAGGACAGGCTGGCCTCCCTGGTGACGTTGGCCGCCGGCGCAGCACATGAGCTGAGCACGCCGCTGGGGACTATTGCGATCGTTGCGAAGGACCTGGAGCGCTACGCGACAACCAGCCTGCGCGACGCAGCGGTAGCTGAAGACAGCCGCCTGATCCGCACGGAGGTGGACCGCTGCAGCACCATTCTGCAGCGGCTCAGCATCGATGGAGCGGAACCGGCCGGAGAGGCGTTTGAAGCTGTCGAGGCGGACGCGCTTTTGGCTTCGGTGCGGAGCCTGCTGGTCCACGGTTCGCTCACGATCGAGGATTCGGATCAAGGCAAGAGATCCATTCTGAAAGTGCCGCGGCACGCCGTGGAGCAGGCTTTGGTGGCCTTAGCGAAGAATGCGATCGAGGCGAGCCCGTCAGGATCGCAAGTCCGTTTATCGGCATCGAGGGATCGCGGCGTTGTGCGATTCGAAGTTCGCGATCGGGGCGAAGGTATGTCGCTCGAAACTTTGCGGCACGCGGGAGAGCCGTTCTTTACAACTAAGGAGCCCGGCAAGGGCATGGGCCTGGGGATCTTCCTGGTGCGGACGCTGGCGGATCGATTAGGCGGCCGGCTTTCTTACCAGTCGGCTGTTGGCTCCGGTACGTGCGCGGTGTTGGAACTCCCGCTGGCGCAGGCGGTAGAAGACTAGGGCTATGGCTCAGTTACCGGGCGACGGTGTGGCAGTGATTGTGGACGATGACGATGTGTTTCGCAACCGCCTGCAAAGGGCATTCACGGAGCGTGGGTGGGAAGCGCATGCGGCGGCAGACAGCGGCGCCGGATTGGCTTTGGCCGCGACACACAGTCCGGATCTGGCGATCGTCGATCTGCGGCTTCCAGGAACAAACGGGCTCAGTATTGTTAAAGAATTGCGGAGCCTGGATAAGACTACCTGCATCATTGTGTTGACTGGTTATGGCAGCATCGCCACCGCGCTCTCAGCCACCAAACTGGGCGCGGACCATTACATGAGCAAGCCGGCGGATGCAGACCAGATCCTCAGCGCCTACCAGCGAATCAGCAGCGCGGAGGAAAGCCCGATCGCAGAGACGGCTTCGGCGGATATTCCGAGTCTGGCGCGAGTGGAGTGGGAGCACATTCAAAGGGTGCTGGAAGATTGCGAGGGCAATATCTCGAAGGCCGCCAAGTTGCTGGGGCTGCATAGGCGGTCGCTCCAGCGGAAGCTTTCGAAATATCCGCCACGATCGTGAGAATGTAGGGCGAATCGATTCCAATCAATTGTGATGGGCCGCGGTGGCGGGCTGGGCAACTCCGATCTTGACCGAATGGGCGATCTTCTCCTTGCTGCCTTCCTGAATATCCACGACCACCCTGACGCCGGCGGTGAGATCGCTCAACTGCGCCTTGGCGGCATCCTTGGTAATTTCCGTTTTCTCATTCAGCTTTACATCCACATCGCCCTTCGCAGTCTTTACGGTCAGAACATCCCCGGTTACTTTCACGACTGTCCCCATCACGTGGTCGAAGCCTCCATGTGCAAACACGGAGCAGGCGATCGCGAGCAATAACATAAACGGAACCAGCATCATGCGGGTTCGATTCGTGAGCTTAATGATTGTGGTGTTGAGTTTGGGATTCATCGTTGTCTTCTCCTTTTAGAAACTTCTCTTCTTCCATTTCTTCCTTGATCTCTTCGGGCGTCTTTGGATTGAGCAGCTTCATCTGCTGCTTTTCCTCAGCCGTAAGGACGGGCAGGCGGCGAATGAACCGCACCAGCATCCACGAATCTTCGTTGTCATGGGGAGAACCGTTTCCCCAAGCCGGCATGGCGGTGAAGCGGACCCCATTTTGAATGACATAGAACAGTTCTCCATCCGTCATCTGTTGAGTCGGCGCAAGACGCATGTCCGGGGCGGGCGGATAGGTATTCTTCCCCATCGGCGTATCGCCGCTTCCATCATTGGCGTGGCAGGTGGCGCAGTGGCTAGCCCAATGCTCGCGAGCTTCGGACTGCGCTTCCGCGCTATCGGGAAGCGGATTCATTTGTGCGGCTGCCTGGCGAGGAATGGCAGCTAATCGGATTCGCCGCATGAGCCAGGTCTCGGCTGGGCTAGAGTGCTTCCGAGCGCTGAATCCATCCGAGCCCCAGACCAGAAACACAATCCCAAATACCGGAATTGCAATTGCGCCGAACAGGAACCAAGCGAGCCGGTTCATTGCAAATTGTACTCACTGGCTTCGACGTTGCTACGTTCACGGATTTGGCCAACGGTGCAAGCCATGAAGAAAGATAGCACCCAAATGGGAATTTTCACGGCAGTGCGACAATTTGCCGCAACACTTCCCTAGAAAGAACCAGCGGCGGTGCCGTCAGGAATAAAACAAACGCGAGAGGCAGCCCATCTGTTGGGAATGAGTGTTTTTTCTGCGAGTGACCAGAGTGGTGGGTTCTAGTCTAGCGGATGCCACAATCTTTCATCACGCGCGGCGCATCCGCCGGGGACGGTTGAAATTCAGCAGTTATCTTGGAAGCGGAGGGCGTGTAGAAATCGACATCCACCCGGCCAGCGGTAACCAGATCTTTCACGAAACGAAAATCGGTATGGAAAGAACCGTTCCCGCCCAAGACCTTCCATTCCTTGTAAGCATCCTTCTTACCGGCTACCCGAATGAAGACGGAGAGCTTTCCAGAGCCGGGCGCGAGAGCCGCCCTGAACACCCTTTTGCTCAACGAGGTGTTGAACGAGGAGGAAAGGAGTTTTCCATTCCGGCATACGAGGGTCACATTTGGCCGCGCGAAGCCGCCGCTGGGAAGATAGGAGCCGCGGAGAGTAAGGGTCTCAAGGTCCCTTGGATTGGGGGAATCGTTCAGTTTCGAAGTAAGCCAGGATGATTGCCCTCCGGCTGAGACCGCCGTCAACAAGATTAGCGTCATCACCTTCATTTCACCCGGTCCGTGAGTCCGATTGTAGTACTTAGGAGGTGAAAGGAGAAGGGGGTGGCACCGCTTTTATTGCGCGGGGACTCATGTCAACCATGGGCAATCCCGCTCGCGGCAGAATCAGGTTCATTCATGGATGACACATTGCAATCACATCGCGTCAGGCTTTGTGATTCACGCATTCTTACGAGAAGAACTCGCTACGATCATGGGTATTGAGGTGATTGGCGAGGCTGAGAGTGGTCACGTTGCGCTGAAAAAGATTCGGGCCGAGCAACCCGACCTCGTGCTCCTTGATCTGCAGATGCCGATTATGGGTGGCTTTGATGTCGTCCGGCACCTGGACCCCGGCGGTTCGTTTCCCGCGATTGTCATTGTTACCGCCTTCGATCGTTACGCGATTCAAGTCTTCGAAAGCAGTGGGGTGGATTATCTTTTGAAGCCCGTGTCGCATGAACGCTTGGAGATGGCGGTGGATCGTGCGCGCCGGGCGTCTAACCGCGAGGCCGCTGAGCGGATCGCCCGCATTCAGGAGCTCGCCGAACCGCCTTTTCCGGAAGACGCGCGAAATAAGCCGGTACGGAAGATCGTTGGCCGTTCCGGGAGGGACTATGTGCTGTTGAATGCGGACGAGATATTCGCTTTCCAGGCCGACGGGGAGCTGGTTTGGATTATTACTTCGAAAAATAAGCTGTTAGCGACACAAACGCTGAAGGCGCAGGAAGACAAGCTCATCAACACAAATTTCCGGAGAATCCATCGGGGCGCGCTCGTGAATATCGATCGGGTCCGTAAGATGAGTACGCTGAGCAGCCAGAGGTGGCTTGTGACTCTGCCAAATAACCTGGAATTCGTCGTTAGAAAACGGCAGGCGAAGAGCATTCGTCGCCTGGTGAAAGTCCGCTGGCGGCTCAGAGACGCCCGCCGCAGTTTTTGTGTGGACTATTTGCGGCCTTCATATTAATCTCGCCACAACGCGAGGGTTGAATTGATTATCGCCGCTATTTCCACCTGGATTGGCGTGCTCCTGTTACTCGTTCGGGATTCTCGCTACGACAGCTGCGGTTTGGCTGGCGCCGATGAGGGCTGGGCCATACCGCGTGTGGGTGGCCGTCCATTCTTCCTGGCTCCTCGGAGCGGCGATCGCCATCCATGTCCTGATGACGACCTTGGCTGAGTGGATGGAGTGGTCGGGCGCTCGCGAATCGAGCTGGTGGATTTGGCTGTTTCCCGCTTCGGTACCTTGGATTTTACTGATCTTGAACTGCCGTGGCCTGGTTTCGCGGGCGCCGATGGCCGTTCTTTTGATTCCGATAGCGTGGGCGGCATTTGTTCGTCTCACGATCCGGTCTGAGAGATACGGATTGCCTTCGGGCTTTTCGAGATGCTCAGAAGAACTCGGGCGCGGGGAAATAGTGGCTAGTTTCGGCTATCCGCTCGTGCGCGCAATCAGTCCGCTCGCAGCTTAATAGAGCTCACCCACGCAACTTGTCTTTGTTCACAGGCGCACCCGGCGAATACTCAGGACATGACGAAATTTCCCTCGGCGATATCTCTTTGCGTTGCCCTCTCCCTTGGTTGCAGTTCCGTTGGCTACGCGCAATCGACCGGCGGCGGATCGGTACGCG
>Ga0302326_10020625_pt1 | contig 13553 bp, 10 predicted proteins | sample Palsa_T0_3_FD_202264 | JGI IMG/M metagenome (GOLD analysis project Ga0302326, IMG submission 202264) | Peat permafrost microbial communities from Stordalen Mire near Abisko, Sweden - Palsa_T0_3 | ecosystem: Environmental > Terrestrial > Soil > Palsa > Peat permafrost | place: Sweden: Abisko... | reverse complement strand
CGGATGTCGTTGAGCGCCTCGGCCAGCACGCCGCCCGCGCCGATCAGCAACACCGGGCCCCAGTCCGGATCGCGGCGCGCTCCAACAATCAATTCCAGGCCGTGCGCACTCATCGCCTCCACCAGCACGCCATCGAGAATCAGTTTGGAATGTCTCGCTGCGATACTCTCATGCATGTGCGTCCACGCGGCAGCGAGCGATTGCGCGTCAGCAATGCCGAGAGCAACGCCGCCGGCATCGCTCTTGTGCGAGAGCTGCGCGGATTGTGCTTTGAGCGCAACCGGATACCCGATGCGCTCTGCCACGGCCTGCGCTTCCTCGATTGATCGTGCCAGCGCGCCCTCCGGCATCGGGATGCCGATGGCCGCAAGCAGCAACTTGCTGCGATGTTCCGGCAACACGCCGCGCGGCAACTCAGGCAGACTTACACCGTCGCGATCCGCCGCGCTGTTCACGCGCCGCCGGCTCACTTCCGCGTCGGCAAATGCAGTCACGCACGCGAGCGCGCGAAACGCCCGCTCCGGCGACGGAAAGAACGGCACGCGCAGCGAACGCAGCTCGCGCAGATATGCGGGAGAAAATTGCGCGCCTTCATCAAGACCGGCAAAGATCACCGGCTTGGCGGGATGAAGCGTTTTTAGCGCGCCAAGGATCGGCGGAAACTTGAGCTCGCTGGTGGTCTCGTCGGTGAGGATGATGCTCAACACCAGGCTGCCAAATCGCACGTCGGCCAGAATGGGCGGCACGCATCGCCGATACAGATCCGGATCGACCAGTCCCTGCGCAGTCAGATCCAGCGGATTGCTGGGCGGAATGAACTCCGGCAGCGCTTCTCGCAGCGCAGCAGCCGTAGCATCGCTCAACGGCGGCAGCGCCAGGCCGAGAGACTCGCAAAGGTCCAGTGCGATCGCTTTGAATGCGCCGGATTCAGTGAACACCGCCGCTCCGCCGCGGGGAAGCTCTCCGCAGAGCAGCAGAATCTCCGACACGTCGAGCAGTTCTTCCAGCAGATCGACCACCACCACTCCGGCATGGCTCACCAGCGTGCGCATCACCGCATGATCGCCGGCCAGCGCGCCCGTGTGGGTCTCTGCGGATGCGCGCGCCGCACCGCTTCTGCCTGGATGCAGCAGCACGATGAACTTGCCGCAATGCCGCGCGCGGGCTGCATGACGGAGAAAATCCTGCGGCCTGCGAAATTTCTCGACAATCATCAGGATGACGTGAGTGTGCGGGTCATCGATCAGGTAATCGACAAAATCCTCAACATGGCTGGCGGCCTCATTGCCCGTTGAAATGGAGTAGGAAATTCCTACGCCTTTATTGCGCAGCGCAACGCCGACCACCGCAGCCATGGCGCCGCTCTGCGAAACGATGGCGATGCCTTGCCCATCGAGCCGCACTGGCGGCGTAGCAACAAACGTGAGCGGAATGCCGTCGACAAAGTTCACCATGCCCAGGCAGTTTGGCCCTTCGACCATCATGTTGCTCGCCCGCGCGAGCGCTGCGATCTCTTCCTGCTCCGCGCGGCCCTCAGGTCCGCTCTCGGCAAATCCCGCCGAAAAAATGATGACGCTGCCAACTCCGCGCCGGCCACAGGCAGCCACCGACTCAAGCACGCTGGTCCGCGGAATGGCCAATACCACGCAATCCACGCCAAACGGAAGCGCCTCGATCGATGGCAAGCATAGCCGTCCATCAATCTCGGTGCGCCGGGGATTGATAAGGTGAACATCGCCGGAAAACCCGGCGGCATCGAGATTCTTTACGACCGCCGCACCAAATGAAGACGGCGCTGCGGATGCGCCAACGATCGCCACGGAACGCGGACACAACAGCCGCTCAATGGGCCTGCGGTTCATGGCATCGATCAAGATGCTTCTCCTCCGGGTTTCTCACCGCTTGATGTTGTACCAACGATGGGTGCCCCAGTGTCCCGATTTTGGGACCTGGGAAAGCACAAGCTCAACGTACCAAATCACGCGGTCAGAGTCCTGGTGACATCAGCCCCACACTTCGCGCGCCGTCTCCACCACCAGTGCCAGCTTGGCCCACTGGTCCGCTTCGCTCAGCTGGTTGCCTTCCATGGTGGATGCAAACCCGCACTGTGGGCTCAGCGCCAGCTGATCCAACGGCACAATCTTCGCCGCCTCGTCGATGCGCCGCAACAGATCCTGCTTCCGTTCAAGCTCGGCCGCCTTGGTACTCACCAGGCCCAGCACCACCATCTTGTTTCGCGGCACAAAGCGCAGCGGCGCAAAACTGCCCGAGCGTTCGTCATCGTATTCGAGCAAGAACCGGTCGACCGCAAGCTCGTTGAACAGCTGCTCGGCGATTGCGTCGTAGCCGCCCTGCGCATACCAGTGGCTGCGATTGTTGCCGCGGCAAAGATGGATGGCCAGCGTCACTCCGGCGTGAGCTGCCGCCGCAAAGCACGCATTGTCCGCGCGCAGCGAGGCAGTCAGCATCTCATCGACATCCACGCGCAGCTCGGTCTTCATCCACTCGCACCACTTCGGATCGAGAAAATAGCTATAGCGCGGCGCATCGATCTGCAGATAGGCAACTCCGCTTCCGGCAAGCAGCTTCAGTTCGCCGGTCATGATCGCGCTGATGTCATCGAGCAGTGCATACGGATCCGCGTACACAGCATCCGTGACGCCATACTTGAACGAAATGGCGGGAAACTGAGTGGCGCTGGGCAGGGTCATCTTGATCGGCCCTGGTGCATGCTGCTTGAGAAAAGGAAGTTCGCGGCCGGTGAGCGGGCCCCTCTGCTGCAATCGTGCATTCACGATGCCAGTAATGCTGCTCACCGGAGTGGCCGCAGCGGTCTTCGTGCCGGCATCGTCCCACTTGCGCGATACAGCATCGCCCAGGTCGAATCCATCCACCGCGTCGGTGAAATCGCTCATGAAGTTCGACCGGCGAAACTCTCCGTCCGTGATGACATCGAGGCCCAGCTCCTTCTGCTTTTCCATCACGCGCTGGATGTGCCGATCCTCAATGGCATGGATCTCTTCCCGCGGCGCACTGCGCAACCGCGCGCTCAGCAATTCCCCCGGACGCAGAAAACTGCCGACATGATCGGCGCGAAATTTTGCAGTTGAAGTCATCATCCCTCTCTTTGTTGCGGAAATCCTTTGTTGCTGGAGCGTGTTTCAAAAAGGGTGTACGGACACAAGTCGAAACCCCTCAGGGGCTAAAGCCCGTCATTCTTCGGCCTCAATCGGCACGACTGAAGTCGTGCCCGACACAAAGCGGATTCCATGAAGCAAGCTCGAGTGTCGTGACCGCGTGAATTGGTGGTCTCCCAGGTCTCAAAATCGAGACCTGGGGCACCCAATCTCGTGGTTGAGATTACGAAACCACAAAGTCATGGCACTAGCCGCCGATCTAGAACGGATAATGCCGCGGTCCCGTCTGCACCGTGATCCAGCGCAGGTCGGTGAACTCCGCAATCGCAGCCTTGCCGCCAAATCGCCCGTATCCACTGTCTTTCACTCCGCCAAACGGCATGTTCGCTTCATCGTGAACCGTAGGGCCATTCACATGGCAGATCCCGGATTCGATCTGCTCAGCCACGCGCAGGCCGCGCGCGCAGTCGCGAGTGAAAACCGCTGCCGACAGTCCGAACGGCGAGTCGTTGGCAATGCGGATGGCATCGCACTCACCGGATGCGCGCAGCACCACGACCACCGGTCCAAAAGATTCCTCGGCATAGATATTCATCGCTGAGGTCACGCGATCGACTACCGTCGGCTGCATCACCGCGCCATCGATGCCCCCGCCCATCGCCAGGCTTGCGCCCTTTTCGATGGCATCGCGCACCAGATTTCCAACGCGTGCTGCAGCCTCCGCGGTCACCATACAGCCCAATGCAACATCGTTTCGCCGTGGGTCGCCAGCCACCAGCGGTGCCGCTCTCGCTACCAGTTTTTTCACAAACTCATCGGCGACACGCTCATCCACGACGATACGGTCCGTCGACATGCAGATTTGCCCCTGGTTCATGAACGCGCCAAAGTTTGCCGCCGCGGCTGCCGCGTCCAGGTCCGCATCGTCGAGCACCAGCAGCGGCGCTTTGCCGCCCAACTCCAGCAGCACGGGCTTGAGATGCTTTGCCGCGGTCTTTGCAATGAGGCGTCCCACCGGCGTGGAGCCGGTGAAGTTGACGCGGCGAACGGCAGGGCTGGCAATCAACCGCTCCACAATTTGAGCGGCATCGGCGGGCGCGTTCAAGATCACATTGACCACGCCATCGCCAAGCCCGGCCTTGTGCATCGCGGCGCCAATCAGCGCATGAACGCCTGGGCAAAGCTCAGAGCCCTTCAGTACCACCGTGTTGCCGCAGGCCAGCGGCATGGCGATAGCGCGCATGCCCAGGATCACCGGCGCATTCCAGGGCGCGATGCCGAGCACCACGCCGCAAGGGCGCCGCACAGCCATGGCCACAGAGCCGGGCACATCCGATGGAATCACCTCGCCCGCGATCTGCGTGGTCATGCTCGCCGCTTCGCGCAGCATGCCGGCGGCAAGAGCCACATTGAATCCATACCAGCCCGGCGTTGCGCCCGTTTCGGCAACACCGATCGCAATGAATTCGCCTGTGAGGGCATCGAGCTCGTCCGCTGCTCGCATCAATCGCTTTCGCCGCTCTGTCGCACTGAGCCCGCTCCACATGGGAAACGCAGCCCGCGCCGCTGCCACCGCCGCGTCCGCATCTTCAACGGTGGCCGCGGCCGTGCGCGAAGCGACGGCCCCGGTAAACGGATCGATGCGGTCAAAGACCGCCGCAGTACCGGCGGCTCGCGATTCACCGCCTATCAGCAAATTCACTTTCTGCATAACAACTCCGTTTCGGCGATGGGATCGAACCCTATCTCTTGTACGACTGCAAGCCCGGCTTGACGCTCTTCTCATCCAGGAACTGCTTCATCCCTTTTTCACGGCCATGCTCAGGGTCGCGCAACTGCGACTGGTCGAGCTTGGCGTAGAGATAATCCTCGCTCTGTTCCCACGTCAGTTCGCGGCAGCGCTTGAATCCATGCTTGGCAGCGCGCAACACCACTGGATTTTTCTCAGCCAGTTTTCGGGCCAGCACCAATGTCTCTTCGCGCAAGCGCTCAAGCGGCACGGCCTTGTTCACCAGGCCGAACTCAGCCGCCTGTGCACCGGTAAACGTCTCGCCCGTCATGATGTATTCAAGCGCCTTGCGATGCCCCACCGTATCCGCCATTGCCTTGCTCACCAGGTTCCCCGGCGGAATCCCCCAGTTGATCTCTGACAGTCCGAAGACCGCGGTCTCTGCGGCAATCGCCAGGTCGCAGGCCACCAGCGGCGAAAACGCTCCTCCGAAGCACCATCCATTCACCATCGCAATAGTCGGTTTCGCATACATCCGCAGCAGCTTCCATTGCCATGTCGATGCGTCGCGGCGAATCTTCTCCTGTACCACCTCCGGCGCCTGATCGACCTCGCGAAAATACTCCTTCAGGTCCATGCCGGCCGACCAGGATTCGCCCGCGCCGGTCAGCACCAGCACCTTAGCTTCCGGATCGATTTCAAGCTCTTCCAGAACCTCCCGCATCTCGCGGTTCAGCGTCGGACTCATCGCATTACGCTTCTCCGGACGGTTCAGCGTGACCCACGCGATTCCTTCCTCGATCTCGACTTTGACAGTCTTCCAGCGCTCTTCGTATCCCGGCATGAATCATCCCTTCTCATCGTTGCGCTCTCGCGGTTTCGCACGATCGCTCGTCTTGGTTGCCGCCGCGCTGACAGCGAGTCAACCGGCATTCAACGAATCCATCGGAAGCCCCACGTAGTTTTCCGCCAGCGAGAGTGCGGCCGCTCGCGAACTCGTCACGTAATCCAGCTCCGCCATCTGCCTGCGCTCATCAAACGGATTTGCATCGGGAAACTTGTGCAGCATCGACGTCATCCACCATGAAAAGCGCTGCACCTTCCAGATGCGCCGCAGGCAAATCTCGGAATAGCGCTCAAGCAACGCGGTCGACCCGGTGGCAAATCTCTCTGCCAGAGCCGTCGCCAGCACGCGCACATCGGCGATGGCCAGGTTCATACCCTTGGCTCCCGTGGGCGGCACGATATGCACCGCATCTCCGGCCAGAAACAGCCTGCCATACTGCATGGGCTCGGTCACAAAGCTGCGCATCGGCGTGATGCTCTTCTGCACGATCCGGCCCACGTTCGGCTGCCAGCCATCATCGCAGCGCAGCCGCGTCAGCATCTCATCCCAGATCCGATCGTCCGTCCAGCGCTGGATATCGTCCGCCGGATCGCACTGCAGATAGAGCCTGGTTACAGTAGGAGAGCGCATGCTGAACAGCGCGAATCCCCGCTCGTGGCGAATGTAAACGAGTTCCCCCTGCGAAGGAGCTGCCTCTGCCAGAATGCCCAGCCAGGCGAAAGGATAGATGCGCTCGTAAGTAGTCAGCGCGCCCGCCGGCGCCGTGGGTCTGCAGATGCCGTGAAACCCGTCGCACCCTGCGATGTAATCGCAGCGCATCTCATGGCTCACGCCATCCTTCTCGAATTGCACCACCGGAGCATCCCCATCGAATCCATGAATGCTCACCTTCGCTGCTTCAAATACAATCTCGCCCCGGGCCTTGAGCCGCGCGGCAATCAGGTCCTTCACCACCTCGTGCTGCGCATAGACCGTCACGGCGTTTCCGGTAAGAGCCTTCATATCGATGCGGTGACGTCTGCCTCCGAAACCAAGCTCGATGCCGTGATGCAGCAGTCCTTCCGCGTTCATCCGGTCCCCGAGTCCGGTCTCGTTCAGCAAATCCACCGTACCCTGCTCAAGCACTCCTGCGCGCACCCGGCTCTCCACGTATTCGCGGCTTCGCGCCTCCAGCACCACGGACTCGACGCCCGATCGATGCAGCAGGTGCGCCAGCATCAATCCGGCAGGACCCGCTCCGATAATGGCCACTTGCGTTCGCATCCGTTATGCCTGAGATGTAGTTGCGTAGTTTCGTTGCCTTGTCTTGTTTGAGTTCAGGCGCATCGTACCAATATCTCTGGGTGCCCCAGGTCTCGCATTTGAGACCTGGAAGATCGCAAATCCACGCGACCGGAATACAGTGCTAGCCGGCGGTGCTCTCCATCATCGAAAGCACATGCGCCGCCCATTGAAATGCGCCATTCGCCGCAGGCAGCCCGCAATAAATTGCGGCCTGCAACAGCACTTCTTTGATCTCATCGCGCGTCACGCCGCTGTTCAGTGCGGCTCGCACATGCATCTTGAACTCCTCCTCGCGATTGAGTGCAACCAGCATCGCCAGCGTAAGAAGGCTGCGCGTATGCCGTGCCAATCCAGGGCGAGTCCAGATCTCGCCCCACGCATAGCGCGTAATAAAGTCCTGAAACTCCCGATTGAAGTCATTCAGGTTCTCGATCGAGCGGTCCACATGCGCATCGCCCAGCACTTCCCGTCGCATCCGCATGCCCTGATCGTGGCGCGTCTCATCGTCCATACCGGTCTTCCCTCTTTTCAGCGCAAACTATCCCAGCAGGAATTCAAGCACGGCAGCATTGAACTTCTTGTCTGCTTCCACATTTGAAAGATGAGAAGCGTTCAACTCCACAAACCGCGCGCCCGCAATGCTGTCAGCCAGCAGCCTGCCATCTGCAGCGGGTGTGGCCGGATCATGCGTCCCCGCAACCACCAACGTAGAAATCCGAATCTCCTTCGCGCTCTCCCTGAAGTCGGCATCGCGAATCGCCTCGCAGCACCCGACGTAGCCGGCGACAGAAGTAGCCTCCATGGCGGCCCGTGTCTTTGCCATCAATCCTGGTTGGCTGCGAAGAAATGGCGGCGTGAACCACCGCTCCAGCACTCCGGAAGCAATGGCGCTCATGCCGTTCGTCTGCACCGCGTCGATCCGCGCATCCCATCCCTCGCGCGTGCCGATCAGCGCCGCCGTATTGCACAGCACCAGCTTGCGAACGCGCAACGCTGCATGAATCCCCAGCCACTGTCCGATCATTCCCCCCATCGAGATTCCGCAGAATCTGCAGTCTTCGATGGCGAGCGCATCCAACAGCGCAAGCACATCGCGTCCCAGTAGATCCATGCTGTACGGGCCTGCCGTCGCGCTCGAATGCCCGTGTCCGCGCGTGTCGTAGCGCAGCAATCGAAAGTGCGGGGCAAACTCCGCGATTTGCGCGTCCCACGCCGTCATGTCGGAGCCAAGCGAATTGGAAAGTACCAGCACCGGCAGATGCTTCGCGCCGGAAATCCTGAAACGAATCAGCGCGCCGACCGATTCAACCCATCCGCTCTCGGTCGCGACACCCGAAGCAGATGCACGCGTCAGCACTCGGTCAATCGCGGCACGAGAGTTTCCCAGGTATTGCTTTGCATCGAAGAGCCGCTCAATTTCCGATGGCGACAGCAGGCGCATCGCCTCCGCATCTTCGCCGAGCACATCGCGAAGATGCCGCTTGCGGTCCGCTGCAACACCGCACAAACGCTCGACAAGCGAATGAGCCTCCGGCTTGCCCACGTGCGCGGCCAACGCCATCGAGACTGCCTCGGCATAGATGAGCCCGCGCGTCTGTTTGAGATTTTCTTTCATTCGATCGGCGTCAACTTCAAGCCCAGCGATCAACTCATTCATCCTGGCCAGCGCGCCGCCGCACAACGCGAAAACTTCGGGGATCGTCTCCCATTCAACCTGCCAGTTGCCCAGGCCGCGCTCGTGTTCCTGCGCCATCGCAGCCAGCGCATTGGCAACGAGACCAGGCACGCGGCCCGCTGCCGCCAACACGGCGGAACAAGCCACAGGGTTGCGTTTTTGCGGCATCGTCGAAGAGCCGCCGCGTCCCGCGCCCTGGCCCTCCGACACCTCCGCAACCTCCGTCTGCATCAGCAATGAAAGGTCTCGCGCCATCTTTCCCAGAGTTCCAGTCAGCACGCCAAGCTGCGTGACAATCGTGGCGACGCGGTCTCGCGACGAATGCCAACTGATGTCAGGCTGTGCGAGCCCCAGGCTCTCGGCAAGTGTGGCCGCGACCGCCGCACCATCCCCGCGCAGCGAGGCCAGTGTCCCGGCCGCACCGCCAAACTGAAGCGCTAGTGAATTCACGGCAACTTCACGCAGCTCTGCCTGTTGCCGAAGCAATGCGTCAAGCCACGCAGCGGCCTTCCATCCAAACGTGACAGGCACCGCGTGCTGCAGCCACGTACGGCCCGCCATCACGGTGTCAGCGTAACGCTGCGCCAAGTCTGCAAGGCCCTCATTGAGCTGCTGCAACTGCCCATCGATCAGCCGCAACCCTTCCCGCATCTGCAGCACCAGGCCGGTATCGATGGCGTCCTGGCTGGTTGCGCCCCAGTGTACGAATCGCGCCGCGGCGAGGGAGTTCTTTTCGACATGGGCCGTGAGCTGCCCGACCAGCGGAATGGCAAGATTGGCCGCGCGCCCCGCGTCTTCACGAATTGCTGCGAGATTGAGGTTCTCCACTTTACATGCCTCCGCGATCGCCTCCGCCACGTCCGCGGAAATCAGTCCCGCAGAGGCCTCCGCGCGCGCCAATGCCGATTCAAAATCGAGCATCCGCTGCAGGCGATTCTCATCGCTGAAGACAGCCTGCATCGCGCCGGAATAAAAAAGTCGATCAAACAGAGTCATGGAAATACCCTTGTAGCGCCGGGCTCAGACCGGTCTCGTGCGCGACTCTAGATCCGCGCAGGTCCGGTGGCCGTCGAACTTACATCTCTTCCCCGCCGCAAGCCCAGGGAACTTCTGAACGAGGTCCCATTTCGAGGAAGGCATCCCTCAGTGGCTAAAGCCCAGTTGATGTGCAGCACTTACGGCACGACTGAAGTCGTGCCCTTTCAAAACCTCGACTTAATCCGAGGTTCCCTAATAATCAAGAAACACCGTCTCCCGCTCGCCCTGCATCTCTATGTTCCACACCACAGTACCTTTGCGGCCAGGCACATCCGAGCCAATCAGCGTCCCTCTGCGATGCGCCGGGACGCTCTGCAAAATCGGATCGCGCGCCGTCATCTCGCCCGGAAAATACATACGCGTCGCCAGATCCCTCAACAGCCCGCGCATCATCACCCGCACTGCCAGGTGCGGAGCCTGCATCTGCCCCGCAGGCCCCGGAACCTGCCCGGGCCGCACCGTAGAAAAGCGAAATCGCCCGCCGTCATCCGTAGGCACGCGGCAAAATCCCGTGAAGACCGGTACGCTCGTATTCACTGCCACGTTCGCCGCGTACTCCCCATCGGCGTTTGCCTGCCACACCTCAATCACCGCATCCGGCACGGCGATCCCGCTTCCGTCCAGCACGCTCCCTTCTACGGTGACGCGCTCGCCTGGCGTGCCTTCTGGAGCCATCTCGATGCAGTTGAGATGCGCGAGCCCGATGCGAAAATAAGGCCCCACCGTCTGCCACGTTGTGGCTTGCAAACTCATCGCTCAATCCTCAAACGGCGTTTCATTGCGGCCGCGCAGCACGATGTCCCACTTATAGGCCAGCGCATATTCCGGTCTAACCTTTTCCCAGTCAAACGTGGAGATCAGGCGGTTCCGCGCCTTCTCGTCCGCGGTGCAGTTGAAGATGGGATCGTACGGCAGCAGCGGGTCTCCGGGAAAATACATCTGCGTGACCAAACGCGTAACAAACGCGGGCCCCATCAACGAGAAATGAATGTGCGCGGGCCGCCATGCGTTGTAGTGGTTGCGCCACGGATACGCGCCCGGCTTGATGGTTTCAAACTGGTACCGGCCATGTTCGTCGGTCATCACGCGGCCCGTGCCCGTGAAGTTGGGATCGAGCGGCGCGTCGTGCCGGTCCCCATCGTGAAGATAGCGGCCGCATGAGTTGGCCTGCCACACTTCCACCAGCGCATGGCGCACAGGCGTTCCATTCTCATCGAGCACGCGCCCGCTCACCACGATTCGCTGGCCAAGCGCTTCTCCACCGGGTTGCCGGGTCAGGTCCGCGGTGGCAGCGCTCACCAGCGACGGCGAGAACGTGGGGCCCGTAACTTCGCCGATCGTTTGCGGAATCCTCACCAGCGGCTGCTTCGGCGCGCGCAGCACAGAGCTCGCGTATGGAGTGTGAAGATGATCCGGCTGCGTGCCCGGATAGTAGCTTCTGTATACCGCCACATGTTGTGACCGACCCTCAGTCTCCTTCACTTCGCCTCTCCTCTACGCATCGATGCGGCATCGCATTTCCTCGCTTGCACTGCGGCTATTTGCGATTAGTCATCCATCGATCCCGAGCCGTGTGCCTCTGCGGTCCTCGCATGAAGATCGCGCAGCGCGGCAAGTTCCGCAGCGGTCGGCTCCGGAGTTTGTTGCAACACATCCGCCACCTTGAGCTCCCATCCGGTCGCCGCGCGAGCCTCGTCCACGCTAACACTCGGATGCAATCCCACCAGTGTGAACTCCGAGGTCACCGGATCGGGAGCAAGGATGCCGAGATCCGTGATCACCACCGTTGGTCCGCGCCCGCGGATCGGCGTTGCACGAGCCGCTGCATCCTCCGAACGCGGCTCGTGGCCCGCCGACGTGGCAAAATGCAATCGATCGACAAACGTCCGCTTGTTCTGCTTGAGAATGATCCACACTTCTTTTGAAGATGTGGCAATCTCCGGCGCTCCGCCCGCACCCGGAAGCCGGACATGCGGAGCTGCGTACGTTCCCCCAATGACCGTGGTATTGATGTTCCCATATTTGTCGATCTGCGCGGCGCCCAGGAAACCCACATCCACGCGCCCGGCTTGCAGCCAGTAGCGAAAAATCTCGGGAACTGAAACGATGGCATCGGCGGTCTCGGCAAGTTCCCCATCGCCAATCGAAAGGGGCAGTACCGAGGGCTTGGCGCCGATCGTCCCCGATTCATAGATGAGCACGACATCCGGCGCGTGCGTGATCCGAGCCAGGTTGGCCGCCGCGCTTGGCATGCCGATGCCCACAAAGCATACCTTACCATTCGTGAGCCTGCGCGCGGCTGCAATGGTCATGATCTCCGTTGAGGTATACGGCCGATCAGCCACGCTGCACCTCGCTCCTCGCCAGGCTGCGCCGGAACTCCGTAAAGTCCGCGGTCCCCAGCACATGCTTCCGCATCCATGCCGTAAACACTTCGCGATCGCGCGAGATCCCATCCCAAGCCTTGCAAAATGCGTTGTCGCGTTGATAGTAGCCGTGCGCATATGAGGGAAACGCCCCGCCCGGCGCCTCGCACACATAGGTCACTACCCATCCCGGAATCACGCACGAATTGATGGGCGCATCGAGCCGCTCGACAATCTCTTCCACCGTCACGATCGACTGCTTCGACGCCAGCACCGCCTCCTTTTGAATTCCGGTGATGCCTTGAATGAGCACATTTCCTTTGCGATCCGCGCGTTGCGCGTGCACGATCGCAACATCTGGATTCAACGCGCGCGTCGCCGTCAGCACTTCTCCGGTAAAGGGACAAGTCACCGAACGGATCGACGCGTTGTGCTTCGGAATGTCCGATCCCAGGTAGCCGCGAAGCACCGCAAACGGCAGCCCCGACGCTCCCGCCTGGTAGCGAGCAGCCATGTCGGCATGACTGTGCTCTTCAATCGCGAGCGGAGCCGGCCAGCCCGTTTGAATCGCATCCCGAAACCGGTGCAGCGAACCAACTCCGGGATTGCCGCCCCACGAAAAAACCAGCCGCGACGCGCATCCCATGCCAATCATCTGATCGTAAAGCAGGTCGGGTGTCATTCGGATCAGCGTCAGGTTCCGGCGTCCCTGCCGGATCACCTCGTGTCCCGCGGCAAACGGGATGAGATGAGTAAATCCCTCCATCGCCAGCACCGATCCGTCGTGCACCAGTGCCGCAATTGCTTCGCGTAATGGGACCAGTTGAGCCAGGTTAGAATCCTTGACGATGCGCGTTAATCGCACGTATAACCGAAAATCGCACATCCCCGAACAGGCCGAATCTAAATTCCGGCGCACCATCTGTCAAGCGACTGCCGGCCCGAATGCCGATTGACCTGAAATGGTACGTCTCGGCCCCAATTGCCCTCAGAACCTGTCCAGGAACTCGGTCGGAGCCTCGGTTCGCCGTAGGTCAGGGCTTCAGCCGTGACGTTGCGGCTGTAGGAAATAGCGGCCTTTAGTCCCCGAGGTACGCTCTTACTTTGAAAAGCCAAACCTCAGGGGCCAAAGCCGGCTCATCGCCCATCCTTTGTGTCCGGGCTGAAGCCCGGACCTACCACAAATGCGAGTTTCTGGACAGGTTCTCGGGATTATCTCCCTGTAAAAAAGCTGATCAGCAATATAAGCAATACCACCGTGCTAACCGCCGCATAAAACCGATCCTTCTCCATCAGAAATCCCATCGCGCCCATCAGCACGCGGCAGATCGGCGTCGCGATCAGCAGCAGGATGCCCAGCGCAATCAGGCTCTCGGCATTCAGCTGCCATGCGCCGGCCACGATCCCCCGCACGCTCTCAAACGCCACCGGCGCGCCGTGGAATTGCCCGTAGCTCGGCGGCGCGCCCGGCGCCCGC
>Ga0302326_10020623_pt1 | contig 13554 bp, 14 predicted proteins | sample Palsa_T0_3_FD_202264 | JGI IMG/M metagenome (GOLD analysis project Ga0302326, IMG submission 202264) | Peat permafrost microbial communities from Stordalen Mire near Abisko, Sweden - Palsa_T0_3 | ecosystem: Environmental > Terrestrial > Soil > Palsa > Peat permafrost | place: Sweden: Abisko... | reverse complement strand
ATGCGCGGTTGGCGGCTCCTCGGTGATCGCCGGTCGAGTCGTGCAGAACGGGCTGATCTGCCGCGCCACTTTCTGACCGGTGCGGCACGGGCGACCGCTCATTCCGCTGCCGGGCGGCAGTGGCGACCGGTCCGCGTAGGTTGGTGCCGTGGCACACTTCAGCAGGCTGTTAAAGATCGTCATCGACATACCCTCCGGCGACCACGTGCGCGAGGCGTCGTTCTGGGAAGCAGCCCACGGCCAGCCGCTGCCGCAGTTCGATTACCCCGAATACCACGGCGCTGCGCTGCACGGCCAGGACTTCCGGCTGCTGACCCAGCGCCTGGACGAGGGAGCCGCTGGCGTACACCTGGACATCCACACGGACGACCTGGACGCCGAGGTGGCCCGGCTTGAGCGCCTTGGCGCCCGGCGCGTGCGGGCGCGTGCATTCCTGGCAGGTCATGCGGGACCCGGCCGGGTTGCTGTTCTGCGTCCTGCCTGACGCGCCCGGCCCCCTTCACGAGGGCAACACTCACCGCTGACCGTGAAAGCCTGACGTCCCCGGGCGCAGCGGTCGGCGCAACGCGCGTCCGAGCCTGGCAACTGACCGTGTCGCGTGACCGGCTCACTCTGACAACCGACGCGGAGAGCCGTCGATCTGGACCTCGTCGTAAATCGGCGCGTCAACAGGACCCCGTGAGACCGACCGAGGGTTCGTTGCGCCAGATGGTGCCGTCAGGCGTTGACCCTGCTGGTGCCTGGCGGCCCAGCCAGAATCGTCGGAACGTACTCGAGCAGTTGGATGCGGCCGTCGAAGGTGCGGCTGCTGATCATGTCTAGTGCAACATCGGGATAGCCGTCGTAGATCCGTTCCCGACCGCTGCTTCCGGTGATAACGGGAAAGACAACCACGCGGAAGCGGTCTACGAGACCGGCCTTCAGGAGAGAGCGGCACAGGGTGAGGCTGCCTATGGTGCGCACCGACTTGGAGGCCTTGTCCTTCATCTCCCGCACGGCCTCAACGGGGTCTTGAGCCACGAGCTGCGTGTTCGCCCAGGAAAGGGGCTCGCTCAACGTGGTCGAGAAGACGACCTTCGACAGGGCCGCCAGGGCATCGGTGCCTGGCTCGCCCTCGGCGGCGAATTTCGACATGACGCGGTAAGTGGTTGCACCCATCAGGACCGTGTCGTCCGCTTCTGGCTGCTGCTCTCCCAGCCACGCGAGATACTCGGGTCCTTCGAGTCCCCACCAGCCCGGCCAGCCGTCGGCAGCTGCGTAGCCATCGAGCGAAGTGATGAAGTCGATGAGGAGTTCCGGCATCGTAGTGTCCTTGTTCTTGGGTCTCAGGCAGCGGCTCCGCCTTCTCTACCACGGAGGCAGGAACGACGGTTAGGACGTGCGACGAGCCGAGAACTCATCGCCAGCGCGCGCCCGATTCGGCGATCCGCGCGCTGGGCCGTTGCGTCCTAATACTGATCGTGACGACAGGCGCGACGGTCACCGCAGACTGCGCCTGCTCGAGTACTCTCGGCGGGTGCAGCACCTTGCGGCAACCTGCAGTGGACTCGTCGGCCAGCAACTCGACATGGCGGCGCTCAGCACGAAGGCCAAGCCAATGAACTGACACCAGCGTCCGCGCCAACTCGCCTGCAGTCCTTCGTCTCCTGCATCGTTGTGCTGCTTGGCGACAGGCCTAGCGGGTATTTAGCATCAGACAGGGACTAGCAGTTGCCGGTTTGTCACGCCGTGGAGGAGATATATGGCCGATCCGACCGATATTTTGCTGGAATACTGGAAGGATCAGCGGACTCAGGCACGTAATGCCGAGAGCCAGCGCGCAACGTTGACGAATATAGTTCTATTGATAGTGATCGCCACTTTAGGATTTGTCGGTCAGCAGGGCCTCCGCGAGGCTATGCTACCGCTAACTATTTCACTTGTGGTTCTGGGGCTTTTTGGCGCGACGGCGTCGGCCAAATATTATGAGCGCTACACTGTGCACATCGATCAGGCCATCCAGTTCAGCAAGCTTCTCGGCGACCCGCCCTTGCTCCCCGACTTCGAAGATACGCTCAATCCTGTCCGCGCTGATCACGCCGATCGCAACAGATGGATGAGCAAGATTCGTCTCAACAAAATTTGGATCGCGCTGCACCTTCTTGTGGCGCTAACAGGGCTCGTCCTGACCGTAATCATAATTTCTTGAACAACGGCGCTGCGCGAGATCCGAACTCGAATATGTCCGCCACCATAACCGCATGATCTGCGTACATAGAGGCGGAGCCATCGAGGTCGCCTGATGAGCAAATATTCGGCGCTCGGTGTCATCCGGGCGTTGTGAACGTTGTCACTCTCCGGCGTCATCGAGCGCGGAGCCGCCTGGCGTGCCTCGGGAATGGTCTGCGCTCCTCATTGGAGCCACTAAGATGACGGCCTTTGCCGACCTGCCGCGAACATGCCCTGATCTGCACCGCTCATATATCGCAGGCCCCGTTCCCCTCTGTGTCAGGATCAAGGCTGAAGAACGGTTCCTGGCTTCCGGGCAGTTCGGTTACTTGTGCTCAGCGTCAGTGCCGGAGTCTGGCCATGGGCAGGCTAGGTGAGCACCGGAGTCAGGCTGGTCCTGGCCCGAGCGGTCTGGCCGGCATTGTCCGGTCAGCTTCTGCTCGCTGGTCTGCCGTGACGCGCAGTGGGCCTGTTCGCTGGCGAGCGAGGTGTCGCTGCGGAGCAGGTGGGCCAGCGCAGATCCCATGCCGAGGACCAGGACGGGCAGGCAGGCCACCACGGTCGTGACCTCCCACGGCGCCCTGGTCACTCCCGCCTGTGCGAGCAGGTGATCGGCGACCTGCCCCGCCATGCCGAGCACCAGCGCGGCGATGGCGGACCACCGCGCGAACCGGTGCGTCCGGTCGCCCACCACAGGATTGCTGGTCAGCCAGACGCACAGCGCGAATGCGGCGTAGGACTCGACGCCGATCGGCAGGGTGACGGCGGTGTCGATGTGCAGGGAGTCCCAGATGCCGGGCAGCGGGCGGATCTCGCCGAATCCGGTCATCTGGCCGATCCCGACCCACCCGGACCACACGGCCACCGCGGCCGGCGCGGCGAGGACCAGCAGCGGCCAGGACCGGACCGCCGTGCGGCGCTGCGTCATGACGGGGGACCGGTCCGCAGCGAGATTCAGTGCTGGTCCGCCCTGGTCCGCGGACGGTCCATCGGGGTCCGGGCCATCAGCCGTCTCGTGCGGACCAGCGGCGGAGACGATTTAGGCGGTGCTTCGCACGGCAGATCCCTCCGTCCCGGCCGGGTTAGTACAGGTCGCCGCGGCGGCGCTTGGCGTCGATGGCGCGCTGGACCTGGAGGTCGGCGCCGTAGCGGTCGAGCATCGACCGGTCCGTCCAGCCCATCAGCCGCATGAGGTCGCCTTCGGCGCCGCCGCCGTCGAAAGTCGTGTGCGAAGGCTTGCCGGAATTGGTGCGGGTGGACGTCGGGGTCGTAGCCCGCCTGATCGGCCCGGCGCTGCAGCATCTGATACAGACCCGAGCCCGTCATCGCTCCCCGGTTGCGGGTGCCTAGCCACAGCGCCGGGGTGCCCGCCAGCCGGTGCGAGCGCCGCGCCCGCAGATACGCCACGACGGCCCGGCGGTGGTGGCCGTCAGCGGGACGATGCGCCCGTCGGTGTACTCCCGGCCGCCCTTCAGCGGCACCACCCGGACGAACGGCTGGGCGATCAGGTCGGTCGACAGATCCATGGTCTGCAGCTGGATCAGCTCGGTGCGCCGCACCCCTTCGGTCAGCACCCGGATCATCGCGTGATCCCGTAAGTCTTCGAACCGCCGCGCCCGGCCGCCGCCGGTGACCTCGAGCAAGTCCGCGATGAACTCCTGCGCCAGCGTGGATGGCCGCTTCTTCGCCGGCGCATACCGCTGCAGTTCCGACGTCCACGGGTGCGGGTGCCCGCAGGTCTCCTCCAGCCAGGTGAACAGGTGCCGCAGGTTCCGCTGCCGGGTGTTCGTGCCGCCCTGCCCGTGGCTGGCCAGGTAGTGGGCAAAGAACCGGTTGAGTACCCCGGCATCGCAGGCGGTGAAGTCCCCGTCGATGTCCAGCTCGCTCATCCATTCGCTCAGCGCCCGGGCCGCGTCGGCGCAGGCGGCGATGGTGTCGGCCTGGAACGGCCGGTGGTGCTTGTTCGTCCGGGACCGCAGCCAGACGGTGAACTCACTGATCTGCATCCGCCGCAGATCCCGGCGCCGAGAGCGCCTCCCGCCGCAGGCGGGCGCCCGCGGTGAGGATCTCCGCCGTGGTGAGGCCGCCGCCTGCCGAGGCCATTCCGCCGACCGTCGCAGCCCGCAGCGGGCTCTTGCGCCCCGGCCGCGCCGATGCGCCAGCGCCCGGGGATTTGGTGACCGTCATGCCAGACTCCCTCTGTCCAGGGGAGCTACAGAGACTTCCAAGCAGGAAAGCTATGTCTGTAGCACCGAGATGCTTGACCACAGCACCCCGGCCCCCGGCACAGCAGGTGGGCATCCGTGCAGTTGAGGTACGGATTGAGCGCGCCCGGCAGGACTCGAACCTGCGACCCGCTGCTTAGAAGATCGTTTCCGCTCATCCCATGGCCAGCGTCCCTCCAGGTCAGCCTGGACAAGGGCTCCCCATAGGTGACCGTCAATCACCGCCGCTACCCGCTCGTTCTGGCACGCACGTGGCACGGCCAGAACGTAGCCCCAGGGCAAGACCCGGGCTGTCAGCTTGGGAATTGGACCGATGGGGCGGTCTCAGGGCCGTGACCAGCAGATTTGAGGGTCCGTGAGTACCCGTGACTACCCCCTCGTCACCCCTTCTAATTGCATGGCGGCGGGGCCGGTGACCTGGGCTGGTCTTGCCCTCCTGGTTCTCCCCCGTCCTCCTCGCAGCTGCCATCCCTCAGGCCGCGGCGGCCGTGTCAAGGCTCGCGCAGCGACCGCGAAGCGGCTTGGCCCTTGACTCGGCGGACTCGGCCGAGACCATAGAGCGGCGCGTGAAACGGGCCAAACTGGGCTGGGAGCCTTGCCTCCTATCCACTCAGCGCAAACGCTCGTAACAGACCGCAAAGTTTCCACCACGAGATGCAGTGTCAGCCCGACACGTTAGGATGCCGCATCGTGCATCGCTACGATTGAACTAGTGCAGTGATCATGGGAGGAGCTGCAAGTGGCGCGCTCTGACCTACTTCTGGACCTTGTTGAAGCTGAACGTCGCGGCGACCGTAACCGCTTCCGCGTCCTAGTCGAAGCGCTTATTTCAGAAGAGCGAGCCAACCAGCATCATCTACTTGCTGACAGGCTGTCCGAAATAATCACAACCGCCGGGGCTAGCGCTCCTCGAGATGATCACGCTTCGAATGTACGTGACCTCGTTGAAGAAGTTGTTCCTCGGCGAAGACTTACCGAACTTGAACTTGAGCCAGTCGCACGTCGGCTCATCAACGAGTTGGTAGAAGAGCAGAGACGCTCTGAACTCTTGCGAAGCTATGGCCTCGAGCCTCGCAACAAGCTCGTGCTATCTGGACCTCCCGGGAACGGGAAGACCAGCGTCGCAGAGGCAATGGCTTCAGAGCTCATGCTTCCCTTCTACATCATCCGCTATGAGAGCGTCGTCTCTAGCTTCTTGGGCGAAACCGCCGCTCGCCTCGATCATGCTTTCGATTTTGCGCGCACGCGACGCTGTGTCCTATTTTTCGACGAGATCGACACTATCGCTAAAGAGAGGTCCGATGAACACGAGACTGGTGAGATCAAAAGGGTAGTTTCTACCCTTTTGCTCCAGATAGATCGCTTGCCGCCACATGTCCTCCTAGTTGGTGCCACCAACCATGGCGAGCTACTCGATCGCGCCGCGTGGCGACGTTTCCAAGTGCGTGCTGAGCTCAATCCACCGAGCCGTACTCAAGCAACTAAATTCTTGGAAAAACTTGCTGCGCGGTTCGGAGGCGATTTGGGGTATGCGCCACGTACAATCGTTGACAAGCTGCAAGGCGCTAGTTACGCAGATCTTGAGGGGTTCGCCTTGGATGTCCGGCGCCGAGCAGTGCTAGAACTGCCGGACGCCGATCTCCGGCGAATCGTTCAGGAGAGGCTCGAACACTGGCGGATGCAAGCAACGGGTTGAGCGGAACACCGCGCCCACTTCTAGCTCTAGGAACCCCTGAAGTTGGCGTCCGTTTTCAGCAACCACGAAGGAATGTGCCTCGCCTGGCCAAGCCTGGGCCTGCACGTCAGGGCCAGCGCCTTAGCCCTCAGTTCCGGCAGCTAGCCGAGGCCTTCGACAACGAGCGGGTTCGTGTATCCGACGGCCAAGTAGATGAGGTAGACCCCGAACTGGTCGTCGTCTTCGATCTCGCCGGTAGCGTCGAAAATTTCCGTAATGCTGTAAATCGGGTTCCAGGGCTTGAGTTTCTGACCGAATATCTTGACGAAGAGTCAGATCCGGACGACGACTTCTACATGGAGTCGACAGAAGATGGGCGAACCGACTCCACAGTACAGCACTCGCTATACCTTGTAATGTCAAACGCTCAGGCGATCACCGAACTGATCAGTCTCTTCAATCACTGGCAATCCGATCCCGGCCTGACCTTCGAGCATGGCTTGACCAGATTCAGGTCTGTCTTTGAACAGCTAAGGGCAATTCGCCGCTGGGGTCCGGCAGATCGAATTCGAGACACCGGCCTCCTGCAGGATTGGGAAGAAAAACTCGAAGTAATAGGGCGCTCTCGCAACTCAGTGCTTGTTGAGGTCGAACTCTGGTATAGGCAAAGCGCGACGGCACGCGATGCCGCCGAGTTGAGAATTCGGCAGGTTATAGATTCGTCTGGCGGGCAAGTTCGCAGCGCAGTCCATATAGGCGAAATTGCCTACCACGCTTTCCTCGCCGAAATCCCCATTCAGCAAGTAGAAACAGTGATACAGGACGGCGCCGAGGCGATCGCTCTACTGGATGCTAACGAGATCATGTTCGTTAGCCCATACACGCCAATGTCGATTACCACGCCCGAATCCGAACCTCTGCAACGAACTGATTTGCCAGACCAGAGGCCAGCGTCAGGTCTCCCTCGCGTAGCTCTTCTAGACGGGCTCCCCTTCGCTAATCATGACCTTCTCGGCGAACGTCTCATCATTGACGATCCAGATGACCTGAGCGAAAACTATTCGGTTAGCTCCCGTCGTCACGGCACCGCGATGGCTTCCCTCATCATTCACGGCGACTTGTCGAGCAGCAACGAACCAATGGAGCGCCCTCTTTATGTACGCCCCATAATGCGCCCTCACGAATTTTACACTGAGGTCGAACAAGTTGTTAGCACTCTGCTAATGGTCGATCTGTTTCATCGTGCGATTCGACGAATTATCGTCGGCGAAGGAAGGCGCGACCCAGTAGCTCCCAGCGTCCGAATTATAAACCTCTCTATTGGGGTAGAGTCGCGCGCCCTGGTTAGAAGGATTAGTCCGCTAGGGCGACTGATAGATTGGCTTGCCCTAGAGTACAACCTTCTTTTTGTGGTGAGTGCAGGCAACCACAGCATCCCCGTAGCCATACCCGCTAGCGCTGCCAGTGACATTGACGTAGCAAAAGTTGAGGTGCTTAGGGCTGCAAGGAGCACGGGCCGCCTGCGAGGAGTTCTCCCTCCCGGCGACGCAATTAATGCGCTAACCGTTGGAGCCAATCACGCGGATGAGTGTGGCGACATAGACCTTCCGGATACCGTGTGGGACATCCTTGATGACAGCATGCCTGCGTTGTACAGCGCGGTTGGCCCAGGCGTCGGAAGATCAATTAAGCCAGAAATTTTTCACAACGGCGGCCGGACCATATACGTTAGGCCCGTCGTAGAGTCCGGCGCCGAGAAATATTCCCTCGAAGCAGCACAGACTTACGAGCGCGGCCCCGGAACGCAAGTTGCTGCTCCTGGGAGAGGCGGAGCTACGAATGCAACTGCGTTTACCTACGGCACCAGCAATGCCACCGCTCTCGTCACACGCGAAGCAGATCAACTATTCGACCTACTCGAAGCTGGGCAAGAGGATGGAGATGATCTTCCGTTTCCCGATCCCCTCTATCACCCAGTCCTTGCTAAAGCACTGCTAGTGCACGCGAGTAGCTGGGGCGGCTCTCGTGTAACTATGGAACGTGCGCTTGGATTGGATACCCAAAGTGCTCGGCGAGAACTCACCACTCTACTTGGGTATGGAAACCTTGACGTAGGACGCGTTGGGAAGGGCGCAACGAGCCGTGCGCTATTGATCGGTGCCGCTTCAATCGGGCGAGAGCAGCGACATACTTACCAAGTTCCACTGCCCGTATCGCTCAGAGCTAAGTCCGACTGGCATCGCTTTACAGTTACCTTGGCTTACATGGCACCGACCATCGGTTACCTCACAAAGTACCGAAGCGCCAAGGTATTTTTCGAGAAGCTGGACGACAGCGAAACTGGTGGAAGACGAATCGAGGCCGAGCATCGAGCTGTTCGGCGCGGAAGCTGTCAACAAGAGATCATCGACGGTACCCAGGCCATGGTGTTTGCTGATGACGGAAACCTTCCAATCCATGTTCAATGCATGGATGATGCGCAACGGCTAGGCGCAGGCAAGACCATACGCTATGCACTCGTCGTCTCGGTCGAGACATCTGTTACGACGTCGGCAACTATTTATGATGAGGTCAGGGCACGGCTGCAGGTGCAGGCCCGAGAGCAGGCGAGAGCGCGGCTTCGACCCTGACAAACAGCGTCAGTCCTTCTGGCGTCCGCGGCGGGTCGGCCCCTCGGGCCGCATGCCCGCCGCGTGGACGCCAGTTGTGCGCGGGCGAGCTTTGCTTGATACTTAATGCGGCTCAATTCGGCAGCGTCTTGCGTAAGTCAGTTCCACTACCATTTCCGTCGCGGCGGGTGATGGCGACGCCTATCAGGACGATGAGCATGCCGCCGACGATCTGAATAGTGATCTTGTCGGACAGGACGGCCGCGCCGAGGATGACGGCGACGATGGGCAGGAGGTAGGTGACTACCGAGGCCGTGGTGCCTTCATCGGTGATGAGGCGGTAGTTGAGGATGTAGGCGATGCCGGTGCCGAGGCAGCCGAGGACGGCCAGGGCAGCGATCGCGTCCCACCGTAGATGAACAGCCTGGAGCCCGGCGAAGGGGAGGGCGACCGCGAGGAGAACGGCGGCGGCGATGAGCTGGCTTGCGGAGAGCACCAGGGGCGGGGTGCCCCGGCGAGCGAGGTAACGGTCCATGTAGACATAGCTGATGCCGTAGCTGGCTGACGCGCCGAGGCAAGCCAGGCCCCCGGCGCTGGCGATCTGCGAGCCGCTCTGCCAAGGAGAGAAGATTAGAAGCGTCCCGGCCAGGCCGACAATGAACCCAGCCGTCTTGGCCGCCGAGATCCGCCGCTCATGGCCGGTAGCGAACGCGATAACCAGGGTCCATAGGGGAGTGGTCGCGTTGAGGACGCCTGCGACGCTGGAGGTGACGTGTTGCTCGCCGATCGCGAAGAGGGTGTAAGGGATCGCGTTGGCGAATAGGGCGGCGACGGTCAGGTGCAGCCAGACGAGCCCGCTCGTGGGCAGGCGGAGGCCACGCGCGTACACGATGATCGCCAGGACGATCGCGCCGAGGGCGAGCCGGATCAGGACGATCTGGACGGGGGAGAAGCCACGGAGCGCGATGGCGATCCAGAGGAAGCTGGAACCCCAGAGCAGGGCGAGCAGGGTCAGGCGGGCCAGGGTGCCTCGTCCGATGGCCACGGGTTACTCGATGGGGGCGTCGTAGCGCAGGCCGGTCAGGTCGGTGCGCATGACGAACCGGGTCAGCTCGTAGGGCTGGCCGTCCTGGTCGATGCTGGTGTGCAGGACGTCGAGGACCGGCACGCCGGGGGAGAGGTGCAAGAGTTCAACCTCGTCGGCGGTGGGCATGCGGGCGCTGACTTCCTCGCGGAGCCGGGCCATGGTGTGGCCGCGTTCTTCGAGGACGCCGTGGATGCCATAGGGGTGGCCGACTTCGGGATCGAGGAGGCCGGTGCCTTCGGCGATCGGCCAGGGGATGTAGGTGGTGACGCGGTGCACCGGGTCAGCATCGGCGTAGAAGATGTTCTCGCGGCGCAGGACGGACTCGCTGTCGGCCGGAGTGTCCAGGCGAGCCGCTACATCCTCGGACGGCTGGACGCGTTCGATGCCGAGGACTTCGAAGCGGCCGGTCTTGCCCTGCTTGGCGCACTCCAGCAGGAACGGCGACATCCCCGAATCGCGATACCTGGGCGAGTAACGGTCGTTGCCGAGGCGGATCAGCGGTGCGTTGCGGCGGACGAACGCGCCGCGGCCCTGCTCGGCGATGACCAGGCCAGAGTCGGCCAGCAGGCGGATCGCCTCGCGGGCGGTGTTCCTGGCGGTGCCGTAGGTGGCGGCGAGCTGGCGTTCGGACGGAAGCTGGGCTCCCGGCGCGAGTTCGCTCGATTCGATCGAGCGGCGCAGGTCGTCGGCTATGCGGCGGCTGGCGGGACGGCGATCGTCGCCGGATGCCTCGGTCATTGTGTCTCCTCGCCTGCTGATTTCACAAGGCTTAGCCACACTGGCTCAAGCCACTCATAGTTAAGGCTTGAGCCAGTATGCCTCTATGTGGTCTACTAGACAATGCCGGTCACTGGCTTGAGCCACTTGGACAAATGGCTCAAGCCGCGTCATTGCGGAGGCTGCTGGATGATCAGGTCGTTCGTGCCCGCCCGGCCGCAGCGGCGTCTCGCGCCGGGTAAGGGAAGGCGGAGGTTATGAGGGACAGCGGCGGCGAGTTCCTCCAGTACCGGCTGGTGATCGAGCCTCGGGCTGCCCGGCGCGCGCGTCATGTCGTCGGGTCGGTGCTGGAGGGCTGGCGGCTCGGTGGGCTGGCCGATGACGTGGTGAGCTGCGTTTCTGAGCTGGTGGCCAACGTCTATGAGCACGCGGCCAAGTCGGCGACCGCCGAGCTGCTGGTCTCCTGGGTGCCGGGCCACTCGCTGACCGTGGAAGTCCGGGATCAGGACGCGCGGATGCCGCGTCGCCGCAGGACTGCCGAGCTGGGGGTGCTGCCCTTTGCGTTAATCGACACCGACGCTGATGACTGGCGGATCATGGTGCTCACCGAGGCGGGGCGCGGGCTGGCCCTGGTGGACGCGCTGTGCGACCGCCTCACCTGGCAGCCGAACAGCGGCGGCGGCAAGGTGGTCCGCTGCCACTGGCGGCTCAAGACCGCCACCGATACCGCTCGTTGAAACCCTGAGCCTACGGACCACGTAGAGGGCTGACCCCTCGTCTAACCTCCCCGGACTCCGCCTCAGCGCTGGCAGCTCGAACGGCTCGTGCCGTGAGCTGGAACCAGCCGAGGCGATTTCACGGCAACCAGCGCTGACTTGCGCTGGATCTGGCCGCTCTTTCTCCCGGCCATCACCCGCCGGGCCTCTGTCATCACTGCGTACTGAGCCATTGGGTGACCTTTCGCGCTGCTCCATCCCTGCCTCGTGAAGGAGATTGAGTTGGACGTGACGCGACGCACCCGCGCCGAACGGCTGGCCATGCCGCTCGCCCGCGATGTCGTCAAGGACCTGGCCGTCGAGCACGGTGCCTGCATCCGGCCGGTGCAGCTGCGCCGGACCAACCTCGACACCGGGACCGTAGATCAGGTGCTCGTTCCCTGCGGGCACACCCTCGCCGAAGTCTGCCCGGCCTGCGCCCAGCGGGCCAAGACTCTCCGCGCCGCGCAATGCCGGGAGGGCTGGCACCTGGAGACCGAACCCGTGATCGAGCCGGACCCCGCCACCGAGGAGCAGAAATTCTGGGTCGAGAAGCGGGCCGAAACCCAGGCCACACGCGACCAAGCCGAGAAGGAAGGCGAGGACGCCGAGGACCTGGACGAGCTGAACACCGAACTGGACCACGAAATCAACCGTGCGGGGATGCGCGGGAACGTGCTCCCAGCCCAGCCGGTCCGGCGGCACCGAACCACCCGCCGCCGTCAGGACGCGGCACCGCTGCCCCGGCGCAAGGTCGCGGCGCGGACTGTCGGCAAGCTCTACGAGACACCGGATGGCAAGGCGTTCCGGCCGTCGATGTTCCTCACCCTGACCTGCCCCAGCTACGGGCGCGTCCGTGAGGACGGCACCCCGGCCGACCCGGCCGCTTACGACTACACCCGGGCGGCCCGGGACGCGCTGCACTTCGCGGCGCTGTTCGACCGGTTCGTTCAGAACCTGCGCCGGTTCCTTGGCTATGACGTCCAGTACTTCGCCGCTGTTGAGCCGCAACGGCGGCTCGCGCCGCATATCCACCTGGCCATGCGGGGCACGGTCTCCCGGGCCGAGCTACGCCGAGTGCTGGCCGCGACCTACCACCAGGTGTGGTGGTCGGACACCTCCGTCGTCCGCTTCGAGGATGACGAACTGCCGGTTTGGGACGAGGCCGCGGCGACCTACCTCGATCCCGCCACCGGGGAAGTCCTGCCCACCTGGGACCAAGCCCTCGATGCGATCGGCGACCAGGATGAGCCATTGCATGTGGCGCGGTTCGGGGAGCGGTTCGACGCCCAGGGCGTGCTGGCCGGGTCGAAGGACGCGGCCCGCTGCATCGGCTACCTGACCAAGTACCTCACCAAGCAAGTCGCCGACTGCCACCAGGCGCAGACCGACGCGCAGCGCGCCCACATCGACCGGCTGGCGGACGCGCTTCGGCACGAACCCTGCTCGCCCCGCTGCGCCAACTGGCTCCGTTACGGCGTCCAGCCCAAGAATGCCCGGCCCGGTCTCGTCCCTGGCGCGTGCAAGGGTAAGGCACACCGCCGCGAGCACCTGGGCTACGCCGGTCGGCGGGTGCTGGTATCCCGCAAGTGGTCCGGCAAGACACTCGCTGACCATCGCGCCGACCGGAAGAACTGGCTCTTGGCCTCCCTCGGCCAGGCCGCCACCGACCCGGCCCAGTACACCTGGGAGCCCGTCGTACCCGGCGACCCCGACCACATGGAACACGCCCGGCGGCTCCTGCACGTCGTCGCCGACCGGCAGCGATGGCAGGCCGCACTCGCCGAAGCTAGACGACGAGCAGCGGGGGAGACCGACCCCGCTCTTTCGGCAACCGGGCAGGCCGCATGACGGCCCGCGAAAAGACTCCATCTCCAGAGCGGCTCCTCACGCTGTCAGAGGCCGCAGCGATCCTCAGTACAAGCGAGCGCTTTCCGCGTCGCCTGATTGATGAGCGCCGCATTCGCTTCGCGCGTGTCGGCCGTCATGTCCGCATCCCGGAGCCCGCGCTTGCTGAGTTCATAGCGGCCGGGATGGTCGAGCCCGTCACCTCGAGCAAGAGAAGGGCAGCGTTATGGGCAACAGTAAAGGCCGTCGTCGGCGCTTCGGTGCTGTCCGAGAACTTAAGTCCGGCCAGTGGCAGGCGCGATATCGCGGCCCGGATGGTCTGATGCGCCCGGCCGATCGGACCTTCCCCAGCAAGACCGATGCCGAGATCTGGCTCACCCGCAAAGAAGCGGAGATCCTCAACGGCGAGTGGATCAATCCGGAAGCGGAC
>Ga0302326_10020622_pt1 | contig 13554 bp, 13 predicted proteins | sample Palsa_T0_3_FD_202264 | JGI IMG/M metagenome (GOLD analysis project Ga0302326, IMG submission 202264) | Peat permafrost microbial communities from Stordalen Mire near Abisko, Sweden - Palsa_T0_3 | ecosystem: Environmental > Terrestrial > Soil > Palsa > Peat permafrost | place: Sweden: Abisko... | reverse complement strand
CACGCCGCCGCAACGAAGCGCTGGCAGACGGGGCCCGGGACGGTCTGGCGGCCGATGCGGCGACGGACGAGATCGCCGCGGCGCTGACGCTGACCGGCCGGGCCGCGCAGTTGCTGACCGGCCGGGCTATCGAGATAACTGGCCTGCCTCTGACGTTTGCCGCGCTGGCGAACGGCCAGATCGACATGCCCAAGGCCCTGGTGCTGCTGACGGGGCTGGCCGCGCAAGAGCCGGGGCCGGCCCGCACGATCGAGGCTGAGGTCATCGACCGGGCCGCCGCACAGACCACCGGGCAGCTGCGCGCGTCGCTGAACCGAGCCTTGCTGGCCGCCGACCCCGCCGCCGCGGAACGCCGCCGGCAGCGGGAAGAGAAGTTCGCACGCGTAGAGCAGACGCCGGAGCCTGGCGGCCTTACCGCCGCGCTGACCGGACGCTACCTGCCGGTAACCGCCTCGGTGGCGGCCTGGAACCGGATCAGTGAACTGGCCCGCCAGCTCAAAAATGCCGGTGCGGACGGGCACCTCGATGAGCTGCGCGTCCAGGTCTACCTCGCGTTGCTGACCGGCCAGGCGCTGAACGTCGCGGGCGGCGCCGCCTCAGGAGACGCTCGCCATCAAAAGACGTCCAGGCATCACGAGACGTCGGTACATCAGTAGACGCCGGCGCATCAGCGGACCGCGACCGCCCTGCGGCCGCCGCGCCGGTGGACGGCGGAGCATCGGGGCACGCCGGCACATCAGTAGACGCCGGCGCATCGGCGGACCGCGACCCGGCCTCTATGACCGCCGCGCCGGTGGACGGCGGCGCCCCAGGTGACGGCGGCTTGTCGGCAGACGGTGAACTCGGCTCCACGTCCGCCGCAACGGTGGATGGTGCCGCCTCAGCGGTTGGTGAGCCAGGGCCCACGTCTGCCGGGCCCGCAGTCGAGGACCGGGCCAGCGCGGTCGATGGCGTCGGCGGGGCCGACGGAACGAGCTCGGACGAGGATGGGGACGGTGCGGCACCCGCGATACCGCCCGGTCTGGGTGGGCCGGGGCAGCTGGCCGGTCTGGGTGGGCCGGGGCGGCTGGTTGGTCTCGGTGGAGCGGAGCGGCTCACCGGTCTGGGCGGGCCGACGCGACTGACGGGGACCGTGAATCTGACGGTGCCGCTGGCCACGCTGCTGGGCATCACCGACGCGCCGGGCGAGCTGGGCGCGTTCGGGCCGGTGACCGCGCATACCGCCCGAGAGATCGCTGCCGCGGCCGTGGACGCCCAGACAATCCGGTGGTGTGTGACGGTAACCGGCGACGACGGCGTCCCAATCGGTCATGGCTGCGCCCGGCCCATCCGCCGTGGGCGGACGGGAGGCACCGTCACCGAATCCGGGAACTGGGCATTAAACGTCAAGCTTCGCGCGCTCGCGGCAGCCGAATGCAGCCACGAACGGGAAAGCCACAATTACCGGCCGCCTCCGTCGCTGTGGCATCTGATACAGATCCGCAATCAGCGATGCACCCATGCCGGGTGCCGGATGCCCGCCGCCAAATGCGACGGCGACCATACTCTTCCGTTCGAAAAGGGCGGCCGGACGTGCGAATGCAATCTCGCACCGCCGAGGTTGCGATAATCACACAGGTTGTCCGGGCGGCTCCTCGAAGGAGCCGACATGGACGAGGACAACGACGGCAGGTTCCCTGACGACAGCCTGATACAGGTTCGTTACCCGTGCACCCGGCAGGAAGAGCTTGGTGACCGAGCCGAATGGCCGTGGCTGCCGGGCTTGATTCTAAGCCAGTGCGGGCCGGACGAGTGGCATGTGTGGGTGGACGCCCGCGAGCTGGCCATGCTGGGCGACAGTAGCCCGGCGCCGGCCGGGACGGTGGATGAAGACCTGTTCTACCCGTGCTGTTTCCGGGACGGCAGCGAGATTCGGCGTGCCACCGACGGGGAGGAGCGGTGATCCCGGCGGCGGTGGCGGACAGCTGGTTCTTCTGGCTGGCGATCATCGGCGGGCTGGCCGGGATCTACATCCTGCCCACCGTGATCGCCATCGCCTGCCAGGTGGAAGGGCTCGGGTTGGTCATCTGCCTGAACGTGTTCCCGGTCGGGTGGCTCGCGGCGCTGATCCTCGCGTGCATGATGCCGCGAAAGCAAATCCGGTAGCGCCCTGCGCCTGCGTCAGGACCCAGGCGCCGCCGCCCGTTGCTGGCCGGGCGGGGCGTCAGCGTGTGCGGGGCTAGGTGCGGGTGCCTGGTTCCGGGGAATCAGCGTGAGCTTGTCGCGCTGATTGCCGACAACAGGGCGCCTCATCAAGCATGTGGCTGCCCCGCCGGGCACCTTGCGGCGTCTCTGGTCGCTAGCATTACAGGCGTGGAGATGCGGGCGTTTGAGACGGCTGACCAGGCTGCTGGCAGCGCTCTTGCCATGCTGCAGGATGATGAGCGGCTGAGCAGGCTCTGGCGCTACGTCTTTGTCCAGCTGCTGGACGACTACACAAGCGTCCTGCACCACCACGGTGTCTCCGCCGCGGCGCAGATGTGGTCCGCCGCTCCCAGGAGCACCGGAGACAGCCGGGTCGATGCCGCGTTCGCCGCGATGGCGGAGTACCTGGCCCGCAGGGACGGATGGATGGTTCCGTCATGGGCCAGACTGCCTGAACGTGAGGCATGGCCCTGGTGGTTCGTCACCGACTTGCGGGGCTTGCACCCGCGTGCGCTGGTCGAGTCGCCGTCTTCGTTCCGTCGTCGTGGTGTCTTCATCACTAGCGGGGCACTCGATCGCGCATGAGCGTCGGGCTTGGGCGGGAGGACATCCGCGCGCTCCTGGACGACCTCTCCGCAGAACTAGCAGCACGCGGGGCCAGAGCTGAGCTCTTTCTCGTCGGAGGCGCCGCTCTGGCCGTCGCCTATGACGCCACCAGGGCGACCCGCGATCTCGATGCCGTGTTCATCCCCGCCGACGTTTTGCGGCAGGCCGCGACCGCGGTAGCTGAACACAGGGGGCTGACGGAGGACTGGCTGAACGACGCGGTGAAGGGGTTCCTCCCCGGTCCCGACCCGGACGCGCAGCGCTTCTATTCCAGTGACTCGCTGATCGTGGACGTCGCCTCGCCCAGGTACCTGCTCGCGATGAAACTGTTCGCAGCCCGTGCCGAGATCGACGCCGACGACATCATCCTGCTCTACCATCAGCTCGGTTTCACCACGGTCGACGAGGGCCTGGACCTGGTCGAGCAGGCCTACCCGGGCCGCCCGATTCCTGCGAAGGTGAAATTCCTCCTCACCGAGATCGTGGACTCGATGCGGCACTGAAATCCACCATAGATGGGCGCTGTAGGTCTCCTGCGCGCAGGAACTACGCGCTCAAATGCAGGACCCCCACCACAGCACCACACAAGCCCCCGGCTGGAGGGTCGACCAGCCTGAACCAGGCACCTTCCGCGGGGCATTCCTTTGCGCCCCTGGAGCGCCCGGGGGCGCTGCGGGTGCGCTAAGGCCGCCTTTCATTGGCTGCCAGGCGTACTGATCATGGCACTGGGCGCAGGTGCTGGCTGAGGCGGTTGCCGCTTGTTGTGAAGACGCCGCCGCATGTGTCGCGGACCGAGCAGGAGCGGCAGATATCCAGGTAGTCGTTCTTCCAGTCGCTGATCGAGCGGACCGCGTACGGCCAGAGGCGCTGGTCGAGGACGCAGAGCTGGTGGTTGTAGATCCGTGCCGGGATCCCGGCCGTCACGAGTATGCCGACCGCCTCGGCAAGCTCGCGCTGGTAATCGGCGGGGTCGGCCCAGACCAGCGCCGAATTTGGCCGGGCGAGGCCGGTCATCTCCAGGCCCATCAGCGCGACCTGGGCGACGAAGGACCTCGTCGTCAAGCAGCGCCAGATTCGTCGCGATCACGAACGCGAGGTCCTTGCCGTGCCCAGCGTTCATCCGCTTGGCCTCGGCCGTGATCCAGCGGGCGAGCGGGAAGTTGAGCAGCGGCTCGCCGCCCTGGAACTCAATCTTCAGGTACGGCGACGGCGACCTGAACGCCAGCTCAAGCGCCCGCCGCGCGGTCTCCTCGGTCATGTCGAACTCGCTCTTCGCCGCCGACTGCCGCGACACCTGGCAGTACCGGCAGGTGTGCTCGCAGCGCAGCGTGACGACGAAGATGTGGAGCCCCGTCGAGTCCGGCAGGCGCCGCATCCGGGTGCGCAGCTTGATGGCGAGCAGCTCGGCAGGCAGCGTCTCGCCCGGCACCTGGATGAGGTGCGCCGCCCGCAGCCGTGCGAGCAGGTCCTGGTCGGCGCAGGTCCCATCGGCCACGCCGACGAGCTCATCCGGTGTGACGAACACGTGCTCCCCCACCAGGTTGGTGAGGACCACCGAATCCGCACCGGGCCGGTGGAAGCGCATCGGCAGTAGCTGCCAGCCATGCGGGGGCAGCGTCGTCGCCGCCCGCTCCAATTTGATCGCGTTGATCACGTCTCAGTACCGGCTTCTGCATCGCTTCGATCAGGCCGGTCCGCGAGAACGCCAGCGCGAAGACCAGGTTCCGCAGCGGCTCGGTCTCCTTCGCGATCCGCACCCGCAGGATCTGATCGTTCACCTCCGCGCGGGATACGTGTTCATGGACTATGTCGACGAATTCGCCATAACCGACATCGCGCTGTTCTCAGCACGATATGGCTACCTGGCGCAGTGGAATCTCGACGTGCTTCTAGAACAGTTGGCAGGAAGGCCCGTGACAGTGGCGGCGCTGCGTGCTGAGTTCCGGGCGCTGCTGGAAGCATGCCGGGATGAGGGTGAGCTCGGCTGGTGACTGAGACTGCGGCCGGGTTCACCGCCCGGCAAGCGCTGGCAGCATGAGAGTTCTGCAGCTGGCGCCGCTTTATCAGCCGATCCGGGGTGATACGGAGTATGGGAGCGTAGAGCGCCTGGTTTTGCTGCTTGATCAGGGGATCAGCGCAGCCGGTCACCGTGTCGGCCGGTGCGGTCCGGTGACAGGAGCCTCGATCACCAGGATCGGCGGCGTAGCTTGATCCCATGAATCCCCAGGTCAGACACCATGCGATGGGTTCTGAAGCGGTACAGGGGTGCCGGGCGTCACGATGCGGTGCAGCCGAAGGCGTCTGGGCACTAGCTCCGCCAGTGCGCAGATCACGGCGCGGTCGGCCCAGTCCGGTCTCGGGCGGCCGACCTGACGCCGCAGGACTGCGACCTCATATTGAGGTACCAGGATCTCCACGTCCTTCGCGGCGTAGCCCCGCGCGAGGAGCACCAGCCAGCCGAACACCCGGAATATGAGCAGATGGACGAGGCGAAAGAGCACGAGTGCCGAGGGCAGAAGCCGAGGTCAGAAGCCGAGGTCAGATGCTCTGCACGAGTTCTGGCACCCACACGCGTGACGTCACTATGCCCGGATAAACACCTATCCAGTGACCTCTTCCGTAGGCCATCGGCGGCTGGCACGCTCGGCCGCGAGCGCCTCGAACGGTTCGAGGGCGGCTGGCTCGGCCATGGAGTCCTTGCTTGCCGCCCGAGTGGCGGACATTCCCATCAGGATGCGCTTGACCGGGACCTCAAGCTTCTTGCCCGACAGGGTCCGTGGAATAGCTTGGACCTCGATGGTTCGGTCGGGGACATGCCGGGGTGAGAGGTTCGCCCGCAATGCACGACAGATCCTGTCTCGCAGGTCGTCGTCGAGCTTGGAGCCCTCGGCGGTCGTCACGAACAGCAACAGTTCTCCCGGACCTCCGTCGGGGTCGTCGAGGTGGATCACCAGGCTGTCGCTGATCTCGGGGAGAGCTTCGACGACGGCGTAGAAGTCGCTGGTGCCCAGGCGTACCCCGCCGCGATTGAGAGTCGAATCGGAGCGGCCGGTGATCACGCATGTCCCTCGGGCGGTAATGGTGATCCAGTCCCCGTGGTCCCACACCCCGGGAAATGTCTCGAAGTAGGCGGCCCGATACCGGGAGCCGTCGGTGTCGCCCCACAGACCGACGGGCATCGACGGCATGGGGGCGGTGACGACGAGACTGGCCTGCTTGTCGATGACAGGCTGGCCATGTTCGTCGTACGCCTCGACCCTGGCCCCTAGACAGCGGCAGGTGATCTCACCGGCGAAGACGGGGAGGACGGGGGCGCCACCGACGAACGCGGTGCAGACATCGGTTCCCCCGCTTACCGAGGCAAGTACGACGTCGGATTTGACGCGGTCGTAAACCCACCGGAAACCGTGGGCGGGCAGAGGTGCTCCGGTGGATCCCACCTCACGCACCGCCGAGAGGTCGACATCCTTGGCTGGATCGAGCCCGGCTTTCTCGCAGGCGAGTAGGAAGGGAGCGCTGGTCCCGAAGTGGGTGACGCGGTGTTCGGCGGCCAATCGCCACAGCACCCCGAGATCGGGATGACCCGGATCGCCGTCGAAAAGCACGATCGACGCGCCGACGAGGAGACCTGACACCACGTAGTTCCACATCATCCACCCGGTGGTCGAAAACCAGAAGAAGCGGTCGTCAGGGCCCATGTCGTGGTGCAATGCCAACATCTTCAGGTGTTCGAGCAGGACGCCGCCGTGGCCGTGGACAATCGGTTTGGGCAGACCGGTGGTTCCCGATGAGAAGAGGATGTAGAGCGGGTGGTCGAACGGGACCGGCTCGACTGCCGTCGATCCCGGCCCGGCGGTCAGCTCGTCCCAGGTGACGGCGCCGGGTACCGACGTCACGTGGGCAGCTAGATAGGGGACAACCACAGTGGCCCCGAGCCCGGGCAATGCCGCTCGCAACGCCGCCACTTCCTCCGTCCGGTCGATGCTCCGGCCCCGGTGGCGGTAGCCATCGACGGTCAACAACACTCCCGGCTCGATTTGTGCGAAGCGGTCGATAACGCCCTTAGCTCCAAACTCGGGCGGACACGAGGACCACACGGCACCGAGGCTGGCGGTGGCCAGGAACGCGATCAGAGTCTCGGCGACGTTGGGGAGGTAGGCGACCACCCGGTCGCCCCTGCCGACGCCCAAATCGGCCAGTCCCGCTCTGGCCCTTGCCACCAGATCGCGCAACTCGCTCCCCGACAGGATGACCGTCGCGTCACGGGTCTGGGATACCGAGATAACGGCGACGTTGTCCGGCGCCGCGCCAAGTGCGTGCTCGGCGTAGTTCACGGTGGCTCCCGGGCACCAAACCGTCCCTGGCATCTCCTGCCCGGCGAGGATTCGGTCCGGGGGCCGGTGCCAGGTGACACTCAGGAAGGAGCAGATCGAGGACCAGAATCCCTCGAGGTCGTCCACCGACCATGCCCAGGCGTCGTGGTAACCGTCGAAGCGCAGCTGGCGTTCCGTCTCCAACCACCGCAGCCACGCGCCGAACCGCGAGTGCTGCAATGCATCCGGAGGGGGCGTCCAAAGGATGTCGGGGATAGTCATCGATACCTGTCTTTCACTGTGCGGTCACATGCTTCGAACAGACCTTGCCGAGCCGACCTCGGTTGGGGTGAAGCCAAAGTGATCGCCCGATACGGCCACGGGCCACCGACCGCCCCGGACCCGGTTGGACTGCCTGACAACACGCAGGCCAGACTTCGGTGTGCACAGCGTCGTGGATTGTTGCTGCTCGCTAGCCTCCTGACTACTTTCTGTCACTCCGCGACCAACGATGAATCCTGCCGCGCCGCAGGACGAGCGTCGCCCGGCATGCGCAGCATCTTCTCGACCTCTGCAACGTCCAGTTCTTCAATGCGGATCATCTGGCGTGCGAACTCTTCGAGCGACACATTGTGCCCTTCGGTCAGTGCGAGGAGTTTGCGGTAAGCATCGACGGCACGGCGCTCGTGCACGAGCATTTCCCGTAGCATGTCATCGATCGCAGAATGGTGGGTACCCACGAGCTCGCCGATGCCAAGCGAAACATTTCCGCCGAATGCCGTCACTTCTTCGCCCGCTTGCGTGGCGTGGGCGAGCGACTCCAGTGCTTGCTCGCGCATCCAGTTCATGATGGGAATCCGTGAATGACCGAAGATCATGAGCGAGTACTGGGTATAGCGCACAACTCCCGCCAGTTCGAGCTCTACGATCTGGTTCAATACCTTCAGTGTCGCATCGTAGTCGTACTCCATGAGTGGTGCTCCCTCTCCGATGTCTTCGCGCGTTCTCGCCTCATTCACTCAGTCACGATGGCCCATCGAGGCGGAACCCGGCGTTCATTTCATGAAAACGCACGTGGGAAACGGCTTCGGGGGATCCGGGGACATCGCCGTCGGCCAGATCGGTGATGATGCGCCGGACGACCCTGCGGCCGGTCGAAGGAAGGGTGCACTCGTCGACGACCTTGTGGGAGCGTACTTGCCGACATGCCCATTACCACGATTAGGGGTATTCATCTGACCGGACTTGCCTAGCTCAAGGCTCGCCACAGACAGGTCCGGTCCGGGACGATTTTGGCCCGTGACCAGGACGAATGACACCCATCCCTCGAAGTTGGTCCGCTTACATGGATAGCCCCTACCACGATGACTCGCCGGTCGCCTTGCGTGGACCGCACCAGGGCGAAGTCGGCCACAAGCAGTCCGATCCGTTACGCTGGCGCCCGCTGTGGAATAGGCATTTCGAGCCACTCGCGGTAGAAGGCTTCGATGTCGGGTTCCCAGTCGTGGATGACGGGATACCACGCGGTCGGATTCTCGACCTCGTGCTGGGTGCCGCACTTGGGGCAGTAGTACTCGCGGATGACCTGCCATGCGGGATCCGGTGCCATCAACACAGGGTAGAGCTCGCTCAGGCTGCCCTTGGTATCACGTACGAAGACAAGCGCGTCCAGCTTCCAGTTCTCCCGGTAGTCGCAGAACTCGTGCCCGCACTCGCATTTCACCACCCAGTTGTTGTCTTTGTTGACCACGATGTACAGCTGGGGACCTACGGGAAGGAGGATCGGATCGTCCCAGAGCATACGGTCCTGCAGGATCTGCCGGTAGATCGCAAACCGTTCGGCGTCCTTGGGTTCGGACAGCATCCGGTGGACGGTCTCCCAGTCCAGAGCCCCGTCGACCAGATGCTGGACTTGCTCAATCGTGTAAGCCATGGGTTCACTCCTCTACGAAGGTGACGACGTGCACGTCAGGCAGAGTGCTCAGATCCTCACGGGTATCGGCGGTGGCGCCGAATACGGGTACGCCCAATTCTCGATGCAGTTCCTCTTCGGTGAGCTCCCAGTCGTCGGGCAGGCCCCAAAACGTCTTGAACTCCTCCAAAAACTTGGGGCTCAGGCCGAAGCTGCTGGCGAACATCTGCTTCACCTGGAATGACGCCGATTTGCCCAGAATCCGTTCCCGCTCCCGCTCCATCCAGGTGCGGGTCGGCACGGCGCGGGCGATCCGTTCTTGCTTGATCTGCGCCCGGCGCTCGGCGGTCGCCTCGCCGCCGTCGACGTGCCAACTGCCATCACCCTCCTGGGACATGACCACGCCGTACACCTGCTCTGCGTACTTCGGGCTGACCCGGAAGTTGTTGACATCGTCCTCCACGAGCGTCGGCTGCCGGTCCAGCGGATCGCCGAAGCCGGGGCCGCCACGCATGTAATTCAAGTACAGGTCACCTTCTTCGAACACCTTCTCGGTGGTGACACATTGCTGGTCCCGCTTGACGATCGCCCCGTCGGCCAGCGCTTTTTCGTACTCGGGGTTGTCCGGATCGAAATCCGGCCCCAAGGGCAGCGGCCGACCGTTGGCGATTGCCTCCATCAGGCCCGTCTTGTGTGCCTCGAAGCGATAACCTGCCGCCGACGGGTAGCCGCCCATGAGACCGCAGTCGCTGGTGATGTAGCCGTTGCCCATGAAGTACATGGTCCAGTCTTTGGCCCGCCAGACCATACGCAGGCTCTCGAAGCCCGCGCCGCCCCGGTACTTCCCGCCGCCACCGGAGTCCACCTTGATGTTGCGGCCGAGGTAAAGCAGCGGCTCGGCCAGCTCCCAAATCTCCATGTCGCCCATGTCCCCTTCGGGGTTCCAGATGGCCGCGCCATGGTTGACCCCGTCGCGCACGGCGCTGGCGCCGCACCCATCGGCCGCGCACTCGAAGCTGTTTACCGAGTGGATCTGGCCGTCCTGGTTGATGCCGCCGCCTTGCAGCCAGTTGCTCGTGTTGGCATTGCCGGCATTGACTTCTTCCAAGTACCCGCGGGCAAAGTAGGACCGGCTCAGCCCCCGCCACAGCGGGCTCCAGCCCGAGACGAGAAAATGCCAGGAGTAGGCGTGCGCGGTACGCCGGTCGTCGGGGTTCATCCAGGTGCCCTTCGGCAGCCGGAAGTGCGTGCCGTAGTAGGCACCGTCGTTGATCCGCTCGGTGGGGATTAGCGTCTGTGTCAGCGCCACCCAGATGCCGCTGGTAAACGAGACTTGGTGGCAGTTGAAGCTGTGCCACCCCCAGCGGCTCGAGCCCTCGAAGTCCAAGGTCCACGATGCGTCGGGCTTGATCTCTATCGTCGAGGGCGCGTGCATGATCGTGTTGATCTTGGCGTACGGCTGGACCACGCTGACGTCAGGATGATCATAGGGGACGTCGACGAAGGCCACCTGGCGTGTCTTGCCGGGAACACACAACGACCGGAGCCGCTTCTTCAGTCCCCGGCGGCCGTCCTCGACTACCTCATAGGAGAATTGTTCCCACGCTTCGAGCCCTTCCTCTTCGATCGCGTCCAGCACCATGGCGCGAATTTTGTGGCAGCCAGCTACCCGTGTGCGCTCATCGAGGATCCAGTACCGAGGGGTGCGCACCGAGCGCTGGCTCTCATGGAGCCAGTCACGGAACAACTCGTCGTTGGCCCCGACCTTGCGGCAGGTGACCTGGTAGCCGTCACCGAAGCGCTGGGTCTGCCCGGTGGCCATGGAGCCCGGTGAAATCGCACCCGTGTCGATCACGTGGGTCACCCCACCGGCCCACCCGACAAGCACCCCTGCGTGGAAGATCGGCACGATCGTGGATACGTCACACGGATGGACATTGCCAATCGAGCAGTCGTTGTTGCAGAACAGATCACCGTCCTCGATGCCAGGGTTCTGCTCCCAGCCGTTGGCGATCATGTACTTGATCGCCGCGCCCATCGTGCCGACGTGAATGATGATGCCGGTCGACGTGACCACGCAATCGCCAGCAGCGTTGTACAAGGTGAAGCACAGCTCGCCTTCTTGCTCCACGATCGGCGAAGCGGCGATCTTCTTCGATGTCTCGCGCGCGTCCACCACTCCGGAGCGGAGCTTGGAGAACAGGCGCTCGAACACGATCGGCTCCGCCTCCTTCAACCACAGCTTCGTGAGCCCGTTGTAGTAACCTGTCTCAGCGGTGCGTTCGACAAGTTCGGAGCGATGCCGCGCCAACGACTGATGGTGCCAGGTGATCCCCGCCACCTCTTTCTTGTGCGACCTGCTGATGACGGCCATCGTTTGGCTCCTGTCTCTATTCTCTGTGACGGCTAATCGGATCTCAGTGACGGCTAATCGGAGTTTCGCTGGTCAAGCGTGCAAGGTGGAGCGGCGGCTCACCGTGTCGAGCTTCTCTCTTGGAGGTGAAAGAGCCGCCGCTCGTCGAGCCTGGTCCTGAAGCCCGGCGGAACCACGAAACTGGTCGCGGGCGACTCCAGGACCGCCGGGCCGTTGATCGTGTTGCCGGCCTTGAGCTGCTCGATGTCGTAGATGCTCGCCATCACCCACTCGCGCTGCGTGGGAACGAAGAATTTCCGCTCGCCCCGCATTGCGTCTGGTGACGGGACCGCTCCCGCCAGCTCTTCCTCGATGATTCGGGGCTGGGCCACCCCCACTGTGCCGCGCATGATCGCGGCGGTCACGCTGAATCCAAGCTCGGGGGACCGAGCCGCGTGGGCGTAGACCTCTCCGTAGCGGTCCTCGAAAGCGTCGGTCAGCCTCTCCCAATCCTCCACGGTACGAGCATGGGAGATGGGCGCGTCGATCTCGAGATCGTTCAGCTGACCTTGGTACTGCATCCGCAAGGAATTTTTCAAGGTCACCTTGTCGCGCGGATAGCCATTAACCTCGAACTCGCTGTACACATGCTTGGCCAATTCGTCCCACGCGTCCTGCAGGATCCGTGCCCCCGCCGTCTTCGCTTCGTCGGGGCTCTCCATGCCAAGGTTGATGAACAGGCTCTTGTCGTAGCGGTACTCATACTCCGCGGCGGCGCTGCCAAAGGCCGAAAAGCCGGCCGCCCACGCTGGCACGACAACGTCCCGGAAGCCCATGCCCCCTGTGTAGCCATAGGCGTGCAACGGACCGGCGCCACCATAGGAGATGCACACGAACTCCGCTGGCTGGTACCCCTTGGCACTGATCACCGACCGGAGATGCTGGCGCAGATTGAAGTTCACCAGCTCCAGCACCCCCGACGCCGTCTCCTCCACACTGAGACCCAAGGGATCGGCGATCTGCTCCTTCAGGTACTTGTAGGCCCGTTTGGGGTCCAGCTTGACGTCCCCGCCCAGGAAATTGTCGGGATTGATGTGACCGAGCGCCACATGGCAATCGGTCACGGTCACGGTGTCGACTCCGCCCTCCTCCCAGCACATACCCACGCGGTACCCGGCGCTGTGGGGGCCAATCTGGATACTGTCCGTGTAGGGGTTGATGCGCAGGTAACTGCCCGAGCCCGCGCCGATCGAGTCCATCTCGACCAGCGGCAAGGCCAGCACTAGACGAGCCATTTGCGGGTCCTGCTGGATGACGAAGCTGCCACCGGTGATCTGGGCGATATCGAAGCTGGTGCCACCAAGATCGGTGCACACGATGTTCTTCCGGCCCACGTATTCGGCGATGTATTTGGCGCCGATAACGCCGCCGATCGGCCCCGACACAATCGTTCGGGCTAGCTCGTTGGTCTTCCACGATACCGTACCGCCGTGGCTTGCCATCACCAGCAGATCAGAAGTGGTACCGAGCTCTTTGAAACGGGCGTCTACATGCGACAACGTCTGTCGCGACGGCTCCGCCGCGTACGCTTCCAAGATGATCGTGTTGGTCCGGTGGGATTCCTTGCGATGGGGGTAGTAATCGCACGACGCAAAGACGGGGAGATCGGGCCTGCCCATCTCCTGTGCCACCTCATGGCAAATGTCGCGCACCCGCCGTTCATTGGCGGTGTAATGGTACGACTGAAGAAGGCTGATCACGATGCTGTCCACGCCGAGCGCGATAAGTTCGTGAGCCGCCTGTCGGGCCTCATCCTCTCGTAGCGGGATGACGACCTGCGCCTTCCCGTCTACTCGCTCGGTCACGCCACGGGTGTATTTGCGCGGCACCAGCGGAGGATCATAGCGGTGGACATTCAGGTGGATGCGGTCTTCATAGGAGTAACCCGAGAAGGACTGCACCGCGCGCATGGGCGGGAAGTCTTCCATGCCACGGTTGACAATCAGGCCAACGTTGGCGCCTTGGCGTTGCACGATTCGGTTGAGCATCGTGGTGCCTGAGTAGACACTATTGGCGAGGCCCGGGAAGGCCTGTTCCGGGGTGAGGCCCCACTGCTTGAGCGCGTCGGTCGCCGAGCGCAAGATACCCTCATATTCATCTTGTGGTGTTGTCTGCGCCTTCCCGAC
>Ga0302326_10020621_pt1 | contig 13555 bp, 9 predicted proteins | sample Palsa_T0_3_FD_202264 | JGI IMG/M metagenome (GOLD analysis project Ga0302326, IMG submission 202264) | Peat permafrost microbial communities from Stordalen Mire near Abisko, Sweden - Palsa_T0_3 | ecosystem: Environmental > Terrestrial > Soil > Palsa > Peat permafrost | place: Sweden: Abisko... | reverse complement strand
CGATGCCGCCGTCGGAATAATGGAAAGCCTAGTGCCGGGAAAGGCGCTGCAAGCGGGTTGGAGCGGCGACTTCGGCGCCGCGCAGCGGCTGCTTCGACCGACCGCGGAGCATCAGGCAACGCCGGCGCGAAAGGCCCTGTGCTGGGCACAGATCGCACTCTACTGTGCGGCCGGAAACGAAACGGAGCGAGCCGGCGATGCGGTCCGCACGGCCCAAGCGGAACTCAAGGGGTGCGACGCCGGGACGGTGCAATTTGGATTGACGCTGCTGACCCTCGCGCTTGCAGCATTGGTTAGCGGGGACGTCGACGCCGCACGACACTGGACGACGTTGGCCGATGATGCGGCGATCGGCACTGCGCCCCGCCTGCGCGCTCTGCGCGGTGTCATCGAGGCGATGATTGACGGCTCGGCTGACGCCGTCCGCTTCACGCAGCGTGTCCCCGGCGCGCTCGCCGCGCTTTGGACCGTATCGTTCGGCGGAATGGCGAAGCTCATTGAGGCATTGCCCTATCGATTCGCACCGCCATTTGGAGGTGCCGAAACGATCGGCAGCGTGCTCGCTCGGCACGAGTTGTCCGCACGCTTCGCCCTGGCCGTCGAAACCGTCGATACCGGTTCACTCCGTGGTTGGCTTGACGATGTACGTCGTTCGATGTTCAACGGCGTTGCAGTAGCCGAGCAATTCGATACGTGGGCTGCCGGGCACGCCGAGCTCGCACCAGCGGCGCTCGGTGTCGTACGCCGCCAGCTCGCCGCGTACCGGCGGCCCGCTCCGGCTTTCGTGCGGCTCGTCGACGACATGGACGTCACCCTGAGCGTCCTGTTTGAAAGCCTCGACATCACTGCGCCGCTCATGGCGGAACACTCGCGCGCGGTTTCGGCGTGGTGCTCGCGGCTGGCGCGCGCTTTGGGTCTGGCCGAGGACGAAATCACGTTCGTTACGCGTTGCGGCCTCATCCACGATATCGGCAAGATACGGACGCCGTCAGAGATTCTGAACGCGCCGCGCAGACTTAGCCCCGAAGAATGGGCGATCATGCGCGACCACGCCGCCGAGGGTGGTCGCATCGTTGCGAACCTGCCGTTACTTCGTACGCTCGTTCCGATCGTCCGGGGACACCATGAGCGCCTCGATGGGCAGGGCTATCCGGATGGCCTTCGCTCCAGCGCCATACCGCTGGCGGCCCGCATCGTCGCGGTCGCCGACTGCTTCAATGCGATGATCGGCCGGCGCCCCTACCGGCTGCCGCTTTCACCGACTGAGGCCCTCGACGAACTCGAACGCCATCGGGGGACGCAATTCGATCCCGAGATCGTGGCGGCCATGGTTCGGGTCGTGCTGGGGCGGCTCGCCCAGAGCTCAGCGATCAAAATCTAGCGGCCGCCCCCTTACATTTGCTTTACGATTGCCGATGAGGAGTAAGAAGAAAGCATCAAGCGCTCGCTATATGGGCAAGGACGGAAAAATGCACTCAAGGAAAATCCTCCAAGGGCTCGCCGTAATCGCAGTTTTAGGGGTGCCCGCATGCGGCGCAGGCGTGTCCTCAACTCAAGTTCCCGCGCTGGACACCGCCGCCGGCCACATCGTGAGCGCCGCCCACAGATCCGCGCAAAGCTCGCGTGCGTTCGCCGCAAATTGTGTGGCGACCCCCGCAGTCGAAGACTCCGGCAACTGCACAAACATTGAGACCGCCAGCAGTGGATTAGGCCCGCTGACGCCGGCGCAGCAGGTTCCAGGTCTCCACCCGGCTGATCTGCAGGCCGCCTATAAGCTCCCTTCAGGGACGGCGGGCGCCGGTCAAACGATTGGTATCGTTATCGTCGGCAACGATCTCAAACTCGAAAGCGATTTAGCGGTGTACCGTTCGACATTCGGCCTTCCGGCGTGCTCGTCGGCGAGCGGCTGTTTCAAAGTGATCGTACCGGCGAACGCATCGAGCTCGAACGCGAACTGGGCCCACGAGGTATCCGCCGACGTCGATATGGCATCGGCCGCTTGTCCGAAATGTAAGTTGCTCGTCGTCGAAGCCGACAGTGCGAAATATAGCGATCTTGCGACCGCCGTTTCGGCCGCGGTTAGTGCCGGCGCGAATGTCGTCAGCAATAGCTACGCGATTCCCGAGTCGAAAAAAGAGTCATCCGCCCTGTGGTCGCATCCCGGAATTCCGATCGTTGCCGCGACGGGCGACCAGGGGTTTACGACCGTGAATTGGCCCGCTGCAGCGACGAACGTCATCGCCGTCGGCGCCACGACGCTGAGCCCCGCTTCGGCCACCCCGCGCGGCTGGACTGAAACGGCTTGGTCCGGCAGTGGGAGCGGCTGCAGCACGCTAGCCGCAAAGCCGCCATGGCAAACCGATCGCGGTTGTGCGATGCGTACCGTCGCCGATATCGCCGCCGTCGGCGACCCAAACACTCCCGTCGCGGTGTACGATTCGTATCAGGATACAGGCTGGATCGAGATGGGCGGCACGAGCGTCGCAACACCGATCGTCGCGGGCGTCTACGCGCTTGCAGCGAACGGCACGCAACTGAACGGCGCATCGTCGATCTACACACACCCGAGTTCACTCAACGCGGTGAGCGCAGGTTCCAACGGCAGCTGTTCGCCGATCTATCTCTGCACCGCAGGTTTCGGCTACAGCGGCCCTGCCGGGCTTGGCAGTCCCAAGGGCATCGCGGCCTTCTAAGAACGGACACACCGAGCGTGCGATTGGGGGGACTGGCGCAACGCCGGTCTCCTCTTTCCATTCTTCCCGGGTAGCTTGAGAAGCGGTGACACGAACGCCGCAGCGAAAACGCTTATCGTGCAAAAAGTAGCGGTCGTGACAACTGGGCTGAAGCGTTTTGTTGGAGTGATGAAATACGGTCTCGGTTCGGCGCTGCGGATCGCCGCGTGCGCGTTCGTCGGGATCGTTCTGGTGCGCGGCACAGCGCCTGCGGCCGAGGGGCCGTACCGGCAGATTCAAGCGCTGGCACGCGACATGACGTTCCGCTGGGCCACGCTGCATCCGAGTGCGGCAACGCAGCTCGGGATAGCGGGCGAGGACGGGAAGCTCGAAGTTCCGTCGCTCGCCGCAGACGAGCGGGACCTCGAGCTCATTCGCGGCTGGGAGGCGCGACTGGCGGCGATCCCCGTTGCCGGCGAATCGCAGCACGTGCGCGACGACGCGGCGCTGCTGCGGGCCCAACTCATCGGGATGGAGCGTCAGTTCACGGTCTACAAGACCGATCGCAGAGACTACTCGGCTCCGGGCACGGCGGTCATCAACGCAATTTTCACGCAGTTTCAGCATCTGCCAGCCACCCGTGGCGGGCCGGCTTGGGCCGACATCACAGCGCGTCTGGCGCTCGCGCCGGCCTACATCGCGGCGGCCGAATCGCTCGTCGTCGAACCTGGTCACCTGCAAGACGTCGTGGGAGCGCAGCAACTCGCCGGCGCACCCGATTTTCTCAATAATGCGCTGACCGCAGCGGCGCGAGCACAACTGCCGCATGGCGCGTTCGTCCGCTTCGCTCGCGCGCGTGACGCGACGCTCGCCGCCATCGCGCGCGAGAAAGCGTACATCGACGCGCATGCGGCCGGCTGGCCGGAAAACTACGCCATGGGGCGCACGGCCTATGAAGCGATGCTGCACGATGAGCAGCTGCTGCCCTATGACACCGCGGCCTTGGAACGCATGGGCGCCGACGAACTCGCTCACGGCTGGGCGCAAACGTACTGGCTGCTGCACTTGGCGCGTGAGCGCGGCACGCCGATCGGGCCGGCGACCGGCGGAGGTCTGGCACCCGGCGGCCCGGCGCTCATTCCGTATTATCGCGCCCAGATCGCCCACCTCCGCAGCTTCGTGACGACGCATCACGTCATCGACGTGCCGTCGTGGCTGGGACGGATCGACGTGGTGGAGACGCCCAAATTCCTTCAACCGGTTTCGCCCGGCGCATCGATGAATTCGCCGCGCTTATTTGCGCCGGAGACGACCGGGTACTACTACATCACGCCGCCGCTGTCGCTGGCGGCCGCCGCCGCCCAGCTCGATCCGAATGAAGACTTCGATCGCGACCGGATTCTTTCGACGGCCGCGCACGAAGCGATGCCCGGCCACTTTCTGCAACTCTCGACTGCACGCCGGCATCCCGACTTCGTCCGGCGGATTCAATTCAGCAGCTCGTTCGCCGAAGGCTGGGCCTATTACGGCGAGGAGATGTTCGTTGCGCTCGGTCTCTACGGCGATGATCTCGATGCTCGCTATTACACGGCGCAATGGGAGCGCGTGCGCGGAGCGCGCGCGGTCGTGGACGCCAAGCTGGCCGCCGGCGAGATGTCCGAAACACAGGCAGCGCGGTACTTCGCCGCCGAGACGGGGTTCAGCGCGGCAGCGGCCAAGGCCGCCGTCGACGGCATCGCGCTTTCGCCCGGGTACGTGATCTCCTACACCGTCGGCCGGCAGCAACTCGAACTCCTCGAACACGCCTATTTCTCGGCCGCCGGGACGCGAGCGTCGCTCGACGACTTCCACGACCGGCTGATGTGCTACGGAACGACGCCGCTATCGATCGTCGCACCCGAACTGCTGGCCGATCTCGCAAAGCCGCTCGCCGCGGTGCGCGCGGCGGCGGGCGCAGTGCCGTAAGGCGTGCCCTGTCATGACGTGGCCGTAGATTCGATGAAGCGGTGTGGGACGTGTTCGCTGCTGTTGCCATGAGTTCTTTACTGGCAGCGGCGTCCGAAGCTCCGGCCGTCTCGGGAGGCGCGGTGCGGATCGGCCGATACGGCGTATCGTGTCGTCTTTACATCGACGGCCTTGGACCGCCGAGTTACCTCGTGCGAGATATCGGCAAGCTCGGCGTTCCGCTCCTGAGTGCTCAGCAAACAGCCCTGGCGAGGAAGATCCAAAAGTACTTCGATCCCAAAACGCTTCGTTTTTCTTTTCTGCAAACCGAAAGCGGTCCACGCTTCGTCGTTTATGATGCGACTGGTAATCCAAAGTTTGATCCGTGCAGTGACAATCCGGCGGCTTACCACGTGCTCAACGGCGCGGACAACGAATATCTCGAACCCGGCGAAACCGGTAATGCTTATGGAATTCCGGGTGATGCAGGTCTACCGACGCCCGGTCCCTGGATGCCCCCGAGTCCCATGCCTGCACCACCGAATGGGCAACCTGCGGGTTCTGACGGCGCCGCGCTTCGATCGTTGGACGCTCGCTGGAAGATCGTGAGGGAAAATGCAGCTTACTGGCTCGTCGCCGGGGTGACACAGGACAAACGGATTGCGATCGTAGCTGAAAACAAGCAGATCACGGCACTCAAAACGATCGATGGCCAGACGGTGTGGCAGCGTAGCGGGTTTGTGACGGCTGCATCCGCCGATGGCAACCGCATTATCGCGAAAACCGACGACGGGCGCATCGTCGGCCTCTCGGCGCAGACGGGGGAGACACTCTGGAGAACGACGAGGCACGCAGCGGCATCCGTCGAGTTCGCTGTCGACGGCGATTGCGTGATCGTCGCGATCGATCCCGAAGACTACGATCTTCGCAGTCGTGCAGCGACGATTCTCGCGCTTTCAGCGCGGACGGGTGCGATGTTGTGGACTCGTCGGACCGACCTGGCCTTTCCTGGTACACGCCATTTCTCTTTTGTTCGAACGACGATCGTCGCTGGGCTGGGCGCCTTCGACGAACCCTCATTTGGCGAAGCAGAACTGCTTGATCGCGCAACGGGCGCGAGCGTGCTGCACGTACATCACACACGTTACGAAGGAGCCTTCCGCGACGAGCTTTGGTTGAGGTCAACATCAACCGACTCCTTGACGGGGCCATCGTTTTTCTGCGCTATCGCGCCGACGGACGAAGGCTCGAACCGTATCGGTACCCTTCGCCATCAACCGGCGAACCGGTGGAGGTCCAGCTCTCGGAGCGGCACGTCTTCATCGCGAGCGGCAACCGGCTGCATCGCTACGACCGAGGTGCGGCGCCGCGCGAGCAAATCGTCTACCGATACGGTGTTTCCGGCTCGTTGATGGCGGTGATTGGCGAGAGCCCGCTCGTCGCGGGTCCGTTTTCTGCTACGGTCTACGTTCCGACAAGTCCGACCGCCTACTCCGGCAGGCGCGTCGGAATCGACTGGAGCGAGCAACGGCATGTGGTCGCGCTTTCGCGCACCGCGGCCTACGTGTCGGCCAACTTCACTCTGTTTGTCGTAACCGATCGCGGTGCCGGTTTTTCTAGCCAAGGGAAATGCGCCAATCCCAGTGCCACTGCATTCGTAGCCCAAGACGACGTGATCGTAAGCTGCGAGTTCTCGCTCGCGCGATACCGGTTCCCGCGCTGACGAGCCAACCCACGACGTGCGCGGTCGCGTCGAGAGACAGCGACGTTCGGACGGGGCATGTCGCGGGGAGCGCTGCCGGATCTACACACTAAGCAGCGAGAGGATCTCGTCGGTCGCGTCGGTTGCCGTCGCTCCCGCGGCGACGACGGTGCCGCGCTGCATGACGTAGTAGCGCTCGGCGATCGACCAGGCGAAGTCCAAGTGCTGCTCGACCAGGAGCAGTGCGACCCCGAGTTCGCGCCGGACGCGCAGCAGCACCGCTTCGATCTCCTGAACGATCGAGGGCTGAATGCCTTCGCACGGTTCGTCGAGCAGCAGCAGGCGCGGCTCGGCGACGAGTGCGCGGCCGAGCGCGAGCTGCTGCTGCTCGCCGCCGCTCAATACGCCGCCCTTGCGTGCGCGCAGCCGTTCGAGAGTTGGGAACAGCTCGTAGATTTTCGCGAACGAGCGGGGCGCCGATTTCAGGCGGCCGCCCAGCGCGGAGGATCCCATCGCGAGGTTCTCGTCGACGGTCAGATGTGGAAAGATTCCGCGTCCCTGGGGAACGTAGCCGATGCCGAGTTGGGCCCGGCGAAAGGCGGGGAACGCGGTGATCGGCTTGTCGTCGAATGAAATGCGTCCGCCGCTGACGGCATGCAGGCCGATGATCGTGCGCAAAAGCGTGGTTTTCCCCACCCCGTTGCGGCCCAAGAGTGCGACCGACTCGCCGGCTTCGATGCGCATGCCGATCGCGGCGAGCACCGGACTGAGCCCGTACGCCGCGCTTACGTCATCAAGCGCGAGCATCGGCACCCTGCGGCGGTCGGCCAAGGTACACGGCGGCGACTTGCGGATCGCGCCGCACTTCATCGACCGAACCCTGGGCCAGCATCTGACCCATGTGCAGCACGCTCACCGGCGCTCCGATCTGTTCCACGAAATCCATATCGTGATCGATGACGATGAGCGCGTGGCGGCCCGCGAGCTGCCGAATGAGCTGCGCCGTTGCGCCGGCCTCACGGTGCGTCATGCCAGCGGCGGGTTCGTCCAAGAGCAGCAGATCGGCGTCCGAGGCGACGACCATCCCGATCTCCAGCCACTGCCGTTCGCCGTGCGCGAGTTGGGCGGCGGGCAGTTTGCGCTTGGCGATCAGCCCGATGAGCGCGAGAACATCCTCGACACGGGTGCGTTCGGCGGCCGACTGTACGGTGGTCAGACTGCGCCAGGACCGCCGGTCGCGCGTAGCCGCGACGAGGATATTCGCTTCGACCGAGAGCTCGTCGAGCACGCCCGGCGTTTGGAATTTGCGGCAGATCCCGCGCTGCACAATTCGAAACTCGGGCAACGCGCTGATGTCCTCCCCTTTGAAGACGATGCGTCCTTGGGTTGGGCGCACCCGTCCGATGATCGTGTCCAGCAGGGTCGATTTTCCCGCGCCGTTGGGACCGATCAAGACGTGGACCGAGCCGGGCTGCATCGAGAAGCACAAGTCGTTGAGCGCTTTGAATCCGTCATACGATACCGTGACGTGATCGACTTCAAGCAAGGCCGACGAAACATCGGCCGTCATTCGACGAGCGCCGGCGGCCGCGAGCGGCGCAGCAGCGGAAGCGAACGCCAACGCTGGGCGAGACCAACGACGCCGCTGGGTGCGAGCGTCACGACCAAGATGAAGGCCGCGCCGACGGCATACAGCCACAGATCCGGAAACGCGCTGCTGATCCAATCCTTGCCGAAGTTCACCAGCAAGGTTCCAAGTACCGCACCGATGAGGCTCGCGCGACCGCCGACGGCGACCCAAATCACCATCTCGATCGACGGCACCACGCCGAACATCGCCGGCGAAATCACGCCCAGATCGAGCGTCACGAGCGCCCCGGAGAGGCCCGCCAGCACACCCGCGAAAGCGAACGCGATCACCTTGAACGGTAGCGGGTTGTAGCCCAAGAAGCGGACCCGATTCTCGCCGTCCCGGATGGCCAGCAGCAGCGTTCCGAAACGCGAATCGAGCAGCAAGCGCGTTGCGAAGAAGGCCAGCGCGAGAGCGGCCAGGGTGATCCAGTACAACGCGAGCTGGGTGCGCGGGTCGTTGAGCGACGCGCCGAACACCGCGCCGAAGCCGGTCAACCCGTTGAAGCCGCCGGTGAATTGCTGCTGGCTGATCACGAGTGTGGCCGCTGCCAACGCGAGTGCCTGGGTGATGATCGCGAAATACGCGCCGCTCACCCGGCGTCGAAAGACGAGGTACGCGAGCAGCGCGGCGACGAGGCCCGGTAAAACGAACACCGCCGCGATCGCAAATGCCGGCGAACGAAACGGTTCCCACCACCAGGGCAGTCGATCCAGTCCGCTCCACTGCATGAAATCCGGAACCGATCCCGCGTCGGCACTCGCGAGCTTGAGGTGCATCGCCAGCGCGTAGCCGCCCAGCGCGAAAAACACGCCCTGTCCTAGGCTGAGCATCCCGGCGGTGCCCCAAATGAGCGAGATGCCCAGCGCGAGGATCGCCAGTGCCAGAAAGCGTCCTAGCAGCGAGAGTTCGTACGGTGCGAGATAGAGCGGCGCCGCAGCCATCACGATCAGAACGAGCGCATACCCGATCAGCTTGTTCCGCACGATCAAGCCTCCTCGAGCGCGCGCGACCGCGCAAACACGATGCCGCGCGGTCGAAATTGCAAGAAGACGATGACCGCTACCAACAGGAGAACGTCGGCGACGCTCACGCTCGTGAAAATCTGCGTGACCGCCGAGAAGATGCCGACGAGCAGCGCCGCCAGCAGCGTGCCCGTCAGGCTTCCCAAACCGCCGACGATGACGACGAGAAACGCGTACACGATGTAGCTCTGTCCGACCGTCGGTGTGACCGGCGCGATAAGCGCGAGCGCCGCTCCAGCGAGGCCGGCGATACCCGTGCCGAGCGAAAAAACAGCCAGATCGACGAGTCGGGTGTTGGCTCCCAACGCTTCGGCCATCGCGCGGTTCTGGTGCACCGCGCGCACCAATAACCCCAGACGCGTGCGAGACAGAATCAGCGCCATGCCAGCGAGCACGAGGGCCGCCAAGATGATGATGAAGACGCGCACGGCGGGCAATGCAAAGCCGGTAAGCGCCGTCCCGCCAAGCGAAAGTGAGCCGCTCAGCCAACCCGGCGCCGTGACCTCGACACCGACGGGGCCGAAGCTGCTGCGCGCGGCCTGCTGCAGGATGAGGCTGACCCCCCATGTCGCGAGCAGTGTGTCGAGCGGCCGGCCATAGAGCCGCCGGATCAGCGTCAGCTCCATCAGCGCACCGAAGAGCGCGGTTCCGACAAACGCGATGAGCAGTCCGACGAGAAAGCCCGCGCCCTTGCCGAACAGCGTTATGGAGACGTACGAGAGATAACCGCCGAGCATCAGCATCTCGCCGTGCGCCATGTTGATGACCCGCATGAGCCCGAAGCTCAGCGCCAAGCCGAGCGCGGCGAGAAGCAGGATCGATGCGACGCTGATCCCGTTGAAGAGTTGTCCCGCGACCAGCGTCGACTCGCTCATCTGGATTCGTCTCGAACGCGGCGAATCGACGACGTCGATCCTCTAAAGCACACAGGTTTTACCCGGGAAGGACAACGGATCGTACGGCACCGGATCGACCGGGGCTTTCGACTGCCACAAGATTTTGAACTGTCCGCTGGGCAGCACCTGACCCACGTACGCCGTCTGGACGAGGCTCTGGTTGGAGGCAAACTTCGTTTCGCCCATGTCAATGTCCGAGAACGCCAGCGTCGATGCCGCCTTGCGCACTTTCTCGATATCGAAAGAGCCTGCTTTCTTCACCGCGGCGGCCCAGGCATAGACATCGAGATAGCCGTGCGCCATCGGATCGTCGACCGGAGAACCGGGGTATTTTGCCTGGTACGCGGCGACGAACTTCTTATTGGCGGGGTCGTTGATACTTTGAAAGTAATTCCAGGCCGCATAGCTGCCTTCGAGCAACGATGGTCCGATCGATTTCGCTTCCTGCTCCGCGATGCTGAACGACATCACCGGCAGTTTTGCCGACGGCAACCCGGCCGCCGCCATCTGCTTGAAAAACGAGACGTTGCTGTCGCCGTTGAGCGTGCTAAAGATGATCTGCGGCTTAGCGACCTTGATCTTGTTGATCACGGCGCTAAAATCGGTGCCGCCCAGCGGCACATATTCTTCGCCCGCAACCGTCCCTGAGTCGTGCTCGATATGCTTCTTTAGAATGAGATTCGCCGTGCGCGGAAACACGTAATCCGAGCCCAGCAAGAAGATACTCTTGTAACCCTTCTGTTCGGCCCACTGAAGCGCGGGCAGAATCTGCTGATTGGGCTGGGCGCCCGAATACATGATGTCGGGCGAGCACTCGTTCCCCTCGAACTGAACCGGGTACCAGAGCAACCCTTTAAAGCGCTCGAAGACGGGGAGCATCGCTTTCCGGCTGGCCGAAGTCCAACCGCCGAAAACGGTGACGACGTCGTCCTGCTGGATGAGCTTCTGCGCCTTCTGCGCGAACATCGAAGGGTCGGATGCTCCGTCCTCAACGACCGGCTCGATCTTCTTGCCGAGCACGCCGCCCGCGGAGTTAATTTGATCGATCGCAAGCAGGGTGGCATTCTTGACCGTCACCTCGCTGATCGCCATGGTTCCAGTCAGCGAATGGAGGACACCAACTTTGACGGTCCCTTCGGCGGCGGCCCAAGACGGCGCCGGAACCGCGCTGCAGATTAGCGCCGCCGCAGCCATGCCGGAATAAAGCCGTTGCACGGCAAGACATCTTTTCATCACGGACACCTCTCCTAGAAAATAAAACCGACATGCCGATGTTTATCGCTCAGCATGTCGGTTACGTATTCAACGGCGAGGCGCGAAAGCAAATTAGCCTTTTGTGACGTTCCGTAGAGCGCCTCATGGCGATACGTCGCAGGCACTACGAAAAAATTATGCGTAATCAAGGCCGGTCCGGCGAAATCGGTTCCGCGCAGACCGCCCCCCGAGGACAGCGAGGACAGTCTGACGGGAAGCATCGGCTGGCAGGACGCATCCAACGAGCCGGCGGCCGAAGGCCGCAGCGGAGAATGCGCCGACAGACGCGAGGCACCGCGCGGCGCGACCGGCCGCGGGGCCTCGCGCGTCTGCTTTAGGCGATCTCTAGCTCAGACTGGATCGTGTCGCGGATGGCAACGTGCTCGTCGATGTAGCGTAATACCGCCGACACGCATTCGTCAATCGAAAGGCTGCCGGTGTCGACCGTTAATTGGGCATCGAGCGGAACTTCGTACTCGTTGTTTATGCCCGTGAAGTCGGCGATTTCGCCGGCTCGCGCCTTCCGGTAGTGACCTTTGGGATCGCGCGCTTCGCAGAGCGCCGGATCGGCTTTCACATAGACTTCGTGGAAGTCGTTCCCGGCCGCACGGCGGGCGATCTCTCGGTCAGCCCGATAGGGCGAGATGAACGAGGCGATGGTGATGATGCCGGCGTTGGCGAAAAGCGCAGCGACCTGACCCGCGCGGCGAATGTTCTCGCACCGGTCTTCGTGCGAGAACCCAAGGTCGCTGCACAGCCCTTGACGCAGATTATCACCATCGAGGACGTATGCGTGATGACCCTGCTCGAAGAGCCGCCGCTCTACCTGAACCGCGATCGTCGATTTTCCTGAGGCGGGCAAGCCGGTCAGCCAGATAACGGCCCCGCGATGACCATTGCTCCACGCCCGCGAGTCACTGTCGAGCAGCTCAACCGAGACGAGGTTGCCGGTACTCCGCGTCGCCGCGGCGCTCAGAACGTCGAGAACGGTTCCGCCGGCGACGATGTCGAGCCCATCGAGGAGGATGAAACGACCCAACTCGGCGTGCCGCGCGACCCGGTCGAGGGCGAGCAACTCGCTGCTGTGGAAAACCACCTCGGCGACGTCATTCGTTTGAACGCTGTCGGCGTCGTTGCGGTTGAGCGACTCAATGTCGATAATGCGATCGAAACTCTCGATCTCGACGTTCGCCTGGCGAGTGCCGATCTGTAACCGAAACCGATCGCCGACGCGCAGTGGCCGATGCCCAAGCCAGAGCAGCCGCGCCCGGAAGCGTTTACTGAGAATCGGCGCTTCCGTGACGCCGCTGATGACATCACCGCGATCGACATAGAGCGGTCCGTCGAGCGTAAATCCGACCGATTCCCCAGTATGCGCTTCGCTTTTCGCGCTATGCGGCCAGGTTTCGATCGAGCGAACGCGCGCCGTCCGGCGCGCCGGCGAGACAAGGATTTCGTCGCCGACTCCTAGCGTCCCCGAAACAATCCGGCCGACAAAAATACGCTGAAGGTCATGGCGCACGACGCCCTGGACCGCGATGCGCAGCGAGCCGTCGGTCGCCCGTGAGCGGCGGTCGAGCGCGAGCATCGCTGAGAACACGGTCGGACCGTCGAACCAAGGCATGTTCTCCCCGCGCTGTGAAACCATGTCCCCGCCGCGTGCCGAAATCGGAACAAAAGCCCGCGGGATGATGCCGATGCGTTCGAGGATTGGGACGAGTTCGGAGCAGATCTCGTCGAAGCGTTCTTGACGGAAACCGACGCTATCCATCTTGTTGACGGCGACGACGACTTGTTCGACGCCGATGAGCTCGAGCAGGAGCGCGTGGCGCCGCGTTTGCTCGCTGACGCCGTCGCGGGCATCGACGACGAGCAGTGCGGCGTCGGCGTCGGAAGCGCCGGTGACCATGTTCCGCAGAAACTCCTTGTGGCCCGGAGCGTCGATGAGCACGACCTCACGCTGCGGCGTACGCAGCCAGATCCGCGTCGTGTCGATCGTGATCGCCTGATCGCGTTCGCTCTGCAGGGCGTCGAGCACAAAGGACCACTCGAAGGCGACCCCGCGCCGCTCGCTGATCGCGCGCAACTCGGCGACTTTACCGTCGGGCAAGTTCCCCGTATCGTTCAAGAGCCGGCCGATAAGCGTCGATTTTCCGTGATCGACATGCCCCACGGTCACGACGCGTAGCTGTGAATTGTTCTCGACTGCGGTAGTCACATGTAACCTCCCGTCCGTAAGCGCTCAAAGGCATCTTCGCTCTCATGGTCCATTACGCGGCCTGCACGCTCAGGTGCGTTCGTCGTCTCGAGTTCGGCGATGATCTCACTGATCGTCGATGCGTTCGACGCGATCGGGACAGTGATATTCTTTTCGCCCAGCGAGCGGTAGCGCAAGCCATCTTTGGCAAGGTAGAGCGGGACGATCGGGATCT
>Ga0302326_10020620_pt1 | contig 13555 bp, 7 predicted proteins | sample Palsa_T0_3_FD_202264 | JGI IMG/M metagenome (GOLD analysis project Ga0302326, IMG submission 202264) | Peat permafrost microbial communities from Stordalen Mire near Abisko, Sweden - Palsa_T0_3 | ecosystem: Environmental > Terrestrial > Soil > Palsa > Peat permafrost | place: Sweden: Abisko... | reverse complement strand
CGGCGCCGGCCAATCCTCACCAAAATAATTGGAAACCACGACGTCGAAGTTCCCGAACGCGGGTTGAAATGCCTGCCATGATTCGCCAGCCGCGTCTGCCGGCGGCGTGGTCGCGACGTCTACCGTAAAGCGTGCAGTGCTGGAGAGGATTTCTTTCAAAACGGGCGTGACCGCCCGCCATTCGTGATTGTTTTGGCCATCAATGATGAGCGCGCGAAGGATGTTCCTTTCGTTCGCGGGTCGGTCGGGGTTCTGTTGTTTCGGTGAATGCATGATTAGTTGTCCCTCTTCAGCGCTTAACGATGAATCGGAACCGTCGAAGGTTGCAGGCTTCCCGAGTTGTCCTCTAAGACAGCGAAGGTGGTGTTGCGCGTCATGATCGTCCGATTGACATTACGGGTTAGCGCGCCGGGTCACTGGAAAAACTTTCGATGCGTGTTTGCCCGGGAGCAATGTCGACCGTATGGCCGTTATGCAACGCGTTTAGTCCAAGTGGTTGGCGGGTCGCGGTCGAATGTTCGCACAGCACGCGCACTCGGGCTGGGAATTGGGTCGGATTATTCAGGCGCAACTTGAGCTTTCCATTTTCCTGACCCAGGTGTTCGACTTCGATGTGATCGAAGACGCAATAAAAACCGGTGTCCGGCTGAACGTATAATCCCGGCACTTCGACCGCCGTCGCCATCAGGCTGACTTCCGGCCAGGCGGAAAAAAATACGTTACCGCCGACGGCTTCGGGACCTTCCCAATCGCTCATATTGACCCGCTCGCAAATCCAGCCTGGTCGCATGCGCTCACTAAGTGGTCGATCAACCCGCGACATGAATTGCGGCAGCGCATGCGCCACGTCCCGCAGCAGATCCAGAGCCAGGGCGTCACCAGTAGCTCGCCAGTATTTAAGGAGTGCGTCGCCCGAAGCGGTGCAGAACCCCGGTGCCGCATGTTTATTCTGAACATTGGCCCAAACGGCCCCAGTCGATCGGACGCCGGCCTTCTGCAGCGAAGAGCCTTCCGGAAATACGTGGTCATAGGAAACGACCCAGGTCGCGAGTTGGCGTAGCGTGTCGCGCGCCATGTCGAGCCATTTGGGCTCGAGGGTGACCTCGTAGAGGATCACGAACGATTCAAAAAGTGCGTAGGTCGATTCGCTGTCGGGGGCTGAAAGGATCTCCCCGGGACCACCAGTGATGACTCCGCGCCGAACGTCGCGATCGTAGTAGTCCTGTGCCGCGGCGCGGGCGATACCCAGGTATCCATCATCCGCAAACCATTTGCTCGCCAGCGCCAGCCCCCCGGGAGCAGCCGCTCCGGCCGTGGACGAGCCGATCAGCAAATCACCCGTTTCGATATCCACGAATTGGCCGAACTGCGCAAAACGCTCCCACAATTGGGAGAATGCATCAGCAATTTTTCGAACGGAATATTGCCAAGTCTCCGGAATTTCACGGTTTTGGCGACGGAGTAAATCAAACTGCTTGATCGCCCAAAAGAGAACGTCCGCGCTTTTGCGGATCAAATGGAGATTGTGAGGGTGGGGCGTGTCAAACCCGTCACTGTAGAAACGTTGGCCATCCCCCGTGCCGTAGACGAAGCCGGACGGCGATTGAGCGCGTTCAAACAGCATCGCCAGGTTTCGGAGGGCGCGTTGTCTGGTCAACTCAGAATCGCTGTATAAGAGTGGAAGGGTCACGATACCGCCGCCCACCCAACCCGCTTGCCATAGGAAACAAAGTGGGTTTTCGCAAGCGGACCAAGTGGTGTCGGCATTGACGGCAATCCTGTAATAGCCGTGCTCCTCGTCCCAGTTGTCGCGATTGTATTTTTCTTCTTCGATCTGAAGAGCCGCGCTGAAGGGAACCTGTTGATCAGGCATTGCCTGGCGCGAAAAATTCTTTCGAACGTGCTCGAACTGATCAAAAAGATCCTGAATAGCCGGCGCTTCAAAGAACCAGGCGCGAATGTGCAATTCGATGCTGTCCCCGGCGTTCCATGCCACACCACGTTCAGTCCCCGCCACCATGCCCCCTGAGGCGAAACGGTATTGCGATTCGCGAATGCATGGTGCGGTAATCATCAAGCGCGCCGTCCGACGGTCGTCGCTTTCTTCGAGCGTCATGCCAAGATTTCCGAACCGGCTTGCCTGAGATGTCAGCGCCCAGAACCCCCGCTGTGTTGACGGTGACTGAAACCCCATCGCCGGCGTTGCCATGTCGCCCGATGTCAATTCGATTTTTGATACGCCCGGCCCTGTGGCAAGCCGTGGCAGGTTGCTGATTGTCGTCGGCATGTCATGGCGGAATTCACACGCGTCGCGCCAAAGCGGAGGATAAGCTTGGTGACGCACTTCAAAGCGGTTGCCGTTGTAAGCTGCGGAAGGGAAGAGAACGTAATTATCGGTTGACCAATTCTCAAACTCGAACACGACCGCCACGCCCGCCGTCGCCGCATGCCCTTTGCGAATGGTGAATCGGGCCATGACGTCGAAGCAACCCTTCCCGACCTCAACGGGAACAACCTGTAGTTGGCATGCCCACTCGGCTGCTGCGGTGTGGGCGACATGTGGACGGCCTTGTGCGAACGTCAGCTCAGATACACACCGACCGTCCGCGAAATTGCGAACAAGACCGAACGCCCGGCAGCCGGGCTCGGTGATACCCACGCCTAGATCCGGCTCGTCCGTCGGACACAACGACATTGACCGTTCGCTCAGCATTGAATTGGACTCTCGTCCGAAGATCGATCTTCAATCGCGGGAGACAATAATAAATTGTATTGCGATCGTCAAGTGCAAAATTATTCATTTAGAGAATATTGCATTACGTGTAAATCCATATAAACACTGTAGTTACACTGATAATTATATTTACGAAATATTATTGATTATCTTGCAAACACAGGTTACTATGCGCCCAGTATGTCCTTGGCGATCATTGCCAAAAAAGCTGGCGTTTCAGTTGCAACCGTCTCGCGTGTAATGAGCGGCGGTGGTGGGCCATCAAAAGAGACAATCAGCCGTGTTCTTAAGGTGGTGGAAGCCGAGGGGTATCGGATTCCGTCTCCGGATCGTCGGCGCGGGCCTAAAGTGACGCCGAAGTCTGCCGGTACCGGCTTTGTTTCGCTGTTGCTGATCGGACTGCGCAGCGAGTTGCTTGCCCACCCATTTTTCGGACCGTTGGTAGCAACATTGGAGCGATCTCTCGGTCGGGCCGGTCTTCATTTGGTGATTACGCAATCGCCGAATGGCGAACCCGTTCCAGCGATCCTGTCAGCCCAGCGAATCGATGGGGTACTGGCAATCGGATATGAGCCGACTCCCGAAATTCGGGCTCGGCTGCGGCAGCTGCCGACAGTTTGGATGCTCAATTCCCCTGATGACGCCGGGGAATGGGCTGATTCCGTCGTCATGGACGAGACGCGCGCGGGCGTCCTGGCGGCGCGATACTTTCTGGATCGCGGGCTAAAGGACTTGGCCTTTCTCAATGTTCGTCCTCAACATGCGGCTTTCGCCGAACGCGGTGAGGCGTTTGTCAAGACCGCCACGGCCGGTGGGGCGTCCGTCCGCATGTTGATTAAGGAAGATGCCGAGGGCGATCCGTCCGACTGGACTAACGAGCAGTTGCGTCAGTATACGGGCGAGCAGCTTGACCGATTAGCGCGAGATGTCTCTGGAGGTTCGTTCCCACAGGGAATTTTTGTTCCGGCAGAAGATGCCATGTCTGTCCTTTTTGCGATGCTGCTCGCTCGCGGGATTCGGCCGAATCAGGATGTTTCTCTTATCTGTATCGGCGCGGAGGAGCGTATTCTGGGCCTGCTCCATCCCCGGCCGGCGAGCATTGATTTGAACCGCGATGCGGTGGCCAGGCATGCGGTGGAATTGTTGATCAAGCGGATTGAAGGATCTGGAGACTCGGTCGCTGTACGCATAGTCGTGTCGCCCGCAATGGTGCCCGGAGAGAAAGACACAGCTTCCAGTGGTGTCGCGAATTCCGTCGTCCTGAATTGAGATAGATGAGACGCCATGGAACCAGTCCTGGAACCTCCAAAGTCTTCATTTCTAGCGCCGGGCGCTTTGCCCGCCGCAACCGCTGACCACGAATCGGCTGAGGTTCCGACACGAACCCGATTCGTTTGGGGATTGGGCGGGTTCTCCGATGCCATGATTGTATACGGCACCGGTTCGATGGTGAATGTAATCTACGTCAATGCCCTGGCCATGAATCCGGCGTTGGCGAACTTGGCGTGTGCAATCCCTCGGTTCATGGATTTCGTGACCGATCCGGTTATTGGGTATCTATCGGACAACACACGCTCGCGATGGGGCCGGCGCAAGCCGTGGATTTTCGTGGGACTTATCATCAGCGCGATAATGGGCGTGCTGTTGTGGCGTCCGCCACATTCAAGCGGCAGATACGACTGGGCGGCCTTCGCGTTTCTCTGCGTGATGATGTCCCTGCTTTATTCCGTCGGGTATGCTTTTTTCAATATCCCGCACGTGGCCATGGGCTACGAAATGACCACCGATTACGATGAGCGCACGCACTTGTTCAAGTGGCGTTTTTATGCTTTTGCGGCCGCGGGATTCCTCACACCGTGGCTGATACCGGCGGCGCTTTGGCTGGAGGGAAATAAGGCGCAAACGCTGAAGGGCTCGCAAGGGGTGGTCTACATCAGCATCATCGGCGGGATTTTGGTGCTGGTGACCGGCCTGCCGACGGTCTTTTTCTGCAGGGAAAAGATCGAGAAACATACCGGCGAGCCGAAGGTCAAATTCCTGCGGGCCGTCAAACTCACGCTGAACAACCGTCCCTTCTGGCTCCTGGTCATCAGCAACTTCATCACCAAGTTCGGCATGTCGCTCACGGGCATCTTCTTTTTCTACGTGTTTGTCTATCACATCGCCAAAGGCCAGCAGTCAGCCGGCGCGGCTTATCTGGCGATCTTCTTTAACGCGATCAACATCTCGAATTTCCTGGCGATGGAACCCGTCGCCCGCTCGTGCGACCGATTCGGCAAAAAGCCGACGCTTTTGTTCATGCTGGCGATGAGCGCCCTGGCCTATGCCTCACTGTGGTACACCTTTACCAATGGCGATAGTTCTTTCTATCGGATCCACGTCCCTCGGGTCGGGTCATTCTCACTCCAGTGGCCGAGCCTCGTGACGGCGATCCTGATCGGCGTCTTTACCAACACGATGCCGTTGGTCAAGAACTCGATGCTGGCGGACGTATGCGATTTGGATGAGCTCAACTGCGGTCATCGCCGCGAAGCGTTCTATGGCGCGGTTTTTCTCACGACCGATAAGATCGCCATCGCAGCCTCGACGGCATTTCAGGGTGTATTGCTGCTTGTTTCGGGCTTCAATGCAAAACAGGATATTCAGTCGTGGAGCACGATTCGATTCTGGCTGCTGGCGCTCGTCCTCACGCAGCCGTTCGGCTATGTGATCGGGATCAGTTCCATATTTGCCTATCCATTGTCGCGACAGCGGGTTCACGAGATTCGCGCGCAACTCGACGCTCGGCAAGCCTTGCGGGTCGATGCTTAATTGAGGAATTGGAGATCCGATGAAAGCCGGTGGAAGCCTCGTTATTCAATTCATCCTGATTGCCGTTCTTGAATTACTATTTGGGACTGCGGCGAGAGCAGATATCCGCCAAGTCACGGTATCCGCCAGCGGCAATGACAAGAATGACGGCAGCGCTGAGAGGCCATTCGCTACATTGGAGCGTGCCCGCGACGCCTTGCGCGGCGCCGCTGGAGGGGTCGTCGTCATTCACGGAGGGACTTACGTTCTGGAGCATCCGCTTGAGATAATGCCGCAAGACTCCGGCACTCAAGACAATCCTGTGAAATACACCGCCGCGCAGGGTGAGCAGGTTGTCATCACGTCGGCGCGACGCATCGCCGGATGGAAACAATATGACTCGCACATTTGGGTTGCTGATGTGGCGAAGGGGTGGCGGTTCCATTTTTTGTACGTGAACGGCAGGCAGACCACTCGTTCGCGAAGCGTTCACAACGACGGTTGGCGCTCATGGGGACGTGGGTTTAGTTTCGATCCACCTACTGCTGCTGGACAGAGAGTCACCTTCAATGACAAGCGACTGCTGAAGAACCTTCCCTCCAACGGCGACGTGGAGATGCTTTGCATCATCTATCAGTTTGGCGTCATGGGAAACGGCGTGATGACCGATTTCGACCCGGCCTCGGGCACGGCGCTTTGGCACAGCAAGCAATTGAACCTGCACGGGGCCCGCGGTGGGAGCGAGACCAATTTCCGGCTTGAAAACGCGTTAGCGTTCATCGCTCAGCCGGGCGAATGGGCCGTCGATTCCGCCGCTGGCAAAGTCTACTACTGGCCGCATCCGGACGAGGATCTAACCCGTGCAACCGTAACAGCGCCAACTTTGAATGAACTCGTGCGGCTACAAGGAGACGATGAAAGCAAGCAATACGTGCACAATGTGGTTTTTGATGGATTGGCCTTCAGTTGCACCGATCGTCTGCCGGAGGACCAATGGCCCGACGATTGGACGGTTCGCGAGTGGGAAAATCCCGACGCCATGATCTTCGCTGAAGGCGTTGAGGATTGCGCGGTTCGCAATTGCAAGCTGTATTACAGCGGCTCGTACGGCGTCACGCTTTACCGTCACGCCCTGCGCTGCGAAATTATCGGCAATGAGGTCGGTTGGACAGGCAGCGGTGGAGTGCAGCTTTTTGGCTTCGGCGCCGGGTTCCGTGACGAGAACCACGATAATATCGTTCGTCGAAATTACATTCACGATCATGGCTACGCGAACTACTGGCATTCGCCTAATATCCAGATCTTTGGCAGCGGAAACAATTGGATCGATCATAATTTTCTAGCGATGTCCGCATATAACAACATATCCATTACGGGTGTGCCCTGGACGTCGCTTAACAATTGGCAAGGAGTGCAAAGCGGGCGTTCGGCCATGATCACCGACAACACGACCGATTTCGCCGTCGACTTCAGCACATATCCCCCCGAGATTCTTGCTCAGGTCAAGGCTGGAAAAGCATATTTTACACATGACAATTTTTGCGATCTCGCCATTCATTCGCGCAATAATAAGGTGTTCAGGAACGTAGCGGTCGAGTGCCATGGACGGTTGGAGGAGGGGGGGGCGCTGTATTCTTGGTTTCCTGGGAAGGGCAACCAATATGTGGAGAATGTGATCTATAAGAGCCACGGATTGCCAGGTTCCTCCATTATCTCTCTGGATAATGGTTCGGAATACTTCACGGTCACCGGCAATGTAGTTTGGTGCAACGGCCGCGCAGGGTGCGGGACCATCGGCGTTCGCCCTACAGAGAGGGCGGACCATTTCATCGGCAACATCCGCGCGTTCGATCAATACGGAGATGCGGCACACTGCGCCTCCGACGCGGGGCGGGACAAGTTTGATGAGTTGTACCAGGTAATTAAACGCGAAGCGGACAAGTGCGGCGGTTGGCCTGGTAACCCCGACATCGACGCATGGATCAAGAAGCTGGCTGAGAGCAAAGAGCGTTATGAACTTTCACCGGACGAGATCAAAAAAATGAACAGAGTTATGTGAAGGCCGAGCTGACTATGAGAATCACGATCGCTGCAATTCTGAGCTGCTCGATACTGTATGGCGCCGCCGCCGCAGACGCGCCGGACTTGGTCATTGCGGGACCTGATCATTTCAGTGGCAAGGCTGCGGTAACAATTGCGACACGCCGCGATGGAGAGATACACTATACGGTTGATGGCTCGCCGCCGACCGCCGATTCTCCGCTATATTCGGGGCCCATCGCGATTGACAGCACCGTCACGATCAAGGCTTTCGTCATTGACAAATTCGGCAACCCAGTAGTGCCCACCGCCTATAAGACCATATTACAGAGAAACGTTCGCGCTTTGATGCCGGGGGATTGGCTAATGGCGGCAGATGTCACTGAGCTGAATGGGCCGCGTTTCGCCCCTGACAATTCTTTCATTGGGTGGTGTGATGGCGGCACCAACATGGCGTTCGGCCCGATTCGCCTGAACTCAGAAAAGATCAATTCAATTGAGGTGCTGGCAGGTGTCTCACCATCCACCGCGGGCGGTAAAATGCTGGTGCATCTGGATGTGCCCGATGGCCCGATGCTCGGCGCGATGACTTTCGAAAATACGGGCGGGTTCGATCAGTTCAAAATTCAACGCTTCCGCGTGGCTCGATTTTCGGGCGACCATATGCTCTATTTTGTTTTCGAGGGCCGCGTCGGAATCTGCTCCTTAAAGGGTTTTCGATTCACATCGGATTGAGAATCAGAGGATGGTCAGCGTGATGCAGCAGGAGTGAGCGCTGCCGTTTTCGATGCTCTCGGAGAGTGTCGATTACCGTGAATAGATGCGCCGCGCGGCCGCGGGCGTCAGTAGCGCTATTTAGATACTTGGCCGTGCCGATGTTCACTCTTGAAAGCAACGATGGCTGCGCCGTGTTCGCTTCCGCAAAAGAGCGGATGCGCATCACTTTTGCCACTGCGTCCATCGCCCACATTACCTTCACCGGGGACAAGCCGTTTCGAACCCGGCCGAGCCTGATCGTCACGAATCGGGGAACCTTCAGCGGCTACGAGCTTCAGGAAAGCGGCGGCGACGTCACGCTCGCGACACCCGCGCTGAAGTTGATCGTCAGCAAAACATCAGGGGCGATCCGCTATCTCGACGCGGCTGGCAACCTTTTGCTCGCCGAGCCGCAGCGCGGCGGGAAGTGGCTGACGCCGAAAACCATCACCCGCAACATCTTCCGGCAGGGCGCCCAAATCACGGGCGGCCAGAGCATCGACGGCGCGCGCGCGATCGTCGCCGATTTCGAGACGGTCTTCGACCGCGAAGCGTTCGAGGCGAAGCTGGAGTTTGTCTTTTCCAAAAACGAGGCGCTCTTTGGCCTCGGCTCGCACGAGGAAGGGTACGGCAATCTGCGCGGCAAATCCCGCGAGCTCTACCAGCAGAACATGAAGGCCGTCGTGCCGTATTTTGTCTCGACGCAAGGGTACGGCCTGTTGCTCGACTGCGCTTCGCTGATGACTTTCCACGACGACGCGCTCGGCTCGTATTGGTGGGCTGACGCGGTGGACGAACTCGACTACTATTTTATCCACGGCGCGACCTTCGACGAGGTGACACGCGGTTATCATGCGCTCACTGGCTCGGCGCCAATGCTCCCGAAATGGGCCTTCGGCTACGTGCAATCGAAGGAACGCTACGTGACCGCCCGCGAAATCGTTGACGTCGTCTGCGAGTACCGCCGCCGGAAAATCCCGCTCGACTTGATTGTGCTCGACTGGAAATCCTGGCCGAACGGCGCGGGATGGGGGCAGAAATCCTTCGATCCCGCTCGCTTCCCCGATCCGCCGGCGCTCGCCTGCGCGCTGCACGAAATGGGCGCGAAGCTAATGGTCTCCATCTGGCCGATCATGACCGGCGATTGCCCGGACCAGAGTGAACTCCGCGTGCGCGGACTCATGCTCGGCAACCAGTCCACCTATGACGCGTTTTCCGAGGAGGCGCGCGCGGTTTACTGGGAGCAGGCGAATCGCGGCCTCTTCGCGAACGGCGTCGATGCGTGGTGGTGCGATTGCACCGAGCCATTCGAGGCCGACTGGTCCGGTGCGGTGAAACCCCAACCGCACAGCCGGCTGAGCATCAACATCGAGGCGTCCAAAAAATATCTCGATCACGGCCTCCTCAACGGCTACTCGCTGCTCCATTCGCAGGGCATCTACGAAGGCCAGCGCGCCGTGACCTCCGCCAAACGCGTCGTGAATCTGACGCGTTCCTCCTACGCCGGCCAGCATCGCTACGGCACCGTCACATGGAGCGGCGACATCTGCGGCACATGGGAGGCGCTGCGCCGCTGCATCCCCGAGGGCGTGAATTTCTGCGTGACCGGCGAGCCCTACTGGACCGTCGATATCGGCGGCTTCTTCATCAACCACGATACGGCGCTTTGGTTCTGGCGGGGCGATTATTCGCAGGGTTGCCGCGGGTTGACCGACATGAACGCGCTGGCGCCAGATCCGCAGGACACCGGTTGCCGCGACCTGGGTTTCCACGAGCTTTATACGCGCTGGCTGCAGTATGGCGTCTTTCTGCCGATGTTCCGCAGTCACGGGACCGACGCCCCCCGCGAAATCTGGCGATTTGGCGAGCCGGGCAACCCGTTCTACGACACCATCGCGGAATACATCCGGCTGCGCTATCGGTTCATCCCATATATCTACTCCGCTGCCGCCCAGGTGACGCGCGACAGCCGCACGCTCATGCGCGCCGTCGCGCTCGATTTTCCGCAGGACGCCGCGACGCATGAGCTGACCGACCAGTATCTCTTTGGCCCGTCGCTGCTCGTCTGTCCGGTCACTGTGCCGATGTATTACGGCCCCAACTCCGTGCCGATCGCCGGCGCAGACAAGGCCCGTGACGTGGTTCTGCCGGAGGGAGCGCATTGGTATGATTTCTGGACCGAATGCGAGCACCAAGGCGGGCAACAAATCCGCACCCCCGCGCCGTTGGGGACGATACCGCTCTTCGTGCGCGCTGGTTCCATCCTCCCGATGTCGCCGGTCATGCAATTCGCCGATGAAATTCCGGATGCCGCGTATGAAATCCGCATTTATCGCGGCGCTGACGCCGAGTTTTCCATTTATGAAGATGCGGGCGACGGCTACGACTATGAATCGGGAGGTTGCGCCCTGGTGAACCTGAAATGGGACGATGCCCGCGACGAACTGCGCATCGCTCCGCGCGCGGGCAGTTTTCCCGGCATGGTCGCGGAGCGGGAATATCACCTCGTCTTCATCTCGGCAGCCCGTCGGGAGACTAAGACCATTCTTTACACCGGCGCAGAAATCAAGATTGCGACACGATGAACCTGCCGCAACGGCAGTTCGCCCATTGCTCCGGGGAGGACCGGAGAAATGCCGCCCGATCTGTCCGGTAAAGTGCCCAAAATGTCCTATCGCGCCCACTCGTTGGGTGGTAGCTTCCACAACGGATAGCGATACCGTGAACGCCAACGGGCAGAGGATATGACAAAGCTCGATCTTGCCATCATTGGCGCCTACTTTCTGATCACGATCTTTGCCGGGCTCTGGTCGCATCGGCGAGCCGCCAAAAACTTGGATGATTATTTCCTGGGTGGGCGGCAGATGCCCTGGTGGCTGCTCGCTCTTTCCGGCGCTGCCGCTAATTTCGACATCTCCGGCACCATGTGGCAGGTCTCCATCCTGATCGTGTTCGGATTCATGTCCTTCAACATCCACTGGATGTGGGCGTTTCTCGTCGGCGCATTTTTGATGAGTTACATGGCGCGCTGGATCCGCCGGACCGGCGTGATGACCGCCGCCGAATTGATGAAGGTCCGTTTCGGCGAGGACGCCGGAGGGCAGGTCGCCCGCACCTCGGCCGCCCTGATGATGGTCGTTTTTCAGATGTTTGCCATTGGCTATGGCTTTATCGGTGTGGGAAAGTTCGCCGCACCCTATTTCAGTCAGTATGCGAGCGCGCGGTTTCGCTTCACCGAAGAGCAATGCGCGATGGTGATGACCATTGCGACGACAGCTTATGTCATCTTCGGCGGCTTCGTCAGCGTCGTGGTCACCGATGTTTTGCAGGCCATCATCAAAAACCTTGCGTGCGTCGTCGTTGCGGTCGTGGCGTTTCGAATGATCGATCCGGCGATTCTCCACGCGAAGATTTCCACGTCGCTTCTTCCGGCGTGGCATATCAGCGGCCTTCCGGAAGCGTATAAATCCTACGAGAACTTCGGCTACATGGTGCCGTTGTGGCTCATGTATGGTCTTTTCATCTCCTTGGGCGGGGCAGGTGGAAACTATGGCGAACAAAGATTCTTAGCCACCCGCAACACTCGCGACGCGTCAATCGCCGGCGCGTTTTGGAATGTTTCCCTGGTGCTGCGCTGGGCCATGGTGGCGAGCATCGCGTACCTGGCCATCTCAACGATTCATCAGTCCGCTGACCCGGAGAAGGCGCTTCCGATCATCATTCGCGATTGCCTGCCCAATGGAATCCGCGGATTCGTCATGGCCGCCTTTATTGCGGCCTATATGGCGACCTTCAGCGCAGTCGTGAACAGCGGCGCGTCCATGCTGGTGAACGATCTGATCAAGCCGTTCTGGACGTCGGCGAAACCCAAGACACTGGTGCGTTGTAGTTATGCCGCGACGCTTTTTCTCGTAATCGGCGGTGTTTGGTCGGGCCTGCACGCCGGATCAGTCGACAAGATATGGAACTGGTTGATCGTAGGCCTGTACTCCAGCGTGCTGATTCCCAACATGCTGCGATGGTACTGGTGGCGGCTCAATGGGTGGGGCTATTCGATTGGGGTGCTCGGCTCGCTCGCCTTAGCGCTGGTGGTGCTGTTTCGCCCCGGTATTCCGGAATACGTCTACGCGCCGATTTTGAACCTCGTCGCCCTGCTTGGCTGCTTGCTCGGCTCGCTGCTCACGGAACCAGTGGATGAGCAAACGATCGTGACGTTTTTCCGACGCGTGCGTCCCAAAGGATGGTGGGGACCGATTCGGCGACAAGCGGGGCTTTTCGCGGAGGTCCTGGACGATGGCGTGGACAATACGCGACTTATTGTGTGCAACGTCATCTTCGGAATGACGGCGCTTTACAGCAGCTATTTGCTTCCGATGTTCTTCATCGGCCACTGGTTCATCAATTCCGCCATTTGCCTCGCCATTTGCCTCGCCTCGTGCAGTGTTCTGTATTGCACCTGGTACCGCAAGCTCGAGGCGGGTAGTGCCGCGCAAGACTTCGACACAGAGGCATCCGCCTCCGAAGCGCATCCCCCGGCAGCGGCAGTAATCGCAGCGGTCGCTCCATGCTGAAGAATCGAAGCGAGTAATAATCAGTGAAGCAATTAAAAGAAATCCTCGTCCTGCATCACAGCCACCTGGATGTCGGATATACGCATAGTCAGCCGATCATGTGGGAACTGCAGCGGGAGTACATCGATTTGGCGCTGGAGCTGCTCGATCAAACCGACGGTTGGCCGGAGATCTCCCGGCCGAAATGGAGCTGTGAAGTGACCGCCCCGGTGCTGAAATGGCTGCGGACCGCCGGCGAAGAGGACGTGGCGCGTTTCGCCCGGCGTCTCCGTCAGGGCCGCATCGGCATCTCCGCCATGCAGTACAACACGACTCCTCTATGCACCCTGGAGCAACTTGCCCGCCAGATCTACCCCGCCAGGGAACTGCGCCAACGCTTCGGCATCAAACTCAACACGCTGCTGCAGCACGACGTCAACGGAATTCCATGGCCGATGGTCGATCTGATGCTCGACAGCGGCATTGAATTGCTGGTCATGGCCGTCAATATCCATCTGGGTGGTGCAGTCCAGCCGCGCCCGGGGGTGTTTCGCTGGCAGGGTCCGTCCGGCCGCAGCATTCTGGTCATGAATGGAAATCACTACACCATGTTCGATCAGTTGCTCTGCACCTGGGACAACTCGGTCGAGCAAATGAAAATGGGACTTGCCGAGTACCTCAACGT
>Ga0302326_10020618_pt1 | contig 13555 bp, 14 predicted proteins | sample Palsa_T0_3_FD_202264 | JGI IMG/M metagenome (GOLD analysis project Ga0302326, IMG submission 202264) | Peat permafrost microbial communities from Stordalen Mire near Abisko, Sweden - Palsa_T0_3 | ecosystem: Environmental > Terrestrial > Soil > Palsa > Peat permafrost | place: Sweden: Abisko... | reverse complement strand
GTGCCGCCGGCCACCCTGGCCTGCCCGTGCCTGCGGTGCGGCGCCGCGCCGGCCCGGACGCCGCGTCCTCCGTGGTCGCCGCCCAGGCCGCAGTCGGCGCGAAGACGAACGAGGTGCCGGCGGCCGCGGTCGTGCTCGGCCAGCTTGACCTGCACGGCAAGGTCGTGACCGCCGACGCCCTCCACACGGTCAGGGCCACCGCCCGCCTCATCCACGAGGGCGGCGGGGAGTTCGCCTTCCCGGTAAAGGAGAACCGGCGCTCCCTGTTCGACGCGATCGACGCCCTGCCCTGGAAGAGCGTCCCGATCGCGCACGCCGCCACCGGCAAGGGCCACGGCCGGATCACCACCCGCACCATCCAGGTCCTCCCAGCCCCCGATGGGCTCCCGTTCCCGCACGCCAGCCAGGTCTTCCTCATCGAGCGGCACGTCACCGACCTGCACGGCCAGCCGGTCTCGGCCGTCGCCGCGCTCGGCGTCGCCAGCCCGGAACCGGACCAGGCCGGCCCCGCCGCCCTGGCCCGCTACGTCCGCGAGCAATGGTCCATCGAGTCCCTGCACTGGCTGCGTGACACCCTCTACCAGGAGGACAGGCCCAGGGTCAGGACCCGGTCCGGCCCCAGGGCCATGGCAGCCCTCCGCAACCTCGCAATCGGGGCACTCCACATGGCCGGCCGCACCGACATAACCGAGGCCACCCGATGGGCCGCACGCTCCATGGACAGGCCCTTCACCATCCTCGGACTCACATAATGATCTTGGAACGCCCGTGCATGAGGCTGGTGAGGATGGCGAGTCATGCAAGCTAAATCGCATTGAGTTCTAACCCGCCCCCTGCCCCCCAAGAACGTCGGATCATGGCTGGGCCGATTTGTCTTCGGCCCCAGTGACCGCGCACGACAATCGCGGGTACCGTTCCGGTAGTCGCGCGGCGGCGTGAACCTGGGCGGACGTTCCCAGCCGGGGTCGGGAGACGGACATGATCGTTAAGGATGAGCTGCAGCTCACCGAGGCAGTGCTGGCGGAGACCGAACGGGCCGACGATCCGCGGCTGGCGGAGATCGTGCAGGCCCTGGTGCGCCATCTGCATGATTTCGCCCGCGAGGTCCGGCTGACCGAGGCGGAGTTCGACGCTAGCCTCAGCATCGTCGCCCGGCTCGGGCAGCTCACCACGCCCAGTCACAACGAGGTCCGGCTGATGGCGGGCAGCCTCGGCCTGTCGACGCTGGTGTGCCTGATGAACAACGGCACCGAGGAGGCGCCGACCTCGGCCAACCTGCTCGGCCCGTTCTGGCGTCAGGGCAGCCCGGTGATGAGCAACGGCGATTCGATCGTCCGCTCGCGCACTGAGGGGCCGCCGCTCTTCTTCACCGGGACGGTGGTTGACACCGCGGGCCGGCCCGTGGCCGGGGCCGAGATCGACGTCTGGCATGCGTCGCCGATCGGGCTGTACGAGAACCAGGACCCCGATCAGGCCGAGTGGAACCTGCGCGGCAAGTTCTTCACCGACGACGCCGGGGTGTTCCGGTTCCGCAGCGTCCGGCCGTCGGGGTACCCGATACCGGTCACCGGGCCGGTCGGCGATCTGCTGGCCGCGCTCGACCGCCACCCGTTCCGGCCCGCCCACGTCCACGCCCTGGTCTACAAGCCCGGCTACAAGACGATCGCGTCGCAGATCTACAGCCACGACGACCCGATGCTCGACACCGACGCGCAGTTCGGCGTCACCGGCCCGCTGATCGCGAGCTACGTGCGCCACCAGGGCGAGCCCGCCCCGGACCCGGACGTGGACGTGGACGTGGACGAGCCGTGGTACAGCCTCGACTACACGTTCGTGGTCGAGCCGGGCGAGGCATGGCTGCCCACGCCCCCGGTCACCGCCAAGGCCGAGACAAGAATTGCCGATTCGGCCTTATCTATACCAAATACTCGCTTAATTGCCTACCAATTCCGACTTAACCGTCAAATGGTACATTTGGATATGAGGGCAACGAGTTACCCGCACGAGGGCGCGCCCCGGCTCGGGCCGGAGTGGCGTGCGGGTTAAAGGCGGAAGTGGGATTCGCAGTGACTGACTTTAATGCCGCATACCCTGAATACGCAGATACGTCGACAATTGACGAGCTGCGCGCTAGGGAATACTCCTACCTGGATGAATGCGGTCACGTCTACCTTGACTACACGGGGGCCGGGCTCGCCGCCAGGTCGCAGCTGGCGGCTCACACCGCGCGGATAAGCTCGGGCTGCTTCGGGAACCCGCACTCGGAGAACCCGACCTCGAGCGCCTCGACGCTGCTGGTCGAGCAGGCCAGGGAGGCCGTGCTCCGCCATTTCAACACCAGCGCCGCCGATTACGCCGTCATCTTCACGCCCAATGCCACCGGCGCCTGCCGCCTGGTCGGCGAGTCGTATCCGTTCCGGGTCGGGCGTCGCCTGGTGCTGACCGCCGACAACCATAACTCGGTCAACGGGATCAGGGAGTTCGCCCGGGCGCGGGGCGCCCGGGTGGCGTACGTCCCGCTCACCGCCGGAGAACTCCGCGTCCGCGAGCCCGATGTGCTCGCGGCGCTCGCCCGATCCAAGGGCGGTCACCCGGGACTGTTCGCCTACCCCGCGCAGAGCAACTTCAGCGGGGTCCAGCACCCGCTCGGCTGGGTCGGCCGGGCGCAGGAGCAGGGCTACGACGTCCTGCTCGACGCGGCCGCCTACGCCCCCGCCAACCGGCTCGACCTGTCGGCCGTGCGACCGCAGTTCGTGGCGGTGAGCTGGTACAAGGTATCCGGCTACCCGACCGGGGTGGGATGCCTGCTGGTCCGGCGGGACGCGCTGGCCCGGCTGCACCGGCCGTGGTTCTCCGGGGGGACGATCTGGGGCGTCAGCGTGCAGGGCGGCTGGCATCGGATGCTCGACGACGAGGGCGCGTTCGAGGACGGCACGGTCAACTTCCTGTCCATCCCCGACGTGACCACCGGGCTGGACTGGATCGACGGCATCGGCATCGACCTCATCCACCGGCGGGTGGGCATGCTCACCGGCTGGCTGCTCGACCGCCTCACCCGATTCAGGCACGACAACGGCGCGCCGCTGATCCGGCTGTACGGCCCGGCCGGCCTGGCCGCCCGCGGCGGCACGGTCACGTTCAACTTCCTCGACCGGGCCGGGCGGGTGATCGACGAGCGCGCGGTCGCGCGGGACGCGGCCGCCGCCGGCATCTCGCTGCGGACCGGGTGCTTCTGCAATCCCGGGGCGGGGGAGTGGGCGTTCGGGCTGGACCGGAAGGACGTGCGCGGCCCCTGGTGGGGCGCGCTGATGGCCCGCGGCTTCTCCCGGCAGGCGGTCACCACGGTCGACGACTACCTGACCAGGATCGGCCTGCCGACCGGCGGCGCCGTCCGGGTGTCGCTCGGCGTCGCGTCCAACCTGGCCGACGTGGAGGCGTTCCTGGACTTCGCCGAGCGCGCCTACTGCGACCGCGAGGCGGCCGAGGCCGGCCTAGCCCCGCGCCTGCACTGCTGAGGGCGCAGGCTCGAGGCCGGCCGCCGACGCCGCCGGACGGCCGGCCACGGTCGTCTTGCGGACGACGATGCCGATCGTGGCCGCCAGGAACGCGACCGTGAAGGCGGCCAGGATCAGCCAGTCGGCCCCGGCCGGCCGGGCGAACGTCATCCCGTAGGACGCGAGCAGCGGCGCCCCCAGCGGGGACCGTCCGTCGGCCCACAGCGGGGCGACCCCCAGACTGTGCCCGAGCGCCTCGAACGCCCACCGGTTGGTCATCGCGTAGCTGATCCACCGGCCGACCGCCGCCATCGTCGGGACGGGCAGGATCGCCCCGACGAAAAGCACCTGCGGGAAGCAGAGCATCGGCAGCGCGATCGTGGCCTGGGACGGCTCCGACACCGCGGCCGAGACCAGCAGCCCCAGCCCGAGCGCCGCCGCCGACGACAGCAGCAGGGTCACGAACGTGGCCCCGTAGTCGCCGCTGTCGGGCAGCCGGCCGAGCGCCCGCAGCACGACCAGGAACGCCAGGTCGACCAGCGCCAGCAGCGGGAGCAGGACCGCGACCTTGGCCAGCACGTAAGCCGAGGCGCCGACGCCGGCGAACCGCTCGCGCCGCAGGACGCCGAACTCACCGCAGATCTGCAGCAGCCCGTAGGTGAGGCCGAAGAAGAAGCCGCCGAACGCCACCCAGAACAAGATCATCACGGTCGCGGCCGGGCTCGGGTGAGCGGGGCTGAACGCGCCGGGGCGGAACAGCACCAGGAACATGAGCAGCACCATGACCGGGGCGCCCACGAGGATCGCGAGCGTGAGCGGCGACCGGGTCAGCATGTCGGCGTTGCGCCGGGTGAGCAGCAGCCACTGGCGGAGCGGGCGGCGGGCCGGAGCGTCCGGCGGCGGGGAGGCCGGCTCCGGCCGCAGGCGCTCTTCCGGGTAGACGGCGGTGACGGCGGTGCCGGCCGGATCGCCGGTGCCGTCGAGGAGCTCGTAGATCTCCTCCAGGGTGGCGGTGCCGAAGTGGTCGCGAGCCTCGGCCGGCGGGCCGAAGAACGCCAGCCGCCCCCCGGGCGCGAGCACCGCGACCTTGTCGCACCGGTCCGCGTCGGACGGGGTATGCGTGGTCAGCACCACGGTCGTGCCCGCCTCGGCGAGCCCGCGCAGCGTCCGCATCAGCTCGGCGCCGCGGGCCGGGTCGAGTCCGGACGTCGGCTCGTCGAGGAAGAACAGGGCCGGCCCGGCCAGCAGCTCGGACGCGATCGAGGCCCGCTTGCGCTCGCCGCCGGACAGCTGGCCGACCGGGACCAGCGAACGGCCGGTGAGCTCGAGCGCCCGCAGCACCCTGTCGACCGACGCGCCGGGCACCGCCCGCAGCGCGGCGGCGTAGCGCAGCGTGCGGGCAAGCGGCAGGGAGAGGTGGATGACGTCGTCCTGGGGGACGTAGCCGATGTTGCCGGAGACCAGGCTCACCGTCCCGGCGGCCGGCCGCCGCAGACCGCACATCGTGTCGAGCAGCGTGGTCTTGCCCGACCCGCTGCCGCCGATAATCGCCACCAGTTCCCCGGGCTCAATCGCCAGCGTCACATCCTGCAGCGTGACCAGCCCGGACTTGGCCCGCTGGCCCAGCTCGCGTACCTCGATCGCCGATTGCACGACGACCATTCTGCCGGATAATTCCAACCGGGTGAACAACCAATACTCCACTATTATCGACCCCAAATGCCGCGATTACCGGGCGGCTACGCTTGACCGCATGAGATATGGCGTAATTGCCGACGTCCACGGCAACGAGGTCGCCTTGCGGGCCGTGCTCGATGACGCGGCCGGCTGCGGCGTGGACCGGTGGTGGGTCCTCGGCGACCTGGTGCTTTTCGGCCCGCGTCCGGCCGAGACGCTTCAGCTCCTCCAGTCGCTGCCCGGGGTCGAGATGCTGCGGGGAAACACCGATCGCTACGTGCTGACCGGCCAGCAGCCCGCCCCGCACGCCACCGCCGCCGACGCGGCGGTAAGCGTCGACCTGGTCGAGCGCTACGGTCTGGTGGCGGCCGGGATCGGGTGGACCCGCGGCGTCCTGTGCCAGGCGGGCCTGCTTGACGCGCTCAAGCGGCTGCCCGGCGAGCTGCGCCTGGATCTGCCCGACGGCACCCGCGTGCTCGGCGTGCACGCGTCGCCGAGCGCGGACGACGGCCCCGGAATCAAGCCCGGCCCTTCCGACGAGCAGCTCGGCCGGCTGCTGGCGGGCTGCGCGGCCGACATCGTCATCGGCGGGCACACCCATCGCGCGGCCGATCGCTCGATCGGCCGGATCCGGGCGCTCAACCCCGGCAGCACCGGGATCCCGGAGCGCCCCGGCGAGGCCGGCTGGCTCCTCCTCGATCTCGACGGCGACCCGGAGCGCCTCGGCGCTCCCAAGCGCGACTGCGCCAGCGTGGGAGTCGAGCACCGGACGGTGGCGTTTGACGTCGACGCGGTCGTCGGCGACCTGCGCGCCCGGCTGCACCCGAACGCGGAGTTCCTTGAGGCCATCCTGACCGGCCGGCGCCCGCAGCGAGCCGACCGCGACGCGTGATTGGGGCGCGCATGGGATCGGGGCAATGCTGTTTAGAGTCTGTTAGCGTCGGCGGCGGCTGGCCGGCCCCGGCGTAGCGTCCTAACCGCAACGTTTCCCCCGCTCAGGGATGTGAAGTGGTTATGACCGTCGTCCAGGGCATCCTCCTCGCAGTCTCGGTGGCCGCCTTCGGCTATCTCGGAATCGCGCTATTCAAGCCGGAATGGTTCTGAGGCGATGGGTCATGACTGACGTGACTCTGATCGCCATACTTCTGGCTTTCTTCGCCCTCGCCATCGGGCTGGTCCGCGTGCTCGGCCGGATGATCGAGGGGGACGGCGACCCCGGCGAGTTCCCCGACGAGGCGTCGGACGCCGGTACGCCCTCCGACCCGTCCGGCCGCCCGAGCGTCTTCGTCGGGCTGGTGGCTCGGGGTCACGATGCTGATCCTCGGCCCGATCGGGGAACGAATAGTGGGCTGAGAACGGTATTCTTAGCCCAGGTGAGCCGGGAAGCCTGGTCGGCAACGTTACGACCAGCGCTAGGCGAGGCAATTGGGTATCGGTCTTAAGCGGTTCACCGTCGAATCGGAATGGCGCAACGAGACGCTGCGCACAAATCTGTGGCTGATCCCGGCGGTCGAGAGCGTCGCCGCGGTGCTCCTGTTCGTGCTGACGCTGAGCGTCGACCACGCCGCCTTCCACCGCGAGCTGAGCCTGCCCTCCTGGGTGATCAGCGGCTCGCCCGACGCGGCCAGGGAGATCCTGGCGGCGCTGGCGGGCGCTCTCATCACCGTCGTCGGCGTCGTCTTCTCGGTCATGATCGTGACCCTGACGCTCGCGTCGCAGCAGTTCGGCCCGCGGATGCTGCGCACGTTCATCAGGGACCGGGGCGCCCAGCTCACGCTGGGCACGTTCGTGGCGACGTTCTTCTACGCGATGCTGACGCTGATCTCGATCGGCAGCACGTTCGTGCCGCACCTGTCGGTCACGGTGGCGCTCGCGCTGACCGCCCTCGACCTCGGCGTGCTGATCTACTTCATCCATCACACGGCCACCGCGATCCAGCTGCCGGAGGTCATCGCGTCCATCGCCCGCGATCTGACCAGGGCGATCGACGACGAGTGCGGCGGCGCCGGGCCGTCGGCCGAGCTCGCCAACGGGCCGTCGCCCGAGCTCCTGCAGGCGCGGCTGGACCGCAGCGGCGCGGTGGTGGCCGCCCCGACCAGCGGTTACCTGCGGTTCGTGCGGCACGGCACGCTGGTCGCGATCGCCGCCGAGTACGACGCGGTGATCCGGCTGCACGACCGCCCCGGGCACTTCCTCACCCGGGGGCATCCGATGGCGACCGTGTGGCCGCCCGAGGTCGCGGACAAGATCAGGCACCGGCTGGAGCGGGTCCACATCACCGGCCCGCTGCGGACGCTGACCCAGGACATCGCCTTCGGCATCGACCAGCTGGTGGAGATCGCGATCCGCGCCCTGTCGCCGGCCGTGAACGACACGTTCACGGCGATGACCTGCATCGACTGGCTCGGCGACAGCCTCTGCCGCATCGCCGTCGACTGGTACCCGCAGGTCTACCACCGCGACCGCGACGGCCAGATCCGCCTCATCGCCGCCCCCGTCAGCTACGAGCGGCTGGTGGCGCGGTCGTTCGAGAAGATCCGCCAGGCGTCCGGCGGCATGCCCGCCGTCCTCATCCGGCAGGTCGACGCGCTCTTCACGGTCATGGAGGTGGCGCCGCCGGGCCGGGCCCAGGTGCTGCTCGACCAGGCGGCGCTGCTCCAGCGGCTGAGCGAGCGCACCGTTCCCGAGCAGGCCGACCAGGCCGACATCACCGTCCGTTACGAGGCGCTGCTCACCCTGCACGCCACCCGCAAGCAGGCGAGCGCCGAGCCGTCCAAGTAGCGGCCCCGCCGCCCGGAGAACCCGGAGAAGTCGCTACACCCCGCCGCGCAGCAGCGGGAAGATCCCGGCGATCCGCTCCAGCTGATCGCGCTGCGACCGGAGGTCGGGCGCCGCGATCCGGAGGACGAGGTGCCTGGCGCCGGCCGCGATGTACCGGCCCAGGCTCGCCGCCACCTGCTCCGGCGGCCCGGCGATCACCGCCTGGATGGTCTCCAGCTGCTCGAGCGGTATCCGGTAGTTCGCCAAGCTGAAGTCCTGCAGCGCAACCCGGCCGCTGGCAACGTCGTCCGCGATCAGCACCGACGCGAACAGCGCGGGGGTGATCGCGGCGGCCCCGCGGCCGGACTCCGAGGCCGCCTGCCGCACCCGGGTCAGCCCGCTCGCGTAGTCGGCCGGGTCGGGCGGGTAGGGCAGCCACCCGTCGTACAGGCGGCCGGTCCGGTCCAGCGCCGACGGCGACGCGCCGCCGAGCCAGATGGCCGGCCCGCCGGCCTGGTACGGGGCCGTGACCGGCGGGATCGCGTCGAAGCGGAGCGCCTTGCCGTGGAACGAGGAGGGGCCGTCGCTGGTCCAGAGCTGCCGCCAGAGGGCCACGGTCTCGTCCAGCCGCGCGAACCGGCCGGCCCACGGAACCTCGGACAGGTCATAGAGCGGCCGTCCGAGCGGACCGGGGAAGCCGGCCCCGACCGCCACCGTCAGCCGCCCCCCGGACAGCAGGTCGATCGAGGCCAGCGCCTGCGCGGCCTGCACCGGCCGGCGCAGCACCGGCATCAGCGCCGCCGTCCCGATGGCCACCCGCGAGGTCGCGGGCGCGATCGCGGCCAGCATCGTCAGCGCCTCGATCCGGGGGCTCAGCAGCGAGTCGTTCACCCACAGCGAGTCGTAGCCGGCCTGCTCGGCCGCGACCGCGAGCCCGACGAGCTCGCGCGGATCGGTTCCCTCGCCCCACTGGGCCTTCCCGACCGGCAGCAGCAGGCCGAGGCTGATTGTGTCGTCCATGCCTCGTATCGTCCGGCCGGCCGACGCTACCGGCAATTCCCGCCAGGGAATGGCCGACTCCGGCCGCGCGCGCTACAACTGGACCGGTGGACTTCTCCCAGGCGCTGCGCGAGGGCCGGACCCGGCGCCGGATCAGCCAGCTTGAGCTGTCGCTGCGGGCCGGGACCACCCAGCGCCACGTCAGCTTCCTCGAGAGCGGCCGGTCGGAGCCGGGCCGGGAGATGGTGGTGCGGCTGGCCGAGTCGCTCGAGCTGCCGCTCCGCGAGCGCAACCGCCTGCTGCTGGCCGCGGGCTACGCGCCCGCCTACCCGCAGACCTCGCTCGACGACCCGGCCCTGGCCCCGGTCCGGGCGGCGCTGCGGCACATCCTCGACGCGCACCGGCCGTACCCGGCTATCGTCGTCGACCGGCGCGGGACCCTGGTCGCCGCCAACGACGGCTACCGGATCCTGGCCGAGGGCGCGGCGGCCGAGCTGACCGGCCCGGACACCAACGCCTACCGCCTCGCGCTGCACCCCCGGGGGATGGCGCCGCGGATCGCGAACTTCCCCGAATGGGCCAGGCACGTGGTCGAGGGCGTGCGCGGCGAGATCGCGCGCAACCCCGACGACGAGCTGGCCGGCCTGCTGGCCGAGCTCGAGACCTACCTGCCCGACGGCCCGCTGCCACCCGGCCACCTTGGCTTCGCGGTCCCGCTCCGGCTGCGGACGACCGGAGGCGAGCTGCGGCTGATGACCACCATCAGCACCTTCGCCACCGCCGTCGACGTCACCATCTCCGAGCTCAGGCTGGAGGCCTTCCTGCCGGTCGACCAGGCCACCGCCGCGCTCCTGGCGGCCGCGGGGGAGAGTCGCCCGGGACCGTTCGGGCAAAAAGGACTGTGAATTCACAATCTTTAGATCGAACGGTCCCCGGTTCCACCTGGTCAGGAAAGCGCGCGCAACGGCAGGAACAGCCGCCCGCGGGCACCGTCGTGGACCGAGCGGACCGCGACGGTCAGCCACGCCGCCAGCAGCAGCGCGAACAGGGCGGCGGAGGCGTAGCGGAGCGCGTCGTCGCCGGTCCGGTCGGCCAGCGCGATGGTGCCGGTGACGCAGGTGCCGACCGGGAACGTGAAGCTCCACCAGGTCAGCGCGAACGGCAGTCCCCGGCGGGCGGTGTGCAGGGTCAGGGCCGCCGCGATGACCAGCCAGGCCATCGCGAATCCCCAGGCCGGGACGCCGTACAGCAGCGCCAGGACGCCCGCGCCGGCCGCGTAGGGCGGGCGCAGGGCCAGCGGGGCGACCGTGCCGAGCCCGCCGGTGGCGGTGACCGACTGGCCGAGCGGCCCGAGCGCGATCCAGCAGGTCGGCACCAGCACGGCCGGCAGCGCCCGCTGGCTGACCAGCCGTCCCCACAGCAGCGTGATCACGATGACCGCCATGAACAGCGAGACGCCGAACAGCGCGTAGCAGCCGAGCAGCAGCGTCAGCCGGGCCTGGCCGGCGGCGGCGTACGGCACCAGCAGCGCGCCGCCTGCCGCCGCCACCATCGGCGGCACCACCGGCACCAGCCAGCCGCCGAAGACCGCCTCCGGCCCGAACTCGTGCCTGGTCATCATCAGGAACGGGATCCAGCAGGCGGTCACCAGCCCGAGCGTCGTGCCGACGCCCCACAGCGCCCAGTCGGCGTCGACCGCGGCCGTCAGCCCGATCCAGTCCCGGCCGACCAGCAGCGTCCCGGTCCCGACGGTGATCAGCGCCATCGGCGGGGCGCCCCAGAACTGCGCCATCGCCGGACTGCCCGCGTGCGCCCGGGCCCGCTCGGTGTGCTTGGCCCAGTGCACCGCCCACCCGGCCGTCAGCACAGTCAGCCAGGATGCCGCCAGCACCCACACCACCAGCGCGAGCTCATGCAGCCCGGGCACCCGGAAGGGGAGGGCGGCGGCGGCGTTGGCGACGATGCCGGTGCCCATGACCGAGGTGAACCAGTTCGGCCCCAGGTCGCGGAAGATCTGCCCGGGACGTTCCAGATCGCCCAATATCCCGAACGGCAGCGGGCGGTGTGTCAGGAGAGCCGGTGTCTCAGGAGAGCACCCGGCGCCGGAAGTTGCGCAGCCCGATCGCCAGGAACAGGACGGCGAAGCCGATCACCACCGGGTAGACCACGTAGAGCTGCATGTGCGGCGCGTTCGTGAACGCCGCCCGCATGCCCTCGTTGATGTAGATCAGCGGGTTGACCAGCACCACCGTCTGCAGCCAGTGCCAGCCGCCGATCTTGACCGGGGCCAGCTTGGTCCACGAGTAGTAGGTGCCGCCGAGGAACGTGATCGGCAGGATGATGAAGCCGAACATCAGCCCGATGTTCCTCGGCTCGAAGCTGGTGCCGAGGGTCAGGCCAAGGCCGGCCATCGCGATGCAGGCCAGCGGCACCAGCGTGATGATGATCCACCAGTGCAGCGAGAGGTGGGCGGTGACCCCGGCCGCGTGCACGACCGAGGCGATCGGCAGCACGATGGCGGCCGAGATCACGCCCTGGACCGCGCCCGACAGCACCTTGGCGATCGCGACCAGCCAGATCGGGCAGGGCGCCTGCACCCGGTCCTCGATCTCGCGGGTGAAACCGAACTCCTGGGCCATCGCCAGCGCGATCGACTGCACGCCCTGGAACATGATCGAGATCCCGACCACGCCCGGGACCAGGATGGTGGCGAAGTCCGACTCGGCGCCCTTGCCGCTGCCGCCGCCGACGCCCTGGCCGATCTTGGGGAAGACGTAGAGGAAGACGAAGCAGAGCAGGAACGGCTGGATGATGGTCCGCAGCACGAACTCCGGCAGGTGCTTGCGCAGCACCACCAGGTCGCGCAGCAGCAGCGCGCCGAGCGCGGTCCAGCTCGCGGCGACGACCGAGCGGGTCGGGCCGCCGCCGATCCGGGGCGGGGGGAGCTGCGCCTGCGGTGGCTGCGAGGTCGCGGTCGTCATTCTTCCCTCAGCTCCCTTCCGGTCAGGTTGATGAAGACGGTTTCCAGGCTGGGCTCGGCGACCGACACGTCGAGCAGGTCGAACCCGCCGTTCTCGGCCGCGAGCACGATACGGGGGACGAGCCGGTCGCTGCCCTCCACGTGCAGCTCGAGCCTGCCGTCGGCGGCGCGGGTCCTGGTGACGCCGGCCACGTCGTTGACCAGCAGCTCGCCCAGCTTGTCGAGGTCGCCGGTGGTCCGCACGGTCACGATGGTGTCGGCCCCGATCGACCGCTTGAGCTGCTCCGGGGTGTCAAGCGCGAGCACCCGGCCGTGGTCCATGATCGCGACCCGGTCGCAGAGCTGGTCCGCCTCTTCCATGTAATGCGTGGTGAGCAGGATCGTCTGGCCGTCGTTGTGCAGCTCGTGCAGCAGATCCCACAGCGCCAGCCGGCTCTGCGGGTCGAGGCCCGCGGTCGGCTCGTCGAGGAAGAGCACCGACGGCCGGTGGAAGATCGCCCGCGCCACCATCAGCCGCTGGGCCATGCCGCCGGACAGCGCGTAGACCGACGCCTTGGCCCACTTGGTGAGCTGGAACCGGGCCAGCAGGGCGTCGGCGGTCTGCCTCGACTCCTTCGCCCCGATGCCGAACAGTCGGCCGTGGAAGTACAGGTTCTCCCACACCGTGAGCTGCCGGTCGAGCGTGTTCTGCTGCGAGACGATGCCGCTCAGCTGCTTGGCCAGGGCGGGCTGGGCGCCGACGTCGATCCCGGCCAGGAACGCCTTGCCGCCGGTCGGGACCACCCGGGTGGTCAGCATGCCCGCGGTGGTGGTCTTGCCCGCGCCGTTGGGCCCGAGCAGGCCGAAGATCTCGCCCGCGCGGACGTCGAGGTTGAGCTTGTCGACCGCGGTGAAGTCGGTGCCGGGGTAGACCTTGGTCAGGTCCTCGGTGTGGATAACCCCGCGTTCCCCGGCGGCGGCCGCCGGGGCTGCGTTCGTGGATGCTTCTGCGCTAGTCATCAGCTTCAGCCTAGCCCCCGCCTCGTCGGGCCGGGCCTGGCGGCCGGGGCCAGCGCGCAGCGGCTGCCGCCTCCACCACACCCGCCGCGGGGACGGCTAGCCGGTGGGTTTGGGTTGCGCGAGCTATGGGTTCGGGGCGACGTACGTTCCCCGGCCGTGGACGGTGACGACCTTGCCGCGCTCGCGCAGCTGCTCGATCGCACGGCGGACCGATACGCGCGCGACGCCGTACTGTTCGGCCAGCTCCATCTCACTCGGCATTGATGCGGCCGGAACGATCGCCCAGAGACATAGTGATGATGTTAGAAGCCCTATGACCTGCGAAGACGCTCGCCTACGTCCTAGGACTTTTTAAGATGTCCTAAGACATTCTGCAGCTGGGAGGAGAAGAAGTAGAGCGCTGCCACCTTGCGCATCTGGCAGCTGGGCGTCCTGTCGGGGCTGCTGCAAACGGAGGACTACGCCCGCGTGATCCTCGCCGTGAACCCAGGCGTGACCGACGACCAAGTGACCGCACGGCTCGCCACCCGGCTGGAGCGCCAGGCCACTTTTGCGTCTTGAATTTTTCGCAAGGCGGAGTGCGCAATGGGCATCCTGGGCTTCGGCCTCGCGGAGGTCACTCCTTGCCAGGAAAGATGTCCTCAAG